>Ga0137429_1000780_pt1 | contig 11542 bp, 13 predicted proteins | sample EasRivERMZT736_2_FD_102304 | JGI IMG/M metagenome (GOLD analysis project Ga0137429, IMG submission 102304) | Soil microbial communities from meander-bound floodplain in the East River, Colorado, USA - East River MetaG ERMZT736_2 | ecosystem: Environmental > Terrestrial > Soil > Floodplain ...
GGGTATGGTGGCCGCGCTCGCCAAACAACTGCACAAGCAAATCGGACTCGCCGTTCACCACCTTCGGCATATCCTTAAAACCCGGCGCGACATTAACGTAGCCCAGCACTTTGACGATGCGTTCGACTTTGTCGAGATCGCCCAGCGCGGCCTTGATGATCGCCAGATGATTGAGCGCACAATTGCGCGCGGCGTCATAGGCTTGCTCCAGGGTTATTTGATCGCCCACTTTACCACGGTATTTGATCACGCCGTTGATTCGGCCAATGTTGCCGCCGATAAATAGCAAGTTGCCCACGCGCACGTAACCAATGTAATTCGCCGCCGGCTCAGGCGGGCCGGGCAACTCGTAACCAAGCGCCTTCAATTTATTTTCGATTTCCATTTCCGCTCCTTTCGTTGATTGTGAAATTGCGTCCAGGAAGCTATTCGACTGTGCGAGCCAAAAGTGGCTTCGTTTAATAAACAAACACAGGATTGGCAGAGAGCGGTTCACCCTCGGATGAAACGTTGCGGCAATTCATCCCCGCAGCCGATTCGTCATGCTGATTACGGCGCTGGACTGAAATGCACCAATTCGTCCCACGTCGCGCTACTAGGCCCCAGCCATATCCATCAATCAGTTTTCTCCATAATCGCCGAGCCGTAACCCTAACTCGAACCCAGCCAAGCTTCGCCAACGAATTCGCTAGCGGACAGAAGCGATTACCAAACAGCAAAATTATCCGCGTACATGATCCCGTCAAATGACACCAAGCCCCACTGATCACGCTTTGCGTCAAGGCAAATGCCATTTTTTGTCAGAGGTAAATTGACTGATCGCAAGGAAAACAGGGACTTACCGCCTTGCACGACTTTTGCCCTATACGGAGTGCATGAACCAGATCATTCCCGCTGTCCAAGACGCGGATAGGTTAGTGGACCTTCTGGAGAATATTTTGAAGTCGTATAAAGACAGCGATTCGCGTCCGGAGGTCTCGCTAACGTTATACCGTCAATGTTTGCGGCTCGGCATGAATTACAAAGTTCGCTTGGCCAAACACTTCGTCGTGATCGAAGGTGGTGCATCGCGCAGACGCGGATCAGGACGCCTGAACTCATCAAATTGGCACGCGAAACCGCGTCTCAAACTTGCTCCTAAACCCGCGTTGTTCGATGCCTTACCTTAACGCATCCGGCAAAGCAGCAAATTCACTCAGCCAGTTGCGACGCGTCATGTCATCCACCCGCGCCAAAATTATCCCTTCCAATCGTAAAACAAACCCCCATAGTCGGTAACATAGCTGCCACCCTGCTTGGCACCGCGGGGAAAGTTTTGCGCAATCGACAAGTCCTTGCCGCAGTAAATCTCGAACAAATTGCCCGAAGGGTCGCGAAAATACATCAGCCCTTTTTTGCCGTCGCGGGTCCACGGACCCGGCGTCATAACGCCGTTCGCCCTTAGCCATTCGATCATCGGCAGAAAGTTCTCGGCATCGGCATGGAAAGCATAGTGCGGGAACTCAGCATCGCGTCGAGTCCAAACGCCGCCGCGCGTCGAGAGACCAACGATCGCGCCGGCTACTCGGACTTCAGTAAAGGTCGCAGGGTCACTGGTCGCCATCGCTTCACCGCCCATGACCTCTGTGAAAAACCTTTTCGATTGCTCGATGTCGCGCACCGGAACACTCATATGGGCAAAGCTCGTCAAGCTCGGCCGTGTCGACGGCGTATCTGCCAGCTTCCCACTCCAACGATAATTCAGCGCAGCCAAGGGCAGCGGTTGTCCTCCCTGCCGCGGTCCTAACGCCAGCTCTCTTATACCGTCGTAACCGCTGTCGCAGTAGAGTTCGAGCAGATTGCCCGATGGATCGCGAAAATAGCGCAGGGCGGTTTTGTAGTTGCGTGTCCAACCATAGCTAGCCACACCCCAGGCGTCGAGCCACGGTTTGGCCAGTGCGAAATTCGCACCATCGATGTTAAAGCCGTAGTGTGGATACTCGTCATTCCAACCGGTCCATCCGCTCGATTGCTCGGACATGCCAATGATCATCCCGGCGAGAAGCACCTCGGCAAAACCGGGAGTATCATGAAACAACTCCCCGCCGAGCACTTCGATGTAAAACTTTTTAGACTCGGCGAGGTCTCGGCAGGCTAAACTGACATGGTGAAGAAATGCAAAATGCGGCCGAGCCAGTTTCGCTGTGACGGTTGGATTCTCCATAGCTGCCCTCCCTTTCCTGCGATGAGCGACGCGTAATGGTTTCGCTTACCCTGATTGCGCGGAGTATTACACGATCGCTCTTGAAGCAACAAGTCCGTTCGGCTTGACCGTAAAGATTTCTATCGATTAGCTTCAGCACAGAACTGATCGCGAATTCGCCCAGCAGTAAGATTGCCCCATGATCACCAACCAATACGTCCGCATGGCCTATCCAAACTCGACGATCTACAATCACTCATCCAAGGGCATCGAGCAGCTCGACTCTTTCGCGACGGAACTCTACGAGGTGACCCACGATTTCTTAGTCAATCCGCGGCGCATGCTGGATCGCCTGCTAGATACCCCACCACAGGCGCCAGTCCGGCGAATTTCAAATTATGTAAGCCAAAGTCAAACGCGCGGCCTCAGCCACCCGGAGCCCATTTCAGCAAATTGTAAACCTTTCTGCCTCGGGGTCGTCTAATTGATCAAATAAGCTCACCCTGAAGGAGGGTATATGAACAAAATGAAGTCTTTATTCCTCGGCAGTGCGGTCCTAGCCTTATCGGCGGTCACCCTGGTCAGTGCCCCGATGGCGGCGGCGCCGGACGGAGCCGGCCCGGGTGGGAAGCCATTTGCTCATGGTAGGCAGATGCACGGTGGATTCGGCGGTGGTGCACCCCTGATCAGCATCGCGCTTAACCACAAAACTGACCTGAATCTCAGCACCGATCAGATCGGCACCCTGGAAAAAGTCCGCACCAACTACCAGAATCAGGTAACGCCGCTTCACCAGCAGATGCGCTCGATCGAGAAAGAGATCGCCAGCTTGATGCAACAAACCCCGGCAAACCTGATTCAAGTCAAGAGTAAGATCCAAGACGCGGAGAAACTCCGCTCCGAGCTCCGTTATCTGCGGGTCGAAGCGCTGGAAAACGGCAAGTCTGTATTGTCCTCACAGCAGCGCGACCAGTTGAAAACACTCGTTCGCTCCCAACACGAGCAGTTCCGCGGCCGCCGTGGCCAGCCGTCCTGACAGCCCAAATCTTCAGTGATTACCCAAGGGCCCGGCTCGTTTGAGTCCGGGCCCTTGCCATTTCGGCCGCTCCCCGCGCCCGGTGTAACCAAGCCAGGTGAAAAAAAATCGAGAGTTGAGTAAAATCATCGGGAGCATCGAAAAAAATGATCAGTACCGTAATCTTTGACCTAGACGGATTGCTCGCCGACACCGAACGCTTGCATTGCCGAGCGTACCAACTAGCATTCGCCGAGCACGGCGTCGATCTCGGCGCCGGGGAATATGCTGAACACTGGATTCGTCATGGTAAGGGCATCGTCGAGTGGGTCGATCGGCAGGGATTGACGTTTGATCCTCATGAACTGCGCAAGCGCAAGTCGCAACATTATCTTAATCTGTTAGAGTCATCGTTACGGCCAATGGACGGCGCCCTCGAGTTGCTTGAATTTTTGCACGGCAAATTCCGCATCGCGCTCGCCTCTTCGTCTTACCGGGACGCTATCGATGGCGTATTGGCCGGCCTCCGGATTGCGTCCTATTTCGAGGTGATCGTCAGCGGCCTGGATGTGGCAAAGGTAAAACCCGCTCCGGATATTTTCTTGCTAACGGCGCGCTCGCTCGGAGTCGACCCAACGGAATGTTTGGTTTTTGAAGACGCCGAAAAAGGCGTCATCGCGGCGCATCGCGCCGGCATGCGCTCCATCGCCGTACCCAATGACTTCACCCGGCATCATGACTTTTCCAAGGCGACCCGAATTTGCGCGTCACTGCGTGACATTAATATCGATCTTTTGGCCGACCTCGAACAAAGCTCGTTTCAATGACCACCCCGCATTGATCATGGCCAAATTCCTCGATCGATACTTCTCTCTGATCCTTGTGCTCGCCCTGCCTGCACCACTGTGGTTCGGCGAGGTTGTGAATTTGCCGACGCTGGGACTGGCTGCGCTGCACGACGGCATCATTTGGAGCAGCCTCCTTCTTGCCTGTTGGTTGTTGGTACAAAGATTCCCCCACTACCACGTCCGCGGAGTTTGGCGCAACCCGACCAAGCGGGAGTCTAGCTTTTACTTTCGTCTCTTGCTTGCGGTCCTGATCGTGGACTTCGGCTCTAAGGCGCTCTTCTTTCGCTGGGACCGCCCAGAGCAAGTTGAGGTGTTCACGAATTTTGGCCTACATTCGGTGTTCCACGCCACTACCTTCGAATCGTTTCACTTCTTTTTGATGTTGTATTTTTTTTACCTGTTCATGATGGGACCGTTGTTTTTCCGATTTTCTAACCGGACGTTAGACCGGGTCTGGATAGCTTCCTGCGCCTCCGCTTTGGGCGGCACCGCCGCCCTGGTGACGGAAAAATTTCTTTTCGACGGCGTGCATAATTCGTTCTACTTTGCCGGACCACTGATGTGGATTTGCCCTCCCTGCACCTCGCCCCGTTTCGTCAGCTACGCATGGACGCCGGCGGATCTCTTTTGGCACGCTGCCGTCGTGCCGATTTTCCTTCTGATCGTTTCTTACTTCGTGCCCGCGCCACCCCCGAGCAGCGGTTCTTTGCGAGGTGGGCCACCGAGCGCAACTCTCTTGCAGGACGGAGCACCGTAACGTACGCTGAATGGAGTAAAAACTACTAGACCAAGGAGCATGACGCCATGGCCGCAGCTGAAATGATCGTCGACGTGCACCACCACTATATGCCGGCGGTACTGTTCGATCGCCTCGCCGCCCAAGCCGGCGGCAAACGCATTGTCACCAAGGAAATTAGCCTGACACTACACCCGTCCCGCAAAGATCTCGCAGCGCATCTCCAATCGATGGATGAAGCGGGCGTAACGGTATCGATCCTCACCGATCAAGTTCAAGTCCTGGGTGCCGATGTAGCCCGGGCGCTTAACGACGGCGTCGCCGAGGTCGAGAAGCGGTTTCCGACCCGGTTTCGCAGCGCGATTCACCTTCCTGTCCACGAGCCGCAAGCCGCCGTGCGCGAGCTCGAACGGGGCATCCACGAGCTCGGCCTGCGCGCGGTCGCGTTACTTGCCTGCCACCTCGACATTCAACTGGATAACCCGATCATGTTTCCGCTCTACGAAATCATTCAGAAAAACAATTTGCCGATTATCATCCACCCGCAATCGAAACCCACGGGATCCGAAACCACTTACAACCTCGACCGTTGTGTCTTCCGTCCGCTGGAGACCACCCAAGCGATCGTGCGCGTGATGAACGCCGTGCTGCCGCGCTATCCCGATCTCCGATTCATCATGCCCCATCTCGGCGGTGGAACTTCCGCGCTGAAAGGCCGCATGATGGCGTTTTTTGAAACTGAAGACGCGCCGATTCCGGCGGATATGCGAGGCTATTTGAAAACTCAAAACGAGCAAAAAAGGTTCGGCATCACCGAGCGCTTCGAAAAACTCTTTCAGCGGCTTTACTTCGATACCGCGGGAACCGGCGCCTGGCTGCCTTCGATGGCCGCGGCGTTCAATATCACCAGCGCCGACCGCATCATGTTCGGCAGCGATTATCCCCTCGAGTGTAAAACCGCCGCGAATATCGTCGAGTCCCTCGACATGGTGCGCCAAGCGCCTTGCTCGGCCGAGGACAAGACCAACATTCTTGGCAAAACCGCGGCGGGCATATTCAACTTGAAATAATCGATGGCGAATCAGATGACACTAAAGTTTGGCGCAATCGTTGCTGGGATTCTATTTGTCACAAACGCCATGGCAGGTGAAGCTCAACAGCCGGACCGCGCCCGCCTCGAACGGATTCAACGCTCCCTTAGCGCCGACGTGCCGCGCCTGCTCTGCCTGGATGATAACTTCGCCACCGGTGGTCAACCCACCGGCGACGCGTTCTCGAAAGCGGCCGCTAGCGGTTTTCGTTCGGTAGTGAGCCTGCGGACAAACAGCGAGGGCATCGATCTCGCCCGCGAACGAGCCTCGGTCGAGGGCGCAAAGATGCGTTACTTCAACATACCGGTGATGAGCACTGCGCCGCGAGCGGAACAGGCCGACGAATTCCTCCGGGTGGCGCGCGACAAAAGCAATCATCCGATGCTCGTCACTTGCTCCAGCGCCAACCGGGTCGGCGCCTTCATGATGATCCTACGCGTCATTGACCAAGGTTGGAGTGAAGAAAAGGCCTTGGAAGAAGCTGTTAAGATTGGCTTGACCGCGGAGAATTTAAGAAAGTTCGCCAAAGAATTTATCGCCCAGCACAAGTCGAAACGGGGCTGAAAGCTACTTGGTATTGGCCACGCTGCGCGCAGCGTGGCCAACTCAAAAAGAATGAAACTAACCGCTCAACGCGCAACCACCATTTTCGCGATTTTGTTGACCTGCGCGACGATTGACACGCTGATACTACCTAGGTCTCACTACGCTGAAGTGCCGCGCCAGAGCCAATATTCCACCGCGGCTGACCTTGAACCTTTACCCAAAGCCAGCGCGCCCATCGTGCTCTGTATCGATGACAAACAATCAGTGGGTGGCCAGCCATCGGACCAGGCCTACGCCAAGGCCTCAGCTAGCGGCTTTCGCTCCGTGTTGACGTTCCGTGCGCACATCGACGGTGTCGATCTGTGGCGCGAACGGCTCATGGTGGAAAAAAATCGTCTGCGCTATTTCAATCTGCCGGTTCTTACCGCGCTCCCACGTCTGGACCAATTGAACGAGTTCCTGCGCTTGGTGCGCGACAACGCAAATCATCCAATGCTGGTTAATTGCGCTTTCGCCGAACGCGTGGCGCCGTACATGATGATTTTCAACCTGGTAGAACAGGGCTGGAACGAGGAACGGGCGGTCGAAGACGCGAGCAAATCCGGTCTTCACCGAAAGGATCTCCAAGCGTTAGCCCGCAGTTATTTTAAGTCGCAAGGCAACAAGGCCACGCCGAAAACCCATCGGTAACAGCCACGGCAAACAGCCGGCGGCAATTACCTCTACCCCGCTTTAAGGAATCGCCGCAGTAGATCGGCATGCCGATAGATTCCTTTAATTGCCCTGCTTCTCCAGTTGCCAGCAGTGATCAGCCCGCACCATTTTACGGCATCATCGAACATATATCGTCAGCGGGAACAGCTGTAAAAGGTTTGTCTCTTTACCTAAGTTACCCTCCCTAACATCGAACCGCCCAGTGGCGCACTGGCACCAAGCTTGCTCCGCCTCAATGGCTGTCAACATCAACAAGCCAAAAAAGGAGGCAGAGAAATAATGTTCAGTAAGAATTTCAAATCGATCGCCCTCTCCGCGGTGCTTGCGGCTGGGCTAACTGCGGGCGCGAACCACGCGGTGGCGAGTGACGCCGGCATCGTCTACAAGCAAGCTGCTTCAGAGGACTCCAACTATTGCCACATCAAGTATATGGCGTTTACCCAGGACTCGCTGCAAAGCAATGTTCCTGAGTTCAATCCATCCGATATCGTCGATATGTACGGTCCTTGTAACTTCGACCCCAAGAGCCCTGAGGAAATACGCAATCAAGTCTCCGCCATGAATCGTGGTCTCCACGGCGAAAGCGGCGGTGACAGCAGCTCCGGCGACTAGGTTTCCGCTGATAACTTAAAAAAGGAAAGCCGGAAGTGATTAATCTCACTTCCGGCTTTCCTTTGATCTAACGGTCCGAGCCGTCTTTTCGGAATTTTTCCGAATCCGAATATTTCGTCGTCAATGCTCAGCCGCGACTAGTCGCCGCCAGGATTTCTCTCGGAGTGGCGCTCAAATGCGGCCAAACACTGCTTCAATAGCCGTTCCGGATCACCATCGAATAAGACAATTCCCTGGGTTGCTTTGCGGCAGTAATCGATGATCTTCGCCATGTGATCCGCCACGCCGCCGCTCCCTTCGATCACGCCGATGATTTTCCCTTCGTCGTAGGCGATGGTGAATTCGTTCAGCGTTCCGATAGCGCCGCCGAAAATTAGCACGATGTCCGAGGAGCGAATGTTGATGACATTGCGGCCCTTGTAACCGAACCCAGTGTAGACGATCACATCGGCGCCGTCTTCCGGCAGGCCATATCGTGTCACGTGTTCGGCGCAATTCTCAGCGGGTGAAATCCCCAACGCGAAGCCACCTTGCTTGCGAAAAGCTTGGGCGACAAGGTCGGGCAAACCCGTCGTCGCCCCGGTCACGAGAATACAGTTGGCCTTCGCGATCGCCGAACCGAGCGTTTCCGCGATTCCTCGCAATCGAGTCGCATCCACAGCGCTGAGCGCATCGTTCGCCGACGCTCCCATGACGCCAATTACCGGTTTCCGCATGCTCACCTCCGTCGCCGAACCAATCCAATTGACAGCTTGCCGGCATTTGATAGGTTTGCGCCCATGGTCAAAACCTGGATTCGGACCACTCCCGCCGCTTCAATCGGAAAATTCTGCTCTATCCTAGCAATCGTCATTGGATACACAATCAGTCATGCCGCCGAAATCTCCCTACAGGAAAAAGCTCAGGAAGAAGGCAAGCTGGTCGCTTATCTGGCGATGAACGCCGCTGACGCTGTCACTGTGCAAAACAGTTTCGAAAAGAGATTTCCCCAAATAAAAGTCGAATTAGTCCGCATGGGCGCGCCCTCCCTGCTCCAGAGGGTTCTCACCGAATACCGCGGCGGTAAGGTTCTCGTCGACGTCGTCTTGGGCTTCGGTTTCGTCCATTACGAGCTGGTTCAGCAAAGGCTTTTAGCGCGATACGACTCGCCGGAACGCCACAACTACGTTGCCCAATTCAAAGACAAAGAAGCTTACTGGACCAACGTCATGCCGATCGTCCACACCATCGCCTATAATACGAAAGCGCTCCCCGCCGCCGAACTACCGGTACGCTACACTGACCTGCTGCAACCGCGCTGGCAAGGCCGGCTCGGCGTGAACAGCAACAACATCATGTTTCTCGCCGCCATGATGACCCACTTCGGCAAAGAACGCGGCATGGATTTCCTTCAGAAACTCTCCGCCCAGGCGCCGCAAGCGCGCGGCGGCGGTACTCTGCTCCTGACACTCGTCGCCGCCGGGGAGTTTCCCTTGGGATTCTCGATCAACGAAAACAACGTCGAGAACCTAAAGCTCAAAGGTGCGCCGGTGGATTGGTTGCGCCTCGCCGACCCGCTCTACGGCGAGTTGGTACCCATCGGCATCATGGCAGGCGCCGCCCATCCCAATGCAGCGCGACTCTTTATCGATTACGTTCTCTCTCGGCAAGGCCAGGAGTTATTTAGAAATCTCGGCAAGATTCCCGCCCGTAGCGACGTCACTCCGAAGATCAACATCGACCGCGACAAGGTCAGGATGATTCCACCGGAAGAAGCCGCTCGAACAGCCTATTACGCCAAACTCTTCGACGATTTGTTTGTAAAACGATCGCGCTAGCCGCCACGGCTAGATGACTTTTTCCCGCTTCAGCGATTCGATCGACGCCGAGTCAAAACCCAGCTCGCGCAGTATCGTCTCGCTATTCTCGCCGAGCGCTGGAATGCGATCGTAACGTGCCTCGCTGCGTGACATCTTGAGCGCGTTGGCAATCACCGGCACTGTGCCCACCGGCGACTCCGCTTCACGAATGAGTTTACGCGCGGCAACTTGCGGATGGGCTAAGACCTGGGCGATGCCACGGACAATGCCGTGCGGCAGATCGGCTTTCTTCAGTTGCGCCAGCCAGTGCCGGTGATCTTTTTCGACAAAGATATTTTCAATCGTTTCTTCCAGCAGAGCGCGGTTCTTGCGCCGATCCTGGACTGTAGCGAAACGCGAATCGGTGAGGAGTTCCGGTTTTTCAATTACGACTTGGCAGAAGAGCTGCCAATCCGCCGGACTGGCCACCGCGAGATTGACGTATTCGCCATCACCCGCCAGATAGGGGCCGTACGGACAGACATAGTGATGGCGCATGCCCACCCGTCCCGGCTCTTCGCCGGCGTGCCAATAATGATGCGGAAAGTAGCCGAGCCAAGAGACGATCGAATCGAGCATCGACACATCGATCAACTGTCCGTCGCCGGTTTTCTCGCGCTGATATAACGCCAAGAGAATACCGATCGCGGCGTACATGCCGGAGGCGATGTCGGCGATGGCGATGCCGGCTCGCGCCGGCTTATCAGGATAGCCAGTCGTCGCAATAATGCCGCCCTCGCCCTGGATCAGGAGATCGTAAGCTTTCACGTCACGGTACGGTCCATCTTGGCCGTAACCGGAGAGCGAGCAGTAGATCAGCCGCGGATTCAGATCTGAAAGTTTTTCGTAGCCGAGCCCGAGACGGCCAGCGACCCCCGGCGCATAGTTTTCAAAAAAGATATCCGAGCGCTTCGCCAACTATTGGAGAATCTCTCGCCCTTTCTCTTTCTTAACGTCCACCGTCAAACTTTGCTTATTGCGGTTCAACCAAACGTAGCCTGATGACAACCCCTTCACCACCGAATCCCAAGAGCGGATCACGTCACCGACACCGGGCCGCTCGACTTTGATGACTTGCGCGCCCATGTCCGCCAACAAACAGGTCGCGAAGGGCCCCGAGAGCACCTGCTCGAAAGCGAGAATTTTGACGCCATCCAGCGCCCGTGTAGGCTTCGAATTGTGTGCCACTCTCACCTCTGATTTTTGTCTTGACGTTTTGAACGGCGTGAACTGTTTGGACGATTTTAACGAGAATTAGTTTTTGTCCTGCTTAATTTCCGGGAACAAATCCGCATTCGGCGCAAAAGCTTTTTTCCAAACCATCACGCTGCGCGCGTAGTCGATGACGACCTTGCCTTCTTGCTGGATGCCACGGGTGCGCACTTTGACGATGCCCCACTGCGGTTTCGACTTCGACTCGCGCTTTTCCAACACTTCGGATTCCGAGTAAAGCGTGTCGCCGGCAAACAGCGGATTGGGCAGCGTGATGCCGTCCCAACCGAGAGCGAAACCATTTTCGCTCACGTCCGCCACGCCCATGCCGGCGACGATTGCCAGGGTCAACGCGCTGTTGATCAGACACTTGCCGAACTCGGTGCGCTTGCCGTACTCGTTGTTGAAATGGATTTGATTGGTGTTGTTGGTGAGCAAAGTAAACCAGATGTTATCGGCTTCGGTGACCGTCCGTCCCAAGCGGCAGCGATAAACGTCCCCCACTTCGAAGTCTTCGAAATAACGCCCTTCCCAGCCCGGCTTAACGGCCATGATGCTCCTCCTGTTTAAGCAAAAACCACATTACGCTATAGTCTAGCTAATTATAGGGGGAAGTAATGGATTTCAACCTGACCACCGAGCAGCAACAGATCCGCGACGAGATCAAAAAGGTTTGCCGGGAATTTCCCGACGCCTACTGGCGCGAGATCGACGCCAAGAAAGCGTACCCGGAAGCGTTCGTGCAAAA
>Ga0137429_1000781_pt1 | contig 11536 bp, 10 predicted proteins | sample EasRivERMZT736_2_FD_102304 | JGI IMG/M metagenome (GOLD analysis project Ga0137429, IMG submission 102304) | Soil microbial communities from meander-bound floodplain in the East River, Colorado, USA - East River MetaG ERMZT736_2 | ecosystem: Environmental > Terrestrial > Soil > Floodplain ...
ACCGGACCGTCCCGGCCGCGTCCCGTCTTGGGGACGGGTAGCGTGGTCGGGCGGTCCGTCATTTAAGCCCCTGTGGTGGAATTGGCAGACACGCTGCATTTGGGTTGCAGCGGCAAGCGTGCCTTGCCATCCCGGTTCGACTCCGGGCGGGGGCATTCTGCGCGCCCCGAAGTCTTTAAAAAGAGTAGTACATGCGGCTATTTTGTCAATTGGCTTTTCGCCGATGGTAAGCGGAGCGATATCAACCCATTTTTCAGCCATGAAAAGCCTTGCGATGGCAAAATGGAGAAGCTATGATGACCCGTGGATATCAAGAATTTGAGGGGGTCGATCCCCGCAGCGGCGACATCGGAGTATACCGAATCGCTATGGCGAGAATTGACAATATCGGACGATATCATCCTGGTTGGAAGTTGCACGATCTCTTTGCCGTAGCTAGCATTTGCGCTAAGCCTTCGTACGGCTTTGAGGGGCTTCGCGATATTGACGATGCCTTTTGCAGTAAAGAGCGTTTTGTAGACCTCCCCGACCCGGATGGAATATGCGTCGTAGGAATTCCTAGGGTCCGCATTACATCGCAGGGAAAAAGGCCGCCGCCAAGTGGCTATACCTTCGGCGTAGTGGCAACCAAGCGCCTCGAAATCTGGAACTGGTTTTGGTGGGCAAGCGATCCGATTGAAAATGAGCTACCGTTAAATCACCAGCAACGGTTTGATCGACAAATATGGCCACGGAAACAGATATCCTAGATGTGATCGAGCGATACAATCGCCCCTTCAGCCCAACCCCTACGTACACCGAAGTTGGAGATTGTATCGAGCTTTTCTTTTGCGACGAAGATTTTCACGCGGATCGCGTGGATTGCTGGCTGACCGTTTATCGTTCGTTCGCCGACAATCGAGTGATCGGCTTTATGCTGAAGAACGTAAAAACGCTGCTTTCGGCCTTTGAATCCCTCGGCCTAGATTGCAGGGTTGTCCGGCAAGGCTCCAAGGTGCAACTTGTCTCACTAATTGCCTTTGTTCCGTGGGTAGAACCGGCGGCGGTTGAACGAAATCCATATCGGGATCTCTTGAATTGCCTCAAAACGCATCCTGAAGTCCAGGAAGTTGACCTGGCCAGAGCAGCTTAGTTCGCGTAGCGCAGCCGACACCCTGGCGCCAGCTTCAACGCTGCTTCCGTGCGGAACGCATCCGTCCGGTCCCGGTGGTTCCATCGGAACGAGAATTCATCGCAATAGCGTTGCAGGTGCCCTTCCCCGACGTGGTGGAACACCCCGTGAACGCCGCGTTTCAGCAGCGCGAAATAGCTTTCCGCCGTGTTGCAATGGGCGTCGCCACGGGCGTACTCGCCAGCGGTATGCTTGACGGCTTCGTGCTTTCGGAAGCGCTTCCCTGCCTTTTTGTAAGCCGGATGCTCATCGGTGTACAAGGTCGCGCTCGGGCAAACCATATCGTTTACCGCTTCCCGTAGATTCTTGTGCGTGACCCGCTTCATCACGCGGGTTCGCATATCCCCGTTACGCTCGATCAACGCCACGACGGCCGTCTTGTTCGCAATCCGTGGCCCTTTCCCTGGTCCCTTGATCCGGCCGCCGATCCAAGTCTCGTCCACTTCAACCGCGCCGCGCAACAAGCCCTTGATTGGCCCGTTCTGCATGGCGTGACGGATTCGGTGGGCCATGTGCCACGCGGACTTGTAGGACTTCAACCCCAACATGCGTTGAAGCTGGAGCGCCGAGATACCCTTCTTGGACGAGCAAACCAAGCAGAACGCCATGACCCATTCACGTAGGCCGATATGCGACCCTTCAAAGATCGTTCCCACGGTCACGGTGAATTGCTTGCGGCACCCCTTGTCTTTGCACTTGTAGACCCCCGGGCGCGTGGCCTTGCCGTTCAGCTTGCCTACGCTCAGGCTGCCGCAATGCGGGCAGAACGGATCACCGTCCCAGCGCAGCTTTTCAAGGTAATCGCGGGCTTCGTTTTCGCTGATTTTTGAGGCGGTTTGGAAGTCCATGCCCCAATACTACATCTTGGGGCTTGGTTTGTCAAGTAGATAATACCGGTTATTGTTAGGTAATATTGTGGCGGATTTTTTCAGGAGCCGACCATGTCAGCCGCACATCGCCCCACAGCGCCGCCATCGCTAACCGACGCCCAGCGCCGCCTCATCCATGAGAACCTCGGATTGGTCGGCGTCCACCTTCGCAACATTCGCGGCTTAGCAATCCCGCGATGCGATCGGGAATGGTCGGACCTCTTTCAGGAAGGATGTTTGGGGCTGATTCGCGCCGCCGTGCTCCATCCGAAGCATCCGGACGTGCCGTTCGCGGCCTTCGCCTTGAAGCGTATCCGTCACGCCGTCAGCCGGGCACTGTCCGCCCGCCGGATTCGGAAGCGGGGCAAGATGACGGTGCAGATGACGGCGTTTGGCTCCGCCGGTCCGGCCGACCGCCGAATGGAAGATGAGGACCGTCGAGGGCATGGTCGCCCGAATCGGCGGGCGCACCGGGCGAATCGCTCTCTCGGCGGGTCCTTGGCTGACCGTTGCGACCCCAGAAAACCGCCTCCCGGCGATCCGGACAACGGTGCCGAAACCGTGGGCGAACGGCTTCGGGCGAAGTATGAACGTGCCGTGCGAAAGACGCGGGAGATGATGGCCGATCGGGTCACCCACCGGGATCGCCGCCGCCTCGCCTGCCTCCTCGAACAGGAACGTTTCCTGATTCCCGATGACGAGGCCAAGCGCTCGCTGCGGCAGATCGCCCGCGACACGGGATGGTCCTACGCGAGTGTGGCCGAGTGCGACCGCGAGTTCGGAAGCATGGTCCGCGATCGCCTCGACGAAGACCCGGAGTTCGATGCGCTGCGCCGGTGGGCGCGGGCGCAGCCGGAGGGTTCGGGTCAGGACATCGACGACGACCTGGAAGGCGAGCTGATCGATGCTTCCGCCGCGGAATTCCTCCGGCGTCTTACCGACGCGGAACCGGCGGAACGAGCCCGGATGCTAGGCATGTTGCTCGGTCCAACGGGAAACGATCTCGAGACTTTGATCCGCGATCGTTTTGCGGCCCTGCCCCCGACGCGGCGAGAGCGCTTGTTTCAGGGACCTCCGTTGGCCGGCGAGTCAGAGTCGAATCGCAGATAGGCGCCGGCGCGGTGCAGCGTGACGGGTCCAATACCCCGAACGGCATCAAGGTCCACGGACGAACGGAACACACGTCCGTCGGCGCGCGGCCCGCGCATCGCGCCGGGGTCGGCACGGGGCGAATCACGGTACGCCACGATCTCTCGGGCCGTGCTTTCACCAATCTCCGGTAGCGACGCAAGCGCCCACCATGAGGCGGTGTTCGGATCGACTCCGACGAGTGGTTGGTCGTTTGATTTTGGTCCGAGAGTGGCGATCCACCCGCGAACCACACCACTCAGGGCAATCAACCCGACCACCATCATGGCCGCGGCAAACGTCCGGTCTTTCGCGTTCAAGACATGAGGGTGTTCGCAATCCACTTCTAGTCTCTAGTTTCCAGTTTCTCGATCACGCCGGCGTCGTTGTGCCGCCGCGCTTGCCCCGGCCGACGAGTTGGGCGCGAAGATCGACGAGCTGTTCGTACGCGGGCTTGGGCACCAGGTCTGACCGGAGCAAGCCGCCGTGGGGAACGGACTGGCCCGCGTGATCCATTAGGTCCTGCCACGAAACCGTTTCGACAAACGGCTTGCTCAGGGCGATTTCGACGAATTGCCGCAGCCATTCCGCTTGAACGCGCTCGTTCCACGGTTCGTGCCAAGTCCCGCCGTCGAGCGGCCCTGTCGCTCCGTCCACCGGTGCCGTCGACGAAGGCACTTGCACGGCGGTGATATGCAGCGGCTTGTTCAATTTGGAAAACTGATCGAGCAGCGACGAAATCTGGAACATGTCCCGCACGAACATGCCATCGACCCCCGGCCCGAAATGGAACCGAAGCCCGAAGGCGTCGAAGTTGACGCCGCTCTGCACGGCCATGTCGGCGAACAGCATCGGCGGAATGGTTCGCTGATTGCGGGCATAGTATTCGCCCCAGGGGCCCACAAGCTCGACGATCGTCGTGCCTCGCGGGGAAAGCTGCTTGGTCAGCGCCGCGGCCATCCGCGTCAGTTCCATCACCTGCTCGAAGTTGAAGCTGAAGCAGTTGTTGGCGTGAATCCCGCTTACCACCGTCCATGTCTGAATATATTGCCCGAAGCGGTTAATCACCCGGCGAACATGCTCAAAAGCCAGGTCACGGATGGTATCGAAATCGTGCTCCCAGATGTAGAGCCAATCGGGCACGTTTCGCTCGTTGAACGACAGCAGGGTCGAGCCGCGCATCGGGATGTTGTGCTTGGCCAGCATCTCGACCCAGGCTTCGAGCGGTCTCCAGTTGAAGGTCTGCTCGGTCGGCTCAATGTCCCGCCACACGATGGGTACGTTCACGAAGTCAAAGGCGGCGGAGAGACGCTGGCGGGCCTGATCGGTGGGTGGATCCAGCGGCACGGAGCAGCCGAAGACCCGCCGGGCGAAGCCGCCGGTCTGCTTGCGTCGAGCCAGAAATAACTCGGCATGGAGCATGGTCAGGGCTTCACTCGCTTTCACCGAAGCGTGCAACGACTGATCGGCGAGCGCCGAAGCCTGGGCGGGAGTGTCCGCTTGAAGGGCGCGGATCAGCAAATCGCGGCCCGCCTCAATCCGCGAGAGGACTTCTCCGGCCCCCTCGTGATCGAGCATACCCCAGTCCTCGAGCTTATTGTTGATCCGCATCAGCCGCCCACGTGCCAGCTCGAGCGGAAGGATGTATGGCTTCTCCCGCTCCTGGACCCGGATCGTTTCCAGGAGGATTCGGCCGGTGCCGGGCACGTCCCAGAGCATGGCCAGCCCAGCCGGCCCCGCCGCCCGCTTCTTGCAGGAGATAATCCCGTTCTGGGAGGCGATGTCGGCGCGCAGCGGCACCTCGTCGCTGCCGACCACGTACGAACCGGACAGGTTCACGTGGTCGGCCGGCTTTCCGTTGGAATAAACAGCAAACGATAACATAGGAGGCTGTTGGTTGACCCACTCGACTCAAAAGGCGTCGCTGCCTTCACCCCAGGGTTGCCGCGCAGCGCTACCCTGGGAAATCCTGCCATTGTCCCCTCGGTGGACAACCGATGTCCTCTGCATTATGACGGCGGTCGCTTGAACCGTCGAGCGGCGAACGAAGCGGGTGGTCTTCGATCCGCCCGGCGGTCCGTGGAGTCCATCTATGTCCATCAGCCCTGTCGATGTGGTCACTCAGACGCGCCTCACCGGCTATCCCGTTCGGAGGGGTAAAGTTCGCGACGTGTATGACCTCGGGGACGAGGTGCTGCTGGTGGCCACCGACCGAATCAGCGCCTACGACGTGGTCCTGCCCACCGCCATCCCCGGCAAGGGCGAGATGCTCACGCGGCTGTCCAAGTTCTGGTTCGACTTGTTCGCAAAATGGGTGCCTCACCATTTGATCGAAGTCATCGAAAACCGGGCCCCGGCAAAACTGGAATCGTATCTCGACCAGCTCCGTGGCCGGACCATGCGATGCAAAAAAACGAAGGTCGTGCCGATCGAGTGCGTGGTGCGCGGGTATCTGGCCGGTTCGGGCTGGAGCGATTATCGCAAGACCGGGGTGGTCTGCGGCGTGAAGCTCCCGTCCGGCATGAAACAATGCCAACAGCTCCCGGAACCGATCTTCACCCCCTCCACCAAGGCGGACGTGGGGCATGACGAGAACATTTCCTTCGAGCGGGCCTGCGAACTCGTTGGTACCGACGTCATGACACTGCTCCGCGAGCGCAGCGTCGATATCTATCGCCGGGCCGCCGAATACGCCCGCTCACGGGGCATCATCATCGCCGACACCAAGTTCGAATGGGGCGAGCGAAACGGCGAATTCCTGTTGATCGACGAAGTGCTCACCCCTGACTCCTCCCGCTTCTGGCCGGCGGACAAATACGAGCCGGGCCGCGATCAGGACAGCTTCGACAAACAGTACGTGCGCAACTATTTGACAACCCTGGTCGAAGCCGGGAAGTGGGACAAGACCCCGCCCGGCCCGGAGCTTCCGCCGGAAATCGTAGCCAACACCGCCGCCAAGTACCGCGAAGCCGTCGAACGCCTGACCCGCTGACTCCTAGTGTGCACCCGGTGCCGTCCCCTCTCCACTGCGATTACACCGCGGTCAGGTCGAATTCATGCCCGGTTGAGCTTCGGGGTGGAAGATTGACAGGTGACCAAACAGCCGTACTGGGAGGGATCGGTGTCATGACCAAAGCGTTGTCTCCAACTTCTGCCCGCACGCGGTCTCATTGGAAAAAGATCCAGCTTCCGCGGTTTTCTCCCCTGGGCAAGGCCCTGAACGTGGACGTGCTCGTCATCGGGGGCGGAATGACCGGCATCAGCACCGCCTACCTCATCAAGAAGGCGGGCCGAAGCGTCGCCCTCATCGAACGAGATCACCTGGCCCAGCAGGACACCGCTAATACCACCGCCCACCTGACGTGTGTCACCGACCTGCGATTGAAAAAGCTCGTCAAGACTTTCGGCCGCGATCACGCCCAAGCCGTCTGGGACGCCGGCCTGGCGGCCATCGATCAGATTGAGGCGAACGTCCGCGCCGAGAGTATCTCGTGCGAGTTCACTCGGGTGCCGGGCTTCCTATTCGCGGCCATCGACGGCGAAGACGACGAAACTGGCGGACTGAAGGAAGATGCCCAACTGGCGAACGAGCTTGGCTTTTCGGCGGACTTTGTGCCCTCGGTTCCCCTGTTCAATCGCCCAGGTGTGCGGTTTGCGAATCAGGCCAAGTTCCATCCCCTCAAATACCTGGCGGGCCTCGTACAGAGAATCCCCGGCGACGGCTGCGATGTGTTTGAGGAAACCGAAGCCAAGGAATTTGAGCAGCCTGACACGGACGGTCCCATTCGGGTCAACGCCGGTGGGCATTCCATCACCTGCAATTTTGTGGTCGTCGCCACCGACGTTCCTCTCACCGGCGTGAGTAATCTGGTCGGGGCAACTCTGCTACAATCCAAACTGGCCCCCTACACCAGCTACGTCGTTGGGGCCAAGTTGCCCAAAGGAATGGTTGCGGAAGCGTCGTTCTGGGATACCAGCGACCCTTATTACTACCTCCGCGTCGATCGACACCGCGATCACGACTACGCTGTTTTCGGTGGGCTCGATCACAAGACCGGACAGGAGGAGGACACTCAGGGTCGCTTCGATGACTTGGAACGCGTTCTCCTGCGCTTCCTCCCCGACGCCCAGATCGACGCCCACTGGTCCGGCCAGGTGATCGAGAGTCAGGATGGTCTCCCCCTCATCGGCGAAACGGTCGACCGCCAATTCGTGGCCACCGGGTATTCAGGGAACGGCATCACCTTCGGCACCCTCGCGGCCATGATGGCCCGGGACCGCGCCATGGGACGAAGGAACCCTTGGAGCGACCTCTTCGACCCCAACCGGCTCAAACTCAAGGGCGGCACCTGGAACTATCTGCGCGAAAACCTCGACTATCCCTATTACATGATCAAGGACCGGCTGGTCGGCGCCGAAGGCCAATCGCTCGGGAGCCTCCCGCGTGGGCAAGGAATGATCCTGAAGCTAGACGGCAAGCGGGTCGCGGTCTATCGCGACTCCAATGGCCGGACAACGGTCCTGTCACCGGTGTGCCCGCACATGGGTTGCATCGTCCACTGGAATGAGGCGGAGACCACCTGGGATTGCCCATGCCACGGGTCGCGCTTCCGTTGCACAGGTGAAGTTTTGGCCGGGCCCGCCGAGCGAGCACTTGAACCCATCAAGGTGACATTGGGCAAGTGATTCTCGCAAGGTTTCGACGCATGCGGTCGTACCTGATTTCGTCCTTAACACTCAATTACATGGCTGTCATACCGAATTCATCCTGCGGTGAGAGTCCCGGGTTATACCTCCGCTGTTTGCCGTTCGGTTTCCCGCCTTTGAAGCTGACGGAACGGATACGAAAGTGGCCCGCGTCGATTAGGCCCTTGAGTTAGGGCCTGTTTTGGTATGGAGGATGGAATGAATGGCACGATTGAATCGATTGGCCCGCGGCGGGCACGCGAACACCTGGAATCGAACTCCGATATCCTGTTGATCTGCGCCTACGACGACGATGAACAGTTCGAACAAAACCACCTGAAAGGTGCGATCTCCCTAGGAGCATTCAGGTCACGGGCCCTTACCCTGTCCAAAGAGCGGGAGATCATCTTCTATTGCGCCTGCCCGCAGGACGAAACATCGACCGCTCGGGCGGAGGAATACGAAGCCAGAGGCTTCAGCAACGTCAAGGTTCTCAGCGGCGGGGTCTACGCCTGGAAAGCCGCGGGATACCCCGTTATACTCGCCGAAAAATAGGTCCCTTCTTCACCGTGGCGGGACACGATGCTTGGAGAAGTTCGTGCCGGGCATGGTGAGCGCGCACGGTTCCGGTTTCTACGGCGGCGCGAAAACGTCCTGGAAAGTCGCGAAGTCAGACAGGTCCACGTCTTCGTCCCAATCCGAATCAAAGAATCGCCATGCGATCGCAGTTGGCTCTGTGTCCGGACCGTGGAATCGGGCGAAAAAGGCTTCGTAGTCATCAAGGGAAGGGTGTCCGTCACCGTCGAAATCACCAGTTACCTTGCGTATCGCAAGAGTGTGGAGGTAGCTCGCGGCGACGGCGACGAAGCCGGTGTTGGGCTCGGGAACGTCGGTTTGACCGAAGTAGTTATCTCCCCACGCGATGATGGAGCCATCGGCTTTCAGGCCGACACTGTAAGCCCTGCCCGCCGCGATGGCGATGAACTCGCCGTTGGAAGCTGGAACATTGGTCTGCCCGGACTCGTTGTATCCCCATGCGGCGATGGACCCATTGGTCTTGAGACCCAAACTGTGATCGCCACCGGCCGCGATGGCGGTGAAATCTGTATTGGGTTCGGAGACGCTCGTTTGGCCGTAGGCATTGAATCCCCATGCAACGATGGACCCGTTGATCTTGAGCCCCAAACTGTGACTGCCGCCGGCCGCGATGGCGATGAAATCTGTGTTGGGTTCAGGGACGCTTGTTTGGCCACGATTGTTGCTTCCCCATGCGGCGATGGAGCCGTCGGCCTTCAGGCCCAAACTGTGGCCGAAGCCAGCGGCGATGGCGATGAACCCTGTGTTGGGATCTGGAACTGTGCATTGCCCGAAGTCCAAGTATGCGCATCGCCAGCCGACGATTGAGCCGTTGTCTTTCAAGCCGAGAATGTGTTCGAAGCCAGCGGCGATTCCGATGAAACCTGTATTGGGCTCCGGAACATTGGGAATCAGGGTTCCCCACTCGACGATGGAGCCGTCGCCTTTCAAGCCCAGACTCCAGGAGTGCAATCCGCCGAAGTCATCGCTGAACGCGCCAGCAGCGACAGCGACGACACCCGTGTTTGGCGCGGGGACGTTGCTCTGACCGTAGAGGTTGTCGCCCCACGCGACGACTGAGCCATCTTTCTTCAAACCAAGACTATGCCACCGGCCGGCGGCAACGGCAACAAAACCCGTGTTCGGCGCGGGGACATTGCACTGGCCGAAGTCAAAAGCGGAACATCCCCAGGCCACGATAGAGCCGTCGCTCTTCAGGCCTAAATTGTGGACAACCCCCGCTGCGACGGCGGTGAAGCCCGCGTTCGGTACCGGAAGATTGGTTTGCCCGTAGCTGTTGTCTCCCCACGCCACGACGGAGCCGTCGGCTTTCAGGCCGAGACTGTGGGACACGAATCTCTTCACGTTGTGATTGTAGTTACCGGGGCTAGCAGAGATTGCGACGAAACCCGCGTTGGGCGCCGGAACGTTGGTTTCACCGGAGGTGTTGTCTCCCCATGCGATGATGGAGCCGTCGGCTTTTAGCCCGAGACTGTGACGCCCGCCTGCAGCAACGGAGATGAATCCTATATTGGGTGTGGGAACTTCGGTTTGACCGAAGCCGTTGTGTCCCCAGGCGATGATGGAGCTGTCAGCTTTCAAGCCCAAACTGTGACCCCTGCCCGCAGCGACGGCGACGAATCCCGTATTGGGCACGGGAAGATCGCATGCACCGTCGTATCCAAAGGGGCCGGTGCCACATCCCCAAGCCACGATAGACCCGTCGGCTTTCAGCGCGAGATTGTGATACTCGCCTGCGGCGATGGCGGTGAAGCCCGTGTTGGGCGTGGGAAGATCGCATTCGTCGTCGTAGTCATAAAGGGGGTCGGCGCCACACCCCCAAACTACGATAGAGCCGTCGGCTTTCAAGCCGACACTGTGGATCCTTCCGGCGCCAATGGCCGTGAACCCCCGGCTCAGGTCCGCCGTTACCTGATTACCCCAGCCAATGATGGCACCGCGTTGACCGTGCGCGGCGAATGCCGGGGTTGGCGTCGCGAAGAGGAAGCAAAACACTGATGCTCCGAAGGCGACGAATCGGCACATATGAACCCCCGAATTCAAATCGCGGCCACAGCGTGCCGCACAGAACGTCCCCATCGTCTGTTCCTTCGACTTGTCGAGGCGCGCAACCCCCGTTGGAAACGCACAGGTATTGTACCACAAGGCGGGGCGGTTCGACCAGTGGTGTAGCGAGCACGTCGAAAAACAACCGTAGGGCGCCGAACGCGGCGACGTTAAAGTAGCCGAGGCGGATTGTTGCCGCTTTGAGTTTGCATCATGGCCGCGATTGCGCTCTGTCAACTCACCAAGTCCTACCGCGGGCCGCGAGGTTCGGTGCCTGCCCTGCGCGACTTCAGTCTGGAGGTGGATGATTGTGAGTTGATGGTGCTGGTTGGGCCGTCGGGCTGCGGAAAAACGACGACATTGCGGCTGGTGGCCGGGTTGGAGCGGCCGGATTCGGGCGAGGTACGGATCGGGGGGCGAGTGGTCAACGATATCGCTCCGCGTAACCGCGACGTGGCCATGGTCTTTCAGGACCTGGCCCTGTACCCGCACATGACGGTGTTCCAGAACATGGCGTTCGGGTTGCGGATGCGCGACATTGCCAAAGCCGAAGCGCGGCGAATGGTCGAGGAGACGGCTCGGCAGCTTGGAATCGATCATCTGCTGGATCGCAAGCCGAACGCGCTATCCGGCGGCGAGCGTCAACGGGTGGCACTCGGTCGAGCGGTGGTTCGACGGCCGCGGGTGTTTCTTCTTGATGAGCCGCTCTCAAGTCTCGACGCCCCACTGCGGGCGGCGATGCGCTCCGAAATCAAAGACCTGCAGCGAAAGCTTGGCACCACCATGATCTACGTCACGCACGATCAGGAAGAAGCGATGATGCTTGGGGATCGACTGGCCGTATTGCGGGACGGGGTCCTTCAACAGGTCGGGGCGCCGATGGATGTATATCAGCGGCCCGCGAATTGCTTCGTGGCCGGGTTCTTCGGCGATCCGCCTATGAATTTGTTGTCGGGCTTGGTCGACCGAAGCGAGGGTTCAGCGATTTTTCGTGGTTCTGACGGCATGTACGAAGTTCGGCCGGACGACTCTCATGGGC
>Ga0137429_1000784_pt1 | contig 11506 bp, 10 predicted proteins | sample EasRivERMZT736_2_FD_102304 | JGI IMG/M metagenome (GOLD analysis project Ga0137429, IMG submission 102304) | Soil microbial communities from meander-bound floodplain in the East River, Colorado, USA - East River MetaG ERMZT736_2 | ecosystem: Environmental > Terrestrial > Soil > Floodplain ...
GCTTTCACGCCTGGGATTTCACGACCTGGGCTGGTACGAATTCCTGTTTCTCGCGGCCGTGCTGGTTCCGGTAATGGTGGCGCTGAAGCGTCACAACGATCGCAAAGGGGTGTCGCGACCCGGAATCTTCATCCTGGTTTTCCTGGTCATGTACCTGCCAGTGCGTTTCATGCTGGACTTCCTGCGCGTGAGCGATGCTCGCTATCTCGCGTTGACTCCGGCGCAGTGGGGTTCCGTTCTCGCGCTCCTCTTGGTGCCTGTGTTGTTCTTCGCCACGCGCGATCTGCCGAAGCTGCTGACCACGTCGAGAACCCAACCGCCGTAACGCCCGCTAAAACAGAACCGGCTCCGGCGGTGGCTCCGTTTCGGGCACTATGCGCCTTGTGTTACGGCACCGCCGATGCCGACCACTGGTCTCACCGCAACGACGCGGTACTTTCGTGCGAATGTCGTTCGCCAAACTCAATGCACGGCATTTCGAAGTAATTGCGCGAGCGATTCCAGCCGTCATTGCTGTTGCCGCGGCACTAGCCATTTTCTTGTTTTGGGATGATGCCGCACGTGCGCGATACGCTCTCGTGGTCGCACTTATCGGGTGCGTCGTTCAGATACGCGTGCTCATGCTCCGGTCGGATGCTCAGGCTGAAGAGAGTCAGAAGGCGCGCGACGAACATGACGGCCGCACCAAGAGAGTAGTGGAAGAGTTAGAACGTCGTCACGCCGAGACCACCAACCTTCAGCGAGCTAATCACGCGGAAGCGATGTCGAAGAAGGACGCCCAGCACGAAGCGCAAATGGGGGCGCTCAACGACGTGGTAGTTATGACCCGCCAGATGGCTAATGCTTCACCGTCGGCGCAGAAGGCGATATCTGTGGGCGTTTCAGTCGCGCAAGCGCTCGCGAGAGGAGAAGCGGCTACGGTCCCAGAGATAATGGCCGAGCAACGCAATCGGCTGGTGGCTGCCACCGGAGGCGGCGCCACAGTCAGCCTTGGCGACATCTTCAGCCTACCCCCCGGCGCATCAGCGGTCGAGCGTAATTTGGCAACTCTCGCGCAGGCAACTCTCACGAATCCGCCTACGGCGCCGCGCGAGATTGCTACAGTGGCTCGACAGTTCAGCACGCTCTCAACCGCTCTGTCTCAACCGCGCGCCGCCCTTTCGATGCTGCCGCAGGGCGATATCCTCGGTCCGCACATGGGCGGCATGGGCAACGAAGCCCCCGCTCAGTTCGTTCAGCTTGATACCTCCGTGCCGAGTACCGGAGCGCAACCGCCAGCAAAGCCGAGCGATTAGGCTTTGTCGCGTGGCATAGGTCCCGGTTGGGGTATCGCTCTTCGGTTCCGGCACCCATGGTGCGGCTTCCATTGCTCCGCTACCGGCTCCGTTCTCCAAACACGCTCTCGCGAACCACGGCACCACGGCACCACGGCAGCCGTGGCCACATTTATTTCATGCGCCGAAGCGCGCCACGAGCTTTTGCTTCCGCTTCCTTCTTGAGTTTGGGGAACGGGTCCCTAATGGGATGCGTCCACCCACACGATATGCAGAACATCTCATGTCCGCCGCCAGAGACCACTTCCTCAAGTTTCGCGTTCGCAATTTGGCGCGTGCCAAGATCGGTCCGACAGCGCGGGCACACTGGCGGTTGGCGGACGCTAATTTCGTCGGGTGCTGGCGAGTAATTCCTTCCCATTGCTTCGAGCGGAAGGTAGGGCATCGTAGTAATCCAGAGCGCGCCAGCATGGTCTATCAGGGCAATCTCTGGTATGAAGTCACCGACCTCGACGTGCCCGTTAGACGTTCGGGGCTCGGGCGCCAGCGCGGTAGGGGCCGCGGGCGGCGGAGGTGTTGCTTTCTTCCGTTCCCTCCGCGCGCGCCATATTCGCCACAACCCCCCAAAAAACAGCGAGCACGCGAGAAGTAGAGCGAGCAAGAGTGCCCGGTCCTCTCCCGGTGACTTGCGAATAATCGGGAGCGCTTCGTCGGGGTTGACCCCACTAAGAGCGAGCAGGAAAAGCAGTAGCCCAGACGCCACCGCCACCGCCGTGGCGCCAATCAGTGCTTCGATGGCGATTTCCTTGGGGTCTTTCATCAGGCGTGAAGCTACCCGCTCCGCAACCCGCTCCGCCATCCAGAAACGACGCGAGGCAACCACCGTAAGTGATTGCTTCGTAAGTAGCAGGGGTGGGACTCGAACCCACGACCCCGGCATTATGAGTGCCGTGCTCTAACCACCTGAGCTACCCTGCCGAAAAGAAAAATCTAACGCGATGGCACGCCCGGGCATGCCTCTGTGCGGACTACCGCCTGGCGCGCGGCCCAGAACGAGTTTCCGTTTCGCGTGCCCCGCAAGTGCTGGCTCTCCGCGTCGTATCGAAGCACGTACAGATCCTGGCCATCATCGATGGAGACCTCGTTCCCCGAGATCCATCCTGGTGAAGCCGCGGTCCTGGCCGGCCCCGGTCCCTTGACCGCAATGCCCTGGTTGTAGCTCTCCGGGAAAACCCACGCCTCCAACTCGTTTCCTTTCTGTTCGATGATCCACGCGGCGGGGTTGTACGTGCAGCTGGGATACAACTTGATCGTAGCCGAAGCTGGCTCGGACCCCGTACCCGTGGCCCAGGAACCAGTGAGATCGGTTGCCGGAGGCAGTAGCACGGACGGCGCCGGCGCGCGGGTCACGACTGGCTCCGGGCGCACAACCGACCCGCGCGAGCACGCGATGCCGGCGCACGCAGCAAGAAGACCGATCCGCCACAGTACTTGCATTTTCTTCATGCCGGGAAACAAACCGGCCGGCCCTTTCGGACCGGCCGGAATGTTCTTTTTCATAGCGGGGGCGGGATTTGAACCCGCGACCTTCGGGTTATGAGCCCGACGAGCTACCAGGCTGCTCCACCCCGCGATAGGACTACAAAAGTATCGGCTTGTCGGGTGAGGGGCAACTGAACATCAACTGCAGATTCCTCGCTGCGCTCGGAATGACAGTGTATCAGGGTCGACGAGTGTTGAGCTGACGCAGCAGATCGCCGAGGCGCTTCATTTCGTTGCCATAGGTCGCCCAGTCCTCCGCTCGCTGCGCCGCGCGGGCTCGCTCGTACGCCTCTCCCGCCTCTCTGATCAGTCGCGCATTAGCTGCGGTCACCGTCTCGCCGGCGGCCGGCGTGGTCGGCGCCGACGCTGGCGTTTGCGTCGCGGGTCGCGTGGCGAGCGTGCTCGTCGCCCCGCCGAATAGCCGGCTGAGGCCCGCCTCGAGCGTCTCCTCCATCGCGACGCTGTTCTCGTGCGCGACGACCACGCGCTTCAACTCCGGAATGCGGCCGCCCTGCGCCCGCAGATAGATCGGCTGGACGTAGATCAACGACTCCTCGATGGGAATGACGAGCAGCTCCCCGCGAATCACTTCCGAGCCGCGCTGATCCCAGAGCGAGATCTGGCGCGCGACCTCGGTGTCCTGGTTGATGCGGTTCACGATCTGCGCCGGCCCGAACACGAGGCTCTGACGCGGGAAGCTGTACACGCGAAGCTTGCCGTAGTGGTCCCCGTCGTTGCGCGCCACCATCCACGAGGCCAGGTTGTCCTTGCCCTTGGGGGTGAATGGCACCATGAAAATGAACTCCGCGTCTTTTTCACCGGGCAGCCGCATCACGATGTGGCGCATGAACGCCTCCGACGCGTTCGCGGGGGCCCCGCCGGCGGGCAGCTGCCACTGATCCTCGCGATGATAGAACGTCTCGGGATCCGTCATGTGGTACGTGGCGTACAGCGCCGACTGCGCCGCGAAGAGCGCTCCGGGATACCTCACATGCGCACGCAGGTCCGCCGGCATCTCCGACATTGGTCGCAGGAGGCCCGGGTAGATGCGCCCGAGCGTGCGAATCATCGGATCCTCCGGTTGCGCCCAGTACGCGCGCGTCGCCCCCGAGTACGCGTCGATCACGACCTTCACACTGTTGCGCATGTAGTTCAGGCCGTTCGCGAGCGGCTGTGCGTACGGGTAACGATCGGTGGCCGTGTACGCATCGATCATCCACTCCAGCCGCCCGTCGTTCGTGATGACCATGAACGGGTCGGGATCGAAGCGCAAAAACGGCAGCGCGAGCTGCGCGCGATCGATGACGTCCCGATGAAAGAGAATCTTCGTGTTGGGCGTCAGATCGCTGGACAGCATGATGTTCATCGCGCCAAACCGGAACGCGAACAGCAGGCGCCGCCAGAATGTCCCGATCGGCACGCCCGTGCCGCCCTCGTACGACGAGTAGACCGCGGCGTCACCCTGCCCCGACGGATAGTCGAATTCCTTCTGACGCGAAGGCGCCATGATGAAATCGTTGGACAGCTCGCCGAAGTAGATCTGGGGACGCGTGATCTTCACCGGCACGGTGGATACGGGCGGCAGATCCTTGATCCACAGCACCGGCAGGCCCTCGGCGGTGACCTGGTTCGACGGTCCGAGCGTGACACCCATGCCGTGCGTGTAGGTGAGATGCTCGTTGATGAAGGTGCGCGTCGGGAGCGCGGCCGTGTTCAACTCGCGCGGCGACAGCAGCACCTGGCGCAGCTCGCCGTTGATGCTGTAGCGGTCGTCGTCCACCGATACGAAATCGTAGTACGTGCGGATGGACTGGATCTGGCCGTACGTCTGCAGCAGCGGCTCGCGATCCCAGAGACGCACGTTGCGAATCGTCACCTGATTGGCTTCGAGCTCGCGCATGGTGAGCTGCCGCCCCGGCGCCAGTTCGCGTCGCTCGACGGCGTCGATCGCCCACGCTTGCCGCGTCGCCGTGAGGTGATGCTGAATTTGCGGCGTCTCGCGCGCGAGCTCGTTGGGCTGAACGACGAGTCGCTGGAACAGACCCGGGACGACGCCGCCGAGGAGGAAGGCGACCGCGATCACGCCGCCCAGCACCAGCACGGACCCGCGCGCGAGGCGTCCCTTGCGGGCCTGCCAGATGAGCGCGATCCCGGCGACGACGAGCATGAACGCCATGACGCGGAACAACGGCAGCCGCACCTGGAGATCGGTGTACGTCGCGCCGAAGAGCACCGGGCGCCGCGCCAGCAGGAGAGACGGCACGTCCACGAACAGGACGCGCACCGCGGTCACCGCCAGCAGACTGGCGCCGAGCACGGCAAGGTGCATCTGCGCGCGCGGCGTGACGAAGAAACGCCACGCGCTCTGGCGCTCGCCCACAATCGCTCCGATGTCGGTTCGCGCGATATAGAGCGCGATCGCCATCAACAGCGACAGCCACAGCATGGAATTCGCGAACGTCAGCGCGCTCTCCACCATCGGAATGGTGAAGACGTAATAGCCGACGTCGCGTCCGAAGATGGGATCCGCGACGCCGAACGGTGTCCGGTAGAAGAACTGCGCGAGCTCCCGCCATTTGCCGCCCGACGCCAGCGCCAGAAACAGCCCGATGAGCAGTGTGGCGGGGAGAATGACCCAGGCGGCGACTCGTTCGGCGAGCTCCTGGGGCCCCGCCTGCGCCCACACCGACGCGTCCCGAATGTGCAGGTTCTTGCGCGGGACGCCTCGAAGCGCGATGCGACCGTTCACATACAGGATGACGAACCCGCCGATCCCCGCGGCCAGCCCGAGCGCCCACTGCGCGATGATCTTCGTGAGAAAGACGCGCTCGAACCCGATGTCGCGGTACCACAGCCAATCGGCGATCCGCGTCGCGACGGCCGGCGCGAGCACGAGGACCAGCGCGACCGCAATCACCACGGCGCGAAGGGTTCGGTTCGGCCGCGGAGACGGGAGGCGTATTTCGCGCAACGGAGGGGAGGTCATTGGGGGGAGGAATCGGGTTCGGCAAAACGGTACAGCAGCTCTCTCCCTTTCACCATCCCGAACTCTTCGCGCGCGATGCGCTCCTGTGTCCTGGGATCGTTGAGCACGCGTTGCCTGTACTGCCTCAGCGAATCGACGATCCGCCTGAGTGAGTCGATCTCATGGGTCAATCGCTGCCGCTGCTGCCGCTGGCGCAGCAGGTCAACGGTGCCGTACTCGCCTCCCTGGATCGCAAACCACACGGCGGCGGTCCCGACGACGAACCAGAACCCGAGTCGCACTCGTTCGCGCGTGCGGGGAGATGTGGCCACTCAAATGCCGTAAATGGCGCCGCCCGGATACTCTGCTGCGCCTCCGAGCTGCTCCTCGATGCGGAGGAGCTGATTGTACTTCGCGACCCGGTCCGTGCGGCTGGCGGAACCGGTCTTGATCTGACCGGCCCCACAACCGACCGCCAGGTCGGCGATGAACGTGTCCTCGGTCTCGCCGGAGCGGTGCGAGATGACCGACAGGTAGCCGGCCGCCCGCGCCATGTCGATGCACTCGAGTGTCTCGGTGAGCGTCCCGATCTGATTGACCTTGATCAGGATCGAGTTGGCGACGGAACCCTCGATCCCGCGCGCGAGGCGCTCGGTGTTGGTGCAGAACAGATCGTCCCCCACGAGCTGACAGCGATTGCCGAGCGCCGCCGTGAGCTTGGTCCACCCTTCCCAGTCGTTCTCGGCGAGTCCGTCCTCGATCGACACGATCGGATACTCGTCGAGCCACTTCTTATACATCTCGATCATGCCGGCCGCGTCCTTCTTGCCCGCTCCGCTCTTCTTGAAGATGTACATGCCGTCCTTGAACAACTCGCTCGCCGCGCAGTCGAGCGCGAGCGCGATCTCTTTGCCGGCGGCGTAACCGGCCGCCTCGATCGCCTCCAGAATGATCTTGATCGCTTCCTCATCGTTGCGAAGATCGGGCGCGAACCCGCCTTCGTCGCCGACGCCGGTCGCGAGCTTCCGCTTGACCAGCACCTTCTTGAGTGCGTGAAACGTCTCCGCCCCCATCCGGAGCGCGTCGCTGAAGCTCTCCGCTCCTATGGGAACGATCATGAACTCCTGGAAATCCACGGTATTGGTGGCGTGCGCTCCCCCGTTGATGATGTTCATCATGGGGACGGGCAGCACTCGCGCGAGCGGGCCGCCGAGGTACCGGTACAAGGGCATGCCGACCGACGTGGCGGCCGCGCGAGCGCAGGCGAGCGAGACCGCGAGAATGGCGTTCGCGCCCATGTTCGCCTTGTTGGGCGTTCCATCGACCTCGATCATTCTGGCGTCGATCGCGAGCTGGTCGGAGGCATCCATCCCCTTGAGCGCCGGGGCGAGGGTCTCCTCCACGTTCTGCACGGCCTGCAGGGTGCCCTTGCCCAGGTACCGGTCCGCGTCCCCGTCGCGCAGCTCGACCGCCTCAGCCTCGCCGGTGCTCGCGCCGCTGGGCACCGCCGCTCGGCCCTGAATTCCGGACGTCAGCAGGACGTCGGCTTCGATGGTCGGGTTTCCGCGGCTGTCGAGGATTTCGCGAGCGACGATTCTTTCTATGGTGGCTGTCATTGTCGGTTCTCGGCCCTCGGCCCTCGCCTCTCGGCCGAGTGCCGAGAGCCGAGAGCCGAGAGCAGTTCATTCCTTCCGCTCACCTTCCGCTGCTACCGCGTGTTCGGCCGTTCGAACGCCGTACAGCCCTCGCATGTGCTCCGCCATCCGGGACCAGACGAGCTCCATCAGGCGGGCGCGGTCCTCGTACGTGTAGCCCTGGGTCGGGATGGGGTCGAGGAAATGTATATGCACTTCCCCCGGACGGATGTTGAACGACCCTTTCGGCATGATCTCGCGCGTGCCGTAGAGGATGGTCGGAATGATCGGCGCCTGCGACGCGATTGCGAGGACGAAGGGCCCCTTCTTGAAGGGACGCAGATGATAGTCCCTCCCACGAGTCCCCTCGGGATGGATGATCACCGAGCGGCCGCGTTTCACCTGTTCCGCCGCGAACTTGTACGACTCGAACGCCGCCTTCTGTTTGTCGCGCTCGATGAAGACGATTCCCGCGGCCTGCGCCGCGCGCCCGAACAACGGAATTTTGCGGAGCTCGGATTTCGCAATCCACGTGTAGCGCGGTATGGTGGACGCCAGCGCGAAGATGTCGTACCAGCTCACGTGGTTCGCCACGTAGACGCGGCCCTCGGTCGCCGACATCCGCTCGCGATTGTGCACCACGATCTTCACCCCGCTGACGCGAATGATCGCACGACACCACGCGTGCATGCACCGCTGGTAGATCCCGCCGGCTTTTTCCTCGACGCCCAGCATTCCGGCGACGACGACGACGGCTCCGAGCACGACCGTGAGGAAGAGAGTCCAGACGAAAACGAACGGCGTGCGCATCAGCGCGAAAAGTGATCGTACCCCGTGGGAGCCGCAACGCGCTTCCCGGCGCGCGTGAACAGAACGCTGGTCGCACCCTCGACGACGCGGCCCACGAGCGTCAACGGAATACCGAACCGCTCGGAGAAGCCTGCGTCGGGAAAGGGCGCGCGCGCGACCACCAGGAGCTCGTATTCCTCGCCCCCGCCGAGGGCATCCTGCTCGGATGCTCCATCGTCGATGGGCACGCGCTCGACATGAATCTCCAGAGCGACGTCACTGGCCGCGGCCAGGTGCCGCGCATCGCCGGCAAGACCGTCCGAGATATCGATGGCAGCAATCGCTCCGCGTGCGACGAGCCAACGCGCCTCCGCGATGCGCGCGACAGGCCGCGCCAGACGCGCGCGGAGGTTCGCCGCGGGCTCAGTGCCGGACTCGAGCGCGCGGAGCGCTGCGCGGGGCCCTCCGAGGGCGCCGGTGAGGTAGAGTAAGTCACCCGGCCGGGCGCCCGTGCGCGCCAGCGGCGAGAAGGCGGAGCCGACGACAGTCGTGGTGAGCACGAGTTGCTCGCCGCGCGCGAGATTGCCGCCGATCACGACGGTACCCACGGCCCGGACCGCGTCGCCGATTCCGTCCGCGAGCTCCATGAGCGGTGCGCGCTCCACTCCGTGCGGCGACAGCGTGAGCGCGACGAGCACGCCGCGAGGCACTGCGGCCATTGCCGCGAGATCGCTGAGCGCCGCCGTCACCGCGCGATAGGCGATCTCGCGCGGCGACAGCCAATCCTGGCGGAAGTGCACGCCTTCGATCGCCGCGTCCACACTGATGACGAGCTGCTCGCCGCGTGGCGGCTGCAGCACCGCTGCGTCGTCGCCCAGGCCAACGGCCAGCGGGCCCCAGCGCTCGCGCAGCTGGCGAATGAGATCGAACTCCGCTCCCGGTCCCAGCTCCACGCCGTCACTCATTAGCCGGTGATCGATGGGAGCTCGAGCAGGACCGGGTATCGCGTCGGTTCCGATCGCAGCGACCACGCGCGTTGCAGCTGAGCCACCACGTCGTCGAGCGTGAACCCGCGCGCACTCCTGGCGCCGCGCTGCGCCAGGGAGGCAGCGCGTCCGTGAACCCACGCCGCACACGCCGCGGCAGCGAGCGGATCCCCGATCTGTCCGAGCAGCGTGGCGACCATCCCGGTGAGGAGGTCCCCACTCCCCGCGGCAGCCAGCAGGGGCGTCCCGGTCGCGCTTACGAGCCGCGCGCCGGAGGGTGACGTCACGATCGTCGGCTGCCCCTTGAGGAGCACCACGGCGCGCACATGGGCCGCGACTGCGCGCGCGACGTCGAATCGCCGCGCGAGCACGTCGTCGACCGCGAGTCCGGCGAGTCGCGCGAACTCGACCGGATGCGGCGTCAGCACGACGGCACCCTCGCGGCCAACGAGAAGCCTGGCCATGGCATTCACGTTGGACGTGAACGCATTGATCGCGTCCGCATCGAGCACGACCGGACCCGCGAACGCGCCAAGCACCCGCTCGACGATCGCGCGGCCGGACGCACCGGCGCTGAGGCCGGGCCCGATAGCGACGACGTCGGCCCAACCGGCGATGTCTCGCTGGACATCCGCGTCCGTGGATGGCCACGGTGCGCTCAGTGCCTGCGGCTCGGCTTCCCGCACGCTCGCCAGCGATTCCTCCGAGACGACGAGCTTCACCATGCCCACGCCGCTGCGCCACGCGGCGCGGGCCGCGAGGATGGCCGCCCCGCTCATGCCGGGACCGCCGCCGACGATCGCCAACTTCTTGCGTGTGCCTTTGTGGGCGTCCGACGGAAACTCCGGCACGTGGTTGGCCACCCACGCCATGCGCACGGCGAGCGGAGCCCCATCGTCGGGCGCGGCGTGCGCGGCGAGGCCGATGTCGAGCACGACGATGCGTCCGCAGGCGGCACGCGCGAGGAGGTGACCGCGCTTCAGCGTTCCGTACGTGAACGTGAAGTCGGCGCGCGCCGGCAGGTGCACTTTGCCGCTCGTGGCGTCCACGCCCGAGGGAAGGTCGATCGCGACCATCGACGCGCCCCGATCGCGCATCGTCCGCATGCCGGACACCGCGGCAGCGATCGGTCCCCGCGGCGCGTCGGCTGCCCCGGTCCCGAGCAGCCCATCGACGACAATGCCTTCGCCCCTGAACGTGTCGCCCATCCCGAGGACGCTTGCCTCCGGAGAAACAACCTCGACTGACGGTCGAGCCGTCTCGCGCTCAGCGCGGGCGTCGTCGCTGCTCGCGGGCACCGGCTCGCACACGCGCACTCGGACGCCGGCCGCGGCCAGGGCGCCCGCCACCACCCAGGCATCGCCCCCATTATTCCCGGGTCCGGCAAAGACCAGGACGCCAGCGCGAAGGCGTTCCCGGAGCCGCAACGCAATCTCCGCCGCGGTGGCGGCACCAGCCCGCTGCATCAGCGCCCGCGAGGGAATACCGCTCTCGATCGCGGCTCTATCGCGCGCCGCAGCTTCCGCGCTCGTGACGACGCGAATCAGCGAGGGCGACACGGACATTTGATTGTCGAGAAGACCCGCGGACTAGCCGGTGACGCCGATCCCCGCGCACCAGGGATAGTCGCGCTCGAACACCTGGTCGAAGTCGAACACGTCCTCGAAATCCTCGCGCGTATCGTTGGGCTGGCTCAGCAGCATGCCGAGCTCCACCAACGTGAACACGATATGGCCGATGTCCGACGTCGAGCGAATCCCCCAATGCTCGAGGACGAGACGCGACATGACGCCGAAGCGCTCGAGCGCGAGATCGCGGCACCCCGAAGCGAGCTCCTGGCCCGTAATGTGGCGCCGCTCGTCGAGCCGCTGCTGGCAATACTCGAGGCCCGCGAGCACAAACAGATATGCGCGCTCGTCGTACCGGCGCTCACGCAGCCGGATCCGATCCATGATGCCGTCTCGGAAACTCAGCTCAGACAAAATGCTCCTCGGCGATGCCTACAAAAAACCCGACGAGCGTCGCGCGCCCGTCGGGAAGACATAATGTGGAGTTGCGCGCCATCGGGCAACAGCCAAAAAATGGGCCAGGCTCAGGTTCGTGATCCCGCACCTTGCGCTCTGCCCACCGTCATGTAGTAAACTGGGATCCCCACGATGACGATCCCGAGCGTGACGGCCGTCGGGATGCGGCTCGACGGGTCGATGAGCGCGTTCACGAGCAGGTAGATCGTCGAGAGCACGAACAGCAGCGGCACAACGGGATAACCCGGCGTGCGGAACGACGGTTGGTAGTCGGGGCGCCGCCGGAGCACGA
>Ga0137429_1000786_pt1 | contig 11470 bp, 7 predicted proteins | sample EasRivERMZT736_2_FD_102304 | JGI IMG/M metagenome (GOLD analysis project Ga0137429, IMG submission 102304) | Soil microbial communities from meander-bound floodplain in the East River, Colorado, USA - East River MetaG ERMZT736_2 | ecosystem: Environmental > Terrestrial > Soil > Floodplain ...
GATCGCGGGTCGCGTTCGCAAGGGGTTCGACGCGTTCGACAGCGATCCCGATGTCTGCAACTCGCACGGTACCGCTGTCGCCGGCGCGATCGCCGGGAAGACGCTCGGCGTCGCGCCAGAAGCCGAGATCGTAGACATCAAGATGGTCGAGTGCGGCAAGTTGCGCGGCACGATCAAGGCGATCGTGGACGGCACGAAGTGGGTCATCGAGGACCAGAAGACGCACGGACGGCGCTCAGTAGCGAACTGGTCCTTTATCGCCGACACCGCGTCCAGGATACCCCAGCTCGACAGCGCCGTCGCGCAGCTTCGCGCAGCGGGAATCCCCGTCATCGTCTCCGCGGGCAATCTCGAGATCAACGCCTGTCGCGTCTCTCCGGGCAACGCGGAGGGCACGATCGTCGTCGGCGCCTCGTCCATCGTGCGCACGGCCGGCAGCTCCAGGATCGTGGACCGTCGGTCCTACAACACGGCCTACGGGCCGTGTGTGGACGTATACGCTCCCGGCGATTCGGTCCTGCTGCCAAGCTTCGACGCGACGCGCGCGCCCAGCGTCCAGCTGTGGAATGGAACGTCGATGTCCACAGGGTACGTGAGCGGCGCCGTCGCATTGTTCCTCGAGGCGCAGCCCCTCGCGAATCCCAACGACGTCACGCGGCACATCCGCGAGACCGCCACGAAGAACGTCGTGCACGAATCGGGGAGCCCGTTTTCTCGGATGCTCTACGTGGGGCCGGTCCGCGAGGAGCTCAAGAGCGTCGCGGAAATTCGCGCCGCCATGGCGCGGCGATAAAGCCTTCCGGCGTACGTCTGGAGTCAGCGTGCGTCGTGTGTGACGCACGAGACGTAACACGCACGACGTAAGCTGACTCAAAACGTAAGACGGACGTACATTTCTGCCCCACCCTTGCTCGCAGAAATGGACCTCGACCAGCTCACCATCAATACGATCCGCACGCTGTCGATGGACGCCGTGCAGAAGGCCGAGTCCGGCCATCCCGGCACGCCCATGGCCCTCGCGCCGCTCGCGTACAAGCTCTACATGCAGCACATGAAGCACGATCCCTCGGACCCCAGCTGGTTCGATCGCGACCGTTTCGTGCTGTCGTGCGGGCATGCCTCAATGCTCTTGTACAGCGCCCTCTACCTCTCCGGCTACGAGCTGTCGCTCGATGACCTGAAGCAGTTCCGGCAGTGGGAGAGCAGAACGCCCGGCCACCCTGAGTACGGTTACGCTCCCGGCGTCGAGACCACTACAGGCCCGCTTGGCCAGGGTCTCGCGAACGCCGTGGGATTCGCGATGGCCGAAGCGCACCTGGCCGCCGTGTTCAACAAGCCCGGGCACGAGATCGTGAACCACTACACGTGGTTCATCGCGAGCGATGGCGACCTCATGGAAGGCATCTCGCACGAGGCCGCGTCATTCGCGGGCCACAACGGGCTCGCCAAGCTGATTGGTTTCTACGACGACAATCGCATCACGATCGACGGACCCACCGATCTGTCGTACACGGACGATGCCCAGCGGCGCTTCGAGGGGTACGGGTGGCACGTGCTCCGTCTCGACGACGTGAACGATCTTGCCGCCATCGACCGCGTGATCGCGCAGGCGAAAGCGGAAAAGGACCGGCCAACGCTCGTCGTCACGCGCACGCACATCGGCTACGGCAGCCCCAACCGGCAGGACACCGCCAAGGCGCACGGCGAAGCGCTCGGCAAGGAAGAGGTCTTGCTCACGAAGAAGAACCTCGGATGGCCCTGGCCGGAAGAAACATTCAAGGTGCCGCCCGAAGTGCTGGAGCACACGCGCAAGACCGTCGAGAAAGGCCGCGCGCAGAGCGCCGAATGGCGCGCGCGTCTGGCGGCATTCCCGGAGAAGGCGGAGCTCGAACGGCGCATCGAGGGGCGCCTGCCGGCCGAGTGGCAGGCCACAATCCCCAGCTTCACGAAGGAGAACGGCAACGTCGCCAGCCGCGCTGCCTCGAACGTCGTGCTCAACGCGCTGGTGTCGGTCATGCCGGAGTTGATCGGCGGCTCGGCCGACCTCACGCCGTCGAACGGCACCGCGCTCAAGAACCAACCCGTATTCGCTCGCAATCGGAAGGACGGGCGCTACGTGCACTTCGGTATTCGCGAACACGGCATGGCGTCGATCATGAACGGACTGGCGCTGCACGGCGGACTGCGACCGTTCGGCGGCACCTTTCTGATCTTCAGCGACTACATGCGCCCCGCCGTCCGGCTCGCGGCGATCATGAAGCAGCCCGTGATCTTCATCTACACACACGACTCCATCGGGCTTGGCGAAGACGGCCCGACGCACCAACCGGTCGAGCAACTCTCGACGCTGCGGGCGATTCCGGATTTCACGCTCATTCGTCCGGCGGACGCGGGCGAGACTGCGGAAGCCTGGCGCGTGGCGATCGCGCACGCCAATGGACCGACGGCGCTGGTGCTCACCAGGCAGAAGCTCGCGTTCATCGATCGCGAGAAGTACGCGCCGGCTGCGGGCGTGGCCCTCGGCGCGTATGTCCTCGCCGACAGCGACAAGCCACAGGTCGTCATGATGTCCTCCGGATCGGAAGTGGGCCTGGTGCTCGACGCGCACGAAAAGCTCACCGCGCTGGGAATCCGCTCGCGAGTAGTCAGCATGCCGAGCCACGAGCTCTTCGCGCGCCAGAGCGACAAGTACCGTGCATCGGTGCTGCCTGCCGGCGTGCCGCGCCTGGCCGTCGAAGCCGCGCACCCCATGTCGTGGCAACGCTGGGTCGGCGACCACGGCGCGGTGATCGGCGTCGACCGATACGGCGCGAGCGCGCCCTACGAGCGGATCTACGAGGAGCTCGGACTGACTGTGGACAAGGTCGTGAGCACGGCGAAATCGCTCATCTTGTCATCCTGAGCGAAGCGAAGGAACTGTTGTCACGAACAGTAGATTCTTCGCTGCGCTCAGAATGACAACATCCAGCATGCATAGAATTCTCGTAACGGACGACATCGACCCCGAAGGCGTCGCTTTGTTGACGGCCGTCCCGGAGTTCCAGGTCGATGTCGTGCCGACGTTGCCGGTGAAGGATCTGCTCGACCGCATCGGCGACTACGACGCCATCGTCGGACGCAGCGCGACGCGGATCTCGGAGGACGTGCTGGAGCGCGGCAAGCGCCTCAAGGTCATCGGACGCGCCGGCGTCGGCGTCGACAACGTGGCGGTTGGGAAGGCGACCGAGCTCGGCATCGCCGTCATCAACGCCCCCGCCGGCAACACAATCGCCGTGACCGAGTTGTTCTTCGGCGCCGTCATCGGGCTACTCCGGCAGATTCCCCAGGCCGCGCAGTCCATGGCCGAGGGCCGCTGGGATCGCTCCAAGCTGATGGGGAACGAGCTCAGGGGCCGGACGCTCGGCATCGTCGGCGTCGGCCGCATCGGGACCGAGGTGGCCAAACGCGCGCACGCGTTCGGGATGGAGGTCGCCGGATACGATCCCTACATCTCCGACGACCGATTCTCGTCGCTGCGCGTCCGGCGCTTCAGCGATCTCGGCGCGATGCTCGGGATGGTGGACATCGTCACGATCCATACGCCGCTGAGCGATGAGACGCGCGGCATGCTGGGCGAGCCTGAGCTGCGCCAGCTCAAGAAGGGTGCGATCGTCGTCAACATGGCGCGTGGCGGCATCCTGGACGACGACGCGCTCCTTGCGGCGCTGCGCTCCGGTCACATCCGCGGCGCGGTGCTCGACGTCTTCACGAAGGAGCCACTGGCCGCCGACCATCCATTCAGAAAAGCGCCGAACGTCGTCCTCATGCCGCACATGGGCGCCTCGACGTACGAGGCCCAACGCAATGTCGCGGTGGACGTCAGCGAAGCCGTGCGCGACGCGCTGCTCAGCGGCGAGTTGTCGCGTTCGCTCAACGTCGCGGCGGGATCGCGCGAGGACTGGCTCGAGCTGCAACCGTCCATGCTCGTCGCGGAGCGCGCCGCCATGGTGGCGCGAGCGATTCTCGCCAACCGCGGTCATCGCGAGGTCCGACGCCTGGCGTTACGCTGCGGCCCCGGCGTCTTCGCCGGCAGCGACATTCTGCTCGCGGCGGCGACCGTTGGCGTACTCTCGCACGTCGTCGAAACCGAGCGACTGAATCTCATCAGCGCACGCGCGCTGGCCGATCTCCGCGGCCTCGAGCTGTCGGTCACGGAGTCGGACCGCCTCGAGCATCCCAATGCCCTCGAGGTGTCGCTGCTTGCCGGCAAGGAGGAGCTCGCGGTGCAGGGCGTCGCGGCCGAGGGAACGCTGCCGCGGCTCACCAAGATCGACGGCTTTCATGTGGACGTCCCGCCGCGTCGGACACTGCTCGTGCTCACCAACAAGGACGTCCCCGGCGTGATCGGTCGGGTCGGGACCCTGCTGGGCGAGGCGCACATCAACATCGCGTCGTACCATCAATCGCGACTGGCGCAGGGTGGTGACGCGCTCGCGGCCATCTCCGTGGATGACCCCGTGCCGCCGGAGGTCTGCCGGCGGCTCCTGCAGTTGGCGGACGTCCGCTCAGCGACGGTCGTGAGTTTCCGATAGGGTGACGAATGATGCGTCACTTGTGATCACTCGTGACTCGTGACTCGTGGTGACGTATCAAGCGTGGCCCGAATGATCATCTTCAGCGATCCAGAGACGCGACAGGCCTACAGTACTGACGTCTCCGGCCTCGTGATGCTGCCCGACTCAGTCGCGCGCCCGACTTCGGCGAATGAAGTCGTCGAGACGCTGCGCAAAGCAACCGCCGAGAGAACGCCGGTGACGGCCGCCGGCAACCAGACCAGTACCACCGGCGCCTCGATCACCGATCGCGGCATTCTCCTCTCGATGCGCGCGATGGATCGCATCATCGACATCGACGTCGCCAATCGCTGCGCCGTCGTCGAGCCCGGCGTTCTCCTGGGTGACCTGAACCGCGCCGCGGCGCCGCACGGACTGCACTTCGCGCCCGATCCCACCAGCATGGATGACGTCACGGTCGGCGGTGCCATCGCGTGCAACGCCTCCGGCGCACGATCGCTCCTCTACGGCACGACACGCGCTCACGTGCGCGCGCTGCACGTCGTGATGGCGAACGGCGAGACGATCGAGGTACGTCGCTCAGGCCTCGAGAAAAACACCGCCGGCTATTTCGTCGCGCAGGAGCCGGTGGACTGGTTCGTCGGGAGCGAAGGCACGCTCGGCATTGTCGTGCGGGCCGGGCTCGCGTTGCTGCCGCTGCCCGAGAACGTCGTCGGGCTCGCGATCCCGTGTGTGGACGAGGCAGCCGCGCTGCAACTGGTCATCGCAATCCGGGAAGCGACGCACCTGCAGCCCCGGTGCATCGAATACTTCGACGAGCAATCGCACCAGATCGCGCGGCAAAGCGCCGGGGCACTCGTGTATGTCGAGGATGCAAGTCATCCCGAGCGCAGCGACGAATCTTTAGTTGACGCCTGGCTCGCCCTCTGCGAGCAGCACGGCGCCGGCGCAGACGACATCGCGGTCTTCGAGGGCGACGCGGCGCTCCGCGACGCACGCCACTTTCGTCACGCCGTGCCGACCACGATGAACGAGCGCGGGTCGGCGCGGCGCACGCACGGAGGACGTAAGATCTCCACGGATTGGGCCGTCCCGTATCGACGTCTGCCGGAGGCCATCGCGGAGGCTCGGCGTCTCGTGGACGCGGCCGGCCTGCCGCAACCGGCCATTTATGGACACGCCGGGAACGGTCACCCGCATGAGAACTTCATCGCCAACGACGCCGCGGAGCTGGAGCGCATCGAGCGCGTCGTCGAAGCCACGTTGCGTCACGTCGTGACGCTGGGCGGCACCGTGGCCGCGGAGCATGGGATCGGGAAGCTCAAGCGGCGCTGGCTGTCGCTCCGGGCCAGCAAGATGCAGATCGGCGTGATGACGGCGCTGAAGCGTGAGCTCGACCCGCACGGTCTGCTCGCGCCTGGCAACGTCCTGTGACCACGCCACGATTCGCGAGCGTCGTGCTGGACGTGGACTCCACACTCTGCGGCGTCGAAGGCGTGGATTGGCTCGCCCAGCTTCGCGGCAAGGAGATCGCGCAGCAGAGCGCGCGCCTGACGGAGCGGGCCATGAACGGCGAGATCCCGATCGACGCGATTTACGGCGAGCGGCTCGAGCTCATTCGCCCGACGCGGGCAGAGGTTGATGGGCTGTCGCGCGTGTACCGCGACACGATCGCGGCCGATGCACCCGCCGCGATCAGTGCATTGCGCACAGCCGGCGTTCGCGTCGTTCTCGTCAGCGGAGGCTTTCGCCGAGCCATCGATCCGCTCGCTCGCGAGCTGGACGTCGAGCTGCACGCCGTGGACATCTACTGGGACGACGCCGGCGAGTATGCCGGCTTCGACACTGCTTCTCCGCTCGCCACGCAGTCAGGCAAGCTGACGCTCGTGCGCACGCTCGCGCTCCCACGGCCGACGCTGGCCGTGGGCGACGGCTCGACCGACGCCGGAATGCGAGCGGCGGTCGACGAGTTTGCGGCGTTCACTGGTTTCGTCCGACGCGATGCGGTCGTGAAGGTCGCGGACCTCGAAATCGCAACGTACGAGACGCTCGTGAGGCACGTGTCAGGATCTGCCTAGATTGTTCCTCTGGATTCCTACGGCAGTACCGCACCCAAGATCCGCATGTTCAACAAGGTCAGCCCCAACTAGATGCGGCCTGAATTCGCGCATCTCTTCACGCGACCCTTCTGGCTGGACGAATGGCACACGAACCTGGTCGCGAACCGTGCGTCGCTGACGCAGGTCTTTTCCGATCTCTACCACGGCTCCGATATGGGCCCGCCACTCGTCCACGTGATTGCGTGGACGCTGGCGAGAATCACCGGCGAAGTCACGCCAGTGGGCGCGCGCATCGTTTCTCTCCTCAGCGTGCTCCTCGCGCTGTTGTTCGTGTTTCTCATCCTTCGCCGCCGCTTTGGCCTCGCGGCGAGCATTGCGGGGGCGCTGGCCGTTGCGTCGCACCAGCTCGTTGTGGCCCACGCGTTCGAACTGCGCTACTACTGTCTTTGGCTGGCCTTCGCCGCCGGATTCGCCTGGTCCCTGACACTCGACAGCGACCGGGTCAGCTCGAGGCGAAGGGACGTCGCCGTCGCGATCATGGCGGCCCTGCTGTGCCTGACGCACTGGCTCGCCGTGCTCTCGCTGGGGCTCATGTGCGTGGGCGCGATGGCGTCGTTCGAACGGGATTGGCGCGCGGGGCTGCGGCGGGTCATGCCCGCGACCGCAGGGTTTCTCGCCGTGGTACTGAGCGTGCCGCTCGTCCTCGCGCAGCGCGCAGCCGTCGTCGAGACCTCATGGATGCCGAACGTCACTCTTGGAATCGCTGCGACGACAGTCAACACGTTCTGGGGCGGCAAGATCCTCATTCTTGCCGTGCTCGTGATTCTGGTTGGCTTGCTGAGAGCTCAGGTCAAGGGCCCGCTGAAGCACTCGCTCGCCGGCGCCATTCGTGATCCGGGTACGGCCGCGCTTTTCTCGTTGTTGGCGGTCCCGCTGCTCATGGCCATCCTCTCCATCTCGTACCCCGCGATGCACCCCCGCTACTCGATCGCCGCGCTGCTTGCATGGGCGCCGGTCGTCGCCCTCGCGGTGCAGTCAATCGGCAGGATCGCGCGCGGATTCTTCTTCGTGGTGCTGCTGCTGTTCCTCTGGGTCAGCCTCGTGGACCTGACGATCGAGGCGACCCGTTTCATCTATTCGGCCAGCGGAGGCAAGACAGCGCTGGCCCGGGCATGCGGCATGAACCTGCCCGTCGTCTTCCAGGTGCGTCACCTCATGTATCCGTCGACCGATGGCGCGTCCCGGCGATGGGCGCGCTGCGACACGCGTTACCTCGCGGTGCCAAGCGCGACGCTCGATCGCATGTTCCGTGGCGGATACCTGTCGCGATTCTTCAGGTTCGAGAACGAGATCGCTCGACTGCATGAGCGACTGTACGGCTATCCGAAAGTGGCGGCCCAGGCGCAGCTCGACTCGGTCCCACGGTTCCTACTCGTGGGCTGGGACGACAGTTTCCCGGCCGGCTATAAGTCCGTCGAACACTTCGGCGGTGCCGTATTCCCGAATCATCACATAACCCGGATTAGTGAGGACCTTGCTCTGCTCGAGCGTCGAGGACCGACGAAACCCGGGAGTCCTAGATAGTGGAAGGGGACGGTCCGGGGCAGAGCCGGTCGCCAGCGATTAGAATCCCCAATGCCAAAGCTCATCCCCTGGTGGACTCCCGAGCTGGCCGGCACCGAGCTCGAACACATCCGGACGGTGCTCGAGAGCGGCAATCTCAATGACGGCGACGTCACGCGACGGTTCGAACAGCAGTTCGCCGAGATGGTCGGCGCGCCCTACGCCGTAGCGGTCACCAGCGGAACCGCCGCGATTTTCATGGGACTGGCGGCAAGCGGCGTCGGCCCGGGGGACGAAGTGCTCGTACCGGACCTGGCGCCCATCGCGGCGCCGAACGCCGTGCGGCTCACCGGCGCGACGCCGGTCCTCGTGGACGTGGATCGCAGCACCCTCACAATGGATCCGGTCGCCGCCGAGCGCGCGATCAGCAGACGTACGAAGGCCATCCTGCCCGTGCACGTGACAGGTCGAACCGGCACGTTTCCGAAGATCCTCGCGCTGGCAAAAACCTGGAAGCTCGCCGTCGTCGAAGACGCCGCCGAAGCGTTGCTCTCGAAACACAACGGACGCTGCCTCGGCACGTTCGGAAGAGCGGGCTGTTTCTCGTTTTCACCGGCCCGGACGTTCAGCACCGGACAGGGGGGGATGGTGGTGACCTCGGATGCCGACGTGTATGCGCGGGTGCGTCAGTCTGTCGTCGGCTACAACTTCAAGCTCACGGACCTGCAGGCAGCCATCGGATTGGCGCAGCTTCCGTTGGTCGCCACGCGGATAGCGCGAATGCGCGCTATCCAGCGGATCTACCGGGAGAAACTGCTGCCGTTGACGGGACTCACAGTCCTGCCGTTCGCGCCCGAGGAAGTACCACACTGGACTGATGTGCTGATCGAGGGACGCGATCGCGTTGTCGCGGGGCTGCGCGAGCACGGCATGCAGTCACGCAACTACTGGCTCCCCCTGCATACCCAGGTTCCGTATCGCCAAACGGACGTCAGGTTCCCCAATTCGTCCTGGGCATCGTCGCGGGCCCTGTGGCTGCCCTCCGCCTACACGCTGACCGACGCTGACATCCATAGCGTCTGTGACGTGATTCACAAGCGCGCGGACATGCCGCTACCTGAATTGAGCATGGCGAAATCGTGACGCCACTCACCCGAATGGAGTCTCTATTCGGCCCCACGTCGTGGGCCCAATTGCAGCCGGGTATCTTCAATGACTGTGACTAAGCAACCCTATGACGCGTGCGTTGTGGGCGGCGCCGGGCACGTCGGCGCTCCGCTCGCGATCCTCCTCGCCGAAACCGGTCTCCGCGTCCTCATCCAGGATCGGAGCGAAGCGACGATGGCGAGTCTCGCCGCCGGCGCCATGCCCTTCCTCGAGGAGGGAGGCGAGGAGGCGCTGCGCGGCGTCCTCGCGAAAGGCCGGCTCGGCTTCTCGTCCGATCCCGCCGATATCAAGGGCATCCCCACGGTCATCATCACCATCGGCACACCGGTGGATGAGTTTCAGAATCCCGAGATCCGTCACGTCACGGATTGTGTCGACGTGCTGCTTCCGTACCTGTCCGACGACCAGACGTTGGTGCTGCGGTCCACCGTCTTCCCTGGAGTCACCGACTATCTGCATCGCTATCTCGAGCAGCGTGGCAAGCACACCAGAATCGCGTTCTGTCCCGAGCGCGTCGTGCAGGGCTACGCGATAAAAGAGATGCGCGAACTGCCGCAGATCGTGAGCGGAACGACGCCCGAGGCGGAGAGCGCGGCGGCCGAGCTGTTCAGCCGGTTTGCGCCGAAAATCGTCCGCATGCTCGTCATGGAGGCGGAGTTCGCGAAGCTCTTCGCCAATGCCTACCGGTACATCCAGTTCGCCGCGGCCAATCAGTTCTACATGATGATGGATCAGGCGGGACTCGATTACTCGCGCATGCTCGAAGGGCTCAAAGCCGATTACCCGCGCGCCCGTGACATTCCGTCGCCGGGCTTCGCCGCCGGTCCATGCCTGTACAAGGACACATTGCAGCTCGCGGCGTTCGCGAAGAACCAGTTCGGCCTCGGGTATGCCGCGCTGCAGGTGAACGAAGGGCTGCCCGCGTACGTCCTCGACCGCGTCAGCGAGATGTATCCGCTCCCGATGCTCACCGTCGGCCTGCTCGGCATGGCCTTCAAGGCGCAAAGCGACGACACGCGGTCGTCGCTGAGCTACAAGCTGAAGCGATTGCTGCGGACATCGGCGCGCGAAGTACTGACGACGGACCCGTTCGTGACGAACGACAAGGAGCTGCGCCCGCTGAGCGAGGTCATCGAAAGGAGTGACGTGCTCATTCTTTGCGTCCCCCACGCCGCGTACAAGAACGTGGATCTCCGCGGACGTCCGCTGTACGACGTCTGGAGCTTCCACGAGGGCGCGCCCAAGGCACCGGCAGTCAAAATGCCGGCGCGGAAAACGCCCTCGAGCGCTCGGCCGGTCCGCGTCGGGTGAGCCCACAGCGCGCCGCCGACGTCGTCACGGTCGGGGTCATCGGCGCGGGGTTCGGAAAAGCGGTCCACGTGCCTGCGTTTCGCGCGGACGATCGCTGTGTCGTCGCCGCGATCGCCGCGTCGACGCCGGAGAGCGCCAGGCGCGCCGCCGAGGAGCTGGGAATCGAACGCTCGTCGGACGACTGGCGCAACATCGTGGATGATCCCGGCATCGCCGCCATCGCCGTCGCACTGCCTCCCGCCATGCAGGTGCAGGTCGCGAAGCGCGCGATCGCCAACGGCAAGCACGTGTTCCTCGAGAAGCCGGTCGCCACCAGCGCGTCGGAAGCCGAGTCGCTGCTGTCCGCCGCCGAGAAGGCGCGCGTGGTGCACGCGATCGATTTCGAGTTCCCCGAGATTCCGGCGTGGCGCACGACGCGCGCGATGCTCGCGGACCTTGGCGCGTTGCGCAACGTCGTCGTCCAGTGGCATTTCGAGACGTATGCGGTTCGCACGCGCGCGGACTCGTGGAAAGTGAAACCGTCGGAGGGCGGCGGGACGCTCAGCAACTTCGGCCCGCACGTCTTTTACAACCTCGAGTGGCTCGTCGGGCCGATCGCCCGCCTCTCGGCCCGGCTTGGCGACAGCGGTGGAATGCACGAAGTGATCGTGGACGCGATGCTCCAGTTCAAGAGCGGCGCCCCCGGCTCGATTGCCGTCTCGGCCAACGCGATCGCGGGACCGGGACATGTCGTTCAGTTGTTCGGCGAGCACGGCTCGCTCACCCTGCGCAATCCCGGGCCCAAGTACTGCGACGGCTTCGAGCTCACGCACGGAA
>Ga0137429_1000789_pt1 | contig 11448 bp, 8 predicted proteins | sample EasRivERMZT736_2_FD_102304 | JGI IMG/M metagenome (GOLD analysis project Ga0137429, IMG submission 102304) | Soil microbial communities from meander-bound floodplain in the East River, Colorado, USA - East River MetaG ERMZT736_2 | ecosystem: Environmental > Terrestrial > Soil > Floodplain ...
AGTGTAGGGTGCGCAGGGCGGACGCTAGTTCTGTTACTCAAGGTGCTTCAGGGGCGGAGATTTGTTTTTCGATGAACGCGAGGAATTCATGGGACTGCGGGTCGTTTGGGTTGAGGCGGATGGATTCGCGGACGTGGGGTATGGCTTCGGCGGGGCGGCCGGACATGAAGACGGCCACGCCGAGGTTGTAATGGGCCTCGGCGAAGGATGGACGGTCGGTCACCACGCGTTGCAGGTGTTGAATCGCATCCTCGATATCCGCCCGACGGTTCCGTTGGTCGGTCCTACTGAGGAGGGCAAGGGCGAGGGCGTAGCGGGTGTCGGTGTCATGTGGTGACAGTTTGATTCCCTCGCGGTAAAGGGCGAGAGCGTCTTCTTGGCGACCCTCGTAGGCGAGCATGGCGGCCAGATCGGTGCGGGCGCTGGAATACGCGGGTGCGAGGCGCAGGGTTTCACGGTACTGCGCTTCGGCCTCATCGAGCCGACCGGCTTTTCGCAGCACGCCGGCCAATCCCCGATGGGCCTCCGGCAACCTTGGCGTCAGCTCCACCAAACGCCGCACCGTTTTCTCGGCCGCATCAAGCGTGCCGCGGGCGAGGTGCAACCAGGTCAAATCCTGCAATACTGCGGCGGTGCCGGTGAGCCCCCACCGATCGGCCCGTTCATACCGGGCAATCGCATCTTCCACCTGCATTCGTTGATCGGGGGACGCTTGCTCCCACCAGGCGTTACCGGGAAACCAGACTTCATTCCCGATGCGCAGTGACGAAAACAGACTTCGCCCTCGCCACACGTTGTACTGAACGGCGGCACTGTGGGCGGTGAAGACACAGAGAACGACAATTACAGCAACGAATGCCAGTCCGGACCTCGTCAGTCGCCCGCCGCGCTTAAGTTGGAGATTCTGCATTCGCACGTTGGCGTCGCGGACGATGCGAACGGTCTTGATCGCCAGAAAGCCCGTCATCGCGGCCATACCCATCGCCAGAAGCAATGGGATTTGCCCGTACAACCCTCGGAAGATGAGCAACGCGCCCACTCCAACGACGGCCATCGCAATCTCTTCCCATAGCGCAAAGTCGTAGGGTCTGGGTTTCGCGACGAACCCATCCGAGCGTGGAGCGGCAGCGACACGATGGGCACCGGATCCTCCGTGGCTTCGTGGCTTCGTGGCTTCGTGGCTCTGATGGTCCGCTCCCTTACGGTCGCGGCTCTGACCGGCACGACTCAGAATGGGCGGGGTGACAAAACCGAAATAGAGAGCGTCGTTGGGGCAGACGCTAACGCAATCCATGCACTTCATGCACCCTGGATCAACAACCATGCCATAGAGGGCGACCTCCTCGTGGACGCGGACGTTGGAACTGCAAGTCGCCGTGCAGTGGCCGCAGTGTTCACAGTCGTCGGTCACGAGGATTCGCCCGGCCGCGACCTTATCCACCACGGCGAACAATCCGCCGTACGGGCAGCCGTAGGTGCAGAAACCTTTCGCCCCGAGCAGATAGACGATCACGAAACCGCACATCACGACGGTAAGCGCGGCAATGCCCGCTCCCGGAAACGTCTTCCAGAACTCCGTAGTCATCAGGTGGTTGGACAACGTCGGCGCCGGGTAGCCGACCATCCATCGGTAAACTGTGGGCCAGGCGAACATGTAGAGTGCGAGGGCGAGCGGCGCCAAAACCAGGATGCGGGAACGGAACGGCTTGGGTTTGATCCTGATTTTCTTGAGCAACCACGCGCACAAGTCCTGATAGGCCACGACGTGGCACCCCCACCCGCAAACGAATCGCCCGAAGATGAGCGTGGCCAATAGTGCTACGGCGAGGAAGATGAACCCGGCGTTCAGTTCACCGTTATTCAACGTGTACATGGTCTCGGACGGCTCGACGGGCGAGACGGTCCGACCGGTGATGAGCCATTGGATGATATGCCCGATAATCAGAAGATGGATCACGATGAGGGACATCGCTCGCCATCGGCTGGTGCGCGATTTACGCACCGGCGCGCCGTGTGACGGCAGGACGGGCAGCGCAACGGTCGCCGCTGATACACGGTTCTCCCCGTCACAGCGCGGCTTATCCTTGAGAGTCACCATCGTCCGTCCCGTCATTACCGGCCCTATCGGCGTGTCGCCATATTATACCATCGGGAAACGACCTCGTGGCGACCCACCGTGAGCGGTTTGCCGCTTGCAACCATGTGGCGAACGACGGACAATGGCGGATTCCCGCAGGGGCCGCGGTTACACGCAGGAATCACGGCGATGTTGAACGATCCGGAATCCGAATCCCACGTTGAGGCTCGACTCGAAGAGCACCTTCGGCTGCGTCCCGCACTGACGGAACGGATTCAGCGGGAACTGATGATGGAACTGCACCGCCGGAGTATCGCGACGATCGACAGCATTCACGATCAAGCCCGGTCCCAAGCGGGTCGGGCGATGGCCGAGGTCGTGGACGACCCCAACCAGGCCGAACGCGATCGCTGGGACGCTTCGGAACGCGAGCTCGTCGAGCAAATCACCCGAAAGACCGTGTGCCGGCATTTCAGCGTGGCGGACATCGACGACCTCGTGAACCTCACCATGAAACGGGAGGAGGTGCACAACCTGGAGGTCGTCGCCAACCGCGGCAATGTTTCGTTCCGCGAACTGGCCGACAACATTCAGCGTTTCTGTGCGCTCCCCTTGGGTGAGACGCGCCTGGCTCCGGCGGAGGTGGTCGGGACGCGGGTGGCGCTCACCCGGCACTTTGTGAGCGACCAACTCGAATTCATCGGCATCGCCAAGAACCACCTTCAAATCCGCGACTTCGACGACATCACCCGGCGGATGTTGGGCAGCGACAGCGGCATCGGCCGCATCGGCGGCAAGGCGGGGGGCATGATCCTCGCCCATCGCATCCTCGCCGCCGCCGAGCAGGGAACCGACCCCTATCTACCCGTCGCCATCCCCGAATCGTATTACCTGCGCAGCGACGTGGTGGAAGAGTTTCTGCGGCTGAACCGGTTGGATGAGTACCAGAGTCAAAAGTACAAGCCGATCGAAGACGTCACCCGCGAATACCCTTTGATCCGCGGCGTCTTCCGCAACGGCGACTTTCCGCTGAAAGTCGTTCACGACCTTCGCCGGATTTTAGACAAGATCGGTACGCATCCGCTGATTGTCCGATCGTCGAGCTTGCTCGAAGACCGGATCGGCACGGCCTTCTGCGGCAAGTACGCCAGCGTGTTCGTCGCCAACCAAGGGACATTGGAGCAGCGGTTGCGGGCTTTGCTGGGGGCGATCGCGGAAGTGTACGCGAGCATTATGGCCCCGGACCCCATACTCTACCGCCGCGAGCACAATCTCATCGACTACGTCGAGGAGATGGCGGTGTTAATCCAGAAGGTGGTCGGGCTTCGCTGCGGCGACTACCTCATGCCGGCGGTGGCGGGGGTGGCGTTCTCTCGTAATGAATATCGCTGGTCGCCGCGGATTCAGCGCGAGGACGGATTGATGCGCCTAGTGATGGGTCTGGGGACGCGGGCGGTGGATCGTAGCGGGTCGGACTATCCGCGGATGGTGGCCCTGGGCGCGCCCACACTTCGCCCGGAATCGACGGTCAACGAAATCCTGCGCTGCGCCCAGCGGACGCTGGACGTGGTGGATACCAAGAAAAATCGGTTGCAGACCGTCCGACTGCAGGAAGTGCTCGCCCAAGGATGCGATGATTTCTCCATGCTCGACAAGCTGGTCTCCGTGCATCGCGACGGGGAGCTATACCCTCCGACGGGTCTTCGCGTAGACGACGATCCGACGCAATTGTGCATTACCTTCGATAAACTTCTGCGCGAGACCCCGTTCGTGCAGCGCGTGCGGGATATGCTGGCGCGGCTGGAGGATGCCTACGGCGTGCCGGTGGACATCGAGTTTGCCAGCGATGGCGAGAAGTTCTACATCTTGCAATGCCGGTCGCAGTCCCAAGCGGTTGAGGCCGAACCCGTTCGCGTGCCGACCAACATCGCCAATGCGGATATCATCTTTGACGCCCATCGCTTTGTCCGCACCGGTCTGATCGAGGGCATCGAATACATCGTCTATGTCGATTCCGGCGCATACGACGCTCTTCCCACGCGGGAGCGTCGGCTGGAAGTTGCACGGGTGGTGGGCCGAGTCAATCACGCCCTGCCGCCCAAGTCGTTCATCCTCATAGGGCCGGGGCGGTGGGGAAGCAACGACATTCTGCTCGGCGTGCCTATTCGCTACGCGGATATCAATCGTTGCCGGATGTTGATCGAGGTGGCCCGGCAGAAGGACGGCTTCGCACCCGAGGTCTCTTTCGGCACGCACTTCTTCCAGGACCTCGTCGAGGCCAACATCCATTACCTGCCGCTCTACCCTGACGTCGCCAGCAACCGGTTTAACGAAGCGTTCCTGCGCAACACGCGCAATGTGCTTGCGGATATCGTTCCCGCGGACACCGACTTCGCCCGGGATGTCCGTGTGATCCACATCCCCAAAGTTGCCAGAGGTCGTACGCTCACCGTAGCCATGGACGGAGAGACGGATGTGGCGATCGCCTATCTGAAATAAGCAGCGTACGAATTGTCGATTTGCGATTTTCGATTGTCGATTGAGGTCCAGGAATCGCTATGTCCCGATCATTCGACATTCGAAATTCGTCATTCAAACAAAACGCCCACGGCGGGTAGCGTCCGTGGGCGTCGGTCCTAAGGCGACCCGAGGTGCGGCTGAGTGCTCGACCCCACCGTCCCCTACCGGGTCGTCGTGGATTAACGATGTTCGTCCGCGCGGTCGGCGGTACCTACGCCTGCGAGTTCTCGTCGAGCATCTTGCGAAGTTGCTGGTTCTCGCGGCGCGTGGCTTCCAGGTCAAAGAGCATGTACTTGATGCTGAGGCGCACAAAGTCGATGCTTTCCTGGAGACTACTGACGGTGTCCTTGAGTTGGCGATGTCGCTCGCGGGTTTGTTCGGCCAGGAGTTCGAGCTTGTCGCGTTCCCCGGCCGGCAGCGTGCCGATCTCCGCAATCAGTTCCGACAGCTTGCGTTGAAACGTATCTTCATTCATTGGCTTCCCTCCCTCCAGTTCCGTCCAGCCTAGACACTCGATTGTATCCCCGACATGCCGCCAAGTCTGGTGGGGTTTCCCGCGCGACCCCGTTTTTAGGGTGCCTCCCATAACTGCACTTCCACGCTGCGGGTGTAATGGGCTTAGGTGGGTTTTCGGACGCACTCTTGCCCAATACACAGATTGCATTCCAGTCCCATCAGTGAAGCACGGTCGACGCCAAGGTCGGATAACATCGTGAGTCACCGGTGGAGTGGGGCAAGGGGGAAAGCAGAAACGCAGAAACGCCTGAACTAAAGGCACGGAGGGAATAAGGGGTCGGCCAACTTGCGGTCGCGGCTCTGCTCTCGCCTCTTGTGTCCTCTTTTCTTCTCGACGAACATCACTTGGAAGCCACGAAGCCACCGAGGCACGTAGCCACGAAGAAGTGCGGAGACGATCGGATGAAACTCTCGCGGCGGGTAATGGAATTGGTCGAGTCGGCGACGCTGGCGGTGTCGGCCAAGGCGGCGCGGATGAAGGCCGAGGGCGTGGACGTGGTCAGCTTCGGGGCCGGCGAGCCGGACTTCGATACCCCGGCGCACATCCGCCAGGCCGCGATCGAGGCGCTAAACGCCGGACAAACGCGATACCCCAGCCCGGCCTCCGGACTCGCCGTCGCCCGCAAAGCCGTATGTGAAAGCCTCGCCCGCGATGCGAAGCTGCACTATGCCCCTGAGCAAGTCATCATCACCTCCGGCGGCAAAGACGCGGCCTATCTGGCGTTTCATGCCCTGCTCGATCCCGGCGACGAGGTCGTGATCCCCAAACCATACTGGGTGAGTTACCCGGAGATGGTGCGACTGGCGGGCGGAGTGCCGGTGTTTGCAGTGGGTCCGGAGAAGAACGACTACAAGCTGACGCCGGAAATCGTCCGCTCGGCGCTCACGCCGCGGACGCGGATGTTCATTCTCAACACGCCGTCGAATCCCAGCGGCGTGACCTATCACCCGGAGGAAGTGCGGGCCCTCGCGCAGGTGCTGCAAGATCGTGATCTGATCGTTCTGTCCGACGAAATTTATGATCGGCTCATGTATGACGGCCAAAAGACGTTGAGTTACGCCGCGGTCGGCGATCGGGCTTATGTTCAGACGCTTACGTGCAACAGCGCCTCCAAGACCTACGCGATGACCGGCTGGCGGTTGGGTTACGCGGCGGGGCCGGTGGAGATCATCAAGGCGATGGCCAAGCTGCAATCGCAATCCACCAGCGGCGCGGCGACTTTTAGTCAAATCGCCTATGCGACGGCGCTCTCCGCCGACCAATCGTGCGTGGCGATCATGCGGGCGGAGTTCGAGCGGCGGGGAGCGCACATGTGGCGGCGGCTGACGGCCATTTCCGGGGTCCGTTGCCCCAAGCCCACGGGCGCGTTTTATTGCTTTCCGAATTTCTCCGCCGCCTATGCAAAGCTTGGCGTGCGCGGATCGATCGAGTTCGCCGCCCGATTGCTGGAGGAGGCGCGGGTGGCGGTCGTGCCGGGAGAGGCCTTCGGTATGGATGAACACGTCCGCCTGTCGTTCGCCACGGGTATGCAGCAGATCGACAAGGGTTTGGATCGGATCGCGGCATTCTTGCGGTGACGGTGTGCGTCGAGTTCTTGCGTTCAAGGACCTTAGCGAACTTCTGCCGGAGGTCCGTCGTCTGATGCCGGCCCATCGGACCGTGGGGCGGTGGACGTTGGCGCAAGTTTGCCGACATCTGGCCGATACGATCACCGGATCGATGGAGGGTTTCGATCTGCGCCGCCACCGCCTTAAGCGTTTTTTTCTCAGTAAGCGTTTGCTGCGCCATGCTTACGAACACGGCATCCCGGCGGGGTACACCGTCGATCCCAAGCTCACTCCGCCGCCCCATGTGAATCTGGACGAGGAAGCTGCTCGATTGGAACGCGTGATGGAGCGTTACCGGTCCTATCGAGGCCGGCTTCGAGCGCATCCGCTTTTTGGGGACCTTTCAAGGGCAAAGTGGGACCAATTGCATTGTTTTCATGGTGCGCACCATCTTAGCTTCGTGATTCCGACCGATGGATAACGCGGTGTGGGGAGGTCCTACGGGTAGCGTTGGACATCCCGTGACGAAGTCGAGGCGTATGGGTATACTGAATCGGTGTGTTAGGGCATGGTAGAATTGGAAAAGAGGCGCGATCCATTGGAGAAGACGTATGAAGATTAGGATGACTTCGGTGATTCTGTCGGTTGGAATTCTTACGGCGGTCTCGGCGTGGTGCGTTTGTCCAACGCGGGTCGCCGCGCAGGCCAAGCCTGCCGCGCAAACAAAACAGGTTTCTAAGTCCTTGACCGGTAAGCGCCCGGCGGGCGTTGAGCGACCGCCGCGGGAAGTCACGTTGACGGGTCGCGTGGTGAGCGTCCATGCCTTCATGACCGGAGAGTACAGCTCGCCCGACCAGGCCAAGAGCACGGGGGACAACATCCGCGCGGGTGTACCCGCGGCCTTGGAAACATCCGCGGGGCTGATCCTCCTCGGGCAGGGGACGACCGGCGTCGGGAAAACGTTGATCCCGCTGGCCTTTCAAGAGGTCGAAGTACACGGCAAGCAATATGAAAAGGGCGGGGTCAAGTACATCGACATCGCCTCGGTGGAGGCTGTGGTAGCCGACGAAGAGGAAGAAGAGGTCGAGTCGGCCGACGACGATTAGTTCGCCTGTGCAGTCGTTGAGCTCTTCTCGGCGAAACGCTCACGGGCGTTTCGCCTGACGCTGACCGCTGCCCGCTCGCTTGCCCCGGGGTCCTGATAGACCGGTGGCTTCGGCGCTATTTCAGACTCAAGATCACGACGCCCAGACGGTCGGCGGCGGCGATCATGGCCTCCCGGTCGAGGAGGACCGTCTTGCCGGCCTCGATGACCAGCATTTTTGCGCCGTGCTTGGCGAGGTTGTTGATGGTTTCGGGGCCGACGGTGGGGACGTCGAAGCGCATGTCTTGATGGGGCTTGGAGACCTTCACCATCGTCCAGCCGCCGCGGGGAACCAATAATCCGGCCCGTTCGATCATGCGGTCGGTGCCTTCGATGGCCTCGACGGCCACGACCTCGGTTTCCTTGACCGCGACCGACTGCCCGATATCCAGTCGCCCAAGCTCCTTGGCGATTCGCCAACCGAACTCGGCGTCCTTCCGCTGCGACTCCGACGGTTGAACGCGGGTGAGCACGCCTTCGGGGGCGAGGTGTTCCGCCGAGTATTGAATGCAGTCTTGCATGATGATCCCATGTCGGGCGAACTCGTCGGCCACCGCCCCCAGCACCGAGTCGTTGCGTTTATCCGAAAGACGACCGAACCACAAGCGAAGCGAAGTCCAATCGGGTAATAATCGAATCAGCCGCCACCGGCCGTACATGCTCGTTTTGCGCACGGCGCCCGCGAGGATCACACTCTGGATGTGGTTGCGTTTGAGAATTCGAATCCACCGACCCAGTCGGGCCAATCCCGCCCAACGAAAGACATCGGCCTGGTCCGCGAGAGAACCGTCGGCGAAACCCCGTAGCCCCACGACGGTCACATGGCAGCCGGCCCGCTTGGCGCCTTCCAGCACGAGGAACGGAAACTTCCCCTCCCCGGCGATGATGCCAAGACGAAGCTGTTGGGGGGCGTTCATGGGCAACTACGATTGTCGATTCCCGACGCGGCCGGGACAAGTACTGATAGCTGAGAAATAGACCACTCGCACTTTATCGCGAAAGTGGATTGGCAAGAAAAAAACTTGCTCAATTTGCGGCGTCGGATGACGATGCCATATGATGTACCGTCCCAGCGTTGTCATAGCCTGAAAAAGGCACGCTGGGGGCTGTACGGTGTGGGCCCAATATGGATTCCCGCGGCTTCCTTGCCGAATGAACAAATGAAAGAGGAAAAGAACGTCATGCGTTTCAGCCGAGTACGTCTTTGGATCGCCGGGTTCGTTGCTTTCTTGATGGGGTTTCCTCTTTCGGAAAAAGCCCTCGCCGGGTCATTCGATTATTTCGATTCGACCGTTGATCTCGGTCTCGCCATTGCCGACTCCGCTAGGGGGAGCTGACGCCGAATTCTGCGTCTGCCCGCCCCCGCTCTCAAGATCGTGCGTCGCCCGTCGCGCATGATCCGCGCCCCACCGGGCATAGGCCCACAGGTATTGCGTTGGGTCCTCGAGGATCAATCGCTCGATAGCTCGCAAATAACGGTCCGTCACGAAAGCCACGGGGTCGTTTTGGGCCATCGTCTCCTTGTGGTACACCACGTCGGCCACGACAAGACGGAATTGGAAGGCGTCGCCAAGTCGTCGAATGGCCGCCACGACTACGTCGGCTTCGTACCGCCACGCCAAAAGCCCCACGGATCGCAAGGCCTTCGTTTGCAGCCCCAGAAAAGTCACGGGAGTTCCGCGATCCTCAACATGGTGATCCGCGACAAGGGCCACCGTCCCCCCATGCCCGAGGACTTGACCCAAGCGGGCCGCGGCATTCTTTACTGCCACCATTTCGCACCCGCTTTTGCCGCGAATGCTCCGACGGTATGAATCGAAACCCGCGTTGCTGTGCGGTAGGTATACGACCGAAGCGCGAATCCCGTTGTAGCCTAGGAAAATCGGAAGCAGATCAAACGACCCGTAGTAAGCAGTAAGCAGGATCGTGGGCTGCGCGCGACGTTGTCTTTGAAGAAGATCGCCCAGAAAAGGCTCAGGTATGCGGCCGCCGTAGCGCTCGTAGGTGTCCGCCCGAAGCAGGCGCGAAGCCAACATCAGATCCGTTAGGTTTTTGGCGCGATTCACGAACGACCGTTCTGCGATGCGCGGCACGTCTGGAGAACGCACGTGGGAGTACAATGCCGCCCGGCATAACGCTTCACTGCGAATCCGAAGCGGATCCAATAGACGGTACAAAAGCAGCGAGCCCCAGCCGGTGAGGCGATAAGAAAGGCGCGGACCAATGGTCGTGAAGAAAACGGCGAGCACTCGACGATGTAAATTGCCGAGCCAAAAAACCGCGCTTATCCACCACTTGATCATGGACCCGCCCTCCGCGAAGTCCGGGGCCGTCCGTCGTGATCGCGGCCTGCGGGACCTGTGTGCCACCGGCTGTTCGGCAGTCGCTACGTTACGGGCCACTCGATTGCGTCGCTCCGCTTGATTTTGGAAAGGACCTCTCGAAAACAGCGGCGACTCGGTTGTGTTGCAGCGTATCTGAACGACGCTTTGGCGGATTCAACGACCGCCTATTCATGCAAGAGCACGGGAGTGGATGGGAATCGAACCCACCAGACCCGACGTTAATCGGGCCTCAACGGCTTTGAAGGCCGCGGGACCCACCAGGCGTCCGGACACTCCCCGGTGTGGCTCGACTGTAACACTTATCAGCTAAGGGAAGCAACGCCGGGGGATGCGGGGTGAGCCATTTGGCCGGTCCCGGCATTGAACGATTCGGCCGCACTCCCCATCCGCCGAAGCCACCGAAAATGCGAGGCCAAGCCTGCGCGGAACGTCTTGTTGGCCATGTACCGTAGCCCAAACTCCGCGCACGCTTTCTCCACGATGGGCGCCAGCGCCGCGTAATGGACGTGGCAAACTTGAGGGAACAGGTGGTGCTCAATTTGGAAATTCAGCCCTCCCAGGAGCCAGGAAAGCAGCCGGTTTCCGCGGGCAAAGTCCACGGTGGTTTCGATCTGATGCGTGGCAAATGTGGACTCCATTCGGCCCGTGCCTTCTCGAGGCATCGGGAAAGTGGCCTCTTCCACGCAGTGCGCCAATTGAAAGACCACGCTGAGAATCACACCCTGCACGTACGTGATCGCAAAGTAAAACACCAGCACGATCCATACGGGATGCAGCAACATCGGAATGACCAGGGCCAGCGTGAAAAATATCACCTTGCCCCCGATCAACGTCGCCAGGTCCCACCCCTTGGGCCGCGCGATTCGGTGCTCGCCGATTCGGCCGGAGATCACGTTGCGGAAGTCGTCAAAAACATGCCACTTGACCGGGAGAAATCCGTACAAAAACCATAGGTAGAAATGCTGCAGGCGGTGGAACCTCAACCGCCTCTGGTGGGGCGACAACCGGCCCAGGACACCCATGTCTATGTCGTCATCCTGACCCGTGATGTTGGAGAAGGTGTGGTGGATCGAATTGTGCTTGCGGGCCCAAATGTACGAACTGCCTCCCATAAGATCGAGCGTCATGGCCATGATCTTATTGACCCATCGGAGATCCGAGTAGCCGTGGTGTCCGCCGTCGTGTTGGATGTTGAACCCGATTCCCGCCACGGACAGGCCCAATGACAAGGCCAAGAGAATCGCCAGCCACCACGGACCCGCGCTGAATACCAGCAACGTGTACGAGGCCGCGAACCA
>Ga0137429_1000791_pt1 | contig 11419 bp, 15 predicted proteins | sample EasRivERMZT736_2_FD_102304 | JGI IMG/M metagenome (GOLD analysis project Ga0137429, IMG submission 102304) | Soil microbial communities from meander-bound floodplain in the East River, Colorado, USA - East River MetaG ERMZT736_2 | ecosystem: Environmental > Terrestrial > Soil > Floodplain ...
GAAGCTGGACAGCAACGTCGAACTCATTCCGGAGAATTTGTAGAGCACGTCGTTCGATGCGTTGCCGCGCCCGCTTACCAGGGTGTTGCCGCTGTGGTCGCGGGCCATGTCCGTGGCCTCGCCAACGGTGCTTTCAATGTTGGTCGAAGCCTCGATGGAACTGCTGAAGCCGCGAGACTTGTAGAGCGTGGTGGCAATGCCGACGCCGCACCAATATGTTCCCGCGACCGGCTGGGAGCCGAGCCGTTCGGTCAACGAGCCGTGCTCAAGGCCGTTGATAACGTCGGCGATGCCCTGCACGACAAGGCTGTCATGGGGCGTGCCAGTGAACGACTCGTAACGGTGAATGATTGCGTCGCCGGCGTCCGGCGAACTGCAAAACATCACGTTGTTGCCATCCCATGAAATGTCGAAGACGTTGGGAATGGAGAGGGAGATTGTGCTCTGGATCGTCGTCGAGAAACCTGTCAGCTTCCGCAGCTCGGAGTTCGATGCGTCGACCACGCCGCTGTAGAGGGTGTCTTGGCCGTCGAACGACACCCCGGTGATGTCGGGACTCGACGGCAAGGTCAGCGTCGCAATCTCGGTCGAACTGAAGCCGGCGAACTTCGTGATTTTCGGAGTGCTCGATATGGACCACGACACCAGAAGATTGACCCCATCCCACGACACGCCGTTCAGGCGGGTGTAGGCGAATGGGAATAGGAAAGAGTCGACCGGCGTCGAACCAAGGTAACGATAGATGCGGCCGGTGTCGTTGCCGCACCAATATGTGTAGAGGCCGTCCGACGTGACTCCGAACGGCTCGGCCGATGTTCCCGCCAGCGACGTGGCCACGGGCGCCGGTGTGAGGGAAAACTCCTCGTGAGCGTAAAGAGCCGGACTTGTTAGACCAGCTGACCGACCTGACCAAAGCGGACCAGCCATTCACCAACCTTTACTTGCCCTTGATGTCGATCAACTTCGTTCCCGTCTTGGCGAGCATGGTCTTGCACTGCTTTCGCCAGTTGACCTGAATGCCCGGAGTTGGGTCGTTCGGGTCAAGGGCTCGCTTGTCCGACGGACTCATCGACGCCGTTGGCTGGCCAGGAGTCGCGGAAAGCCCATTCCTTGCCCGGATACGGTCAAGTATCGTCGTGTTGACCAACTCATCCGGTTGGACGATCGCGCAGCGCGATTCGTAAAACTCTTCGAACTCCTCCGGGCTGAGCAGGGTCACGTCGTCGGGGAATCGCTGCCTCGCCTCAAGGGCGAACCGAGCATCCGCAATAACGCCGGCGAACTGCACGTCTGGATCCGCGTTGTACTCGTCGACCTGACCGAGCGGGCTGAGTTGGTCATGGAACCAGCCCCCGCAATAGTCGATGTACGCTTCCCATCGCAGACCGGCGCGCAGGTGCGGCGCAATCTGGTCAAAGGCCGGGTACTGGAGCACCAGTTCACCGGCCGAGTTCGACCAGCGGCGCAGCTTCAACATCAACGGCACTCGTTCGCGCTCCATCGCACTCCTCCAGGTCCGCGGGGTCCGACAACACTTCCGTGAGCGGCAGTTCCACCTTGATTGCAATCTCGTCCGCCGGTTGACCTTGCGGCACTGGCGTGCGGATGCATCGTGCCAAGGGTCGGCACTTGACGATCGCTGAGCCGGTCACCAAAAGGCCGAGCGGGTGTCGAATCGCTCGAAATGCTCGTGTGAGAACCATCGTTTTCTTACTCCTCAAAATCCACGGTCCAACTGCTATCGACGGATGAGTCTGCCGTCACACGCAGACCGATACGCTCACCAGGGGCGACGACGACGTCATGCTGAAGGCTCAAAAATTTCTCGACGCCGGTCTGCGGATGCACGTATTCGGAAGCCAGCAGATCGCCCGTCGTCGGCTCGGTACTGGTTGCGGAATGTGCCCCTGTGGTTTGCAATGAAGAGCTGATGCCGGAGTCGCGCTTGATCGGTCCGAGCGCTCCATATGCAGTCATGGTGCCCGCACTAGTTTGCCTGACCAATTCGACAAGAAACGGGGCCTGCGTGTTGGATATCCCCTTGAATGAGACGCCGATCCTGTTGATTCGAATCCCTTGGTTAGCCGGTGCGATCAATTGGAATAGTGTACGAACGCCGTTTACCGTAGGGACTGCGATGTCTTTTGGTTTTGTAAATCTTCCGAAACGTGCTGCCATTGTTTCAACTCCAAAAAATGTTTCGTTATCATCATTTCATTCGCAGCGGGCCGGGCGGGGGCTGTGTCAACATTGAAGTTTCCACCCGCCGCGACACCGCTGGGTTAGTCTCAAAAACTCCGGGGCGGTCGCGGCACAAACTGCAACCGCCCGCGGAGTCACGAACGCTGCGCCGGGCCTGAAACCCCGGCGTCACGCATAGCGGCCAGACCGCCGGAGAAAGCGGCCCGGCTCAACCCAATCAACACACAATCAAAATTCCAGGGTCGCCCAGTAGTCGAGCATTCCGCGCAGCTCGCTTTCTTCCTTCGCGCGGTCGGCCTTTGCCTGCTTGAGTTTCTGTTCCAGTTGGGGACCTTCGGCCTTGAGTTCGCTGATGTAGTCTGCGAGGAGCCGATGGTCGATTTCCGCGGGATGTCCCTCTCTGCGTCGAAGCGCCGGGCTCTTGATCGCGTCCAAATGCAGCCTGAGCGCCTCGGCGTTCCGGGTGCCGTTCATCGGGCTGGTCAGGTCGGACGCAATGCGGATGACGTCCCTGATCATCCCGGGCCGCGTCTCTTTTTGAGCCACCCAGTTGTACTTGTCCGCGACCGCCTTCATCGCGCGGCCGTGATGTCGCTTCACGAAATCGGGCGCGAGGTCACGAAGGTTTTCGCGTGCCGCGGCTTGGGCATCTACGCGACCTTCCGCAGCCAGCACGGCAGCTCGGGCCTTGTCCACTTCCGAGCGCAGGGTTTCCAGTTTTGCCGCAGCCACTTCAAACGCCGGCAGCTTTTCTCCCAACTCCGATTTCGCGCGGACCACGGCCGCTTTCGCCTCGGCCTGCTCGGCTTCGGTTCCGGCGCGCGCCCGATGGGTAGCGATGGCCTCCCATAGACCTTCCTGTCGCCGCCGGGCGAGGGGGTCCGGGCAAACGAGGTCAAGCAAACTCTCCTCATCGAGACTCAGCGCCGCCCCGCCGCTTGCTGCGCGCAGACCAGCGACATTTAGGGCATCCGAAAACCGACGGTTGCGTTCGGCAATCGAGAGGCCCATTTCAACGGCCGCGGCATTCTTCGAAGAAGCGGTGGCGGGGGTCGCGTTCGCGGTGTCCGGTTTAGCTTTCGCCATTGATCCTGCTCCTTCAAAGTCCCGCCGCTTCGGCCTGGTCCAAGATGTTCTTCGCGTTTTCTGGATTTGTCTGAGCGAGATAGGCCCGATGCAGGCTCGGCCGTTTCCTGACGACGTTAAGAATCGCCAGGTCGCGACTCATGCCGGCCTGCATCTGTTCACGCACAGCGTCGTGAAACGCGTCGATCGCTTGGCCAGAGTCAAACAATTTTCTACTTTTGGACATCGGTTTCACTCCGCCTTTCGGGGAAAAAGGAAATCCGTGTGCGTCGGCAAACCTCAATCCGGTTTTCGACGCCTGTCATCTAGGGGAAATGATCGACGGTACGCGCGCAGATTCAAAAGGAATTACGCCGCGCGCGGCGTAATGCGGCATACTGCGGCATAGTCAGAGCAGCGGGGCGTTTTTTGGTCTGGAGTTGCGGACAGTCTCGACCCGGTCCCGACCCTTTTGAGTGATGAAGCAGCCACGTCTTTCGACATCGGCATATCCCAATTTTTTGAGCTGGGTAACGTATCGAGCGAGAGTTTTCCCCTCTAAATTCGCACCAACGCCAGACTGCACTTTCAGCACGAGACTCGGGACATTGACGCGGCTGACGTTGTCGAATGCGTTAGCAGCGACCATAGCCTCTAGGAATTCGTCGTGTATCGGGGTGATAATTTCGGGCTTGATGGACTGCTCGATGAAGTTCGCCGCCACGTTCAGACGTTTAACAGGCCCCTTAGCATTGCCTCCGAAGATTTTCCCGAAAAGCATCGCCACCGCTCGCAGGCAGTCGTAAAGTTCCGGTCTCGTCTTGGTCGCATAGTAGGACGTGAGATAAAGATTCACCCGATCACGCGTCGATCCCCTTGCGGCCAATTCCCTCCTTAGTTCCGGGCCAATAGCACCCGTTCCTGCAAGCCTTCGCGCAATGTCGCGGAGTTCGTTCACCAGGGTCGAAAGCTCCTGGTTTGTCGGGACGACATTATGGTACACGTAGCGCGTGCCAGACGGTGACACGTGCACTTCCGCGGCGCCAGCGGTGTTGTCGGCCTGCGTCTCGGGCTTCGTTTTCTTCATGCTCCGTTCCTTTCGTCGGGCGGCCCGGGGCGTCAGGGGGTCAGTTCGCGTCGATCGAGTCATCCACTTCAACGCCACGCCGTTCGAGTTCCTCTTGCACAATTCGCGTGCGTTCCAGATTTTCTGAAAGTGATTCGATCCCCTCCAGCAGGAGCTTTTTGAGTGCGCGAGTATCTAAACCCGCCAGTTCTTCCATCTGCGCCTGCATTTTGCTTTCAATCTCCGCATCCACTTGCTTGTCTTTTTCTGGAAATGAGATCATCCGGCTTTGTCCTCTCGCTCAAAAGGCAGGGGCGCCCCAGTCGCCCAGGGCGCCCGTTCCCCATCTCTCTACATCGTGGCCATGGCGCGGCAGTCGTCCTGCGCCGCGTCCTCATCGGGCATGGCTTCGCCACTTCCTATCGAGCCTGTTCGCAAGGTCGATCGCGTCGACGGCGACACGGTGAACGCGCCGGCTGTCCTCTGAACCCAACAGCTTCGCGGGGCAGTGACCATCCTTTCGCGGTCCGAACCAGCCCTCAATCGTCCGGAGATGACGCATCAGTTTCTTTCGGATTTCCGTCGTCTTTGTTGTTTTCTTTTTCACGCGACGCACCCTCCTTTCCTAATCGGGGGTTTCCTCGAGCGCCGTCTGAACAACTCCACGCAGGTAGCGCCGCACGTTGCATAGGGGCACGAAAAGGTTGTCGTCTTTACGGGAATCGCTGACGGTAAGGGGCAGGACCACGTACGGCCAGCGAATGAGCCCGGGCTGGCCGCCCATCTCCACGATGAGCGCTTCGGGCGTCACCCGCAGAACCTCGTAGGGTCCCATGATTTCCTGGCCCTGTCGCATTTCATCGCCTTCGTAGTTGAGATGAAAAACACTGTCGCCTTTCGACACCGAAAACATCATGCCGTCACCGGCAGGATCCGGCTCGCCGATGATCCGGGGAACCGTCGGATGTTCGGGTTCGGCCGCCTCGCCCTCTCGCTCAGGCGCTGACGGGACGCTCGGACGTGCGGGACGCTTCGGACGTGGCTTCGATTTCGTTGCTGTCGCCATTTTGGAACACCTCCAGAAATGAGAAGCCCCACGAACATCGGGCTACCCGCTGTGAGCGGTAGGGGCTTCGCAGCTTCCCTCCGGTGTTCGTGGGGTTTCTCGGATGGGCGCGCGTGCGCCCGGTGAAGGCAAAAAAGCTTGTCACAGTCATAGCGACGAAAATTATCGGCCAGAGCCGGCCAGGCCGTCAAGGGGAAAAAACGAGGTTCCCTCCGGGTGCCGAGTTTTTCACCGGTTCAGGGTGGGTAACCGGTGGCCCTCCGCGACGGCCTTAAACTTGTCGTCAGGCAGCTCGGCCAGCTCCTGGGCCCGGGAGGATTCCTTCTTCGAGATGCCGAGCTCGGCGAGTCTGGGAGCGTCATCCCAAAAACGCGGTTCCCGCATGGGACCACGTTTTCCTCGTCCTGGTCCACCTCCAGCCTTGGTTCCCTTAGCCCGTTCCGTCGCCTTGAGCAGCTCGCCGATGCGACGCTCGGCCAGCAAGGCGGCAGCGGGAGATTGCCAAGGCGTTGCGGGAGGCGGATGCAAAGCGCTGGACGCTTGCTGAGGTCGGGAAAGTGTTGGGAGTTGCAACGCAGACTGTCTCGTCTTGGTTCGGAAACAATTCCAGCAATGGAAATACTTCCGCCCCCGCACCCGACGCTCGTGTGAAGGTGCCACCTCAAGCCAAGGAACAACTCGCAGAGCGGGTCGAAGACGGTGAACCGGTCGCACAGGTGGCGGCGGACTACCTCTGCACGGCGTTTTTCCGCCGTAACCTCTTGTTTCGCAATAGGTAGGTGGTAGTAGTCGCATCAGTTTTTCACCCGTTTTGCGAAAAAGTGGGTCCATACCCACGGCGAAGCCCGCCCCGGGGTACCCCCCGGAAGGACCCAAAGGGTTTTCATGGATTTTCACAGGCTCCCCACATAGACCGCAAACCGCTGCGACCTACGAACACGGTCATTGAGTTTTCGAGCGAATTTTCCATTGTTCCCGTCATAGGTCCCAGAACAAAGAAACCTTGCGGTCTATGACGAATTCACAGACTGTGAGAGAATCGTTCAGCGATGTTCCGGAGTCGCTTCCTCATCTCCGGCGACAAGCCCGGCCATGCCCTTTGAATGACGTCTAGGTCTGGGTCCACACTGGCCGGGTCAGACTTACTCTTTTCAATTACAACCGGACTCTCGGATATGTCTTGATTTTCTTGCTCGTAAGTACTTGATTCTTCGGTGGTTATGGAGTCGTCGCGGGGGTTCGATTCCCCCCGCCTCCATTCTTCGTTAACCGGCTGGAAACGGTCTAAACTACGATCGGAGCAAGGTTTACGGCGAAACCGACCAGACCACTCTAGACCACCGGAAACCATCGAAAACCGCATTTTGTTGGCAGTTTGTTGGTACTCCCCTGGCGTAATGCATGGAGGTCACATCAGCGTCAGACGTCTCGGCAGACAACGCATGGTGACAGCTTCGCGAACCCTTCTGAGCAATGTTGAGCTGCCGGACGAAGCTTCCGAACAGCTGATGCGATGGCCAGCGGATTACAAAACCGATCGTCGATGGTTACTCCGGTTTATGAATCAGAAGCTAAGTGTCTTGGTGGCGGCGCTCGCCCCTTCAGGACATCCTCTGGTGGACTTCCTGAGCCTCGCACGGACTTGGCCGACCCTCGATCCACCCATTCGTCACGCGCTTCTTATCTTGGCTAGACTAAATCCTGCCCGAGCGTTCGCGTCGACGTCCCACACGACGACACTCGAAGCTCCTCGTTGCGCCAACAGTCGACCTGCCGAATCGCGAATGTGATGGAGACCCTACGAGGGGCCTCGCTTAGTTCAGCGAGTTCTCAGGTTCTCAGCAATACTCCCTCGTCACAGTTGACGACACAATCTCGCAAAACTAGGTTTAGCCACGGCGGCGTGGGTCGATTTCGAGGTCGCTTGGAAAAAGAGATGGAATTACGGCACCGTTCTGCAATCTTTCGTGCCGTCGAACAGGTCATTCGGGTCTCCGTCGAGCCGCATGTAGCCGACAGCGGGAGTCGCGTAATCTATTCTTATGCCGACAGCGTTGATTTTCAACGGATGTGGTCGACTCCGGAAATCCAAGGCAAATCGGACGCGGCAGTCAGCGATATCTCCGATCCGACGGGGCAGGTAACGTTTGTTGTCGTCTGGGACGGAGTACCTCCCTACGGCCCCCGGACAATAAATGTTTGCGATCCGCTCACACCGTTCGACTGGACCGTGGCCCTTTCATGGTACGCCGTCGCCCATCGCAATGTCGCCCGATTTCGCATACTAATCCTCGACGCGGCGCCATCAAGCTTCGCTGATTCTGCTCGCGGACACTTCTTCGAGCCGCTCCTACGTCGCTGTACTGATATCCCGTGGATGAAGGTGTTCCCTGCGCGCGATGGAGGCCTTGCCGGCCTAATGCATGCGTTGAATAACACAGCTGAACCCATGCTCGACCCTTCCAGCCCGCCAACATCGGCGTTTTGTACGATCCGAGAAGTATTGCGAGACCAACTCCTGAGCGCAGGGGACGGCGACGATCACCACTTGCTTGCGAATCGCCTTGGACCCTTGATGCTTACGGGTGAAACCGGCGACGATCCCCATTTAAGGGCGTTGCTCAACATGACGAAGTGGATCTGCTGGAACGACAAGCCAGCCTCGGATCTAGCTACACCGAAACCCTTCGAACCAGTGGTGGGGACGGTTTCGCCGCGTCCGTGGCGGGAATTGCTGGACATTGCGACTGGCGAGGTCTCGCCAGCGCTGCGTTTACTAATGGTTGACGACTTTGCGTTTGATGGTGGTTGGGCCCATTCTCTCGCCCGTGCATTAGAGCTCAAGGAAACCGACGAATCACCGCACGAGGACGGGCAGCCTTGCCTGTTCGCTCGGTCTGAAGACGGTAGTATACGTCTAGACGCGACGAAGGATCCGCACTGGCTTCTCGATCAGATCATCGGAACGCAATTACTGCCTGACGTGTCGGATCGCCGCTTTTCGCTTCGATTAGGGGAGCCTCAGGGCGTCGATCACACGACCACCATATTGTTTCTCGATCTGCGTCTCTTTCAAACGGAGCCAATGAAAGAGAGAGATTTCTTTCGGAAGCTAATCGGAGCGACACGTGCGTATTCAAATGCTGTGCTTACCCCGCCCTGGCCTCAGTTCAAAGACACTGAGCTTGCTGAGATCGAAGAGTGGCTGGATCACCCAACTAGCAGTGCCGGCGCGCACGCTCGCGCGCTCTCCCTACTCCCACGATTGATCTCGCAGATCGATCCATCGCTGCCGATCGCGCTTTTCTCGTCGACCGCCTGGCGAGCCGTTCTCGGGGCACTTGTCCCGTACGGCAACATCCTAACGCACTTCGAGAAACCGGGATCTGACGCATGGCGGCGCGGCGCGACTGGACTCGAGCACGCCGTAATGAAGCTCGATCAAGTGATTCAGGATGGTCTTGCCATGAGCCTCGCTCGCCGGAAGGGATTCCATTTCCTTAAGCGGCTCGAAGCTCCACCAGTGCCGAAGGTCGAAGCATTCACTCATGTCGAGCTCTATCTCGATGAATCACGTAAAGACTACCTCGACTGGTGTGTTGGCGGGTGCGTTGCGATATTCGAGGGCGACAGTCGAGAGGAGGCTTGTCGAAAGGCCGATGATTTTGACGACGTGTGTTCAGCCGAAGGGATTCGGTTTTTTCTTCGACCTCCGCCGTTACCATTCGCAAATCAAAGGGACATAAAAAGAAAGCGGCACGATGTGGTGCACAAGGAGCTAGCCAAAGCGATGCGGCAAAACTGTGCGCCGCGTGAACTTGGATTCCTTAAGTTAACCGATGTTTCCAGTCGTCGCAGCTCGCGTCACAGCCGATTCTTCCGTCCCACAGATTTCGACAATGCGGTCTTCTACGCGCTCGATGCTGCGATCGAAATGTTCCTATTTGACTTTCTCCCCGTCACCATCGGCAACGAGAATCTTGACAAGACGTCAGTCTCCATATTCACCGGTACTCGAAGAGCTTATTTTAGCCTCGAAGACGACAAGGATACATATCAATTCGACTATCGCTTTGGCTTTAACCGGGATTTGGACAAAGGTCAATCTGCCTACTACACAATAAACCCTGATGATGTTTACCGGATCATCGCTGCCCTTCTTCGGCGGCATGGCGTTAGCCGGGACATTCAGTGCGCCCGTGCCGTGCCGCTCCCTTATGCAGAAGCCGAATTCCCTAAAGAGGGGCACGTCGTATGTCGGGACTGCTTATTGGTCTTGAGAAGGCATAAGAACAAAGATGATACTACTTTCCCGACGCTTGAAGAGACCGAATGCCTGTGCAGCGAACCGCGAGACGCGACACTCAGGTTACGCACTGTAGCCCGCAGTCTACATTATGTCGCAGATCAGATGCTGTACGATGAGTCAGCGTTTAGTGAGCTCTTGTCATGGACCTGGTTCGATGATCTTGATGAGAGCCTAGAACGCGTGCTTGACGCTAGTCGCGCACTGGATCGTAAGGATACGATACGTGCTATGTGCATCCTACCCATGTCCAGGCGAGAGCCTGACCGTAGGTCACACAACGCAGCCTCTTTTGTGGCGCAGCGCATTTCCGCTGGACTTTCATCGCTTCGCGGACGAGGTATTCTCAATTTCTGTAATGGAAACCTGGCCGTCGCGCTCACACAAAGACAAGATACTCCTCTCATTGGATAAAAGGATAGTTATGTATGTCGTTCTATGATCAGAGTCCGATGATCGCGCGGAAAATCAACTCGTAGCCGTTTTCATGAGCAAACTTGCGAAATACGCAATCGGCACCCGCTGCGCGTGCCTCGTCCAAGATCGTGCCATCGACCGCAGTATAAACAAGTATCTTGGGCCGCTCGCCCACTTTGAGGCGAGTAAGTTGCCGAATCAGATCGATTCCTGCTCTCGGAGCGACAAGATCCATTCCGATCTTTTCGCGGAGATCCATGATGACAACAGGGGGACGTCCCTCGCGGTTAAATACTGGTACGCCGTTGCTGAAGCGGCCTTCACAGACTACGTCAACACCGCGTTCACTTAGATACTTATGGAGACGCTCAAACGGAGGATGCAGGGTATGGATCTGATTTAGTGGGTTCATCGCATCGTCGATGTGCAAAGCCTTGATTCGTCTACTCGCTGCGTACATCAGCATAACCTCCTGCACGTGCGTTTGAAGTCAACGCATTCCAAATAGACCACACGTCGTCTTGCATTTGGCGTGCCAGAGTAGCGATTGCAAGTAAATGCATTGCCGCTACCGGCTGGCCGTGCTCGCTGAGAGTAGTCAACTCCTCTACAAGTTGGAACGCGCGATTCTTCAAGTCATGAAAAGAGGGCTCAAGTTCGACGATCTTGTGCCACACCGGAAGGCATGATGAGTGTATGTAGCGCGTGTTCCATGGCTCACAGAGAGGCGATGATTGTTTCACTGCTTTGAGAAGTTCGGAGATGAGTAGAGGAAACGAGAGAAGTACCGCGCCGATTCGCCAAAGGGCGGCCTGAGCGCCGATTTGTTTGACGTAGTCGCTCTCCTGCCCTGACATTACGATTACGATCAGGCCTTTCCAGGCGAATGGCGGACAACGCATTCGGGCCGCGAGCGGCAAGGATTCATGGGCGGGAAGATCGAGGGCCACGAGGGTGGAACCTGACGGGTGACGCGCGGTCATCGCGGGTCGTTCGAGAAGTTCGCGAGTAATCGACAGCTGCGAGGTAATGCCGCTGAACTGCAGAACGCTGCTCAACGACCGCGCTTGCACCTTGCTGTTTGAAACAATTAGAAAGTTGCGACTTATCGACAACTTCTTGAACCCCTATCAGACCAACGTGATTGCTGTAGCATTAGGGTCTCAGCTAAGAATGTAGTGGTTCAGCGTGAAATGGAATGTCCGCCGCTCTGAGTTATACCTAACCGGGAGACCGTCTCCCGGCATGTCGATCGTCCAGGACTCGCGGCGTAGCCGCGAGTGATTTAGCGCTTTCA
>Ga0137429_1000793_pt1 | contig 11400 bp, 11 predicted proteins | sample EasRivERMZT736_2_FD_102304 | JGI IMG/M metagenome (GOLD analysis project Ga0137429, IMG submission 102304) | Soil microbial communities from meander-bound floodplain in the East River, Colorado, USA - East River MetaG ERMZT736_2 | ecosystem: Environmental > Terrestrial > Soil > Floodplain ...
ATCGCCGCGTACGGCTTCTATCATCGCCGACGCTTGGTCGGGAACCTCGTCGTCGATGCGCTACCAGGATCATAGATGACCGCGTTCTTCAAATGTGAAACAAACAGAGCCCAGAGCGCAAGCGAGGGGTCAATCCAACAACCCGTCGCTTGCGCTCCGGGCTCGGATAGGAAACGTCGTATCCTTGCAATGGCGTGCCCAATGGGGTGGTTGGCGTTCTTCGGGACGACGGTTTGGGCTACTCCACCCACCGATGCGGCCCAATCGACGAACGCGGCGGCACCAGGGGGTATACTTGAAGTCTTTTTATTCTACACCATTGCCGGCGGCGTCGTGCTGTCCGCGTTCGGCGTCTGCATCGCCAGGAACATCGTTCGCATGGCCGTCTGGCTTTTCGTCGGACTGGGGTCCGTTGCCATGTTGTACTTTCTCCTTGCGGCTAACTTCCTCGGTGCAATCCAGTTGATCATCTACGCCGGTGGAACGTTGGTGCTGCTGGTATTCGGCGTCATGCTCACCAGCAAATCGCCCTGGGTGCGCTTTGATCCGCCCAAGGTGGAATTGATCGCGGCCGGAGGGGTTTGCTTGGTGCTGGTGGTCGCACTATGTGTGGTGCTCGCCCGGACCGTCTGGTTCGGAGTGGAGACCATCACACCGGGTGCAACGGTCGCGGCCTTCGGCGAACGCCTGATGACCACCTACTTGGTGCCGTTTGAGGTCGCCGGCGTGTTGTTGATGATCGTAATGGTTGGCGCAGCGCACCTGGCGCGACAGGGAGAATAATCAGAGCCGCGCCGGTAGGTCGTGGTAGTGGCCATGGTCGAGTGAAGGCATGACAATTGGGTTGACACATTACTTGTTCGTCGCCGCCATTCTCTTCGCCGCCGGACTGTTCACCATGATGACCAAACGGAACGCGATTGGGATTCTCATCGGCGTCGAACTGGTCCTGAATAGCGCCAACGTGAACTTGGTCGCTTTCGATCGTTACCTGGGGCCAGGGCGACTCGACGGGCAGATCACCGCTTTGTTCGTGATCGTCCTTGCCGCCGCCGAAGCGGCATTGGCGGTCGGCATTTGCATAAACGTATACAAGAACTTGTCCACGGTCGACGTCGACCGTGCAGCGACGCTACGGGGATGAACGTTGCGACGACCCCGTGCAAACATGGTCAAACGATTGGAGAAAAAACATGACAGGAGTAGAGTCTATTTTTCTGTTAATCCTGAATATCATTTCCATCCCCTTGCAGATATATAGGCATCTGGTGTGGGCTGGATTGGATTTTTTGGCGTTTGATGTATTACGGCTAGGACCGTATCTGCCCATCACACTGTAGTCACCGCGTTCTTGGAGCGGGCGTCAACCACAAGGGATGACGTCGTGTGCCACTGTTGTGTCAGCAGTGGAGATGCAGGCTGACCGATGACCGAACATTCATACGAGAATGCCCTCGCCCTCGGCGTCCTTTCGCCGATGGTGAGTTTCTGGATCCTGGTGTTTTGGGGTCCGAAGCTCGGTAAACCTGCCGCCGGTTGGACCGCCGTCGTTTTGGGCATGGGCATTCCGCTCGCGAGTGCGAGCTATGTGATGATGGGCTGGCTCAGCGCCCTCCAGGCCGGAAAAACCGCCGAGCTAACTGCCAATGCCCTTCGTTTCCACTGGGCGAACCTCGGCGGCATTCCTGTCACTGTCGGCATCAAGCTCGATTCCCTCACCGTGGCAATGTATTTCATGGTGACGTTCATCGCCTTCTGGATATTCTTCTTCAGCGTCGGCTACATGGCCGGTCACAGCGACGAGGTCGATCACCGCAGCAAGTACAGCCGCTTCTTCGCCTATCTTTCGCTCTTCGGTTTTAGCATGTTGGGCCTTGTGGTCAGCAGCAGCCTCCTGTTTCTGTTCATCTTCTGGGAATTGGTCGGCCTGTGCAGTTACCTGCTGATCGGCTACTACTTCGACAGGGCCTACGCCTCTCGCGCCGCCATCAAGGCCTTCATCACCAACCGCGTCGGAGACTTCGGCTTTCTCATCGGACTAATGCTCGTCTACTTCCAACTAGGAACCTTGGACCTGGACCAGGCTGCCGCCCGCTTCGCCCAACAGTACTCTGCAGGCACGGGCATCTTCGCAAGCTCCTACACTCTTTTCGGCTGGTCGCTCGCGACCATCATGGGCATTGGTCTGTTCTGCGGAGCGATGGGCAAGAGCGCCCAATTCCCCTTGCACGTCTGGCTGCCCGACGCGATGGCAGGCCCGACTCCGGTGAGCGCTTTGATCCACGCCGCGACAATGGTTGCGGCGGGCGTTTATCTCGTCGCTCGCGTCTTTCGTTTGATGACGCCCGATGCGCTAATGTTCGTCGCCACGATCGGATGCCTCACGTTGTTTCTCATGGCTCTTATTGCCATCGTCCAGACGGACATTAAGAAGTGCCTTGCTTATTCGACGCTCTCGCAACTGGGTTACATGATCTTCGGAATGGGTTGCGGAGCTTGGATCGCCGCCCTTTTCCACCTCATCACGCACGCCTTCTTCAAGGCCATGCTCTTCCTCGGATCGGGTCAGGTGATCGAGGGCTGTCACCACGAACAAGATATGCGCCGCATGGGCGGCCTGCGAAAGAAAATGCCCGTGACTTGCTGGACCTTCTTTGTTGGTGTTCTTGCAATCTCCGGGGCGGGCATCGCCGGCACGCAGTTCGGACTCGGCGGCTTCTTCAGCAAGGACGAAATATTAGCCGTTGCTTACACACGCACATTCGAATGGGACGACTACGATAAACACCTGGCCGACGAATCGAACGGCGGTCACGCGCAGTCCGAACCCGGATCGCAGGCGACGGACCAGAGAATGTCGTTATCCGAGCCCGGAGCGGAAGCGATGGGAATTCTGCCTGTTCCCTCCCGCCAAGGGGGCACTACAAGGGGGTTTTCCCTGGTGAGTGACCCCGCCCCTACTCACGCTCGAACCGTCCCGCACGATGAATTTAACAAATCGTCCATCTTCAAACGAATGCAAGCTCTTCCGAAATGGATGTTTTACCTCGCCCTGTTCACCGCTTACGTCACCCCGTTCTACATGATGCGTTGTTGGTGGATGACGTTCATGGGCAAACCGAGGGACGAGCATGTGCACCACCACGCCCACGAAAGCCCGCTCATGTACATCCCCCTCGCGGTGCTCGCCATCGGCACTGTCGTTTCCGGCTATTTCCTTTTCCGCCCCTTAATCTCGGATGCGTCCACCGCCGCGGCGGCCGCACCAATGGTCCTGGCCACTGACGGACATGTACACACCGCCGCCGTCAACGCCGCCCACCACTGGCTCAGGCTTGGCGTCGGCGGAGCCTTCATCGTCGGCTTCATCGTCGCCATTGCCATCTACGCCCCTGGACTAGCCGTCGCCGATCGCATCAAGCGCGCCGTCGGTCCCCTTCACACTCTTCTGGAGCACAAGTACTTCTTCGACGAAGTGTACGACCTCGTGTGGGTCAAGGGCTGTGTCCTACTTGCTGGAATCTGCCGCTTCATCGACACTTGGTTCGTCGATCTGGTCTTCAACATCTTGGCGAGCGCCACCGAGCGCTTCGCCGCCTTTTCCGGCCTCATCTTGGACAACCAGGGCGTGGACGGGGTCATCAACGGCGTAGCACAGACCTCGATGGATTTTTCGGATGTCGTTCGCGGCCCGCAGACCGGGCGAATTCGCAATTACGTGTTGTTCGCCGCCGGCGCAGCCACGGTGGTGATTGTGTTGATTCTGATCTATGGTTTCGGTTCGTCCGCATCGGTCGCAGCGGTCGCGACCCCGGCGATCCGTTAAGTGACGTGGCCTAACATGAACAATATCCTTACGTGGATCGTTTTCGTTCCCGCCATCGGCGCCCTGGTGTGTCTGTTCGCCCCCAAGCGTCAGGCCCGGACTATTGCCATGCTCGCTACCTTGGCCACTCTTCTTTTGTCTCTGACGCTCTTCAGCACGTTTCTCGGCGGTGGCGACGCGACCGGAGCGAAATCCGTCTTCGGAAGCACTTATGGTACGCTGCACCATGTCGAACGCGCCACCTGGATTGAACTGCCGGGCAAACTCACCATCGAGTACTTTCTCGGCATTGACGGGCTGGGGTTCCCCCTCTTTATCCTGACCACCTTGGTTTGCTTCCTCGCCTGCCTCGCCAGTTGGAACTTTGATCACTGGCACATCAACAAAGGCCCCCGTGCTTATTTCATTCTCTTTCTGCTGCTCGAAACCGGAATGCTGGGAGTATTCGTTTCCCTGGACTTTTTCCTGTTTTACATTTTCTGGGAAGTCATGCTTCTTCCCATGTATTTCCTGATCGGCGTCTGGGGCGGAGCTAGAAAAGAATACGCCGCGATTAAATTCTTTCTATTCACTCTCGCGGGATCCGTCCTCATGCTGGTCGCCCTCGTGGCCATGTACTTCTATAGTGACGCCGCCGTACATGCCGCCCCCGGTGGAACAGTCCCCAGCCTCTACCGCGCCGCCGAAAAAACAGTCTTGAATTACGGCACGTTCGATCTGATCGAGCTGGCCACCAATCCGGTCATTCAGAAATACTTCGCGGCCTCCAGCACGCTATTCTTGGGCTTCAAGTTCGCCCCGGTGATGTTCATGTTTTTGTTCATCGGATTTGCGATCAAACTGCCTTGCGTGCCCGTGCATACGTGGCTTCCCGACGCCCACGTCGAAGCCCCGACCCCGATCAGTATGATCCTCGCCGGGATCCTTCTGAAAATGGGAGGGTATGGGTTCCTCCGCCTCTGCTATCCCATTTTCCCCGTCGGGGCCGAAACGTGGGCATTCACCCTCGCACTCATCGGCGTGGTGAGCATTCTCTACGGCGCACTCTGCGCCATGGCCCAGACTGATTTTAAAAAGCTCGTCGCTTATAGCTCAGTTTCCCACATGGGATATGTGCTCCTTGGAATTGCCGTCATGACCCAGGCCGGTTTCCAGGGAGCGATGTTCCAGATGATCGCTCACGGCATTAGCTCACCGATGTGCTTTTTTCTGGTCGGAGTGATTTACGAGCGCGCCCATCATAGGGAAATCAATCGCTTCGGCGGACTGTGGCTCACCATGCCCAAGTACGGCACGATGGCGACGATCGGATTCTTCGCCTCCCTGGGTCTACCCGGCCTCTGTGGATTCATTGGCGAGGTATGGGTTCTGCTGGGTACATTCCAAGCCGGCGCGAAGTACAGTTGGGCCTACCCCATGGCCATTCTCGCCGCTGCAGGCGTAATTCTAACGGCCGGATACATTCTTTGGCTCATTCGACGTGTGTACCTCGGCAAAGAACGCGCGGAATACGCCGACTATCCGGATGCCAGTGGGCGGGAGACATTCATTCTCGTTCCCATGGCTGTCCTGTGTATTGCCATGGGAATCCTTCCCATGCAAACCGTCTTTAACTTCACCAACGGAACCTTGGACGTCATGTTGAACCATGTGATCGGAGCCGTTGGAGCACAGTAAGATGTTCCCGCTTAACAGACTCCTATTTCGAGCGCACTGAGCATGACTGCGTGGTCTAACATCCCAGTTGGTGAGCACCTTTTCCTGTTTTCACCGATGCTTGCCTTGACGGCCACCATGTTGGCCGTAGTGACCTGTCCGCTGATCGTGGGTCGAAGCCCGCGCGTCATCGGCCTAACGGCCTCTCTCGGCATCGTCACGGCATTCGTATTGGCCATTCGCGTTGCCGACGCCGTCGCCACACGCGGCGTCAGCGGGCTGTCGACCCAACCAGCCGCCGGTCTGCTGATTGCAGACAATCTCTCCGCCTGCTTTCAAATCATCCTCACCGCATTCCTTGGCGCCGTCACCTACCTCTGGTGGCTCGGCTCCGCCGAGAGCGAGCGCAACGCGCCGGAGTTCTTCGTCTTGCTTCTCGGCAGCGCACTGGGAATGGCTCTCATGGTTAGCACGGCCAACCTGCTGATGATCGTCGTCGCCATCGAGGTCGCCTCACTGCCGAGTTACGCCATGGTCGGCTTCGACAAGCGCGACCGCCTCGGTGCCGAGGCCTCGCTTAAATACATGATCTTCGGCGCCGTCTGCGCCGCGATCATGCTCTACGGCGCAAGCCTTCTCTACGGCTTAGTGGGCAGCCTCAGCGTCACCGATGTGGCCAAGTACGTGGCCGCCCAGCTCGCCGTCGGTGATAACCGATTGCTCACCATCGCGGGGCTACTCTGCTTCCTCGCCGGCATCGCCTTCAAGATTTCCGCCGTCCCATTCCATTTCTGGTGTCCGGACGCCTTCGAGGGCGCGAAAATCGAGGTCACGACCTGGCTCAGCGTGGTGAGCAAAGCCGCCGGTCTCATCCTGCTAACCCGTTTGGTATTGACTTTTTGCGCAGCCGTCGACGCTCCGGTAGCCCTCTCTCTGATCGACCCACTCGCCTGGACGATCGGCATCATGGCCGCCGTAACCTGCACCGTGGGTAACTTCGCCGCCTACAAGCAGCGAAGCGTCAAGCGCCTCCTCGCCTATTCCTCTATCGCCCACGCGGGATACATGATGATGGCCGCCGCCGTATTCCTTCACCCGTCTTCGCCAGGAAACAGTGCCGGTTTGACTGCCCTTCTTGTTTACGTCGTGATTTATCTGTTCATGAATCTCGGCGCATTCGGCGTCACTGCCTTGGTTGTCTGGGACACCGGCAGCGACCGAATAGACGCCTTCACCGGCTTAATCCGCCGCGCTCCTTGGATCGCCGTTCCCATGGTCATCTGCCTGATGTCCCTTGTCGGCCTCCCGCCCTTTGCCGGGTTCATCGGGAAATGGTGGGTCCTTGTCGCCTTGGGCAATCTCCACTCCGGCCTCGGCTGGTTCCTGGTGATCGCCGCCGTCGTGAATACTCTCATCAGCCTGTACTTTTACCTCCGCATTGTTGTGCAAATGACCCTGCGCGACGACGGCCGCGCGGCGGTACGCAGCCCCATGGGTGGCGTCGTCTTGGTGAACTTCTGCGCCATTGCCTTGATGGTTCTGTTCGTTTTCGCTCAACCCCTGCAGTCCGTCGCCGATCGATTCTCGCGGCAGCTATTCGAGACCACCGCGGCCGCACCCGCCGATGCACCCACCGTCGCGGCGGCAACGCATGAGGTTCGCCACTGATGCACGGCGCACAAGTCGTCGCGATTCTCAACGAGTTGCTGACCCACGAACAACGCGGCCTCACCCTCCGCCTATTGGAGTCGACCGTCTCTGTTTCAAGCCCCTCCGTCCCGGCTTTGGTCCTCGTTCAACGGATGGCGGCTGCTTCCCGAGCGCACGGCGCCGTCCTGGCGAAGTTGATTCTGGACATGGGCGGCACTCCCGCTCCGCGCCGGGACCTCATCACTTCAGCCGACCTGCACTTTCAGGATTTGCCGCACGTCTTAACTCGCCTTGTCGCCGATCAAGAAGCAGTCGTTCGCAGCTACGCCCTCGCCGCTCAGCGCTTTGCAGGTGAACCCCGCGCCCTGGCCCTTGTGACCCGCGTTCTGCAACAGCATCAACAAGACTTGCAGTCGCTCGGCGAACTCGCGTCTGCAAAGCCCCAAACCTGATATTCTGATATCTGAAATCCGAAATCGGCGATAGGGGTCGGGGACCCGTTGCTACAACACCTCCGCTATCACCAGAACACCGACCGCCCAACAATAGTAGGAAAAGTAGTGGAGTTTCGCCCGCATGACGGCTTTCACCAATAACTTGAGCGAGAGGATGCCAATGAGCAAAGAAATGATGCTTCCCGCCAAGATGGGTCCCCAGGGCAACCCTGCCGCCGCCCCATTCTGGGCCAGGATGTCTTTGAACTGGATTGCCGTCCCCCCTAGGATTGCCGGAAAGGCGATGAAGAAGCTGAACTCCGCCGCCCATCGTCGGCGCAGCCCGAAGAAGGCCGCGGTGCAGATCGTCGCCCCGCTGCGCGAGATTCCGGGAACAATGGCAATCCCCTGGGCCGTTCCCACCAGCGCCGCCTGCCACCACTTGAACGCTTTCAAGCCGCGTCGTCCGCGCGGCAGAAAAGCCATGACCGCCAGCAGTACTCCGGTCACGACAAGCTCAGCGCCGATCCAGCGCGGCCTCCCGAAGTCCGCCTCGAGCTGCTCCTTGAATCCCAGTCCGATCGCCGCCGTGGGAATGGAAGCGACGATCCCCAACCATGCGATCCTCCACGCATTGCGATGCCCCTTCCATTGCACGCTGCATTCTCGGATGAACTGCGCCGCGAAGCGACCAATGGATTCCCGGAAGACCACCGCGACGGACACAAGCGTACCGACGTGCGACAGCGCGTCGAACATGAACATCGATCGGCTGTCAGCCTGTAGTCCCATCCATCGTTGGGCGAAAGCCAAATGCGCGCTGCTGCTGACGGGCAGGAATTCTGTAAGTCCCTGCACCACGCCAAGGACCACGGCCTGAAGGTAGTTCAAGTCGCTCAAGCCGGAGCACTCTCCTCCAGAATGTGCCGCGACTGGATGAGATAATGAACCGCCGATAGGGCGGTGACGGCAACGGTCAGCCAAACCAAGAGGGTCTTGGCCCCTTTCGCGGCCTCGGAAGAAAACCACTGGTTCTCATGGGCGACGATAAATAAGACCGTTGGGGCCGCCACGCTCTGAATCCACATTTTCAGCTTCCCGTGAATGGACGCCCCCAATTCCTTGCCCACGGACTCGTTAAATCCACGAAGCCCGGTCACCAGCAGCTCACGACCCACGATCACCACCACCATCCACGCCTTGAATTCGGTCACGTTATGCCCGGTCTCATCCACGAACCCAGGTCCGACAAAGAGGATGAACGCCCCGCACACCAGCATCTTGTCCACCAACGGGTCGAGCACGCGCCCCAAAGACGTGACCAGCCCGCGCTTTCGGGCGATGTACCCGTCCACGATGTCCGTGGCCGCCGCGATGATGAACATCACCGCCGCCGCGTCGAGCATCCACGGCTTGGGCGAAAGCTGGGAATATTGAGATAGCAACACGAAAAAGACCACCGCCAGTCCGAGGCGGGCGACGGTGATCCGATTGGGAAGATTCAGCACCGGTATCATAATTCCAACGCAACAATGCTAATCCCAACCGCGCCCGTTAGGAAGCGGACAACACATCCCCCTAGCTAAGGGGGGATCACAGGGGGGTTCCCTCGATCACGCTCCAAACGGGTCGGAGGAAAACTCCTCGTTTGCCAATTGGGCGAACGATCCGAACCACAAGAGCAAGGAACCGGGGACAAAATGGGAGCGGCGTTCTTGCTTTGGTTTGTGAATCAGGGCTGTCAAATGGGTTCGTTTTGCAAGTACAGTTTTTTTCGAAGTGTCACCTCGTGGCACCTGTGAAAACGCTGAAACACAGAAAACAGAAACGCCAAAACCCAAGGGAAGTGGGTGCGGAGGCTGTAGACTGTAGGCCGTAGGCGCGGGAACCATGTTGGCTCTCGGTGGCTTTGTTTGGCTTTCCAGCTGAACGCAAGTTTTCATAACTCCATTCTTCACAAGCCGTTATAGATTTCGCGGTGGGTTCGTTTGGAAATCTACGTTTTTCTTTCATCGTTTCCAGCCTGCCCACACCCGCGCGCGGACGGGGCGCGAGGTCGGTTCTTCTACTCAAATAACGTGACAGGTGATCGGTGGAATTCACCCGCGCGAGCGATCACGTCGAATGGAAGCTAAGACATCCCGGCGCGCCGGGCCTACCCTGGGTCACGTTCGCAATCATTGGACAACCCCGACGAGGTTGTGGCGTTACTCGCCCGCGCCTTACGCTGATCCCCTTCGTCAAAGTCCCGTAGGGACGCCGCGAACTTAGCCCCCCCAGTTCACTGGGGGGTAATCGTCGAAACAAACAACTCTCCCCTCTCCCTGAAACAGGGAGAGGGGCCGGCGGTGAGGGTGATGTAGCGCCACTCCTCGTGGGTGGCGCAGATCAGAACCGCGCCCGTAAGAACAGCCGCGCCGCGATATCGAACACTCACGGACTTTGTGACGCCTTGAGAAACGCCAGCGCGGCGGGGAGACCCGCTGTCTTTTCGAGAAACTGTCCCAGTTGTTTCTCGACACGAGCCATTACCGCCTCTATGTCGGGTTCCTCGTCCTCAGGCAACTCGCACACCTTTTCTGATAGCACGCGCGTCCAGTCTTCAGTGAGTTTCTTCTTGTAGGAGAATCCGAACTCGTTCTCACTTTTCAGAATACGCTCCAGCATCTCCCTGCACCTCGTGCTATTTGTCGTGGGGCACACATCCACAAACAAGCGGAGGCTCGTATTCCCGGCGTAGAGCCGAAGGGTCATCCAATGTTCCGGTTTGGACTTCGGCAGGTTGTAGATGGGCGGCAGCATCTTGTCCCATGACGCTGGGATGAATCGCACCTCCTTCTGTTTGGTCTTGATGTGATACCACTGAGTAGGCCGCTGCTCAATCCAGTCCCGGATGCGGCCCACCAACTCCGATGAAGGTGTGACGCGCTCCCAGATCAGGTCTAAAGCCTGCCGGTGGTTGGCATAGATTTGTAGGCACAGCTTATCGAGGTCGGGGTTCTCCATAAATCGATTCCCAATGAGGCTGAGATAGTGATCGAGAAAGACGGACACGTCGCCACCTAGTGAGCCTGCGTTCGACTTGCGAGTGCGTGTTAGCGCCTGGTACAGGTCGGCGTAGCTGTACGAGACCCAGCCTGGATAGCTGGCCTCTTCACCCTCGGGCGTAAGGAACAGAAAGAGAGGGATAACGCCGGGGAAATCCTTCGCGACCGTCTCTTTGTACCCTTTCAACTGACCTTCGCGTTCACCACTATCGACCTTGTTTTCCACCGCGAAGACAATGCTGGGTTTTTTGCAGGAGATGAGCAAGTCGATGTACCGCCATTCGCGCCGGACTTCAACGCCTTGCAAATCGGCCCCGTCCAACTCAACAGGACTGATCGGCGGTGGGATTCCTTGCTGGCGTGCCTTCCGGAGAACATCAATCAGGACAGCCCTTAAGTATTGGTCGCCCTGTCCGTGGCTTTCGCCGGGGGTGAGGAGCCACGCCAAATAGTTGCTGTGTCGGATTTCGACTCGCGCGATGCCGAGTGCATCGAAGATGTTGAACTTACCGATCTGCTCTTCCAGAGCGAGAAGATCGTCGTTCTCTGCGACGAACCGCTCGAGAGCTTGAACCTCGGTCTCATTCATCGCAAGCGCCGAGCCTTCGATCACTTGTTGCCACCGCCCTGCTGAAGCCGGATGCCATGCTCACGCTCGCGTAAACATGCTTCCGACGAACGACACATCCCTCTGCGCCGGGGCACTCGATCAGTGCCGCCCCGCGTCACCGCGCCAAGACCGGCAACCCCACCCGCGTCGGCCTGGCGATCAGGTCATAATCCTGTC
>Ga0137429_1000794_pt1 | contig 11394 bp, 7 predicted proteins | sample EasRivERMZT736_2_FD_102304 | JGI IMG/M metagenome (GOLD analysis project Ga0137429, IMG submission 102304) | Soil microbial communities from meander-bound floodplain in the East River, Colorado, USA - East River MetaG ERMZT736_2 | ecosystem: Environmental > Terrestrial > Soil > Floodplain ...
GCCGGCGCTGTCGGTGGCAACGTAGTCGATCGTGTCCTGCACCTGCGCGAACCGCCACACGACCCTGCGCCTGTTGCCCACCGAATCTACGAGCTGCGCCCCGAGCACCGCGGCGTCCGTCGCGGGCGGCCGGATCATGCCAAGCGCGGCCCACAGCATGGGGATCGCGGGGACGAGCGCACGAAAGTTCTTCTCCGGATCCGCCCACTGCACCGAATCGCCGATCACGACCGCTGCCCCGCTGCCGAGGCCGAGCGGCCCCGCGTAATCGAATCGCATCGAGTCGAACGGCGCGATCCGCGCGCTGCCGCGTCCTGCGTACTTGACCCGCTCGTCCTCGTAGCGCCAGCGAAATCGGATCGCGGTCGGCGTGCGCGGCAGCGTCGTGTGCGTCCACGCTACCGCGCTATCCCGTTCGACCGACGCCAGCGGCATCGGCACGAGCGGCGCCGGCGCCCGCGGTCTCGGACACGCCGCCAGCAACACACAGGCGCCAATGTAGGAAAGGGAGCGACGCCGGGTCAATAGTTGTAGCCAAAGAAGAAGTCCACGAAGCGGCGATTGCGCGCGGAAGCGGGCAGGCCGTAGAACCCGAGTTCGGTCGTTCCGAGTCGATACCCGAGGTCGAGGCGCAACACGAGCGGCGGCCCGATCGGCATGCGCAGTCCGAGACCGCTCGAGCCGAGCACGCCGCGGCGCACGGTCTGGTCCGACCAGGCGCGTCCGTAATCGAGGAACAGGGCGGCCTGCACCCCCGGAAACCGCGCCGCGCCGAACGGGAAGCCGATCGTCAGGAAATCGGTGAGCGGGAATCGGAACTCGGCGTTCGCCAGCCAGGCGTAGGTGCCGGAGACGTACCCATTGGGTGGATAGCCGCGCAGCCCCCAGGGGCCGCCGATGCCGACGTGCCGCGGCCGCTCGCCGCCCGACGCGTATCCCTGGACGCGCAACGCGAGCGCGCTGTGCAGAGAGGTGCGCAGGTACTTCCGCACGTCCACCGACACCAGCCACGAATCGAACCGGCCGTTGGTGAGGTCATTGACCAACCCGCCGGTGAGGTTGTAGCGCTCGCCGTCGATCGGCCCGGTCGAAAGCCAGAGGGTGTTGTCCTTGACGTACGTGAGGTAATTCGACGCCAGCCATCCAACCCGGCGCGGCTCGGCGACGTCTGGCGAAAAGAGATCGAAGCGATCGGACCGCTCGATGCGATACTCGCCGACGATGCGCCGGAAGCGCGTGAAGGGATACCGGATCTGCGCGAACGCGCCGTACGAACGCTCCTCGTACAGCGTCTGGAAATCGCCCTCGTAAAAGAGCCCGCGCTGGCGGAACCCGCCCACCCCCCAGTTGATGCGGTGCGCTTGATTCAGATAGAACACCGTGCCGTTGATGTTGTCGAGCAGGCTGCCGAAGCCCGACGTTTGGAACGACGAGAGCGTGAAGAACACGAGGTGATCCGACAGCAGATCGCTGAACAGGAACACCGCCCCTTGCGCGGAGCCCAGGCCCGGTGCGACCACCGCATCGGCGGCGGCGAAATCGAGACTGAACTTGCGCTCGTACGGCGCCCCGTCCGTGCGAGCATATTGGGGATGGGACAGCTCGTCCCAAACCCAGAACGCCATCGGCAGGCTGTCGGTGCTGACCAGGGAAAACATGCTGCTCGGGTCGTCGACCGGGTCCGCGAGGTAGATGTTGAAGCTGAGATCGGCGTAGGCACCGAACAGTAACCCCCCGTACGGTCCGGAGACCCATTGGGGATCGAACGCGCCGTTCAAGGTGCTGGTCTCACGCCGCCCGGTTCCGCCCGCGTCGATCGAGTACACCTGGAACGTCCCGTCGCGATCGCTCGTGAAGTAGATCCGGTCACCCGCTTCCCCACCCCAGCGCGGCGTTTCATCGCGCCAATTGCCGTACGTGAGATAGCGGATCGCGCCGGACGCCAGATCGAGCGCGAAGAGATTATGGGCGCCTTCCGGCCCGAAGGGGGTGCGGTCGGACGCGAAGACCACCGTCCGCCCGTCCGGGCTGATCGTGGGATCGACGTCTTCGTAGCGGTCGGAGGTGAGGCGTTCCAGCCGTCCGGCGCCGGCGGAGTCGCCCGCAGCGGCGAGCCACAGCCGGTAGAGATCCGAATAGCCCGAGATCGAAAGGCCGCTGAAGATCACGCTCTTGCCGTCCGGCGCCCACGCGGGCGACAGGATCGACACGAGCTCGGGGAACTGATAGCGCGCCACGACCTTTTTTCGCGTCAGGTCCCAGAAGAACAGCGCGTCGCGCTCGGCGTACTTGCTGCTGAACGCGGCGACCCCGTTCGGGTGCACATCCATCCGGGATTCGAAGAAATGGAACGATTCGAACTGCTCGTTGCTCTCCCCCTCGACGATAGCGCGCTTGTTCCGTCCCGCGAGGTTTTCCGCGTAGATCGTCGTGTACCCGCTGGCCGGGGAGAAGAAGAGAAACGACGGGATCGTATCACCCGGGAGCTGATACGCGGTCGGCTTGATCGCCAGCTCGGTCAGCTTGCGCGCGGTGATCGACAACGGCGGCTGGGTCGCCACCGCCGGATAGTACTGGTGGCGCATCCAGTACTGCCATTCGTCGGACAGCTCTTCGATCGTGCGACCGTAGATCCCGAGCAGCGCGGCATCGAAGGTGGGGAACTTCCAGATGTCCGCGTACAGCTCGAGGATCCGCCATTCGCCGTACCGCTCGGCGAGAAAGCGGTGGATGCTGCCGCCGACGGGATAGACCAGGCCGCCATAGGCGTAGGTGAGCTGCGGCAGCGTCGGCAGTCGCCCGGCGATCGTCATCTCACGCAGAACCATCTGGTCGCGGCTGTCTTCGCCCGCGGAGAAGAACTCCGCGAGCCCCTCGGTCCACCACAGCGGGAGGCCCGTTTGTCGGAACCGCGGGTAACGGCTGAAGGTCTGGGACGCGAGGCTCAGCTGAAAGACGTGCACCAGCTCGTGCCGGACCGTGTGCCTGAATTCCGCGTAACTGCCGCGAAACGGGATGGCGACGCGGCGCCGGAGGAACTCGGTGACGCCGAGCAAGCCCTCGGGCGGAATGAACGGCAGAATGTTGGTTTGCTCGAAATCGGTGTGCGACGCGTACACGATCAGCGGGATGCGCTGGGTCACGGCATGCGTGAAGCGCCGCTCGAGCGCGTCGTAGCTCTCCTCGGCGTACGCCAACGCGAGGCGGCCCAGCTCTTCTTCCTCGGGATAGTAGTAGAGATCGACATGCTCGCCGCGCAGCACCCGCCAGTCGAAGTGCCGGTACTGGATCTTGTTCTGCCCGAAGTACCCGAACTGCGCCGGCAGCGCGGTGCTGGCGCCGAGCGCAAGCGCGAGTACACAGGCATGCAGACGAACCGCTCGCATCATCTATGAATGCTCCGAATGCGATCGCCCTGGCCGATCGCGCTCAACACCACCACTCCGGATACCACGCGCCCAAAAATCGTATAGATGCCGTCCAGGTGCGGCTGTGCGGAATGCGTGATGAAGTACTGACTGCCGCCGGTGTCCGGCCCCGACAACGCCATTCCTACACGGCCGGCGTCGTAACGGACCGGATTGATCTCGTCGCGCAGCACGAAGCCCGGCCCCCCCCACCCGTCCCCTCGGGGATCCCCGTCCTGCACGACGAAATTGGGAACCACCCGATGCCAGCGCGTTCCCTCGAAGAAGCGCCGCTCCACGAGGTCGAGGAACGCCGCGACCGTGAGGGGCGCTTCCGCCGGCAGCAACTCGATATCGAGCGTTCCGCGATCGGTCTCGAGGATCACGTGCGGATTGCTGCCGGCCATGCCCGGCCAGAGCCAGCGACGCGCGATATCGCGATAATCGGCGATGGTCCGGCCGGTCGCAATCGGCAGCACGGGCCCCCACGCGTCGCGCGTGTCGGGCAGCGTGTCCGCCGCGAGGCGTCGCACGAGATAGTCGTCGGGGCGCGGCACGACCGAAATGAACTTCGTCGCAACACGCAGCCGGCCGCTCGAGGAACCGGCCGCGATCGCTCCGAGCGCCGAGACCGCCGACAGCCGCGCGTCGTTGAATGCATCCCCTTCAGCCCGGGTGTAGGCGGCGACCAGGAGATCGGCGTCGTCGATGCTCGGATGCCGGCCGATGAGATCCGCCGCGACGCTGCGCACGGCGGGATCGGCGTGCGTCAGCAGCGCGCGCGCCCGGGCCAGGAGTGCGGTGTCGGGGGCGGCCACGATGCGCTGCAGCGCTTGCAGCGCCTGGGCGACGACGCGCCCGTCCGGATCGGCGAGCTGCGCCTCCAGCCGGTCGCGCGCGCCCGCCGCGCCGAACGCTTCCGCCGCAACGCCGCGCCAGCGCCAATCCGCATCGCCGACCAGGGCCGCGGCCGCCGGGATCCCCCCGGCGCTGTCCGCTTGCGCCAGCGCGATCACGGCTTGCCGCCGGATCGCGAAGACGCTGTTGGTCAGCCGGGCCCGTAGCGCCTCGAGCGCGGCCGCGCCGCGGATCACGCCCAAGGTCGTCTCCGCCTGCACCGCGACCCCGACGTCCCGGTCGGCGACGAGCGGCGCGACGGCGCCCGCGACGCTCGAATCACGCATCGACGCGAGGGCGCGCAGCACATTGATCCGGATCTGCGCATCCGGGTCGTCGAGCAGCGGCCGCAGCGCGTCGACGGCGCCGCGCGGATTGACCCGGGCACTATCCAGCAGCGCCCTCGTGATGCCGCGCGCGGCGACGGCACGTGTCTGGGGGTTCTGATCGGAGAGCGCGCGAATCAACAGCGGCGCCGCGGCGGCCGCCCGCAGGCGCGCGAGCGAGTACAACGCCCGCCAGCGCGTCCCGGGCGCGCCGGCCTCGGCAAAGCGGGTGAGCTGGGAGACCGGGGCGCGAGCGCCCAGGCGCCATGCCTCAAGCAGCGCTTGATCGACGACCGGGGTCGACGCGTCGGGAGAACCGCTCGCGATGATCTCGCTCAAGGCGCGCGCACCTTCGTCCCCGCCGGTCTTTGCGATCGCCGTCACGGCCTCGATTTGTCCTGCCCGCACGCTCAGCAGCAGCGACGGGATCGCGCGCGGATCCTTGAGCAGCCCCAGGGCGAACGCCGCCCCGGCCTGCACGAACTGCGAGGAATCGTTGAGCGCGGGGAGCAGCAGATCGACGGCGGCCGCATCGCCGATACGGCCGGCGGCGAGCGCCCCCTGGCGCCGCACCGCGAGGTTGGGATGGCTCAGCGCCTCCCGCAGCGCCGCGACGTCGAAGCGCCGCGCGTCCGAGGCGGCGAGCAGCGCCGCGAGCACGCCGATGGTGGTCTCGTCGGCGGGCACCTGGGCCGCAGCAGGCGTCCCCGCTGCCAGAAGAAGGAAAGCCGCGACGCTAGAGACGAATCGGGTCTGCCGTGGGTTTGAGCAGCTCACTCACGTGCTCCGGAATGCGCGAAAGAATCTGTTGTGGGTTCAGCGCGATCAGCGATGTTTCCGCCGCGGCGAGCAGCTCATCCGTCTCGGCCCGCTCGACCGCATACCCGAATATTACGCGGCGCGAGGCCAAATCCCGAATCCAGCAGCGTATGCGAATCATGTCATCGTACCGGGCGGGCTGGCGGTATCGAATGTGAACATCGGTGACGGTGAGGTAGGTCCCTTCATCTTCGAGCTGCTTGTAGGACATCCCCCGCTCGCGCAGATGCTCCGTGCGGGCCATGTCCATCCAGATGAGATAGTTCGCGTGATAAACGAACCCCATCTGGTCGGTTTCCGAGTAATTCACGCGGTGTAGGACCGCGCTGATCAGCGGCGAGTTGGCGGGATTATTCGCCGTACGGAATCCAGATGTTCTTCACTTCCGACGCGCGCCGCAGAAACTCGCGCCCCTCGCCCTGACGCGAGTCGAGCCAGTCGCGGCGCTGCGCCGTCGCCCACGTCCGCTTCATGTTCGCGGCCGACGCCAACTCGACCGCTTTCACCCCGGCGGCGTTCCCGAAGTACCAGACGCCCTCCACGTCGTCATGCTCGGCCAGGACCTTTGCGAGCGCATCCTTGGCGCCGGTGATCACGTTGATCACGCCGTCCGGCACGTCGGACGTCTCGAGCACCGAATAGAACTCGGTCGCCGCAATCGGTTGCGGCTCGGACGGCACAACGATCACGGTGTTGCCGACGGCGATCGCCGGGGCGACCAGCGATACGAAGCCGAGCAACGGGAATTCGTCCGGCGCCGCAATGCCGAGCACGCCGACCGGCTCGTTCATGGCGAGCGTGACACCGCGAATGGGGGTATGGTGGACCGCGCCGTCCCACTTGTCGGCCCAGGCGGCGTAGGTGAACAGGCGCGCGACGCTGGCGTCGAGCTCGGCCCTCCCCACGCGCGCCGCAAACTCGTCCGCGCGGGTCGCGAGATTCTCGGCGATATAGTAGAGGATCTGCGCGCGCAGGTGACCGCTGCCCCCCCCCGGTCCCCAGCCGCTGGCGGCATGCGCGGCCTCGACGGCGTTGCGGACATCCTTGCGATTCCCTTCGGCAACCTCGCCGAGCGTGCGGCCGTCGGGACCCACGATCTTGCGTGAGTAGCCCTGGTCGGGACGGACCTGTTTCCCCCCGATGAAGAGCTTGTAGGTCCGATCAATCGGGGGAAGGGGGACGGGGGATGGGGGACGGGTGGTTTCTGGCGCCGATGCCGGCTTGGGAGCGGTGTACCCCTCCCCTGTCCCCCGTCCCCCGTCCCACTCGGTTTTCAGATACTCATACATCCCCTCGCGCCCACCCTCCCGGCCAAACCCCGACTCGCGATAGCCGCCGAACCCCGCCGCCGCATCGAACAGATTCGTACAATTGATCCAGACGACGCCCGCTTTGAGTTTGGGCGCGACGTCGAGCGCGAGATTGATGTTCTCCGACCACACGCTGGCCGCGAGGCCGTAGGGCGTGTTGTTCGCGAGCTGAACGGCTTCCGCCGGCGTCCGGAACGTCATGGAGACGAGCACCGGGCCGAAGATTTCCACCTGGGCGATGGTCGCGGCCGGGGACACGTCCGTGAACAAGGTGGGTGGATAGAAATAGCCCTCCGTCGGGCAGGCCCACGACGGCTGCCACATCTTCGCCCCTTCCTGCACGCCCTGATCGACGAGGCCGCGGATCCGCTCGAGCTGCACCGGCGCCACGATGGCCCCCATGTCCACCGCTTTATCGAGCGGCGAGCCGACGCGCAGCTTCTCCATGCGCGCGCGCAGCTTCTGGGTCAGTCGATCGGCGACGCCTTCCTGCACGAGCAGCCGAGATCCGGCGCAGCACACCTGCCCCTGGTTGAACCAGATCGCGTCCACGACGCCTTCGACCACACTATCCAGGTCTGCGTCCTCGAACACGATGAACGGGCTCTTGCCGCCCAGCTCGAGGGTCAGCTTCTTGCCGCTGCCCGCCGTCGCCTTGCGGATGATGCGTCCGACTTCGGTCGATCCCGTAAAGGCGATCTTGTGCACGTCGGGGTGCTCGACGAGATGCTTCCCGGTGCTGCCGTCGCCCGTGATCACGTTGAGCACGCCGGGGGGCAGATTGGCGGCCTGCGCGATCTCGGCAAAGCAGAGCGCGGTGAGCGGCGTGAACTCGGCCGGCTTCAGGATCACGGTGTTGCCGGCGGCCAGCGCCGGCGCGACTTTCCACGCCACCATCAAGAGCGGGAAGTTCCACGGAATGATCTGGCCGACGACGCCGACCGGCACCGAGCCGGGGAATTCGGTGTCGCGCAGCTGGGCCCAGCCGGCGTGGTGGTAGAAGTGGCGCACCACGAGCGGAATATCGAGATCGCGCGTCTCGCGAATCGGCTTGCCGTTGTCGAGGCTCTCCAACACCGCGAGCAGGCGGGCGTGGCGCTGCACCTCGCGCGCGAGCGCGTACAGGTAGCGGGCGCGCGCGTGCGCGGGCAATCCCGCCCAGCCGGGTCCCGCAGCCGTGGCCGCAGCAACGGCCGCGTCGACGTCGGCCTTACTCCCCTGCGCGACGCGCGCCAACACCGCCTTCGTCGCCGGATTGATCGTCTCGAAGTACTGACCGTCGCTCGGCGCGACCCACCGGCCCCCGATGTAATGTCCGAACCGTCCGTTGTCGTGTTGTTTGAGCCACTCGAGCGCGGGCGCGGCGCTCTCGGGCGCCGGTCCGTACTCCATCGTTTCGAAGATCTTGGCGACGGTCGTCATCACACCATCGGCTGGCGGTGCGCCGCCGCGTAGCGGCCCGTCACGAAGTGCTCGAGCTGGCGCTCGATGTCGGTGAGCAGGGCGCTCGCACCCAGGCGGAACAGCGCGGGTTTCAGCCAGCGATCCCCGAGCTCTTCCTTCATCAGGATCAGCCAGTCGAGCGCCTGTTTGGCCGCGCGAATGCCGCCCGCCGGCTTGAACCCGATCGCATACCCGGTGCGCAGCTCATACTCGCGGATCATCCGCGCCATCACGACGCCCACCGGCAGCACCGCATTCACCGGCTCCTTGCCCGTCGACGTCTTGATGAAGTCGGCGCCCGCCATCATCGCGACCATGCTGGCGCGGGCCACGTTGGTCAGGGTCGCAAGCTCGCCGGTCCCGAGGATCGCCTTCATGTGCGCCCGGCCGCACGCGTCGCGGAACGCGCGGACCTCGGCATAGAGCGCCGGCCAGTCACCGGTGAGCACGTGGGCGCGGGTGATGACGATGTCGATTTCCTGAGCACCCGCGGCGACCGAGGCCTGCACCTCCGCGAGCCGCTGCGCGAACGGACTGAGCCCCGCCGGGAACCCGGCCGAGACCGCGGCCACGGGAATGCCCGATCCGTCGAGCGCCGCGACGGCGGTGGGCACGAGCGCGTGATAGACGCAGACCGCGCCGACCTTGATGTCGAGGTGGCTCACGCCGAGTGCCTCGATCAGATCCGGGCGGAGCGGCCGGCGGGCCTTGGCACAGAGGCGCAGCACGTTGCCGGGCGTGTCGTCGCCCTGGAGCGTCGTGAGGTCCATGCAGGTGATGGCGCGGAGCAGCCACGCGGCCTGCCATTCCTTCTTTACCGTACGGCGTGTGGGGATGGTCGCGGCACGACGCTCCACCGCGCTGCGATTGACGCGCAGCGCGCGGACCACGTCCAGGTCCAGCGGCATGCCCGGATTGCGATCGTCCTGTGGCGCCGGGCGCGCCGGGACGGACCGCAGCCGGTCAGACAGAGCCTTCATGATGGCGGAGAATGCGGATCGCTGCTGGAAAAGTCAACGCGATGCGGGAATGGCCGCACCGTGGCGGCAGGCTGCAATCGCCCACTCCTCCTTCGCTCGCAGGCACTGTTGCTCGCGCTCCGCCGTGGACGCGAGCAGCGTCGCGATTTCCTCGCCCAGGGCCTGATAGCAGGTCGGCCCGCCGGCTTCGTTCGCGACGATGCCGCAGAACGCGAACGCCGCGTCGGTCGTGGCAGTCCAGTCGACGAGCGCCTTCGCCGCCCCGAAATAACAGCCGGGGCGATACGGCTCGCGCGCCTTGTGACACAGATCCACCGTCTTCTGCGGATCGCGCAAGGTGTACGACGTCGCGTCGCGTCCCAGGCTCTGGAAACAGACCGCGCGGACGTGCACCGGCGCACGCTCGCACGAGCGGGCAGCGTCACCGATATCGCCGTTGTTCAGATTCAGCATGACCGACGTCTGCATCTGATAGCAGGCGTGCAGGTAGCGGTCCGCCATGATCGAACAGGGATACAGCGGATCCTTTGGCTCGATCGCCTTGAAGGTGACGGCGGTCTCGTGATGATGCCCCTGGGCGGCGAGCTCCGACGCGGGATGGTGGGGCGTCGTCGCGTTGATGATGCTTTCCATGAACGCACCGCCATAACAGGACTCGCGATCCCACCCGTCGACCAGCAGGTCGCAGTCGGTCAGCGCGCGCGGCAGGTTGTGCCCGTGGAACATCGTCAGTCCGTGCCCCATGCCGTGCACGCACTGGAAGAGCACCCAGCGACTTTGCGACGAACCTTTGAAGGGCTGGCACAGTCCCTCGACCTCGGGCTGCGTCACCTGGTGGCGCGATTCGAAGTACGCCTGAATCACCCCGTGGCGGCACCCGGACGAGTAGCCGTCGCCGCAGGCCGCGAAGGTGCCCACAATATCCGCCGACTTCCCAAACGCCTCGATGCCGATGCCGTGCGCGTACTCGTGCGCATGCTCGGCGACGTCCGGATTGGCGGTGGCCAGCCGGTCGAGCGTGGCGACGGCGTCCGTCAGGCCGCGCTTGTTCAGGCGCTCGGAGAGCAGCTGCATGTAGCAGCTCTGGCGCGCGGCGCCATCGCGATCGTCGCATCCTCCAGCGGCCGAGCCCGGACGGGCGACCATCTTCGTGACGGCGAAACCTCCGGCCGCCAGCACCAGCGCGGTGACGCTGAACGCGACGTAGCGAAGCCTCATCATGGTGGAACTCTAATGTGCTTGCGTGCCTGCTTCCAGGTTCCTAAGCTTGGGCCGTGTCGTCACCTGCCAGCACGGCGCGAGTGATTGTCGTGGCGGACGCGCACCTCGGTCAGGTGCCTGCCGCCGTGAGCTCCGCCTTCCACGCATTTCTGGACGAAATCCCCCGGCCCGGGGACCATCTCGTCCTGATGGGCGACCTCTTCGACTTCTGGTTCGAGTATCCGAGTGTGATTCCCCGCAAACACTTTGCCACGGTCGCCAAGCTGCGGGACGTCCGTGCCCGCGGCATTCCAATCACGTTCGTGGGCGGCAATCATGACCGCTGGGGCGGCACGTTCTTCACGCGCGACCTCGGCATCGCCTTCTTCGGCGGCGAAGCGGAGATCGACCTGGGCGGGCAGCACGCCTTCCTGGCGCACGGGGACGGACTCACCGAGCAGCATTGGAGCGCCAAGGTGATGCATGGCTTCACCCGGCACCCCATCACCGTCGCGGTGTTCCGGATCCTGCATCCCACCATCGGCTTCTGGATCGCCGACCTGTTCTCCCGCCACCTGGCCGACAACACGAAAGACTACGCCGTTCTGGATCGCGCCGCGGCCGCGCAGCGCGGCTGGGCCGCAGATTTCCTGAGACGCCATCCGGACATCGGGCTCGTCATCATGGCGCATACGCACCGGCCGGTCGTCGATCGCCAGGCCGATGGCCGGACCTACGTGAACCCCGGGGCGTTTCTCGACGGCGGGCGCTACGCGGTCATTACTAAGGAAGGCGGCGCCGAGCTGAAGCAATTCACAGCGGGACGACTTCAACCTGCTTGAGCTTCTCGCCCAGAAAGAGCGCGCCGACTTTCCGGAAGTGCGCCTCGTCGTCCGACACGACAAACCGATGGTCGTGATCCGTCCCATTGGATTGGAGATCGAGGCGCTCGAGCTCGCGCGCGACCGCGGTTGCGGTCTCTTCCGCTGAATCCACCAGCTTCACGTCCGAC
>Ga0137429_1000795_pt1 | contig 11390 bp, 13 predicted proteins | sample EasRivERMZT736_2_FD_102304 | JGI IMG/M metagenome (GOLD analysis project Ga0137429, IMG submission 102304) | Soil microbial communities from meander-bound floodplain in the East River, Colorado, USA - East River MetaG ERMZT736_2 | ecosystem: Environmental > Terrestrial > Soil > Floodplain ...
CGCCTTTTTTCGAAAGAGACGACCCTCCGGTTCGGCCATCTTCACCAGCTTCTGGACCGCATCGGGCGTCGCGACGCGCCCGAGTGCAGCGATCATCGCCAGCTGCACGTCGGCGTCCGCTTCGTCCTCGATCGCACGAATCAGCGTGGCGGATGTGCGTCCGTCCTTCTTGGTCGCGATGGCGACTGCCGCCTGCATGCGCACCTCCGGCGACGTGTCGCTCACCGCATCGTAGATCCCCTTGAAGGCGTTGGGCGTGCCCAGCTTCAGCAGCGCATTCGTTGCCGATCGGCGAACCCGGTCATCGGAGTGGCGCAGCAGAGCGACCAGCGCTTCCTCGGCACGCGTCGCCACCATTTCGCCAAGCAGGTCGGCCGCATTCCGCACTACGAACCACCGCGAGTCGCCCAACATTCGGACGAGCGCCGGGACCGCGTTGGGCAGCTCGACGAGCACCTCGAACAACGTCTTCCGATCGTCGCTCGTCTGCGCCTGCGTGATTTGCTCGATCAGGGCGTCGGCGCCTTCCTCACCAGTGCGCTCGAGCACCTCGAAGTACTGCTGCTTCCGCTCCGGTTTCTTCGGGATGAGCGTCGCGACGGCCCGCAACATCGCCGGCTTCGACATGCGCCGAATCGCCAGGACATGGACGCGCTTCGCCTCGCCGTCCGGGAGCTTCGTCTCGCGCCGAACGACCCCGTGCAGGATATCGCCGACCGCTACCGGCTTCCCCACCCGCACGGAGTGCTCGGCGAGGCTCACGAGATCGTCGAGCGCCTTCGTGGCGGCATCGGCGGTATTCGTTCCATCGAGTGCGTCGAACAGCTCCTCCGCTGACACCTTCGCGAAATCCGGTGCAGCCAACCGGCTCACCAGCGTCGGCGCCTCCTGCGCCAGTCGCGCCCCGAGAGCGCCGGCCGCCGCCTTTCCGTCCGTCGGCGTAACGACCGTCGGCGCGTCGGATGACACGGCGACCGGCTCCGGCATCAGGGTCACGAACTCGATCGTCTTCGGACCCAGGGCCGCCAGCTTCTTTCGCGTCAGCGTTCCGCCATCGCCGGGCTTCGCTTCAGCGGCGATGATGCGCGCGACGCCGAGAAGATCCGCCGGACCTGACTTCTCACCGATCTGAATCTTGAGGAGCGAATGCGCCGCCATCTGCGCCGCGACGTCCTGCACCCCGGTCAACGCACCGGGGACAGGCTGGTCGTTTGCGACGAGCTGCCATTCCTGCGCCATGAGCGTGACCGGCCCGTTCTTGCTGACCGCGACCATGGCCCGCAACGAGACCTTCTGCTCGTCTACGTTCCCGACTTCGTGCATCAGCAGCGAAACGAGTCGAGAAAAGTGTCGCGCGAAGGTCCCGGAGTAATCCATAAATGCGGCAGTGCCCAGTCGTGTGAACCCGGTGGGCTCACGGGCGGGGAATGTCAAACTAGGAACCGGGGACGGGCTGCGCCAGAATTGCGCTTAGAATTCATCGCATGAACACCAGCACACGGTTCGTCCTCGCGGGCTCGTTCGCGGCCGGTACCCTGGCCACCTCATGTGTGAGCGCGCGTTCCACCGGCGGGACGGTGGTTCGGGCAGACTCGGCGCGCGTGAGAAGCGATATCCAGTATCTCGCCAGTGACGCGCTCGAGGGGCGTGGGACCGGCACCGCCGGCAACGATTCCGCCGCTGCGTTCGCGGCCCGGCGGTATTCGACGCTCGGCCTTCAAGCGCTCGGTCCAGGCTACCTGCAGGCATTCACGGCACGATCTGCCATGGCCGCGCACAACGGCGTCGCCGCGGAACTGCAGACGCAGAACGTCGTGGCGTTCCTGCGCGGTACCGACCCCGCCCTCCGCGGACAGGTCATCGTCCTCGGCGCGCACATCGATCATCTCGGGCGTTCTACAGCGGGCGCGCTCGATCCGGAAGCGCGCGACGTCATTCGCAACGGCGCTGACGACAATGCGTCTGGAACGGCGGCCGTGCTCGAGCTGGCGCGCCTCTTCAGAGCACAGCCGGCCCGACGTTCCCTGCTGTTCGTCAACTTCAGCGGGGAGGAACTCGGGCTCCTCGGCTCCCAGTACTTCGTGGAGCATTCGCCGGTGCCGCTCGACAGCGTGGTGGCCATGCTGAACTTCGACATGGTGGGGCGCCTGCGCGGCGACAGCCTGATCGTTTATGGCGTCGCCACGGCTCGCGAGATGTCGGCGGTGCTCGATAGCGCCAACACCCGGATCGGGCTATTCGTCCGCGGTGTGGGCGACGGGTTCGGTCCGTCCGATCACAGCTCGTTCTTCGCTCGCAACCTCCCGGTCCTGCATTTCTTCACGGACCTGCACGCGGACTACCATCGGGCGACGGATGACGCCGACAAGATCAACGCCACCGGCGCGGCGAAAGTGATCTCTCTCGCTGAGCGCGTCGTCCGCGAGATCGACGCTCGCGATGCGCGACTCACCTTCGTTCGTGGCGCTGTGCCGGCGGCGGCGGCCGGCGCGCGCACCGGCTCCAATGTCTATCTCGGCTCGATCCCCGACATGGCCGCCCCTGAGTCAAAAGGTTTGCGTCTCACGGGCGTGCGGGCTGGAAGCCCGGCAGATTCCGCGGGCCTCAAGGCGGGAGACGTTGTAGTCGAGCTGGGTGGGCGAGTGGTCTCCGACCTCCAGACGTATTCGGACGCGCTGTACTCGTTCAAGCCGGGCGATGAAGTGGAGATCGTCGTGCTGCGCGGCGCTGAGCGCCTGCGGGTCAAGGTGAGGTTGGGACGGCGCGGCTGAAGACCATACGTTTTGAGGTGATGCCACCCAAACCAATCCCGCAACCAACTGCGTACGGCATCACAACGAGCACGGATGCGCCGCTGTACTGGTGCACGTACGGTTCGCCTGGCGCTCCACGTCTTCTCGTTCTGCACGGCGGGCCGGGAGCGCATCACGACTACTTGCTACCGCAGATGCTCGGGCTTGCCGGGTCGGGTGGCGGACGCGAGATCCTCTTCTACGATCAGCGCGGCGGGGGACGTTCCAAAGTGGTTGCCGCGGCGAGCGAGCCGATAACCTGGCAGACGCAAGTCGGCGATCTCGGCGCTGTGATGGCCGAGTTCGACCTCGGGCAAGCGACGCTCGTCGGCTACTCATGGGGCGGACTCCTTGCACTGCTGTACGCCAGCGAGGCCGTTCACGATAGCGACCTCGCGAAGCCCGGCGCTCTCGTCGTCATTGACCCGGCGCCGATCTCCCGACAGTATCGGGGTCAGTTCGAGCGCGAGTTCGCTCGACGCCAGGCGAGCCCGGAAGTCGAGGGTCTGCGACACGAGCTCGCTGCGTCGAACCTTCGCGAGCGCGACCCCGAGGCCTACCGACAGAGGAACTTCGAGCTGAGCGTCGCAGGTTATTTCGCTGATCCCACGTCGGCCCAGGATCTCACGCCTTTCCGCGTATCGGCGCGGGTGCAGCAGTCTGTCTGGGACAGCCTCGGCGATTTCGACCTTGTGGCCGACGGCCGCCTCGCGTCGATTCGCGTGCCGACACTGATCGTGCACGGCCGGCAGGATCCCATCCCGCTCGCGTCATCGGAGGCTGCAGCCAGCGCCCTGAGCGGACCCGCGGAGCTCGTCGTTCTCGACAACTGCGGTCACGTTCCATATGTAGAACAGCCGGAAGCGCTGTTCACCGCGATCGACTCCTTCTTGTGCCGAGAGCCGAGCGTCGAGAGCCGAGAGCCGTAACCCATGGCCCTTCACGACATCATCCAGCCGCACATCGCCACCATCGAGCACGATGGGCGGCGATTGGAAGTGTCGTGTCGCGTGGCGTTCGATGGGATCGAGTACGTGGGACGTCTCTGGTTCTCCGAAGCGAGTGTCGGCGATTCGGGAATTCCCGATCGCGGCGCCCTGCCCGGTCGAAGCCGCGACGAGGTCACGGCGCTGGCGAAACGGCTCACGCCACCGGAGCTTGCGTTGAGGTATCGGCGCGCGGTCGCCGAGCGCCGCCGGTTTCACGAGCTGCGCCGTTCCACCGAGGAGGTTCTGTCGAAGATCCGGTACCTGAATCAAGTATCGATCACCATGCGCGCCGGGCTGCTCGACGAGGAAGGCGCCGCGCAGGAGATCGAGATTACGGAGAAACAGCTGCACGACCTCGTCGAGCGCCTTCGCTTCGCGGCCGGCATCGAAGACAAGTAGGTGGATTCCCGCAGCGCCGCGCACGTTCTTTCGCAGATTGCGGCTTTTCTCGAGTTGGCAGGGGAAAACCCGTTCAAATCGCGCGCGTATCAAACGGCTGCCCGCAGTTTGATGGCGCTGGGATCGGACGATCTGACACCGCTGTTGCGTTCGGGAGAGCTCGCGAGAATTCGGGGTCTCGGACCGGCGACGCTCGCCGTCGTGCGCGATCTCGCCGAGTCGGGCGAGTCGAAGTACCTCGAGCAGCTTCGCGAAGCGATGCCCGAGGGACTCCTCGCGCTGATGCGCGTCCCCGGCCTTTCTACAGAGAAGATTCACAGGCTCCATGCCGAGCTTGGCATCGCGTCGCTGGAAGACCTGGACGTCGCCGCTCAGGATGGCACGCTCGCCAAGGTCAAAGGCATCGGGGCCAAGACCGCGAAGAAGATCCTCACCGGAATCGCGTTCGTCCGGGAATCGGGAGTGCTCGCGCTGTACCATACAGCGATCCGCGAAGCGCAGGGGCTGCTCAATTCAGTGCGATCGCATCCCGACGTCGTGGTGGCGGAGATCGCCGGCTCACTGCGGCGCAGGCGCGAAGTGGCCGCCGACGTGGACATCGTCGCGGGATGCGCCCGCTCCCCCGGTGCCGTCGCCGAGTCGTTCACGCGTCTCGAGGGCATCCAGACAGCGACGACAACGACCGGGGGCACTTCGGTAACACTGCGTTTCGTGACCGGAACGAAGCTCGATCTGTACTGCGTAAATCCCGAGGGATTTCCAGTCGCTTTGTGGCGTGCGACGGGCAGTGCGGATCACGTTGAGCGTGTCCAGCAGCGTTTCGCCGCTCGGAGCGTGTTGGTCGACGGCGACGCGCTCGTCGATGCGCAAGGCCGCCGCCTGGCCTGCCCGGATGAGGCGGCGCTGTACGCCGCCGCCGGCCTCTCCTGGGTTCCGCCGGAACTCCGCGAAGGACTCGGAGAGGTCGATGCAGCAGGCGCCGACGCGCTCCCGACGCTGATCGAGCCGGACGACATCAGGGGCGTGCTGCACTGCCACACGCTCTACTCGGACGGCAAGGCGAGCGTGGCGGAGATGGCCGACGCGGCCCGAGCGAAGGGATGGAGCTACATCGGAATCTCGGATCATTCGCAGGCGGCGTTTTATGCCGGGGGCGTCTCGCGCGAGCGGATGCTCGACCAGTTCGACGAGATCGACGCGCTCAACGCAGGCGCGGGAGGCTTTCGCGTGCTCAAAGGCGTGGAAGCTGACATCCTCGCGGATGGCCGCCTGGACTATGACGAAGACTTGCTCGGGCGGTTTGATTTTGTCATCGCCTCGATTCACTCGCGATTCAAGATGGATGGTGCCGCGATGACAGAACGTGTGCTGCAGGCCATGGACGATCCTCATACGACGATTCTCGCGCATCCGACGGGACGGCTGCTCCTGTCGCGACAGCCCTACGATCTCGATATCGAAGCGGTGTTGCAGAAGGCTGTTGACGTGGGAGTCGCGATCGAGATCAACGCAGACCCCAAGCGGCTCGACCTCGACTGGCGGCACGTCAAGCGCGCCAAGGAGCTTGGCGTCACCATCGCGATCGGGCCCGACGCGCACTCGCGCCAAGCGCTCGACTGGACCGACCTCGGCGTAGCGATGGCGCGAAAAGGCTGGCTCGAGGCTGAAGATGTCCTGAACACGCGCGATGCGAAGTCGGTCTCCCAGTTCGCCAGCCGTCGCCGCAAATGAAGCGACAACCGGCGAAGCGGAAGCCCGTGAAGCGAAAACCCACGCGTGCGAAACGGAAGTTCGCCCCCGCGGCCGTCCGCGCGCCCGAGATTTATGTGCGCCTGGAGCGCGAGTACCCCGACGCCAGGTGCGCGCTCGATCACCGGAATCCATTCGAGCTGATCGTCGCGACGATCCTGAGCGCGCAGTGCACCGACAAGCGCGTCAACCTGGTGACTCCAGCGCTCTTCGCGAAGTTTCCAGACGCGGAGCGGCTGGCCGTTGCCGATCCGGAAACGCTGCAGGAGATGATCAAGAGCACGGGCTTCTTCCGGAACAAGACGAAAAGCCTGCTCGGTATGGCGGCGGCGGTGGTGGAACGACATGGCGGCAGCGTCCCGGGCACCATGGCCGAGTTGGTGAAGCTCCCCGGCGTTGGACGGAAGACAGCCAACGTGGTCCTCGGAAATGCCTTCGGTCGCGACGAGGGCGTCGTGGTGGATACCCATGTCACGCGTCTCAGCAACCGACTAGGCTTGAGCCGCGAGACCGATCCCGTCAAAATCGAGCAGGAGCTGATGGCGCTGTTTCCGCAAAGCCAATGGACGATGCTGGCGCATCTACTGATCTCTCATGGTCGCGAGATCTGCGACGCGCGCCGCCCGCTGTGCCAACAGTGCGTTGTGAACGATCTGTGCCCCTCCGCGAGCGTGTAGACGTGAAGCGATTGCGGCTCGTTGCGGTCGTGTGCGCCGTCGCGGCCTGCCGCGGCGGCCTGCAGGAGGACACCGCCACCAACGTGCGGCCCATGTCTGGCGGCACGGGCGTCTCGTATGGCGATTGCGCCGAGGCGCTCCGGCGCGCCGCTGCGGACCCCGACCTCGACGTCGACAGCGTGCCGCGCCCCGTGACGCAGCGCCCGCGCGCGTTTGCCAGCATGCCGTCGGCCGTGAAGACCCACATCAACACGAAAGGCTCGGCGGTCAAAGTCGATGTGGTCGTCGATACACTCGGCCGCGCCGACATGAAGACCTTCAAGGTTGTCCAGAGCTCGCATCCCTGGCTGGCAGAGAATCTCCGCGCGTCGATACCCGGCTGGAGATTTCGCGCGGCGCGGCTGGCGGGATGCAAGGTGCCGCGCATCTTCCATTTCTCCGCGACGTCCAAATCAAGGGGCTAGATTTCGCGAATGCCAAAACACGCCACGTTCGAGACCAATCGCGGCACCATCGTCGCGGAGCTGTACGACAAGGACGCGCCCAAGACCGTCGAAAACTTCGAGAAGCTCGCGAACTCAGGCTTCTACGACGGCGTGAAGTTCCATCGCGTCATTCCGGACTTCGTCGTTCAGGGCGGTGACCCGCTTTCGCGCGACCTGCCTGCAGGCGATCGCCGCGTCGGAACGGGTGGACCGGGCTACAAGATCAAGTGCGAGACCGCAGGCAACAAACGCACACACGAGATCGGCTCCCTTTCGATGGCGCACGCGGGCAAGGATACTGGCGGCAGCCAATTCTTCATGGTGCTGAGCGAAGCGAACACGAAGCACCTCAACGGCGTGCACACGGTATTCGGAAAAGTGTTGAAGGGACTGGAGTACATGAAGCAGATCAAGCAGAATGACGTCATGAACAAAGTGCGCGTTTCCGACGCCACCTGATCATCTGACCGGCTAACAGAGACCAACACAATGGCTCACGATCACGCGGCCCACGATCTCGCGCCTCACGACCACAAGGCCGACGCGCGCGCGGCGTACATGGGGTTGATCTTCGGCGCGATCGCGCTGCTGGGCATCGTTTACACCATCGTGCACTTCACCGCCAAGAAGTTCGATGGACATGCCGCGCCCGCGGCGCAGACGACTCCCAGCATTCCCCACTAAGGAACGGGAATAGCTATTCCCTAGTCCCCATTCCCTGGTCCTTCAGGTGGCGTAGATACCGCTCCGGCGCATTCAAGAAATCGCGCGTCAGCGTCACGTGGTCGAGCGACGCATACTCCACTGCGCGGACCGGGCCGTCATCGAAGCTGTAGATCCGGGCGCCCGGGAAGGCGAGTAGGATCGGCGAGTGCGTCGCCACGATGAACTGCCCCTGCTGCGCGACCATGTCGGTCATCATGGCCATGAGCGCGAGCTGGCTCTGTGGCGAGAGCGGCGCTTCCGGTTCGTCCAGGAGAAATAGACCGCCGGGCACGAAGCGCGACTGAAAGAGCTTGAGGAAGCTCTGGCCATGCGAGTTGGCGTCCAGATCCACGCCATACCGTCGCTCCATCTCGCCCAGGGACGCCGCCGCCGGGCCCATGGCGAGCCCCTTGGCGAACGACGAACGGTCCTTGTACTCCTCTTCCAGCTCCGTCATGCGTTGCAACATCTCGGCGCGCATCTGCGCCAGTTGCTTGGTGAAGCCGAAGAAATCCTCGGCGCGAAGGAAGAACCCTTTCTTCGTGCGTCGGTTCCAGACGAGCTTGAGCGCGCGCGCAAGCGCCGCCTGCGCCTTCAGCGTCTGGTCATCATCGGCGGCCGAGCTTCCGACGGTCGGCAGCCCCGCCGACAAGGCGATGCCCTCCAGAAGCGTGCTCTTGCCCGAACCGTTTTCTCCAACGAAAAAGGTGACGGGCGTGTCGAACGACAGTTCCGGCAGCGTGCGGATCGCCGGCACGCTGAAGGGAAAGGCGCCCGACGACGTCGGCTTGATCGACAAGGAACGGAGATGGCTCATCAGCACCGGGACGGCATATTCATGGTATGAGTGACCTGCCATCACGCGATCAAGCCCTCGCGCTCCTGCACGAGTACACGCAGAGCGACTCGCTGCGCAAGCACATGTTGGCCGTTGAAGCCGCAATGCGCGCTTACGCCGCCAAGTTCGGTGAGGACCCCGAGCGTTGGGGGCTCACTGGGTTGATCCACGATTTTGATTACGAGCGCCATCCGAATGCCGATCATTCTCCGACCGACGGTCATCCGGCTCATGGGGTCCGGGTGCTGCGGGAGCTCGGTTGGCCCGAGGACATTCTCCAGGCGATACTCGGCCACGGCACCTATACCGGCGTCGCGCGCCAGACGCGCATGGCGAAAGCGTTGTTCGCCGTGGACGAGTTGACCGGATTGGTCACGGCCACAGCGCTCGTTCGCCCGTCGAAGAGCATTCACGAGGTCGACGCGCGCTCGGTCAAGAAGAAGATGAAGGACAAGGCTTTTGCGCGCGGCGTGAATCGCGACGACGTGGTGCTCGGCGCCCAGGAGCTCGGCGTCGACCTGGACGAGCATATCCAGTTCGTCGTGGACGCCATGCGCGGTTCGGCAGACGCCTTGGGGCTAGCAGGCAGCCCAACGTCATAGCCAGCCGGTGCGTATCTCTGGCAGGACAATCTTCTCCGGAGATCATGACCGTCGCGATCGCGCTACGACCGTTTTCGTTGCCCATGCAGTCTGACGCAGCGAAGATGCTCACCGAGCGCGACCACGTCATCGCCGCCCAAAAAGGCAGCGAATCGGCGTTCGCCGAGTTGGTCCGCTTGCATCATCGGCGGGCATACGCGGTGGCCCGGGCGATCGTGATCTCCCACGAGGATGCCGAGGACGCTGTTCAGGAAGGGTTCCTCCACGCGTATCGCGCGTTGGACCGGTTCCGCTCCGATCAGCCCTTCGGGGCCTGGCTCAACCGCATTGTGGCGAATGCGGCGTTGGATCTGGTACGACGGCGGAAAGTTCGCGATGCGGACGAGCTGCCGGAGACTGTGGCACTACCCTTCCGGGATCCGGGAGAAGCGGACGAGTTGCGGCGCCGACTGGGCGACGCGCTCACGCATCTCACGGATCGGCAACGGTCGGTGATCGTGTTGCACGATGTGGAAGGGTACACGCATGGCGAGATCGGCTCGATGCTCGGAATTCCCGAGGGGACGGCACGATCGGACCTGCACCATGCACGCGCTGCGTTGCGGCGCTTGCTCAAGGACATCCGGAGCAATTCATGAGCGACCATCTGAAACTGCACACCGAGGGCGATGATGCCGAAGTCACTCGCGGGCTGCGGAAGCTCTACGCCGCGCCCGAGGGCGACTCGTACTGGCGCGGTCTCGAAGCGCGGATTCTCGCACGCCTCACGAGCGCGCCGAGCATCGGCTGGTGGGACGAGCTCGACAACTGGATGCGCCCGGCCCTCGCGGCCGCCGCGGTGGTGTTGCTCGCCGCCGGTGTCGCCATGTTCCGCGCGTATCAAGTGGAGCAGGACACGACGTACGAAGCGATGCTCACGCCCACAACGCTTCCGGTGGAAACCGCGGTGCGCCCCGTGCTGCTGGAGCAGCGCGACGCCACGTTCCGTTATCTCATGACTTCTCGTTAAGGATTCGATCCATGCAGCGTTCCAAGCAACAAGCGTTGATGTTCATCCTCGGTGCCGTGCTCGTGGGCGGCGTGCTCGGCGTCTCGGCCGATCGCGTTTCCCAGGGCAAGCAGAAGCACTGGCCTACGCGCATGCTCATGTACAACGACCTCGATCTCTCGGAGGCGCAGCGCTCGACGATGGACTCGCTCCTCGACGATCGGAACTGCCAGATCAGCGCGGTGATGAAGCCGGTCAGGCCGCAGCTCGATTCGATCAGGAAAGCCGCTCACCAGCAAGTGCTCGCGCTTCTGGAACCGGCGCAGCGCGAGAAGCTCGAGCTTCGGCGCGCGGAGGAGCAGCGCAAAGACAGCCTTCAGAGAGCCCGGCGCGACAGCATTCAGGCGACCAAGGCAACGAAAACGACAACCGCTTGCAATTGATTCCGATGTATAAGCAGATCTTCGTTCTCTCGACCATTCTCTCGCCGCTCGCAGCGGCGAACGCTCAGAGCCCTCTTGGCGATTCGGTCCGCTTCATCTCCATCCAGGAAGCGGTGTCGCTCGCCCAGCGCAACGCGCCCGCCGCCGTGCAGGCGCGCGGTCAGATTCGCACGACGTCGTCCGCTGTTCGCTCTGTCTACGGCTCGTTCATCCCGAGCCTCAGTTACAGCATGGGCCAGAACAAGCAGACCGGGCAGCGGTTCGACAATCTCCGCAATCAAGTCGTAACGGTGACCAACCCGTCGAACTACTCAGCGGGCCTCAGCGCCGGCCTCGAGCTCTTCGACGGTGGGCGCCGCTTTTCCGATCTGCGGGCCCGGCGCGCCGACGTCGACGCCGCGGAAGCCAACGAGACAACGCAGCACTTCACGATCGCGCTCAACGTGAAGCGGGAGTACGCCAACATCCTCGCGGCGAGAGAGTCCGAGTCGGCTGCCCGGGCCCAGCTCGAGCAAGCGGAAGCGCAGCTGCGCGCCGCGGTTGCCCGGGTGCAGGCCGGCGCGGCGACTATGTCGGATTCACTCCGCTCGCTCATTCAGGTCGGCAATGCGAGACTGGCGCTGCTGACAGCGCAAAACAGCGCGCGAGTCGGGAGCGCGTCCCTGACACGGCTCGTCGGAACGCCGTTCGTCGTGACGGCGAATCCGGCCGACACAGCGGATC
>Ga0137429_1000798_pt1 | contig 11363 bp, 7 predicted proteins | sample EasRivERMZT736_2_FD_102304 | JGI IMG/M metagenome (GOLD analysis project Ga0137429, IMG submission 102304) | Soil microbial communities from meander-bound floodplain in the East River, Colorado, USA - East River MetaG ERMZT736_2 | ecosystem: Environmental > Terrestrial > Soil > Floodplain ...
AAGCTGGCGACCCCTTCCATCTCGCGTTTTACAAGAGCCTGGGCAGCCCCCCGCTCAGGCTCGGGCATCTCAAACACAAGTTCATCATGGACTTGGAGGAGCATTCGCGTTCCGAGTCGCTCCCGCTTCAAGGCCGCATGAATGCGGATCATCGCGATTTTGATGAGATCGGCGGCCGATCCCTGCAATGGTGAGTTGGTCGCCGTGCGTTCGCCGAACGCCCTGATGCTGAAGTTGCGGTCGCGCAGCTCGGGGATATAGCGGCGGCGGCCGAACAACGTCTCGACGAAACCCCGCTGGCGCGCTTCCTCAACGGTCTTATCCAGCCACGCCCGGACGCCGGAAAACCGCTCGAAGTAGTGTTTGATGAATGCTTTCGCTTCCTCGAGCGTGATCCCAAGCTGGCGGGACAGCGCGAGCGCGCCCTGCCCGTAGATCGTGGCGAAGTTGATCGTCTTGGCGCGCGCCCGCATCTCGCCGGTCACTTTCTCCTCGGGCACCCCAAAAACCACGGCCGCCGTCTGCCGATGGATGTCGCCCCCGCGCTGGAATGCGGCGACAAAGGAGGGATCGCCGGAGAGGTGGGCGAGCAGGCGGAGCTCGATCTGCGAGTAGTCGGCGATCAGCAGCAGATGTCCCGGAGGCGCGATGAACGCGCGCCGGATTTCCCCTCCGCGCTTGGTGCGCACCGGAATATTCTGGAGATTCGGATCGGACGACGAGAGCCGGCCCGTAGCCGCGCCCGTCTGATTGAAGCTCGTGTGGACACGCCCGGTGGCCGCATCGATGTATCCGGGCAGCGCGTCGACGTAGGTGGACTTCAATTTGGTCAGCTCGCGGTATTCGATGAGGAGCCGCGGGACTTCGTGCCCCAGCGCGGCGAGCTGCTCGAGCACCTCCACGTCGGTCGAGGCGCCGGTCTTGGTTCGTTTTTGCACCGGAAGCTTCAGGCGCTCGAACAGCACCGTGCGGAGCTGTGGCGTCGAGGTGATGTTGAACTCGCCCCCCGCCGCCTTATAGATGTCGAGCTCAAGCCCCGTCAGCTCCTTGTTGAACCCCCGGGACATCTCGCCCAGCAATGCACGGTCAACCAGAATCCCGGTCGCCTCCATGTCCACGAGCACGGGGATGAGCGGGATCTCGATTTCCTCCAGGAGACGCGTGAGGTGGTGCGCCTCGATATCGGCACGAAACGCCTCTTCCAGGCGCAGCACCATTTCGACCTGGGCTCCCGACACCCGGGCGGCCTCGGCCGGCGCGACGTCGGTATACGTGCGCTCCGTCGTCCCGCCCTTCCCTTCTCCCAGGAGCTGTGCCGTGGTGGGTAGCTCGACCGACAGATGCTCGCGCGCAAGATCCTCGAGCGCATGCGAGCGGTTGCCCGGATCGAGGACAAAGCTCGCGACCATCGAGTCATAGGCGACGCCGGCGAGCGTCACACCGGCGCGCGCCAGCGCGACCCAGACACCCTTGATGTCGTGGCCCGCCTTACGCACGGCGGGGTCGGCGAGCAGTGCGCGCACGCCCGCGAGCGCATCGCTCGAGAGCGCCGGGAGGTTGCGCGGTGGAGCGCTGTCGAACTCCCCTTCCGGCGCCCGGTGCCCTAGCGGCAGGTACCACGAACGCCCCGGCGCGGCCGCGAACGAGAGTCCCGCGAGTCCGGGCTCGGTTCGAATCGCCACGAGGCGGGCACGTCGCAGCTCGTCCAGCATCGCCGCCAGCTGCGCCGGGTCGTCGAGGATCTGGGGATCGGCGAGCTGAGGCGCGCGCGGCGCCGGGGCGCCCCCCCCGCCCCCGGGCGCGGCAGCTCCCGTGTCGCCAGGCGGCGCGGTCCCCACCGCGTCGAGGTCACTCAGTTTCGGAATGAGCGTGCGGAATTCGAGCTCCGTGAACAGCGCGGCGAGGCTTTCGGTGTCGGGGGTCCGCACGCGCAGCTGCTCGAGATCCAGCTCCACGGGGACGTCGCGCTTCAGCGTGACGAGCTGCCGCGAGAGCCGGGCATTGCCGGCGTTCGCGAGCAGCGCCTCGCGCGGCCGTTTACCGGGGATCTCCGCCGCCTTGGCCAGGATCGTGTCGAGATCGCCGTAGGTCTCGAGCAGCTGCAGGGCGGTCTTGTCGCCAACGCCTTTGACGCCCGGGATGTTGTCGGAGTTGTCCCCGACCAGAGCGAGGAAATCGACCACCTGGGCGGGAGGCACGCCCAGCCGCTCGCTCGCATTGGATTGATCGACCCACTGCTCTTCAACAGCCGCCTGCCCGCCGCGTCCTGGATTCAGGAGCGCGATGCCGGGGCCGATCAGCTGATAAAAATCCTTGTCCCCGGAAACGATGACCGCCTGCAATCCGTTCGTGGCGGCACGGGCGGCGAGCGTCGCCACCACATCGTCGGCCTCATAGCCGTTGATGGCGATCACGGGAATGTGAAACGCATCGAGAATCTGGCAGACGCGTTCCAGTGACCGGTCGAAGTCCTGCTGCAGCTCATCGCTGAGTTTTTCGCGCGTGGCCTTGTACTCCGGGTATTCGGCCGACCGGAACGACACGCCCCGATCGTGCACCCAGCCGATGTACTCGGGATGGTAGTTCTCGTACAGGCGCAGCAGGAAATTCGTGATGCCCCAGACCGCCGAGGTGTTTTCGCCGCGCTTGGTGGTGAGGGGGCGCGCGATCATCGCGAAGAACGCGCGGTAGATCAGCGCGTAGCCGTCGACCAGAAAGACGTTCGTCTTGCCGGCGGAGGTCGCGGGAATCGGCGGCGCTGGGCGGGGCGGCATCGCTCAAACCTAGCCACCCAAACAACAACCCCGCCCGTGTGCGTCACGGGCGGGGCGGAGGGTCGGGTGCAGATGCGTGTTAGACGCGCACGACGTTCGTGGCGTGGAGCCCCTTATCCCCCTGCTTCACTTCGAACTCCACCACCTGACCTTCGGCGAGTGTCTTGAAACCGTCCATTTGAATCGCCGAGAAATGCACGAACACGTCCTCGCCGCCGTCCTGTTCAATGAAGCCGTACCCCTTGGCGTCATTGAACCACTTCACCTTTCCCTTGATCACAATCCGCCTCCTGCAGAGTCTCTTACTGGGCGCCCAGCGTTGGGATGCCTGCCCGGCCGTGGTGTCGGGCGCGATAGAAATGACCGCCGTCCGGAACGCTGTCAAGCGGGTTTTCTACGGTTGGTACAGCGCGCGATACAACTCGCGATTGCGCAACAAAGTGCGCACATAGCCGCGAGTTTCCGGATACGGGATCAGCTCGACAAAACGGTCGGGATCCGCCGTGCCATAGCGCTCGAGCCAGCGGCGCACCGGCGTCGGCCCCGCGTTGTACGCGGCGAGCGCCGCATCGACGCGTCCGAAGCGACGCAGCAGCTCCGCGAGATGGGCCGCGCCGAGATGCAGGTTCAGATCCGGCACGGTGATCCACTCGGGGAAAAACGTGACATCGAGGCCGCGCGCTAGGATCGCCGCGGTGCTGGGCAGCAGCTGCGCGAGCCCGCGCGCGCCCACGGGCGACAGCGCCTCGACATCGAAGACGCTCTCCTGACGCACGAGCGCCACGAGCAGTCGCGCATCGACCCCGAACTCGTCCGCTTCGGCCTCGACCGCCGCGCGATTGGGCCACGGGAAGATCGCGCGCAACACGCGCACGTCGCCGGGCGCCTGGATCGACGCCTGCCAGCCGAGTCGCACCGCGGCGGAGCCGTAGCCGCGCAAAACCAATCCCTCACTCCAGGCCAGCAAGGCATCCAGCGTTTGCGGGGGCCGTGCCAGCACCACACGCACCTCGGCCTGCGCTTCACTGTCGAGACCCGCGAGCAGCAGTGTGTCGATGCGAGCGAGGCCGGCGAGGACGGCGGGGGGGGGCGTTGGCGACGGCGACGGTAGCGGCGCAAACGTCAATGGACCGAGCCCGGTCTCCTGGCGCGCGCGCATGCCGTAGTATCCGAGCGAGTCTTCCCGCGCGAGCGCGACCCAGACGGTTCCGGCCTGGGTCGAGTCACCCCGCTGCTGCGCCAGCTTCCCCAGCCAGAAGCGCGCCGCGGTTCGCTGTTGTCCTGCCGCGTCGACTTCCGACTGATAGAACCGCGCCGCGCTGTCGAGTTGCCCCGCGGCTTCGGCACGCGCCGCCAGCCGGAAGCGCGCGAGCGAGGTGCGCGTGTCGGTTGGATAGTTCGCGATCAGCTCGCCGTACCAGCGCGCAGCACCGGCCCAATCGTCACGACCGTCCAGCAGATCCGCCAGGATGTAGAGCGCACCGGGGGCCGCGCTGTCGCTCGCGTAGTGCTCCGCAAACTCAGCGAGCGCCGCCGTGGCCCTGGGATCGCCGAGCCGCACCAGCACGCGCGCGCGGCGATAGGTCGCGAGGGGCGCAAGCGTCGTATCACGCATCGCCGCGCCATAGGACCGCACGGCCTCCCGCAGGCGTCCACCGGCCACCAGCAGCTCACCGTACAACATCAGCGTCGCAGCGCTCGAGTCGCCGCGCCGCAGCGCGTGTTCGACATGAATCCGCGCGTCGCTGGTGGTCGTGCGGCGATTGAGGGCGCGCGCCAGGGCCACGTGTTCGGCGGGATCCCGCGGCGGCAGCGGACCGAGCGCGAGCGCGACCCCCGCGGCGCCGTCATCGCTCAACGGGGCGCGCGACAACAGGTCATACAGGGCCGCGCGTGCCCGTGTCGAGTCGCCCACGGCGAGCGCCAGACGCGCGGCGTCGAGCCCCTTCCCTGCCGTCGTGAAGGCGTCGAGCGCACGCGTCGTGTCGCCGGCGAGGAGCAACGAGCGCGCACGGGCCACGGGCACCGCGCGCGCCGCCGGCGCCGGCACGTCCGTCAGCAGCTCACGCGCGACCACGGTGTCGGCGGTGACGCGAGCCTGCCGAACGCGCAGCCATGGGTCGATCGCCGCGAGCTTCCCCTCGGAGCGCGCGGCCCGGAAGGCGGCGGCGGCGCTGTCCGGGAGGCCCGCCGCGTCGAAGGCGACGCCCGCCCACACCGCCAGCAGACTCGCGCGAGCGCTGGGCGCGCGCTTCCGCGCCATCTCGAAGTGAGAGGCGGCTTCAGCGTAGCGGCCCAAGCCGTGCTCCGCCTGCGCGAGGACGGCGAGCGCTTCCCCGTCGACATAGTCACGCAGCCAGGGCTGAGACACGAGCAACGTGCGCGCCCGCTCGTGGCGCTTCGCCAGCACTTCAGCCTTGGCGCCTTCGACGATCAGAAACGCGTTTGGGTTGGGGTCGCGCCGGGCAGCGGCCAGCAGGGTCTCGGCGGCGTGCCAGGGGCGCCCGGCGAGGCGGAGCGAATCAGCGCGATGGGTGGCGGTATGCTCGGCCGGCGGCCGCAGGACTTGCTGGGCTCCCGCCGTTGACGCCGCTACCAGCGCCGCGAAGCTCAGAGCGGCGCCGCGTCTCACCTGCCTGCGCGCCTCACGCGGGCAAGGACGCGCTGGAACTCCGAGCGCGACGCCGGCGTCAACCGGAACTGGCTGAACCCCGACTGATCCTGGAAGTACAGAACGAGACGTTGCGACGTGTAGGTCCAGCGGACCACGCGCTGGCCGCTGCGATCGAGCCCGCTCGACATGTCCAGCATTTCGTCCGGCTCGCCAAGCGAGATGAGGACCTCCCCGCGCTCGGTGAGCCAGCCGGGCTGTCCTTCATCCTGGAACCGCAGGTTGGCCTGCTGCACGCGACGGAGATAGTCGTCGAGCGCCTCGTTTTCGGGAGTGAGCGGTACCGGGTCAGTGCCCTTCCAGAATTGGCGCCACACGTCGGACCGGCGCTCAGGCGGCGAGCGGCGCAAGGAATCGACCCAATCCTGCCGGTCGAAGTAGCGGAGCAGGCTCAGCATCTCGTCGAAATTCGTAACCACCCACTGATTGGAGAAACTGACGAGAAAGCGGGCGATGGTCGTATCGCCGGACGGCGCGACCATCTGCAGCTCCGCCTGCCCGGCCGGCAAATTGCCGGGTGGTACGATCACGGTCGCGAACGCCAGATCGGCCCCTACGGTCAGCCGTACCGAGTCGCGCCAGAGTTCGCGATCGGTTGCGTCCACGACGCGCCCGAGCAGCGCCTCGGGCGCCGAGCCGTAGTGCTCGACGTAGAAGCGCAGGGAGTCGGAGCCGTACGGCAGCGTCGCGCGTGGGTTCGCGACGAGGTCGGGGTGATCGCTCCGCTGCGGCCGGCCCTGCGCCGCGTACACCGGGAGCGGTTTGGTCATCGTCGAGGGCGACCCGGCAAAGCGGGGCGCCGTGTCGACGCGCTCCGCGCGCGAGAACGCCGGGCTGTTTCGGTCCCGCACCAGCACCATCACCTGATAGACGCCGGGCGGCAGCGCCACGAACTGCTGGAAGATGATGCTTTCGTCCGTGCGGAGGGTCTCCTGAAAGTTGCGCACGCGCACCTGCTCGTCGCTGCTGATCTGCCGCACGGGCGCGAGGTTGCCGCTGTCGGTGCGGAACGCCGCCTCGACGCGATACTCGGCGAAGAATTCTGCGCCGCGGCGGCGGAAGCTGAGCGTCTGGTTGGTGAGCGATACGGAGAACAACGCGAGCGTCGAGTCCGGCGTCGGCCCGGCGAGGTAACGAACCGACGCGATGAAGGGCAGGGCGCCGCCGCCCACGAGCGCGCCCATCGAGCGGTACACCGACGTCGCGTCGAACAGACGTGGGACGGTCGTGCCGGGACGCGGCGGGTCGTCGGCGGTGCCGACTCGCTGCCACGACCCGCACGCTCCCGCACCCATGATCACGACGACCCACGCTGCCCTGCATCGTATCACTTGCCGAGCCTCAAATCGGGACGTTAGTTTCGCGCAACCCCATGGCTCACGAAAACTTGGCCGGCACGTCCATTGCCGGCTACCGCCTCCTCGAACGCGTCGGCGAAGGAGGGACGGCGGAAGTGTACCGCGCCGACCACGCCACGCGCGGTACCTGTGCGTTCAAGGTATTGCGCGAGCGCCTCAGGGGCGACCCCATCGTCGTCAAAAGGTTCTTGCGCGAAGCGGGGTACGGGTCGCGCGTGGTGCATCCGGGCGTGGTCCGCACATACGACTTCGGCGAAGCGAACGGCCTCTACTATCTGGCGCTCGAGTGGGCGAAGGGAGAACCACTCGCCGACTTCCTACACCGCGAAAGCCCGCTCGCTCCCGCCGACGCCGTCGCCCTCGTGCGCCAGCTCGCGGACGCGCTCGCCGCCGCCCATCAAGCCGGCATCATTCATCGCGATTTGAAACCGGAAAACATCATGTACGATCCCGGCGCGCGCACGGTGAAGCTGCTGGATTTCGGGATCGCGCGGGACGCCGAGCAGCCGCTCGAAGAACGGCTCACACGGACCGGGTTCTTCGTCGGCACGCTGCAGTACGTCGCGCCGGAAGCGTTGTCGGGCGAGCTGGTGGATGGCCGCGCCGACATCTACAGCCTCGCCAAGATCACCTATTACATGCTCACGGGACGCCATCCGCACGAGGGGCGCAGCCCGCGGGAGCTGTTTCAGGAGCTCCTGAGCGGCAAGGCGATTCCGCTGTCGAAAGCGACCGAGGATCTCTCGTTCTCACCGGCGCTCGAGGCCGCCGTGATGAAAGGCCTGGCCCGGCAGCCCGGCGAGCGCCAGCCGACCGTGAGCGCCTTCGCCACGGAGCTCGAGGCCGCGCTGGCGCAGACCAAGGGCGAGGGCAAGTCGCGGGGCTGGCTGGGAGCGCTCAAGAACATCGTCAACAAGCGTAACAGTGAATAGTAGTAGCGATTACTACTACCTCAGAAACACACTCAAAGACCTGCTGGTCTCACGGTCGGTGCGCCAGGGCGATTTCGTCCTGTCCTCGGGCCGCCGGTCTTCCTTCTATATCGATGCCCGGCTCACGACCATGTCAGGCGACGGCTTGGCGGTGATCGGGGGGCTTGGCCTGGATCGACTGGCGGTGCGCGGCTGGACCCCGCGCGCGGTCGGCGGCCTGACCCTCGGCGCCGACCCCGTTGCCTACGCGCTCGCCTTGACCGCGCAGCGCCGCGGCCAGCTGCTCGACGCGTTCACCGTGCGCAAACAGCCGAAGGAGCACGGCGCCGGGAAGCGCATCGAAGGCTGCTTTGCCGCGGGCTATCCCGTCGTCGTGGTCGAGGACGTCCTCACCACCGGCAGCTCAGCCCGCGAGGCGATCGGCGCGGTCGAACGCGAAGGCGGGCGCGTGCTGGGCGTGCTGGCCGTGGTGGATCGGCAGGAGGGCGGGCGCGAGGCGATCGAGCGCGCCGGCTATGTCGTCGAAGTGTTCCTCACCGCAGCAGATCTGGGCCTCGAGCCCCCCCTCGGACCGTGACAGACCCCGTGCGCCGCCCGTCGTTCGCCGCCCGCGTCCGTGGCTGGCAAGACGACGCCACCGCCCTCGAGCAACGCTTCAAAGATCTCGAGACGTTCGAGCGCAGTCACCGCCGCCGCTGGGCCATCGCCGCGGCGCTGTTCGTCCTCGGCACGCTCGGCAATCTGTCCGGCACGACTCCAACCCGGCTCGGGACGATCGTGCTGGTCGCCGGCGCCGCGGCGGTGCTCAATGCGATCGTCGGCATGATCAACGAGCGCGGTTGGTATCGCTGGTGGTTCATCTACATGCTGGCGATGCTCGACGTCGCGCTCGTCACGGTGCTGGTGCTGTGGTTCGGACACGGCGGTGTCGTCGCCGCGTTGTTCATCGCTGTCCTCCCCTATGCCTTCGATCAGGGTCAAGCAGTCGGCGACTTTCTCGTGCTCGCCGGCTCGATTGCGTACCTGCTCGCGAGCTGGGCGCACGGCCAGCTGTACCCGGGCAAATCCGGACTCGATGCCGGCGCGTATCTCGAGACCGGCCTGTTCATCGCCGTCGCGATGACGCTCAAGCGCATTCCCGCGACCCTGATCCAACGCATTCGACGCGCGCGCGGCGTGATGGGGGAAGCCGAACAGGGGTTCCTGGCCGTGCGCGCGGCCGCGGCCGAAGCGGACGAGCTCGGGTTCTTGGAGAAGAGCTTCAACCGCATGCTCGAGGAAATCGGTGCGACCATCTCGACGGTGCAGCGCGAGGCCGACGAGGTCGCCGCCTTTGCCGAGGAGCTGGCCGCCGCGGCCGAGCAGCTGCATGCCACGACGGAGTCGCTGACCGAGACGTCGCACGGACTCGCGGGGGACCTCGGCCGCCAGCGCAACCTGGCGGATGGCGCGCGTGGAGAAAGCGCCAAGGCGGCGGATCAGGCCGAGTCACTGCGCGTGCGCGCGGAGCTGATGCAGGTGGACGCCTCGCGGCTGGTGGGCGCGGCGGAGCGGGGTCGCGAGCGCGTCGCGCGTGCCAGCGCCACGTTGCGAGCCGTGGGTGAAGAGGTGCGCGCCACCGCGTCTACTGTTGCCGGATTGTCGGGCATGTCGGAACGCATCGGCGTGTTCGCACAGACGATCGCGCGCATCGCGCGTCAGACGCACCTGCTCGCGCTGAACGCGGCGATCGAGGCGGTGCGCGCCGAAGAGCACGGCGAGGGCTTTGCCGTAGTCGCCGACGAAGTGCGCACGCTGGCGGCCGAGGCAGGGAAGTCGGCGCGAGAAGTTGCTGAGCTGGTGAGCGAGCTGCGGTCGGGGATCGACGCGGCCGCGCGGGCGATGCAGTCGGGCGAATCGAAGGTGCGTGACATCGGCGTGGTCGCCGCCGAGGCCGACGCAGCGCTGCAGGAGCTGCATCAGGGGGTGCAGCTCATGGGCGACCTCGTCAACGCGACCGTGGACGTCTCCCGCAGCCAGGCCCAGCGGCTCGCCGAGCTTGCACAATCGCTACACCAAGTGGCCAGTATCTCGACAGCGTCCTCGGATAGCGCCAATGCTACGGCTGCGGCGACTGAAGCGCAGATCACGTCAATGGGGGAATTGACCGCGACATCGCAGCAGCTGGCACAGCTGGCCGAGCGCCTGCGCGGCGGCATCGCCCGCTTTTCGGTGCTGGGACGCGAGCAAACCACGCGAGATCAGCAAGTCAGACCAGCCGCGGACTGACTCACCCCGCCCGGGAAGCCACAGGAACGCTCGGGCCTTGGTCCCAGGACCCCGCGTTGAAGGGGTGAAACGCTCGCAGGGCTTCCCGGTACGGGGTGATGAGCAGATCGACATAGCGTACCAACGCGACATCGAAGGGAAAACGGCGCCGAAACTCTCCCGCGGTTACTCCCAGCACCGCGCGCAGGTGCCTGCCGAAGCTCTGTGGCGACGAGTAATCCATGCGGTACGCGACATCCGACACCGACAGACCTGGGTTTTGGAACAGGAACGACGCATGCAGCAGCCGCATGCCGGCGAGGTAGCTCTTTGGAGAAGGAACACCGGCGCGGTGAAAACGCGACATCAGCGTGCTCGGTCGCACGCGCAGGTGTCGCGCGAGCCCACGCACGGTCGTCAGGGCCGGAGCCAGCCGTGCTACCGCTTCAAAAAACAGTCGCGATTCTGCCGAGCACTCACCCAGCGCCGGTATGAGGCGCGCCAGGATTTGTGCCGCGACCGGCGAAGCAGGATGGCCCACGAGATCACGCAGCCGCCGCCAACCTTCCGGCTCGGTGCAATCGACCGCATTGCGCACGCCGGTGGCGCCGAGGCGCAGCAGGGTCTCCGTCGCCTCGCGATCGTGGCGCGACACGAGCGCGACGGCGGGGATCGCGGGGAATTCACGCACGAAGCGCGCGACGCCGGGGAGCGCCTCACCGTGGCAGCGATGAACGGAGATGACCACGGCATCCACGCGCCGGCGGCGCGCGACGTACAATGCTTCGCGGAGCGAATCCGCGTGTAGCGTATCGAAGCAACCGTCACCCGCGGCATCGATGCGGGGACGTTCTGGTGGGGAAAGAACCGTGCACACGGTGACCATGCGGCCTCATGGTAATCGCGAGGCCTCAACGCGGCGTCACCCCGCCTGCATTACCCGGCCGCGGCCCGTGCGCGGCGTTTTTCGCGAACGTCAGCGCGCTGGGATGCTACCGACTCCGCATAAGTAGGAATAGGTGAGACGCCGAAGGGCAGCTTCGGGAGCTCGGGTTCGATCCTTGTGAACAGGGGACGGGCGTGCGAAGCTACCCGCGCCCCGGAAGGAACGCCAATGGCCAGCTCGCGACAATGGCTGGTGAGATTCTCGGTTCTCGTCGCCCTACTGACGATCGCAGGCGCGGTGAGCTTCGTGCGCTATGCCCGGCAGCATCGCCCTGACCCGCTGCTCTTTGCCGTCGCGCCGTTCGACATCTTCGTCACCGGCCTCGAGCCCTGGCGCGTGCGGCTCGCCGAGCGATTGACCGAGCAACTGGGCGCCGCGCCACCACTGCGCGCGGTCTCTCAGGCGGTCGTGCGGGAGCGGTGGCGCGGCCAGTCG
>Ga0137429_1000800_pt1 | contig 11359 bp, 7 predicted proteins | sample EasRivERMZT736_2_FD_102304 | JGI IMG/M metagenome (GOLD analysis project Ga0137429, IMG submission 102304) | Soil microbial communities from meander-bound floodplain in the East River, Colorado, USA - East River MetaG ERMZT736_2 | ecosystem: Environmental > Terrestrial > Soil > Floodplain ...
ACACGCTGTCGTACACCTGGCTGCAGACGGCGGGGCCGGCGGTGACGCTGACCGGCGCGACCACGGCGACGCCGGCGTTCACCGCGCCGGCGGTCGCCAGCGACACGACGCTGACCTTCCAGCTGACGGTCTCGGACGGGGTGCTAACCGGCGTGGACCAGGTGAGCATCCTGGTGCGCCGCCTGAACCAGGCACCGGTTGCCAACGCCGGAGCGGACCAGAGCGTGAACGCAGGAGACCTAGTCGGCCTCGACGGCTCCTTGTCGTCGGACCCTGACGCAGACCCGCTGTCGTACGCCTGGGCGCAGACGGCGGGGCCTGCGGTGGCGCTGACCGGCGCAATCACGGCGACGCCGACGTTTACTGCGCCGGCGGTCGCCAGCGACACGACGCTGAGCTTCCAGCTAAGTGTCTCGGACGGAGTGCTGAGCGGCGTGGACCAGGTGACCATCCTGGTGCACCCGCTCAACCAGGCGCCGACGGCGAACGCGGGGGTGAATCAGACGGTGATCACGGGCCGCACTGTCGGGCTCGATGCGAGCGGCTCGTCCGACCCGGACGCGGGGACCACGCTGAGCTTCACCTGGACCCAGGTGGGCGGACCGGCGGTGACGTTGACCGGAGGGACGACCGCCACGCCATCATTCACCGCCCCGGCGGTCTCCGCGCCGGTGCGCCTCGACTTCGAGGTGAGCGCGAGCGACGGTTCGCAGTCGGCGCTCGACCAGGTGGTGGTGCAGGTGAACCCGGCGCCGGACTGGAAGCAGTTCCGGCGCGACGCGGCGCACTCCGCGGCCGGCGGGTATCCGGGGACGCTGCTGGGCGGGTCGCTGTTCTCGGTGGTGACCGGCGGGGATGTGCGCTCGTCGGTGGCGCAGGGCCCGGACGGGACGCTCTATTTCGGCTCGGATGACGGCAGCGTCTACGCCTTCAGCCAGGACGGGGTGCTGGTGGGGAGCCAGCCGACCCTCGGCCCGGTGCGGCAGACGCCCGCTGTCGACGCGGCGGGGAATGTCTACGTCGGCTCGTTCGACGGCATGCTCTACTCGTTCGGCCCGCGGCTGGCGAGCACGCGCTGGGTCTTCCCCTCGGGCGGCCGCTTCCGCTTCGCGTCGCCGGCACTGGGCTCGGGAGGCACGGTGGTGTACGCCGGCTCGGAAGATGGGAGCCTGTATGCCGTGGATGCGGCGAGCGGGACGCAGCTCTGGTCGCAGGCGACCGGCGGCGCGGTCTACTCGTCGCCGGCGGTGGATGGGGCGGGGAACGTCTACTTCGGCTCGAACGACGGGAAGGTGTATGCGCTGACCAGCACCGGGACGACTGTCGCCGGCTGGCCGGTGACGCTGGGAAGCCCGGTGCAGTCGGCGCCGGCGATCGCTTCGAACGGCACGGTGCTGGTGGGGAGCGACGACGGCAAGCTGCACGCGCTGGCGAGCGACGGGACGGAAGTCTGGGCGACGACGACCGGAGGGGCGATCACCTCGTCGGCGGCGGTGGCGGGGACGTACGTGGTCGTGGGAAGCGACGACGGGGCGGTGCGCGCGCTCGACCTGGCGGACGGGGCCGAGATGTGGTCGCGGCCGACGGGAGCGCAGGTGCGCTCGTCGCCGGCAGTGTCGAGCGACGGGACTGTGTATGTCGGCTCCTGCGACGGGAACCTGTACGCGCTGGACCTGGCGGACGGCTCGGACCGGTTCGCGTTCGTGCTGGGGGGGTTCGTGATCGCGTCGCCGGCTGTCGGGCCGGACGGGGTGGTGTATGCAGGCTCGGATGACGACCGTCTGTATGCGATCGGAACGCGGCTGTTCACGGGGTCGTTGACTGTCGCGCCGATCGTGGATACGGTGTGGCCCGCGGAGTTGCGACAGGGGACGACGGCGACGGTGCGCGTGCAGGGGTATCACTTCCGGGAGGGGATGACGCTCGATCTCGGGGCGGGGATCTCGGTGGGCGAAGTGCGGCTGACCTCCGATCAGGAGCTCGAGGTGGGTGTGGTGGTGGAGGCGGGCGCGCGACTCGGGGAGCGGGAAGCGGTGGCGACCGCGGCGCGCACGTTGCGCGGCACGCGGGCATCTGCGCTGACAGTGGGGTTCGACTGCCGGCGGGCCGACCTGTCAGGGGATGGTGTCGTGGATGGGCTGGACCTGGCACTCCTGGCGAGCCGGTTCGGGGCCGCCGGGGGGGAGGCGGCGGATCTCACCGGCGATGCGCTTGTGGACGGCGCGGACCTGTCGCTACTCGCGGCACGGTTCGGAGGAAGGAGCCTCGAGTGCCGGTGAAACGGGGGGGCTGAGGAACCAACGCCGCGCGCCGGGGTCTGTTCACCAAGGGGAGGCAGGCTGATGCGCAACCGGGGGGTGGCAATCGCGGTGGCGGTACTGACGGCCGCCACGTCGCTCCCGCGCGCGACCGGAGAGCCGGCGGCCTCCCCGCCAGCGCACCGCGAGGAGCGCGACGACGATCCGGGCAAGCCGCGCCTCACGGAGCAGGCACGGGCGCAGAGCCAACCGGTCGTCCGAGGCAACCACCGCAGCATCCAGGTCAACGTCGACGCCGCCGGCCTCAACATCGTCGGCGATGCCGCCAACGAGCCGTCGATCGCGATCGATCCGACCGACCCGAACAACATCGTCATCGCCTGGCGCCAGTTCGACACCGTCGCATCGAACTTCCGCCAGGCGGGGTACGCCTACAGCCATGACGCCGGCGCCACCTGGACCTTCCCCGGCGTGCTGCAACCGGGGCAGTTCCGCAGCGACCCGGTGCTGGCCGCCTCCACCTCCGGCGTCTTCTACTACTACAGCCTCAGCTCCGCGACCAGCGCCCAGCTCTTCATCTCCAAGGACAAGGGGCACACCTGGGCCGGGCCGTACAATGGATTCGGCGGGGACAAGGAGTGGTTGACCGTCGACACGACCGGGGGCCGTGGCGACGGCATCCTGCACGGCATCTGGAACTCCGAGTACACCTGCTGCGCGAGGCAGACCGACTACACGCGATCGCGGTCGGCGGGCCAGAGTTTCGACGGGCCGTACGCGACGCCGGCCAAGACCAAGTGGGGGACCGTGGACGTGGGCCCGGATGGGGAGGTGTACATCGCTGGGTCGGATCTGGTGGCGGGGGTGCCTCCCAACCACCAGGTCCTGCGGTCGTCGAACGCGGGCGACCCGGGCCAGGTGCCGTACTTCGAGGGGTGGAACAGCGACGTGAGCCTCGGGGGCGATACCCGTACTGGCGGGCCGCCGAATCCCGGGGGGCTCCTCGGTCAGGCGTGGGTGGCGGCCGACCGCACCTCCACGGCGACTCGCGGGAACGTCTACATCCTCGCATCGCTCGACCCGCCCGGCGACGATCCGCTCGATGTCCTGTTCGTCCGCAGCACCGATCGCGGCGTGACGTGGAGCGAGCCGATCCGCATCAACCAGGACCCTGTCGGCGCCTGGCAGTGGTTCGGGATGATGTCGATCGCCCCCACCGGCCGCATCGACGTCTTCTGGAACGACACCCGCAGCGATCCTTCGGGCACCGTGTCCGAGGGGTACTACGCCTACTCGATCGACGCCGGCAGGACCTGGTCCGCCGGACTGGCCGTCACACCCCCCTGGGACTCCGGGGTCGGATACCCCAATCAAAACAAGATCGGCGACTACTACCACATGATCTCGGACGCGGACGGGGTCTCCATCGCGTACGCCGCGACGTTCCAGGGGGAGCAGGATGTCTACTTCCTGCGCGCGGGTGACTGCGACGGAAACGGACGTCACGATGCGGTCGACATCGTCGCACGGCCCGATGCGGACTGCGACCGCGACGGCGTGCTCGACGTCTGCATCGGAGGCGTACTTGAGGTCTGCGATGACGGGCGCGACAACGACTGCGACGGACTGTCCGACTGCCTCGACCCCGACTGCGCCGGCGCGGCGGGATGCCCCTGCGATTTCGACGGCGCCTGCGAGGCGGGAGAGACCTGCCGGAACTGCGCCTCCGATTGCGCCCGTGGCACGATGTGGTGCGGCAACGGCGTCTGCGAGCCCGGCAACCGGGAGAACTGCCTGAGCTGCCCAAAGGACTGCAACGGCCAGCTCAGTGGAAGGTTCTCCTCGCTCTTCTGCTGCGGCTCCGTCGCGGGGCGGCAACTGACGAGGTGTGGGGATCCGCGCTGTTCCTCCGGCCGCTTCGCCTGCGGCCTCCAGCCCTTCTGCTGCGGGGATGGCCAGTGCGATGCCGGCGAGGGCGCGGGTGTCTGCGCGATCGACTGCGCCGAACCCCCTGCGGCGATCTCCACCAAGCAGTAGCCCAGCCGCCTTTTTACAATCCGTTGACATGCGAGCCAACTTTTTACGGGGCGCGCGGGGACATTTACATCTCACCCCGGTAGACTTCGGGACGGTACTGCAGTCGCGAGACCACCCCAGCCTCGGAACGAGACCCGCAGCGGAATCCGAGGCTCCCCTACCGGGAGAGCTTGGATGAAACGGATCGCGCTCGTCGTGCTGCTGATCGGCGGCTCCACCCCCCTGCTGGCCCAGTCCACCTTTCACGGCAATGTCGCCCGCACGGGGTCGTACGACGCGCCCGGCCCGACACGATTCGGCGGCGTGAAATGGACCTTCAAGGCCGGCGGACCGATCGTGACGTCGCCGGCGGTGAGCGGCGGCGTGGTCTACATTGCCAGCCTCGACGGGCATCTCCCCGCCGTCGATCAGGAGACGGGCACCGAGCGGTGGAAGTTCAAGTCCCGGCTGCCGATCGCCTCCTCCCCCGCCGTGGACGGCGGGTCGGTCTACTTCGTCTCGTCCACCGGGGCGTTGGCCGCGATCGACGCCGCCACCGGGCAACCGAAGTGGGTCTTCGCGGCCGAGTACGAGAAGAAATTCGAGGGGAAGGGGCTGCACGGGTATCCGTCCGCGGCCCAGACCATCCCGGATGCGTGGGACATCTTCACCTCCTCGCCGGCGGTCGCCGGAGGGAAGGTCTACTTCGGCAGCGGCGACGGCAACGTCTACGCGGTCGATGCCGAGACCGGCGTGCTGCAGTGGAAGTTCCCGACCGGAGGCGTTGTCCACGCCTCTCCCGCCGTCGCCAACCACACCGTCTACATCGGCAGCTGGGACAGCTATCTCTACGCGATCGACGCCGGGACCGGGCAGCAGAAATGGTCGTTCAAGACGGGAGAGGACCCCGCGATCCACAACCAGGTCGGGTTCCAGTCCTCCCCCGCGGTGGTTGACGGGACCGTCTACGTGGGGTGTCGCGACGCTCACGTCTACGCGATCGACGCCGCGACCGGCAAGAAGAAGTGGGACTACCCGACCAGCAAGTCGTGGGTCATCGGCACCCCCGCCGTCCGCGACGGCGTGGTGTACGTGGGGACGTCGGACAGCGCGCGCTTCATGGCGCTCGACGCCAAGACGGGCCGACTGCGCTTCAACTTCGACGCCAAGGCGTACATGTTCTCCTCGGCGGCGGTGGCGGGCGACCTCGCTTACGTGGGGAACCACAACGGCAGGGTGTACGCCATCGAGACGAAGACCGGGGCCTTGGCGTGGGAGTTTGCGACCGAGGCGTCGAAGCTCGATCCGCTGAAGCTGCTGACTCCCGAGGGACGGCTGGACCGGGCGGCGTTCGCGCCGATCTTCGGCGACTTCCAGGACATGTACATCGACTTCTACCGGTTCCTCTCCATCGGCGCGATCTTCTCCTCGCCGGTGGTGGACGGCGGCCGGCTCTACGTCGGGAGCAGCGACGGGAACCTGTACGCGCTGCAGTAGCGCGAGGGTAGGAGCAGCGCGGATCCGTCCGTCAGCTGTCGTCAAGGCATGCGGAAGAGACCGGGGTCGAGCGGCGGGTTGACCTCGATCGCGGCAATGGTGGTCGTCTGCAGCACCTCGCCGCTGTCCAGATCGACCTGCACGCTGCGAAACGGCTTCAGCGCCCCGCCGATCGGGCGGTAGTCATCCTGCCGGTCCTCGAGCCGCCGCTTGGCGGCGTCGATGTCGGGATGCAGCGCCCGCTCATCCCGGTTGCGGGCGATCAGGTACGTCTCCGGGTCGAGATAGTAGAGGTTCTCCCAGCCATCGCTGAGGGTCACTCTCACGCGGTGGTAGGAGACTCCGTCGAGCGTCTCCCTCCCCTCGTACGCCACCCGGTGGCCGAGCCTTGCCATCTCCTGCAACCCATGGATCTTCAGGGGGCTCTGGGTGCCGTGCCATAGCGCCGCGCGCCCGTCGCTCCCCTGAACCTGTCCGTGCACATCCTCCTCGCCGAGCTGCCAGGCCGTCTTCCCGTCGAACGCCTCGGTGAACACTCGTCGCCCCGACGCGAATACGTCGATCCGCATCATCCCCTCCCGGTTCACGACGTACTCGGCGTCGACCTGAAAGGTGGGTTCGACGATCGCCAGGTGATAGCGCAGTGCCTCCACGGGCGGGGTTGCCTCGCCGCCGACCGCCTGCGCGTGCCGGCGCAGCAGGTCGTCCAACGGCAGGTTCGCTGGCTCCTCCGGTGGGCGGTCGCTCGAGCAGGCGAGCATGACGAGACCGAACAGGGCAAGGCGCATGCAGGTCCCCTCCAAGGGGAACGGCCGGAGGACGGCCCGCGTCCGTCGCGGAGCGGAGCCCTCCCGACCCCCGTTGGACCAGACGCACGATAGGACGCGGATGTGACCGGGCTCGCGGCGCGGCCTCGCAAATCCGCGGCAAGTCGATCAAGAATACGCGGCATGAGATCCGCCGAGCGCCTCGAGGCCTGGTGCCAGCGGCATCCACTCTCCAGCTTCCCGGCCGGCGCGATCCTGCTCGCGGCCGCACTCCCGCTTCTCGGGGCGAAGCCACCGGAGCCGCGGCCCCCGGTGGCGCTCCTCGACGTGACCATCGTCGATGTCGAGACGGGAGGGGTGGCGCCGCATCGCAGCGTGCTCGTGGACGGCGGCAAGATCAGCGTGATCGGCGCCGCCGGGCAGGTGGCGATCCCCCCCGGCGCGGATGTCCTGACAGCGACCGGTAAGTTCCTGATCCCGGGGCTGTGGGACATGCACGTCCACATGGGCGACCCCTCCTACTTCAAGCTGATGGTTGCGAACGGCGTGACCGGGGCGCGGGATATGGGGGGTGGAGCGCCGGACGCCAACGACGGGTGCGAGTCGATCGCGGTGAAGGAGCTGATCGGCTGGCGCGAGCAGGTGACGACGGGCACCTGGATCGGCCCGCGACTCGTCCTGAGCGGCCCCGCCGTCAGCGGCACCGGCGCCGCGACCAGCCTCCCCGCGCGCACGCCGAAGGAGGCGAGGCGCGCCGTGAACGAGCTGCGCGGCCTCGGCGTCGATCTCGTCAAGGTGTACGAGAAGATCCCGCTGCCGGCATACCTGGCGCTGGCCGCCGAGGCCGAGAGAGCGAAGCTGCCGCTCGCCGGTCACCTCCCCGACGAGACGGTGAGCCTGTCGGCGGCCGTTGCGGCCGGGCAGCGGAGCATCGAGCACGTGCGCGAGGCGCTCCTGGTCTGCTTCACCACCGACCGGGAGGAGCTGCTGCGCTTCTTCCGGGACGACGCCTGGCCTCAGGCCGACGTCGATCGGGGCCTGCTGCTGTTCGGCGACTGCCCGGCGGCGATCGCGGCGCTGCAGCGCGGCACGACCTGGCTCACTCCGACGCTGGTGGTCGAGGGGGCCAAGGTCCGCGTGGACGACGCCGATTACGTCAAGGATAACCACCGCGGCCTGCTTCCCGCGTCCGTGCGTCAGGGGTTCAACGCCTATGTGGCGAGGAAGCGCTCGCAGACCGAGGCAGGCCGGCGTGGCGACCGGCTCTGGTGGGAGACCCAGCAGCGCCTGGTGCGCCGCATGCACGGCGCGGGGGTCCGCCTGCTGGCCGGGACCGATGCCCCGTGCGAGGGGGGCGTGCCCGGCTTCAGCCTGCACGAGGAGCTTGCGGCGCTGGTGGACGCGGGGCTCTCCCCGCTCGACGCGCTGCGCACCGCAACGTGGAACCCCGCCGCCTACCTGGGCCGCTCGTCGGAGCTCGGCTCGGTCACCGTCGGCAAGCAGGCCGACCTCGTGCTTCTCGCCGCCAACCCGCTGACGGAGATCCGCCGCACGCGCGAGGTCGAGGCGGTGGTCCTCGACGGCCGACTGCTGCGCCGCAACGTCCTCGATGCGCTCCTCGGGAGCGTCGTGCCGGAGGTGGAGGACTGAGCCGGGTGCCGGTCGCCGGAGCCGCCACACCCGAGTGGTGGGTCTACATCGTCCGCTGCCGCGATCGCTCCCTCTACACCGGGATTGCCCTCGACGTGGAACGGCGGCTCGCGGAGCACCGGCAAGCGGATCGCAGGGGGGCGAAATACCTGCGCGGCAGGGGCCCGCTGCGACTCGTCCTGGCCCGGGCGATCGGCTCGAAGCAGCTCGCCCTGCGCGTCGAACGCCAGGTCAAGCGGCTGCGCAAGGCGGAGAAGGAAGCGCTCATCGGCCGGGACGCCACTGCCGATCAGATGCTCGCGCTGGTGGGCTCCAGGTCGGGTGCGCGCCGACCGCTGCAACCGGTTATTGGCCGGCTGCCTACTTGAGTCCCAGCGGCTTGCCAACGATGTGCCTCCCTCGCCCCCATGAGCCACGGCCCACGGGCGTGACCGGCTCGACCTGCGTGCCCTTCCAGTGACGCCCCAGAACGCCCGCGCGTGTCGCCGACGCTCTGGTTCCCCGCTGAGAATAGATGCGGAAGTAAGTACCCCGGTTCCGCTCGGCTGTCAAACGCAATCTGACGCTTGCCAACCACAGGTCCGGCCGTTCACGCAGGTACGTCGTGGCTACGCGGCGTCACGGGCTTGGCGCGCTCGCGTTGCGGTCCCGCAGACAGTCAGGCATCCGGAAGCACTCCGGGTTCGAGTGCCAGCGACCCGTCGCCTCGTCGTATCCGTCCCACCCCTAGACGGCTCCGAGTGCGCTCCGCCGCTGCAGACGCCGATGAAGGACCGCCGCGGTGACGAGCAGTGGCAGTCCCAGCACCGCCCCGCCGGCCACCCAGAGTGCTGCCATGGACAGGAGTTCGGCCGGTGGGATGACGCTCGTGATGCCCCAGCCGAGCGCGAGGCTCCACCCAACGTACAGCGTTGTCCCCCCAACGACACCAAACCACGCACCAACCAGCCGGTCGTGCCATCGAGTCATGTTCAATACCCTCCTGACCATCAACGCCTAGCCGACACGCTACGGGTGCCGAGGACGAGTCAGGCCGCCTGATCGCGACTGAGACGCCAATCGCCGCTTCCTCGTATTGCGGCGCATGCCACTGCTCCTTCCTGGCGGAGTGGTCCAGGCCAGACCGCATACCATCTGCAACGCGGACTAATTCTCGCGAACGATAACAAATGAGCCAGGTCGCGCTGCCGGCCGCACCACCCACCCGGAGTTCAGAGTGGCGCTCCAGCCCTCCCCCTGCAGGGTGGTCACTTCGAGCCGTCCGGTAACGGGTACGGACAGTGTGGACCCATCGGCAGCGCGCAAGACGCCGTCGTTGGCGTCGAGACGGCCCCACTTGGCGGAAAGGGTGAAATTGCGAAAAAACACGGTACCGGCCCCCGGAATGCCTACGGAGTCGGTGGAGTCGCTGGTTCCGCTGCCCCCGGCAGGCATCGTCAGCACGGGCCCATCGACGAAGCGTCGACGCAACTCGGCGACGCGGACCTGCTGCGCCCGATCGCGCGCCTCCTCCGCCGTTCGCAGCGTTGCTGCATTGTAGCGCGCCGCTGCCACGGCAACATCCGTCGTCGGTGGCCCGTTGGTTGCTGAGGCGAGCAAGTCGCCAAGGTCGGAGGTGCCACGAACCTGTCGGCGCCATCCCGGCATGAGATCGTCCAGCAGCACACCGTAGCCGGGTCCGGACGCGGCTTCGAAGTTTCCGACGAAGGACGGCTGCGCTTCGCCTCCGGCGAGTGCTGACGCTGCGGCACGGTGGGCATCCGCGGGCGAATTGGCCCAGGCCGCGACTCCGGTGTAGGAGGCAAGCCCTTCGCGAATCTCGTCCCGCCGTTCGTTGTCCGCCGCGCCGGGAAACCGGCGGCGGCGTTCGCGCCTGAAGGCCAGCGCATCGGCGAGCGCCTCGGTCCGGTCGCTCCCGCTCGACTCGACCGCCCGGCGGAGCGCCCGCCATTCGAGCTGCATCCAGACGCGCCCTTCGAGCGTGTCGAGATGCTCGTTGAAGCCATCGTCTGTTATGAACCCCAGCTCGGGCTGAATGCGATGGAACAACCCGTGAAGCATCACTTGCTGGCGTGCGTCGGCGTCCTTCTCCGGGAGCATGTACAAGGGCCAGGCGAACCACCGCAACCCGCCCCACGAGACGGGGCCGTCCGCGAAACCCGCAAAGCGGGGTGTCGGCCCCTCCGGTTCCGGCCGGCTTGTGGCACGCGTTCCGGTCGCTGGGTCAAAGATCACCATCGGACCACAGAGCGACACACCCCACAGCCGGCCCGCGTCTCGCTCGCAGAGCTTCGTGGCTTCCTCGAAATAGCGCTTGGCGAGCTCTGGTTGGACCTGCGCCTCGGCAGCCGTCGCAGCGCCTAGCAGCACGAGCAGGAAGAGCCCGTTGAGATCGTATCGAGTCTGCATCGAGATCTCCCCTCGCAAAGGCCTCCCGCAATCGATTGCCGCCAGCTAGGCGGGCGAGAGAGCGGCCATACTCTCTGCCGCACCGACATCCTGTCTATTCTCGCATAAGGCTCCGGCTCAGCGGCGGCGCGCCGCGCCGTCCGCTGAACCCGGCTGTTAGCTGACCGTTCCTGCCGCCCTGTGAAGCCCTCGAAGACGCTCATGCCACGATCAGGCGAGGTCGAAGCGGTCCAGATTCATCACCTTGGTCCATGCGGCCACAAAGTCCTGCACGAACTTCTCCTTCGCGTCGTCGCTCGCATAGACCTCGGCGAGGGCTCGCAGCTGCGAGTTCGAACCGAAGACGAGATCAATGCGCGTGCCGGTCCACTTGACCTTGCCCGTCTTGCGGTCGCGCCCTTCGAACACGTCCTCGGCGCCCGAGACCGGCTTCCATTCGGTGCCCATTTCGAGCAGGTTGACGAAGAAGTCGTTGGTCAGCGCCCCGGGCTTGGAGGTGAAGACCCCGTGCTTCGCGCCACCGACGTTGGTCCCCAGCATGCGCATGCCGCCGACGAGGACCGTCATCTCGGGCGCCGTGAGCGTCAGGAGCTGCGCCCTGTCGACCAGCAGCTGCTCGGCGGAGACCTCGAACTTGCCCTTCAGGTAGTTGCGGAAGCCGTCGGCGATCGGCTCGAGCACGGCGAAGGACTCGACGTCCGTCAGGTCCTGCCTCGCGTCCATGCGTCCTGGCTTGAAGAGCACCTTCTCGGAGACGCCGGC
>Ga0137429_1000811_pt1 | contig 11219 bp, 8 predicted proteins | sample EasRivERMZT736_2_FD_102304 | JGI IMG/M metagenome (GOLD analysis project Ga0137429, IMG submission 102304) | Soil microbial communities from meander-bound floodplain in the East River, Colorado, USA - East River MetaG ERMZT736_2 | ecosystem: Environmental > Terrestrial > Soil > Floodplain ...
CGGCATGGTCATCGCGACGCACAATCCGGCGCTCGCGGCGCGGGCCGGCCGGGTGCTCACGCTGGAAGACGGTAAGTTGTTGGGGGGGGAGACGGACCTTGCCGGGGCGACCTGATGCTGTGCGACAATTGCGGTGAACGAGATGCGGCTGTGCACCTCACGACGATCGTCAACAACGAGGTGAAGCAGCAGCATCTGTGCGAGCGGTGCGCGGCGGAGCGGGGCGTCGAGACAACGGTCTCGGTGCCGAAGCACCCGCTGGGCGATTTTCTCCACGCGGTGCAGCAGCAACTCGCGACGCCGGCCACGGAGAACGGGCGCTGCACGTTTTGCGGTGCCACGATGAACGATTTCCGGACCACGGGGCGCTGGGGCTGCGCGCGCTGCTATACCACGTTCGAGCCGAGCATGCGCGAGCTGTTGCGCCGCGTGCACGGCAACTCACGCCATGGCGGACACGCGTATCAGGCGCCTCAGCCTGAGCTCGACGAGCGCGCCACGATTCTGGGTGAGTTGAAAGAGCGCCTCCGGCGCGCGATCGAGACGGAACAGTTCGAGCTGGCCGCGGACCTACGAGATCGAATTCGGGTGATGGAATGATCACCGGCAAACGACCTTGCGTCTTACGTCATGAGGCGGCCGCATGATTGACCTGTCGCTGCTGCCGGACGGCGGTGTGCGCTGGCTCGATGCCTCGGGCCCGCATGGCGATATCGTGCTCTCAACGAGGGTGCGTCTGGCGCGCAACATCGAAGGATTCGCGTTCACGGGCCGCGCGCGGGATGGGGAGCGGTTGCGCGTGCTCGCGCAGGTTCGCGAAGCGCTGCCCGGAATCGACGGGATGTCGGAACACGTGCAATTCCGCATCGACGAGCTGCCGCCGGTCGATCGCGCCCTGCTCCACGAACGGCATCTCGTGAGCAAGGAGTTGGCAGGGCTCGACTCACAGCATCCGCTGAGGACGGGGGCCGCCGTATTTCTGGGAGACTGCCTCGGAGTGATGGTCAATGAGGAGGACCATCTGCGCCTGCAAGCGCTGCAATCAGGTTTCGCGCTGCAACACGCGTACAGCGCGCTCGACAAGCTGGAACGTGCCTTGGGCAACCGCTTGCCGTACTCGTACCATTCGGAGTTCGGCTTCCTCACCGCCTGCCCGACGAACGTCGGCACCGGACTGCGCGCGTCGGTGCTCATTCATCTCCCTGGACTCGTGCTGACCAAGGAGATCGGGAAAGTGCTGGCGGGACTCCAGCAAATGGGTCTGACCTATCGTGGGCTGTACGGCGAAGGGAGCGAAGTGGTCGGCAACTTCTTCCAGATCTCGAATCAGACCACGCTGGGCAGTGCGGAAGAGGAGTTGCTCGACAAGCTATTGCGGGTCGTCGCGCACGTGATCGAGCGCGAAGAGGAGGCAAGAAAAGTATTGCTCCGCGACGCAGGCTATATTATTGAAGACAAGCTTTGGCGAGCGTACGGCACGCTGCGATATGCGCGTAACCTCACGTTCGACGAAGCGATGAACTACTTGAGCGGCGTGCGGTTGGCGGTCGGACTGAAACTGATCGACGGCCTGAGTGTATATACCCTCAACAAGCTCCTAATCTTCTCTCAAGCGGCGCACCTGGCCTACGCGGAAGGTCGCACCCTTTCGGAGAGCGATACCAATCTGGCACGCGCACGGTACGTGCGTACCACCCTGGAAAAGGAGTCGGGCTCAGTCGGGTAACCCCAACGCGAACCCGAACTTGAGGCATCATGAACGGGTATAACTTCACTGAGCGCGTCAGGAAGGTCCTCGCGATGGCCCGTGAGGAGGCGGCCCGCCTCCATCACGAGTACGTCGGGACTGAGCACATCCTGCTCGGCCTCATCCGAGAGGGTGAGGGTGTCGCCGCCACCGTCCTGCAAAACCTCAACGTCGAGCTGGACGAGATCCAGCAGAAGATCGAGGAGACGGTCAAGAAGGGGAAAGCGGCCCAGGCGACCGGTCCGGACCTGCCGTACACGTCGCGAGCCAAGAAGGTGCTGGAACTCGCGATGAGCGAAGCCCGCGAGCTCGGCCACAGTTATGTGGGTACCGAGCATCTGTTGCTGGGCCTGCTTCGCGAAGAGAAAGGCATCGCGGCTCAGGTACTCACCGACGCCGGCGTCAATCTCGAAGCCGCGCGCGCTGAGACGCTGCGCATCCTGGGAACGGACGTGCAAGCGCAGTCCGGAGGGACGCAGCAGCCGGCCGGTGCGCCCCCCGCCGCACCGCAAAAAGGCGAGAAGAAGTCCAAGACACCGGCGCTGGATCACTTCTGCCGCGATCTGACGCAGCTCGCGGGCGAAGGGCAGCTCGATCCGACCATCGGCCGCGCCAAGGAAATCGAGCGCGTGATGGAAGTGCTGACCCGCCGTAAGAAGAACAATCCCGTGTTGATCGGCGAGCCAGGCGTCGGCAAGACGGCGATCGTCGAGGGGCTCGCGCAAATCATCGCGAACGGCGAGTGCCCCGAGTCGCTCCGGGATCATCGCGTGCTGTCACTTGATATGGCCGCGGTCATCGCCGGCACCAAATATCGCGGTCAGTTCGAGGAGCGGCTCAAGGCCGTCATGAACGAGATCGCTCAGAACAAGAACATCATTCTGTTCATCGATGAGCTTCACACGCTGGTCGGTGCTGGAGCCGCCGAAGGCGCGATCGACGCCTCCAACATGTTGAAGCCCGCGCTCGCGCGCGGGGAGCTGCAGTGCGTCGGCGCGTCGACCCTGAACGAGTACCGGAAGTACATCGAGAAGGACGGTGCACTCGAGCGGCGCTTCCAGACGGTGATCGTCGATCCACCGACGGTGGACGAGACGGTCGAGATCCTGAAGGGGCTGCGCAAGAAATACGAGGAGCACCACAAGGTCACGATCCCGGACGAGACGCTGACGCACGCCGCGAAGCTGTCGGAGCGCTACATCACCGACCGCTTCCTGCCGGACAAGGCCATCGATGTGATTGACGAGGCGGGTGCCCGCGCGCGTCTCGCAGCGCAGGCGCCGCCACCCGAAGTAGCGGCGCTGAAGGCCGATCTCGACAAGGTGAACACCGAGAAGGAAGCAGCGGTTCGCGACCAGAACTTCGAGCGCGCGGCGTCGCTGCGCGATCGCGAGCGCGAGCTGCAGGGAGACATCCGCAAGAAGCAGGAGGAGTGGGAGAAGCGCAGGCTGTCGCACCGGCCCGAGCTCGGGGAAGAGGAGATCGCGTTCATCGTGAGTCGGTGGACGGGCATTCCGGTGACGCGGTTGCAGGAAGCCGAGACGTCGCGCTTGCTGCGCATGGAGGAGTCCATCCATACGCAGGTGATCGGACAGGAGGAGGCGATTCGCGCAATCGCTCGCTCGATTCGGCGGAGCCGCGCCGGCCTGAAGGATCCGCGCCGTCCGATCGGCTCGTTCATCTTCAGCGGACCGACGGGTGTCGGCAAGACGGAGCTGGCGCGCGCGCTGGCGAAGTTCCTGTTCGCCGACGAGCAGGCTCTGATCCGCGTGGACATGAGCGAGTACATGGAGAAGTTCTCCGTGTCGCGGCTCATAGGCGCGCCTCCCGGTTACGTCGGTTACGAGGATTCCGGCACGTTGACCAAGGCCGTGCGTCGCAAGCCGTACAGCGTCATCCTGCTCGACGAGATCGAAAAGGCGCATCCGGACGTGTTCAACATCCTGCTGCAGGTGCTGGACGAAGGTCATTTGACCGACAACTACGGCCGCGTCATCGACTTCAAGAACACCGTCGTGATCATGACGTCCAACGTGGGCGCGCGCGACATCACCAAGAACAAGACGCTCGGATTCAACTCGGGCGACGTCCGCATGTCGTTCGAGCGGATGTCGGAGAAGGTGCGGGAGGAGTTGAAGAATGTGTTCAACCCCGAGTTCCTGAACCGCGTGGACGACATGATCGTGTTCCACCCCTTGGACCGCGAGCAGATCGCCCAGATCGTTCAGATCATGCTGAAGGACGTCCGCAAGCGGTTGGCGGAGGAGGAGCTGACGCTCACGCTCACCGATGCCGGCACCGACTTCCTCGTGAAGCACGGGTATGACGAGGCCTACGGCGCGCGGCCGCTACGTCGGGCAATCCAGCGGTTTATCGAGGACCCGTTGTCCGAGAAGATTCTCGTGGGCGAGTTCTCGCGCGGTGACGAGCTCGAGGTGGACGTCTCGCCGGACGGCACCAAACTCGACTTCCGCGTTCTGACCAGCACCGCCCAAAAGGCCTGATTTCCTGGAACCACGGGCCGGCGAGAAGGAATCTCGCCGGCCACTCGTGTGTATATTTGAGGCAATGCGAAGCGTGGTAAGGATTTCCATCGCTGGCCTGGGCTTGGCCGCGATAGCGACCGGCGTCGCCGGGGGCCAAGAACCGGCCGTGGCGGGCGCTTGCGCCAAACCGGATAGCGTCTCCTTTCGTGGGAACGCTCGGGTGGCCGAATCGGCGCTTCGGGGCGACGTGGCGATCGTCGGGGGAGCGGCGCTCAACTATCGCTCGCTGCAGCGGGCCATCAAGAGCCTGTACGCCACCGCCCAGTTCGAAGACATCCAGGTCAGATGTGAAGTCGTTGGAGAACGCGCCATCCTCTCTTTCGAGCTGAAGGAGCGTCCCCTGCTGGGCGAAGTGGACGTGCGTGGCCCCGAGCGTGTTGCGGTTGGTACGGTTCGGGATCAGGTGGACATCCTGATCGGGCGACCGATCGATCCGTCGCAAATCGCCCGGGTACTGGCGCGGATCGATTCGCTGTATGCGACCAAGGGGTACTACCTCGCTCAGGCGCGCGCCGAGACGACTCAGGTCGCCGCCGGGACGAAGATCACGTTCGTCGTGAACGAAGGCAATCGACTCGCTGTGTCGGGCATTCAGATCGACGGCAATCAGAAAGTGAGTGATCGTGAGCTCGTGCGCGCGATGCAGACGAAGCCAGAGGGTTTCTTCTGGTGGAAAAAGGGCGAGTTCGACGACGATAAATACACCAGCGATCTCACCGAGAAGATTCCGCAGGCCTACGCGAAGCACGGATTCGTCGACGTACAAGTGGTGCGCGACACACTGATCATCGACCGCGAGCGCGGCAAAGCGCTCGTGGACCTTCAGGTGGCGGAGGGTCCGCAGTACGTCGTCGGCGAATTCGAAGTGAACGGCGCGCGGCGGTTTTCGAGCGACGAGATCCGTCGGTTCTACCCGTTCACGGATCGGGGGAAGACGCTGAAGCAGACCGTCACCGATCTCGCAGGGGCCCTGCGGCGGCAGGCCGCCAAGGATCCAACGAACGTCTTCGACGCGACGCGCTGGGAAGCGGCCACCGGGCAGGTGCAGGAAGCGTACATGAACGAGGGGTACATCCGGGCTCAGGTACGCCCGATCGTCGAGCGATTGAAGGTGGGATCCGATTCGGTGCCGACGGTGAATCTCCGTTGGGAGATCGATGAACAATCTCCCGCCATCGTGAATCGCATCGAGATCATGGGGAATGATCTCACCGTCGAGTCGTGCATTCGCGATCAGGTCCTCATGCTCCCGGGCGACGTGTTCAAGCGCGACCTCCTGATGCGCAGTTACCAGAGCATCTCGAGCATGAATTTCTTCGAGACGCCGATACCAAACCCCGAGACGCCCTTTGCGAACGACCAGGGCGACATCGACATCATCTTCCGCCTCAAGGAAAAGAAGACCGGTAACGTCCAATTCGGCGCGTCGGTTGGACAGGGCATGGGGGGGATCGGTGGATTCATCGGCTTCGATCAGCCCAACCTCTTCGGCCTGTGCAAGCAAGGCGCGTTGCGGTGGCAGTTCGGGCAGTACATCAACGACTTCAACATGTCGTACACCGACCCTCGCATCCGTCAGACGCGCGTGTCGGGAACGGTGAACGCGTATCACACTCGTTCGCGATTCATCGTTGGCGATCTCGGGCGGACCACTCGCGCCGGTGGCACGCTGCGGTTCGGCTTCCCGCTGCCACGCACACGCTGGACGCGACTCTTCCTCGAGTACGGCGGCGAGTCGGTGACGTACGGCGAGGAGGGACTGACGTCGACGATCAGCTGCGGGGGCGGCACAAATTGCATCCGCTCGAGCGTCGGCTTTACCGTGGATCGCGACACGCGCATCGACATGCCGTTCCCCACATTCGGGGCGCACCACGCGCTGTCGGCGCAGTTCAACGGTGGTCCGCTTGGCGGCAGCGCAGCGTACCAGCGGTACACGAGCGAGATTCGCGGGTACTCCACGCTGGCAACATTCGGCGGCAGCGCGCCGGGATCCAATCCCTTGAAAGTCGTTGCCGGGCTATCGACGAAGGCCGGCGCGCTCTTCGGCAACCCGGGCCCGTTCTTCATCTACCAGCAGTTCTCCCTCGGCGGCGTCCAGTACGGCGAGCAGCTGCGCGGGTATGAAGAGTTCTCCATCACGCCCTTCGGCTACCTCTTTGGCGGGACCGGCACGGAGCGGGCGGCCGTGGAGTCGTTCGGAAGCGCGTTCTTCACGACGTCGGCGGAGATCGGTCTCCGCGTGAGCCCGCAACTGTACCTTTCGTCGTTCTTCGACGCCGGCAACGTCTGGGCGCGTCCGAAGGACTTCAACCCGACCCGATTGTTCCGTGGCGCCGGATTCGGCGCGGCGCTCGTGACGCCACTGGGGCCGCTCGGCATCGACATGGGTTATGGTTTTGACCGCACGGATTCAGCCGGCCGCCGGGCTCCCGCGTGGCAGGTTCACTTCAAGTTCGGCCAGTTCTTCTAATCGGAGTTTTCATGCGTTCCTCTATTCGCTCGGCTGTTTTGGTTGTCGCGATCCTGGCGGTCGCGAGCGGTGTCGCGGTGGCTCAGCAGACGCCTATCCGCATCGCGTACGTGAATCCCCAGGCTCTGTTCGAGAGTGCTCCCGGACGCGTGCAAGCCGAGGAGGCATTTCGAAAAGAAACCGAGGGCTATCGCGTCGAGCTCTCGAGGATGAGTGAGGCGCTGTCGCAGATGGTCTCCGACTATCAGAAGGCGGAGGCACGGCTGACGCCGGCCGACAAGGAGCGGCGCCAGCGAACGATCGCGGCGAAGGAGGATTCGCTGCGCGGGCGGCAGCAGCAGCTCGAGGCGCAGGCATCGACGAGGCAGAACGAGCTGATGGCGCCGATCATGGAATCCGTGCGCAAGGTACTCGAGGACATTCGCGTGGAAGATGGCTATGCCATGATCCTCAGCAGCGAACCCGGGAGCTCGCCGATTCTCGCCGCGGACAAGAATCTCGACATCACCGAGCGCGTGGTGGCACGGTTGAAAACCGTAGCGGCGGCCAGGACTCCGGCCACGCAACCCAAACCGGCGGCCGGAGCACCGGCGAACGCGCCGTCCGGCGTGACGCGACCCAGGCCGCCCGAGGAGTGAGTCCTTCGCGGGCCAGCGCCAGGCAGGACGATTCCGGCGGTGAGGGCGGCAGCGTTCTCACCGCCGCTGCTATTGCGCAACTGACCGGCGGTACGGTTCAAGGCGACGCGGACGTGAGCATCACGAGCGTGGCGTCGCTCGATCGGGCCCGTTCCGGCCAACTGAGCTTTTGCGCGTCTCCGAAGTACGCGCTGCTGCTGGCCGGTACGGAGGCTTCGGTGGTGCTGGTCTCGCCGGACGTGGCCAACGCCGAAACGCGCGCTCCGGCGCGGGTCGTGGTCGACAAGCCGCACGACTCGATGATCGCGCTGCTGCCCAGGCTGTATCGCATGCCCGCGCGGCGACCGGGCGTGCATCACAGCGCGGTGCTCGGGCGCGGTGTCCGCATCGGTGTCGACGTGACGATCGGTGCGTGTGTCCACGTCGGCGACGGCGCGACCATCGCGGACCGGGTCACGATCGACGGCCACTGCCACGTCGGCGACGGCGTCCAGATCGAGGCAGACACGCATCTCTTTCCGGGCGTAGCGGTGTACGCGGGCTCGCGCATCGGTTGCCGAGTAATCATCCACGCCAACGCCGTGATCGGGTCCGACGGCTTCGGCTACGTATTCAAGGACGGCCGGCACGCGAAGATTCCGCATGTCGGCCGCTGTCTCATCGAGGACGACGTCGAGATCGGCGCCGGCACGACCATCGACCGCGGCAGCATCGACGACACGATCATCGGTGCCGGCACCAAGATCGACAATCTCGTACACATCGCGCATAACGTGCGCGTGGGACGGTTGTGCATGATCGCGGCGCAGGTAGGTGTTTCCGGTTCGGCGCGAATCGAGGATGGTGTCGTCATCGGCGGACAGGCGGGATTTCAGGGGCATCACACGATCGGGAAGGGCGCGCGCATCGGCGGGCAATCGGGCGTGTTCGGTGACGTCCCGCCCGGCGAGACGTGGTCCGGCTATCCCGCGCGACCGCATCGTGAGTCGCTGCGGGCGCAGGCGGCGCTGTTCAAGCTCAGCGCGATGATGAAGCATCTCGACAAGCTGCTGTCGCGACCGAAATCGGAAGGCCCGGAGCCGTGAGCCGCAACACCATTGCCGCTCCGACGTCTGTGGACGGCGTGGGACTCCATCTCGGCGTGCACTGCCGGCTCACGTTTCTGCCCGCCACGAGCGGTACCGGCATCGTGTTTCGGCGAACCGACCTGCCTAACGCGCCCATGATTCGGGCGCACGTGGACGCGGCGGTGCTGACGGAGCGCCGGACTCAGCTCGGGGAAGACCCCATCTCGGTGCACACCGTCGAGCACGTGCTCGCGGCGGTAGGGGCTCTGGAGATCGACGATCTCGTCATCGAAATGAGCGGGCCGGAGCCGCCGATCGCCGACGGCAGCGCCAAGCCGTTTCTCGACGCATTGCGCGCGACAGGTATCGCGTCCCAATCGGGTTCGGTGCAGTATTTGGAGTTGCGCGAGCCGGTTCGTTTCGCCGATGGCGACGCGGAGTACGAAGCCTTTCCGGCGGACGAGCTCGATCTCGACGTGACGATCGAGTTTCCGCACAAGCAGATCGGCCGGCAACACGGCCGGTATCGCATTTCTCCGGAGCGGTTCGCGGCCGAGTTGGCGGCGGCGCGAACGTTCGGATTCGTTCACGAGGTGGAGGCTCTTCGCGCTCTCGGGTTGATCAAGGGTGCGTCGACCAAAAACGCAGTGGTTCTGGATGAAGCGGGAGTGCTGGAGACGACGTTGCGATGGCCGGACGAGTTCGTGCGGCACAAGGCGCTGGACTGCGTCGGGGATCTGACGCTGGCCGGCGCTCGCGTCCGCGCCCGGATCGTGGCCAGGCGGCCGAGCCATCGGGGGACCGTGCAACTGGTGCGCGCGATGCGCGCTTCGCAGATGAGAGGAATGACCGTGACAGAGATGGGAATCGAAGACATCATGAGGGTGCTGCCGCACCGCTACCCCTTCCTGCTCGTCGACCGGATCGTCGAAATGGAGGATGGAAAGCGGGTCGTCGGCATCAAGAACGTCACCATTAACGAGCCGTTCTTCCAGGGACACTTTCCCGGTCATCCAATCATGCCCGGGGTGCTGATCATCGAAGCGATGGCGCAGGTCGGCGGTGTGTTGCTGCTCGGGGCGATCGACAACCCGCAAAGCCGGGTGGTGTATTTCACGTCGCTCAACAACGTGAAGTGGCGTCGCCCGGTGAAGCCCGGCGATCAGCTGCGCTTCGAGCTCGACCTGGTTCAGGTGCGCGGGCAGATGGCCCGGATGAAAGGCGTCGCGAAGGTTGACGGCGAGATCGTGGCCGAGGCAGAGATGGGCGCCATGGTTCGCGATCGATGAGTGCCGGCATCCATCCCAGCGCGCTCGTCTCGCGCGGGGCGGAGCTCGGGGCGGACGTTTCCGTCGGCGCGTTCGCAATCGTGGGCGACGGCTGTGTCATCGCCGACGGCTGCACGATCGCGCCGCACGCCGTGCTCGAGCGCAACGTCCGGCTGGAGAAGAACGTGCGCGTCGGCGTCGGTTCGGTATTGGGCGGCGAACCACAGGACCTCAAGTTCAAGGGCGAGGACACGACCGTGGAGGTCGGCGAGGGCAGCGTGATTCGCGAGTACTCCACTATCAATCGCGGCACGTCCGAATCCATGAAGACCACCGTGGGTCGCGGGTGCTTCATCATGTCGTACGTCCACCTCGCGCACGATTGCCACATCGGGGACGGCGTGATCATCTCGAACGCGACGCAGCTCGCGGGCCACGTCACGGTCGAGGAGAAAGCGATTCTCTCCGGCGTGTCGGCAGTGCACCAGTTCGTGCTGATCGGCAAGTACAGCTTCATCGGCGGGTGCTCGCGCGTCGCCAAGGATGTCCCGCCGTACGTCAAGGCCGTGGGCAATCCGGTGAAGTTGTACGGCCTGAACACCGTGGGGTTGCAGCGGAACGGCTTTCCGGAAGACGTGGTCCGCGAACTGAAGCGCGCCTATCGCCTGTTCTTCAAGTCGGAGTTGAACGTCTCGCAGGCCAAGGCACGGGCGGAAGCCGAGCTACGCCACATCCCCGAGGTGGAAGAGTTTCTGCGGTTCTTCGAGCGCAGCGATCGCGGAGTGGTCATCTGAGCGTCCGCATCGGCGTCGTTGGCGCGGGCGCGCTCGGGTTTCATCACGTCCGTCTCCTGCGGCAGCAGCCGGGCGCAACGTTCGTCGGGTTCTTCGACTCGAATCGCGAGCAGTCCGCGCGCGTGGCCGGCGAGCTCGGCGCGCGGTCGTTCGACACTCTCCCGGCTTTGCTCGGCGCCGTGGACGCCGCCGTCATCGTGGTGCCGACGCGCGCGCACTACGAGGTGGCGAAAGAAGCGCTGGCTCGCGGCATTCATCTTCTGATCGAGAAGCCGATCGCGACGACGTTGCAGCAGGCGGACGAACTCGTGGAGCTGGCCCGCACGCACAACGCACTGCTGCAGATCGGGCACGTGGAACGCTTCAATCGGGCCGTGCGAGCGGCGATGCCGTACCTGGACCAGCCCCGTTTCATCGAGAGCGAGCGGCTCGCCCCGTTCAATCCCCGCGGGACGGACGTCGCCGTGGTGCTCGACCTCATGATTCACGACATCGATCTCGTCCACGCGCTGGTCCGCGATCGGATCGCCGACGTGCGTGCCGTCGGCGTGGGCGTGCTCACGGCCGTCGACATGACGAACGCCTGGCTGGAATTCGAGCGCGGGGCAGTGGCCAACATCAAGGCGAGCCGCGTATCGCGCGACAAGCTGCGCAAGCTGCGCGTGTTTCAGCGGAACGGTTACTTC
>Ga0137429_1000818_pt1 | contig 11137 bp, 11 predicted proteins | sample EasRivERMZT736_2_FD_102304 | JGI IMG/M metagenome (GOLD analysis project Ga0137429, IMG submission 102304) | Soil microbial communities from meander-bound floodplain in the East River, Colorado, USA - East River MetaG ERMZT736_2 | ecosystem: Environmental > Terrestrial > Soil > Floodplain ...
TAGTTCTCTAACGCGGCCCTCGATTCGATGGGATGCGGCGGAAATGGCTTCATGAATCGAAGTTTGACAACTTTCCTCGGTTCGGCACTGGCGCTCAATTGGGGCGCGGGCTGTTTGCCGACGATGAATGCCGAGACGATGAAGCAAATGAGGCCGCCGCGCCCGCTAGAGCTGGAACACCTCGCGGTGCTCATCGGCAAATGGGACACATCGGCGGAAACGAGGATGATCTGCCTGAACATGATCCTGCCGGTTAGGGGCGTCACCGAGAACTCCTGGGCGGGTGACGGCTGGTGCATGATCGAGCGCGGCGAATACGAAATGGGCGAGCTGGGTACGATCCACGAAACCGGCGTGTGGACTTGGGACTCCAAGGGGAAGAGGTTTTCCACATGGCGCTGCGATAGTTTCGGCGGAACGCGAATCGGGACGGCGAAGTTCGACGAGGCTTCCAGGACTTGGACGTTGAAGGCCAAGAGACATGGTTCGTGGGGCTCCTCGACGGATCGTGGAACGATCAAGATCGTGGACGACAACACGTTGGAGTGGACGTGGGACGAATGGTCTGGCTGGGATCCCCTGCGGCTCTTCAAGATGGCCGAGTTTAGGGGAACAAGTCGGCGGAAATAGTCGCCGCGAAGTAACGAAAAATTACCTGGAGTGAAAACGGAATGAAGTTCATACGCATGATCGTTTTTGTCCTGGTGATGGTGTCCGAGATGGCGGTGGCGTCAGCGGCGGAGCCGAAAACTCACCCGTTTTCGGTTCACGACATGCTGGCCATGGACCGACTCAGTGACTGGAAGGTTTCGCCGGACGGCAAGTGGGTGGTGTTCACGCGGCGCATGACGGACCTCGAAGCCAATCGCGGCCGGACCGACCTGTGGATGACGGCGGTGGACGGCTCCGACCCCAGGCGCTTGACTTCGCATCCCGACAGCGACAGCTCGCCGCATTGGTCGTACGACGGCAAGGAGATCTACTTCCTTTCGACGCGTTCCGGATCTTCGCAGGTGTGGAGCATCCCCTTCGACGGCGGCGAGGCCGAGCAAGTCACCAACGAGCCGCTCGACATCGGCGCATTCATTGCCTCCCCCACGGGCTCCCACCTTCTCATTGGTATGGAGGTCTTCCCCGAGACCTCCCTGCCGGACGACACGAAAAAGTGGCTCGATGGGATCGCTGATCGCAAGAGCAGCGGACGCATCTACGATCGCCTCTTCTTTCGCCACTGGGACACCTGGAAGGACGGCCGGCGGTCGCACCTGTTCGTAGCCGCGGCCCGCGGGATTGGCACATCTTCCAAGATGAAGGGGATGGACGCCGACTGCCCCTCCAAGCCGTTCGGCGGCGCGGAGGAATTCACCTTTTCCCCTGACGGCGAGACGATCGTATTTGCAGCTCGGGACGCCGGGCGCGAGGAGGCCTGGTCCACAGATTTGGACTTGTACGTCGTCCCGCGCGGCGGCAACGAGAAGCCTAAGTGCATCACCGAAGCCAACAAGGCCACGGACACGCACCCAGTCTTCTCGCCCGACGGCAAGACGCTGGCGTACTTGGCGATGTCGCGTCCGGGCTATGAGGCCGACCAATACCGGATCATGCTCATGCCCTGGCCCGGGGGCCAGCCGCGCCCGCTGACCGAGAAGTGGGATCGCTCGCCGGGGAGCATTGCCTGGTCCAAGGACGGCAAGACGATCTACACGACGGCCGACAATCTAGGCCAGCAGTCGCTCTTCGCCATCGACGTGGCCAGCGGGACTGTGCGGACCATCGTGGAGAAGGGGTACATCACCTCACCGTGCGTCACCGGTGACGGCATCGTCTTTGGTATGGATTCGCTGCACTCGCCCGTTGAACTTTGCTACGCTAAGCCTGACGGCACCGAGTTACGATTCATCACCGGCATCAACGGGTCCAAAGTCTTCGTCACCCGCATGGGCGAGGCCGAGCAGTTCACTTTCGACGGCTGGAATAACGAGAAAGTATATGGATATGTGGTCAAGCCGGTTGATTTCGATCCGGCCAAGAAATACCCCATTGCCTACCTCATCCACGGAGGGCCGCAGGGATCGTTTGGGAATCACTTTCACTATCGGTGGAACCCACAAGCCTACGCGGGGGCCGGTTATGCCGTAGTGATGGTGGACTTCCACGGGTCGACCGGATACGGACAGGACTTCTGCGATTCCATTCGCGGCGACTGGGGTGGGAAGCCGCTGGTCGATTTGCAAAAAGGACTGGCCGCGGCCATTGAAAAATACAAATGGATGGACGGGGAAGAAGTTGCGGCATTGGGGGCGTCCTACGGCGGATACATGATCAATTGGATTGCGGGTAATTGGCCCGACCGGTTCCGATGCCTCGTATGCCATGACGGCAACCTTGACGAGCAAATGGCCTACTACGACACCGAGGAGCTATGGTTCCCGGAATGGGACCACATAGGAACGCCTTGGGAAAACCCGGAACACTATGCGAAGCACAATCCCATCAACTTTGTGAAGAACTGGAAAACGCCGATGCTGGTGATTCACGGGGCCTTGGATTATCGAGTAGTGGATACCCACGGGATGTCCACGTTTACGGCGTTGCAGCGGCGGGGAATACCCAGCAAGCTTCTGCATTTTCCCGACGAAAACCACTGGGTGCTCAAACCGGCCAATAGCATTTTGTGGCATGAGACGGTGATCGGTTGGCTGGACCAATGGACGAAGAAATAGAGCCTTGCGGTGCACGATAAGAGCGCGTTAATTGATACGAGGGTGACACCGCTTTCCGCCGAGCCGGCGGCTCCTGGCGAACTGGCTGAAGAGAACGGTAGCAGAACGGGATTGGATGCAGATCACATGGCGCGTTCAATGAGCAATGTGCTTTATTACGGTGATAACCTTGATATCCTTCGACGGTACATCAAGGATGAATCCGTAGACTTGGTGTATCTTGATCCGCCCTTCAATTCAAACGCCGACTACAATGTTCTCTTTGCGGAGCGCGATGGGACCAGAGCTCACGCGCAAATCAAAGCCTTTGGGGATACATGGGTCTGGGATCGCGAAGCTGCTCGGAATCTCGAGGATGCCGTTCAAAACGGGGGTCCGCACGTTGCCAGCGCAATGATGGCTTTTCGCACCTTTTTAGGCACTTCCGATATGCTTGCGTATCTGTCCATGATGGCCCCTCGTCTTGTCGAACTTCGTCGCGTACTTAATCCCATGGGCTCCATCTACCTTCATTGCGACCCAACGGCAAGTCACTACCTGAAGGTTCTGATGGACGCGGTCTTCCGACCGGAGAACTTTCGAAACGAGATTATCTGGCGGCGAACGGGCGCCCACGGACCCCGACGTTGCTTCGGACCCATTCACGACACGCTACTGTTCTACTCAAGATCGAGCTCCTACTTCTTCGAGGTCGTCCGTAGACCATACATGCGAGGGCACGTTGCCGGGCGCTACGCCGCCGATGCGACAGGTGGTCTAAAGTTTATCAGCGGAGGCAACGTTCTGACCGGAGCCGGCACGACAGGAGGCCAATCAGGAATGCTTTGGCGCGGGTTTGATCCGTCCAAGAAGAACCGGCACTGGGCGATTCCTGGGTTTCTCGCGAAGCAAATGCCGCCGGAATTCGCCAAATTGGGAGTGCTCGCGAAGCTTGAATCTCTTTATGAAGCGGGATTGGTGGAAATCCGAAAGGGTACGGAGTGGCCAACTCCCGTACGTTACTTGGGCGACAATGACGGCTCCCCAATGCAAGACTTGTGGGCGTACCAGCCATACACCGAGGAGACAGTGCAGGGAACGGATGTCGGCATCGATGCCGATGTGGCATGGATGGGGCCCACAGACCCCGAGCGGCTCGGCTATCCGACGCAGAAGCCGCAGGGGCTCCTGGAAAGAATTATTCGCAGTTCTTGTCCAGAAAACGGGATCGTCCTTGATCCGTTTTGTGGCTGCGGTACGGCAATAGCCGCAGCGCAATCGCTAAAACGACGGTGGATAGGAATTGATATCACGTATTTGGCAATTAACTTAATCAAAAACCGCTTGCGTGACGCCTTTGGGGCACGTCTACGATATCGCGTGGTCGGCGAGCCTGTGTCGGTACCCGACGCCAGCGAACTGGCGCGCAACGATCCTTATCAGTTCCAATGGTGGGCGCTTGGGTTAATCGGGGCACGCCCTGTCGAGGAACAAAAGGGTGCGGATAAAGGAATCGATGGGCGTCTTTATTTTCATGATTCAGCCGACGTTAGCGATGTTAAACAGGTCGTCGTTTCTGTGAAGGCGGGGCAGAATATTGGCGTCGCGATGGTGCGCGATCTGATCGGCGTTATTCAGCGCGAGCGCGCGGACATGGGTGTCTTCATCACAATGGAAGAGCCCACGAGAGCGATGCGGAAGGAGGCCGCCAACGCCGGCTTCTATGCGTCACCGGCTGGTACGAAACATTCACGGGTTCAGTTGCTCACTGTGGACGACTTGCTAGCAGGCAAGAAAATCGACATGCCTGGATGGCATGAACCACGGACCTTCAAAAAAGCCCGACGAAACCGTTCCGGCAAGGCGCACAATCCAACACTCCCGTTCGAGGAATCATCGGAATGAATAATCTCCAAAAACTTCACGCGGTAGGCCAATCCGTCTGGTGCGACAACCTTAGTCGGAAAATGATCTACTCCGGCGAATTGGCGCGGCTCATCGACCTGGGCGTCGTGGGGGTCACTTCGAACCCGACGATCTTCATGAAGGCAATTACCGGAGGCGATGACTACGACGATCTTCTGCACCGAGTGTTGGACGAGAACTTGGATATCGTAACGATGTATGAGCGGCTGGTATTGCCCGACATCGCCGACGCCGCTGACCTTCTCCGGCCCGTGTACGAGCGTACGGACGGCATCGACGGCTACGTCAGCCTGGAAGTGAACCCCCATCTAGCCGACGACACGCACGCGACGATCGCCGAAGCGCGGCGACTGTTTGCAGAGTTGGACCGCCCCAACGTGTTTATCAAGGTGCCGGCCACCGAGGAGGGAATCCCGGCAATTCAAGCGCTGATCGGCGAAGGGATCAACATCAACGTGACGCTGATCTTTTCGGTGGCGATGTATCGCCAGGTGATGCGAGCCTACATCGAAGGACTGAAGCGTTACGACAAGGCGGGCGGGAAGCTCACACGAGTTGCGTCGGTCGCCTCGTTCTTTGTAAGCCGCGTCGATACGCTGATCGACAAACGCTTGGACGAGAAACGCAAGGCGGGTGCAATGATCGAAGGCCTGCTGGGCCTTGCGGCCGTTGCCAATGCCAAACTCGCGTATGCCCGGTTCGTAGAAGTGTTCCATCGTGCGGGTGATTTCGGCTCGTTGATGGCGAATGGCGCCCGCGTCCAACGCCCCTTATGGGCCAGCACCAGCACCAAGAATCCCGCCTATCCGGACACGAAATACGTGGACGACCTGGTCGGCCCCAACACGGTCAACACCATGCCCCCGGAAACGCTGACGGCCACTCTCGATCACGGCGGGACTGCGGTCACGATTGACCGCGATTTGGAAGGCGCACAGGCCGCCCTCGCCCGACTTGCGGAAGCCGGTATTGATCTCAAGGCCGTTACCGATCAACTGACCGTTGAAGGAGTCCATGCCTTCGCAAAGTCATTTGACGAACTTCTGGCGAATCTCACGGCGAAGCGGTCACGACTCAAAGCACTCGCCCGCTGACGGGTCTAGCGAGTTACGAGGCCAACCCTAGGCGTCGATCGATCGTAGACGTATCGTTTAGCCCGCAAACGCGTTGGGGTCGATCTGGTCGCGTTTGTCCTCCACCTTGGCGGCCTCGTCGGCGCCGGGGAGTGGCTCCTTCTGGGCGTCGATGACCGGCCACAACGGCGTGTACTTCGCGTTGATCGCCACGAAGTCCTTCCATTTCTCGGGAAGGTCTTCCTCGGCAAAGATCGCGGTCGTCGGACACTCGGGCGGGCACAAACCGCAGTCGATGCACACCTCCGGGTCGATCACCAGGAAGTTGACCCCTTCGTGGAAGCAGTCCACGGGGCAGACCGCGACGCAGTCGGTGTATTTGCACTTGATGCACGGCTCGGCAACAATATGGGCCATCGGGCGACTCTCCGTTTCTAAACCAATCAGGCTCGCCTACGGCGAACCGCAGGATTCGTACATCCTACCACAAGTTTGTCAATCGAAAAACCCGGAATCCCACAAGTCCTATGATTTTGGGCGTCTCCGTGCTACACGGCCGCTTGTCACCGTGGGCGGCGAATCCTATCGTGCAGTCAATGGCGACATCGGGTCGGTTCATCCCCTCCGCATGGTTGATCGCGGCGCTTACATTGGCCTCCCGTCTGCTGGGGTTGGTCCGCGAGTCCCTCTTTAGCTATTACTTCGGCACCAGCGAGATTCTCTCCGCCTTTCGAATCGCCTTTCAGGCCCCCAACCTCGCCCGCCGGTTGTTCGGCGAGGGGGCACTCTCGTCTGCCATGATTCCGGTGCTCACGGAGAGCATTCAACAACGGGGCGAGGAAGAATCACGTCGGTTCGTCGGAACTGTCCTTACGCTGTTGGTTTGGGTGCTGGTGCTCGCGGTACTCGGCGTCGAGATCGTTATTGCGGTGTGGCGGGCCGTGCATGACGACCTGTCATTGCAGTTGACGGCGGTACTGATGCCGTACATGGTGCTGATCTGTACGGCCGCCGTCGCCAGCGGCGTGCTCAACGTTCGCCAGCACTTCGCTGTCCCCGCGGCGGCCCCGACCATCCTCAACGTTTCCATGATCGTTGCGTTGCTCGGTGGGGCGTTCCTCTGCGACCCTACCCAACCCGCAATCATGTATTGGGCGTGCGGCGGAGTGTTGTTGGCGGGCGTGCTCCAAGTCGTCATCACCGGCGCGGCGTTGCATCGGGTGTCGTTCTTTCCGACCTTCGGCGGCACTTGGCGCGATCCGCAAGTTCGTCGCATGTTCGCCCTGATGGCCCCAATGGCGTTGGGACTATCGGCCGTGCAGATCAACAGTCTGTTGGACTACGTGATCGCCTATCTTTTTGTTTTTGAGGAAGGCAAGCGAGTCGGGACGTCGGTGCTGGCGTACGCCCAGTTTCTGTATCAGTTGCCGTTAGGCGTGTTCGGGATTTCGCTGGCAACGGCGATTTTCCCTCTGCTCTCGACGAAAGCGGCCCAAGGTGATCGCCGGGGGATGGCCGAAGTCTTCGAACGCGGCGTCCGCATGAGCCTGTTCATCGCCCTGCCGTCATCCATCGGGTTGATCTTCGTCGCTCATCCGTTGGTGGCGACGCTTTACCAGCGGGGAGAGTTTGGCGCCGCGGACACACAACGAGTGGCCGCAACGCTCATGTACTATAGCCTCGGCATCGCCGCCTATTTCACCCAACACATCGTGGTTCGTACGTTCTACGCCCTGCAAGACAGCCGCACCCCGGCGCGAATCGCATTGTGCATGGTCGCGCTGAACTTGATGACAAATCTCAGCTTGGTGTTCGTCATGGAGGAGCGCGGACTGGCCCTGTCTACGTCGATCAGCGCGACCGTGCAAATCGTCTGGTTGCTGGCGAGACTTCGCCGGGTCCTGCCGGAGGTCGGATGGGCTCGTCTGTTGCTGAGCCTGTCACGGACGGTGCTGGCAACGGCGGCGATGGCCGTCGCACTTTGGGTTCTCACGTATTCAGGACTTTCCGTGGATCGACTGGTCGGGCAATCGGGGATCCAGTTATTGATCCTCGTTGTCAGCGGCGTAGCCATGTATCTACTCGCCGCGCGAGTGCTCCGGGTCGAAGAGCTTTCCACGGCCTTCCACCACAACGTTGAACAACGCTGACCCGAAATGAATCAATTATCCACGTAATGCGAAGGGGCAATATGTCGTACCGAGGAGCCATTCCTGCGGCTTTACCCAACGAGGGTAGCGGCTTCGGGAATAATTTGAAGAGCTTTCCCGTTCGTAAGCCGCTAGATCGAAAAGTCCCTGCGGTCCAGAGTAAACACCGTATCAATGGCTTCCCGTTCCGCCAGAAAGACCAACGCGGCATCGGGCAGATCGGTGTGGAGTGAGTTATACTGCTCAAGAAATCTCGCCAGGTAATCCGAAGCATCATCACCCAACGAAGCGACGCGAATCTCACGAGCACGTACGATAGCGAAAAGTGTTTGCACTGCCTTGGGGATTGTGCGCAGCAACCAAACTGCCTCGATCATAACCGGCCAGCAAGTCACCGGAGGCTTCTTCAACACTTGGAGTTGCTTTAGGCAACGTGCATGGCCTGCGTCACGGCGCGAAAGACATGCAACCAAGGGCCCTGTATCGAGCAGGACCGGTTCAATCACGCCCGAACCCCTCGAAGTGGGCTCGATTGACGCTTAGATCGGAGGGTAAGTCCGGGTCGTCAATACAACCGATGAACCCTAACCGGCTCCAGCGGTCAAAGAGCGTCTCATCACTGCGCGAACCAGGGGGAGATTGCGGTTGATCTACGTTATGAGCTGACGCTAAGTATGCGAGCGCTTCGCGCACCAACTCCGCCGGCGTCACGCCCTTTGAACGAGCGAGCCCGTCGATTTGCCGCTCCAGGTCATCGTCAAGTTGTAGGCCGTTCTTCTTGGACATACCATAGATTCCCTAGCTTTTCTTTCGTTCTTGAGATCATACCCTTAACCCGTCGTCACCGTCAAGGGAACCCTTCGCTCATCCAGGGGCATTATCCAGGGCGATTCTGGCGTTTCGCTGAAGCATATCGAGCTTGGCGCGGATCATGGCCGACCCGTGAAGTTGTTCGCGGTAGTCGTCGACTGACCAGCCGAGGACATCGTCCAGCGCCGGTTGCGGACCGGGTGGCCGTATGGCAAATCGCGGTTCGCGGGTCGTCGGCGTGTCACTATTATAAGGGCAAACTTCCTGACAAATGTCGCAGCCGAAAACCCAATCGCCCATCATTTTCTGAAACGGTTTGGAGATATCGCCGCGGTGCTCGATGGTGAGGTAGCTGATGCAGCGCGAGGCATCCATCTCGTAGGGTTTCGGAAACGCCTGGGTCGGGCAGGCGTCCAGACAGGCCGTGCAGGTGCCGCAGTGATCGGGCAGCGGCTCGTCGGGGGCGAGTTCGAGCGTGGTGACTACCGCTCCAAGAAAAAAATAGCTTCCGATCTCGTGATGGAGGACCAGGGTATTCTTGCCAATCCAACCGATCCCGGCCGCGGCGGCCAGTTCGCGCTCGAGGATCGGAGCCGTATCGACGCAGACTCGTGCTTCGAATGGTTCGGCAAATTCCGCCCGCATCCGCTCGACTAGCTCCGTCAGCTTGGACCCAATGACTTCGTGATAGTCGTCGCCCCAGGAGTACATCGCGACCCGCCCTCGCGCCGTGGCATCGCCTTCGGTCTGTGGAGCGGCGTCCTGCCGATAACTCAGCGCCACAACAACCACGCTCTTCGCCCCTTCGAGGATCGTAGAAGGATCAGCGCGCATCTTAAAGTGTCGATGGAGATAATTCATCGAGCCGGCTCGTCCGTTTCTCAGCCAATCTGCCAAGTACTCGCTTCGTCCGATAGGTGCGGCGCGAGCGATGCCGCATCGTTCAAAGCCGATTGCGGCGGCCATATCGCGTATTAAGCGGCTCTTGGCGTGCCGGTCCATGCCCACATGCTACGGAGAGGTATAACCGATACAATCTCAGCCGGTCTGCGTAGTCGAAAAGGCGGCCGGTCTGTCCGTTCATCGATCGGGCCAACGGTGAACCCATTCAGCCACAACGCCCGTGAGCGTTGTGGCGATCGATCAGCAGAAAGGGGTTGTGCGGGGATGTTCAACTATGACTGGTTCAACGGCCCGGCCTTCCAGGAGCAGCAAGACGAAGCCAAATGGCGTTGCGCCGTCAACCACTTCCCCGACGTGCCGCCCGAGGATCGCGCCGAAAACGAAGGGATACAGAAGCTCTTCGCGGAACTGGAGACCCGGGCGCTCATCTATCTCCGCGACGGATTTAGCTACGAGGTGAAAGAGATCGCGGACGTCGGAAGCAAGTCTCACCTCGTATTCGAGTGCATGCCGGTGGACGATCACTACAAGGTCGGGGCGTTCGTTGTGTCGCTACCCTACGAGGAAATCGTCCGCGTGGAAGTCTTCGCCGTGCATCCCAGCGAAAAACCGGAGGACGTTCCGCAGATCACCGGCTTTCGCGGCCATCCCGATCAACCGGATCGCAAGTACGCCGAACCCAAACCGGCCAAACCGCCACGCCAATAACACTCCCCAACGGCTCTACAACAGGGAAGCAGAATAGCGCGCTACGGTCCACGGTCGGGGCGCGGGCCACGGCCGCCCGGTCCTGCGCCAGGGCCTCCGCCGGGTCCGCCGCGAAATCCTCCTCCGGGGCCCATGGGCATGTTGATTCCACGCTCGGCGGCGCGATTGCGCATGGCCATGAAATAAGCCATTTGCCGACCCGCTTGATCGGGGTTTCGCGTTTCCGAGCGCTCCTTGCGCTGCTCGCGCGACTGTTGGCCGAACATGCCCGCGAAACGCTGGGCTCGATCGGCGCGGTCCTTCTCGCCGTCTTTCTTTTCCTCTTCCTTACGCCGCTGCTCCCATTCCTTCATCCGTTCCCGCCACTCGTCGAGTTGGCGGTCCAGGACGGCGGTCTTTTCCTCCTCCGAGGCCGCGAAGTATTCATCGACGCGCTTGTTCATCTCCGCCTCCCAGACGGTGCGCATGTTTTCGGCGATCTGGCGGCGCTGCTCGTCGGTGAGGTCGTCGCGGCGCATGGTATCGCGCATAGTCTCCCGGATTTTGTCGGGCTGATCCGCGTTGGCTTTCAACGATGCGACCGTTAATTCTTTCGGAATCTCTACACCGCCTGCTTTGGCGCTCGGGCCACGAAAGAGCGCCCAAGCCGATCCGCCAAGCACGGTGGCACACAGACCCGTGATGATCCAGGTCTGAGGCGTTCGAAAGTTCGGCATGGTCATGGCCATCAACTCCTAATTCTCAAAATCCGTCACATATCCGTCACTGTAGAGATAGCGTCGGGCGCCGGGTTTGCCGCCCGGACCGTGGAAGTTGTTGTAATCGCGCAGCACCCAGAAAGCGTTGTCGGGCACCTTGATGTCAA
>Ga0137429_1000819_pt1 | contig 11126 bp, 10 predicted proteins | sample EasRivERMZT736_2_FD_102304 | JGI IMG/M metagenome (GOLD analysis project Ga0137429, IMG submission 102304) | Soil microbial communities from meander-bound floodplain in the East River, Colorado, USA - East River MetaG ERMZT736_2 | ecosystem: Environmental > Terrestrial > Soil > Floodplain ...
AGACTCGTGCGCGGCAACAGCACACCGGCGCCGACGACAACGACCGCGGCCCCGGCGAGCCTCGCCACCGGCGCCCAGTCGTATCGCACTGGCCACAGGCGCTGCGAGAAGAAGTGCGTCAGTCCCCAGCGGATGCTGAACGCCAGCACGGCGGCGAACGCGGCGCCGAAGGCGAGGAACCGCGGTACGAGCAGCGCGAAGGCGCCCAGTGCAACGAGCGCCGCGACCCAGTTCGCGATGGTGAGGAACTCGGTTCGTCCCTTCACGAGCACGCCGATGTCGTGCATCTGCGCCCAGCCATGGAACACGTACGCCACGAGGATAATGGGCACAACGTCCGCCGCTGGATGGAATGGCGGCGTTGACATGATTCTCAGCACGTCACCAACGAACAAGGCGATTCCAACGCCGACCGTGAACACGCTCACGTTGATCAAGCGAAACCCTCTTGCCAGGTCTGGGCTTGGATCGGCGCTTCGCGCGACCTGGAAACGTCGCGGGCCCCAGATCATCTCGATCGGAATGAAGCCGAGCATCAGCAGCAAGAAACCGAACTGGTACGCGAGGTTGTAGAGTCCCACCGTGGCCTCGTTGCCGGCGGCCTGGAGGAAATACCGGTCCGAGAAGGTCATGGTGAAGGTTGCCGCTTGCACTCCAATCAGAGGCACACCGTAACGGATCAAACCCCGCAAAACGTCCAAACGAATCCCGATTCCCACCTGACGAATTGACCAAATCGCCAGCCAGATGGCGAGAACGAGATTCGCTCCCAGCGAGGAGAGGAACATGCCTCGCAGCCCGAGGCCAAGCACAACGATGAAGAGGATGTTGAGCCCCACCGCCACAAACAGTCTCACGATCGACACGCCGACGACCAGGAGGGAACTCTCCTGGACACGGCCAAAGGTCAGACCGACGAGGATCACGCCCTGGAGGGCAAAACTGGCCGCGGCAAGCTGGATCAGTTCGGCGTGGACATCGGTCTTGAACACGAGTCGCGAAATGAAACCGGCCGATGCGAAAATCACCGCGCTCAGCACGCCGTAGCTGAGCGTCAACGTCGTGAGCGTCGTCGAGATCACGGCGCGTCTCGCGAGATCGCTCTCGGCTTTATGGTAAAAGCGAAACACGCCCTGCGAGATCTGGGCCCCCCCGACGAGAGCGATGACGTCCAGGGTCATCTCGATCAGGGCCGCGACGCCATAGTCGGCGGGGCTGAGATAACGCGTGTACACCGGCAACATCACGAAGGCGACAGCCTTGGTGAGAATGCCACCGATCGCGTAAAGGAGTGCGTGTCGGCCGAGCGACGCTACGCTGAAGCGCGACCCTTCGGCCGCCGCGAGGCTGGGTTTTTCTGGGGCAGCGGCCACTGTGCTGCAACAATACGATGTGGACGACGCATTTGGAACGTCCCGTTAGGTTGCCCCTGAGGGCACGTGTACGGTATCTCATTCTCTTCGTGACGGACCTCGCAGAGCACTACGCTATGATGACCACGACGCGCTTGTTCATCCCCGGAGCACTCCTCGTCCTTGGCGCCGCTCCGCTCGCCTCCCAATCGCGCACGGCGCTGCCCGCCGCGTACAGCGCAATCCGTGAAGCCGATCTGCGCCGCGATGTCGGCGGGATGGCAGGCCCGGCGATGCGCGGACGCGAGGGGGGCACGCTCGACGAGATGCGGGCCTCGATGTGGATGGCCGAGCAATACCGGCGAATCGGGCTCAAGCAAATGGGTGAGGACAGTTCGTGGTTCCAATGGTTCGACATCACGCGGACGCGAGTAGCCGTGACGTCGAGCCGAGCGCGCATCGGGGGACAGACGATGACGCTCTTCGACGATCTCATCCCGCTGAACGTCGTGCCCGCCGAAGCCGCCGGGCAGGTGCTGTGGGTCGCGGACCCGACGGATACCACGATCGATGTACGCGGGCGCATCGTCGCGACCCCTCTGCTCGAACCCGACCCCAGCGCTATCCGCGTGACCAGTTATACGTTCGCGTCCCGCTATGCCGACGCCGCCATTAATGGGACGCTTGGGCGCTTTGCGCGCCGCGGCGCGGCCGCCGTCGTCCTCGTGGCGAGTGCGCCGGTCGACAGCGCGTTCGCCGTCGTATCCTCGGCGCGCTCGCGCGGCTCATACGACGTGGACAATGCCGTTGCGCGCACGGGGACCGTCCCCCAGCGCGTCGCGCCACCGCCGGCGCTCGGCGCCGGCCCGACACCGGCCTACCTCGTGCGTGCGACAATGCGCGACTCGCTCGTGCGCGAACCCCAGGTCGAGCTTGCGCTTCGACTGGAGCGTTTCGTGACGCCGTCGATGAACATCATCGGCGTCGTCCGCGGCACCGACCCCGTGTTGCGCAACGAGTACGTGGTGTTCAGCTCCCATCAGGACGCCAACGGCGTGCGGGTCACGCTCGAGGGTGACTCGGTGCACGCGGGCGCCGACGACAACGCGACGGTGAGCGCGGCCCTCCTGGCTGCGGCGCGCGCGTTCGTGCGACAGCCCGGGAAGCGCTCCGTTCTCTTCATCAATCACGGCGCGGAAGAGCGTGGCTTGCTCGGCTCTCGCTACCACGTGGCGCACCCGGTGGTGCCGCTCGCGCAGATCGTGGCCGTGCTCAACGGCGACATGATCGGACGAAACCACCCCGACACCGCGTCCCTGCTGGGCGTCCAGCCGCCGCACCGCAGCTCGAGCGACCTGGTTGCCATGGCGCTGCGCGCGAATGAGCTGACCGGACGTTTCGTGCTCGACTCGTTGTGGGACCGGCCGACGCATCCGGAAGGCTGGTTCTTCCGCAGCGATCACGCCCCGTATGCGCGCTCGAACGTGCCGTCGCTCATGTACTCGACGAACCTGCACGACGACTACCACACGCCGCGCGACAATCCCGAGCGTATCGACTATGCGAAGCTCACGCGTATGGCGCAGTGGATGTATGTGACGGGCTGGCTCGTCGCCAATGCGCCGGAGCGGCCCAAGCTAGATCCCGGGTTCAAGCTGGAGCGCTGATCGAGCAATGCAGCGGAAGACGAGATCAACCACCGCGGCCAGATTCGTTGGCTCCGGGCGCGCCTGCCCTGAAACCAAAGTAAGACCGGGCTTGTTCTCCTTAGCAGCTTGACAGATCGTGACTTCGCTCCAATTATGCCAGGTACAATGACTCGCGCATACCTCCCGTCCATGTGGATCTGCCTGCCGGCCGCCGTCACGTTCGACGTCGCCGTGATGCTGTCATCCCCATAGACCGGTAGGGATCGCGTTCTCCGCGCCTTTCCGGGTCTCCCGGAAAGGCGTTCTGATTTTCGGGGGAGCCTCGGACAAAGGCGCGGTTCTCGAACCGAACCGCCCATGTCCACAGCAGTCGACGTTCAGGAGCTGAGCAAGTCGTTCCGCACCCGGCAGTCCCGGGGGCCCGGTCTGCGCGCGCGCGTCGCCGACGTGTTCGCGCCGAGGTCACGCCCGGTGCTCGCGGTCGATCAGATCTCCTTCCGCATCGAGAAGGGAGAGCGCGTCGCGTTCATCGGGCCGAACGGCGCCGGGAAATCCACGACGCTCAAGATCCTCGCCGGGATCCTCTACCCCGACGCCGGTCACGTCACGGTCGCGGGGCTGGTGCCCTGGCAGGACCGGCACGCGCTGGGCTTCGCGGTAGGCACGGTGTTCGGCCAGCGCTCGCAGCTCTGGTATCAGCTCGCGCCGCGCGACACGCTCGAGCTGCTCGCGCGCGTCTACGAGCTGCCGCGCGATGTCTGGCGCGCGCGGCTGGACGCGCTCGTGCACGCCTTCGAGCTCGAATCGCTGCTCGACAGGCCGGTGCGACAGCTCTCGCTGGGCGAGCGGATGCGCTGCGAAGTGGCGGCGAGCCTGCTGCACGCCCCTCGGGTGCTGTTCCTCGACGAGCCGACCATCGGGCTGGACGTCACCGCCAAGGCGACGATCCGCGAACTGCTGCACAAGCGCTCTACCGAGGAGGGCACTACGCTGCTGCTCACATCGCATGACACGGGCGACATCGAGCAGGTGTGCGACCGCGTGGTCATCATCCACCGCGGGCGCATCCTGCTGGACGCAACCGTGGGCGAGCTGAAACGGCGCTATCTCCGCTCGCGCCGGATCACGCTGGTCACGGCGTCGGAGCATGTCGAGCTCCCCGCCGCCATCGGCGCGCGCCTGGTTTCCCACGTGCCGCATCGCACCACCGTTGAAATAGCAACGGACGACGCCGCCGTCGGCGCGCTCGTCGACGCCGTGCTGCGCCAGACCACGCTCCGCGACCTGATGATCGACGATCCTCCGATGGACGAGATCATCCGGTCCATCTACCGAAACGCCGACTTGGACGAAGGGGAGTCCGCATGACCGTTGGTCATCCTGAGCGCGGCGAAGGAGCTGCAGTCCTAGCCAAGTACTTCGCATTCGCGAGTCTGGGCTTCCGACAGGCGCGCGCGGAACCCGGCGAGCTGCTCGGCCGCGTCGTGTTCTTCGGGCTGATCCTCGGCGTGTTCTCCGCGGTCTGGCGCGCGGTTGCGGAGGCCGACGCGTCCGTGCAGCGCGATCCGCGCGAGATGCTCTGGTACATCGCCATGACCGAGTGGGTGGTCATGAGCGCGCCGACGGTTTTCTTGCAGATGGAGGAGGACATCCGCCGTGGCGACGTGGCGTACCAGATCGCGCGCCCGGCGTCCTGGCTCGGTGCCCGGCTCGCGCACGGGTGCGGCGCGCTGGCATTGCGCGCGCCGGTCATGCTCGTTGTCGCGTGCGCGGCCGCGTGGATGTTCGCGGGTCCGCCCGAACGGCCCGCGGGGCTCGCGGTCGCCATCGCGTTCGGTCTCGTGGCCGCCGCGGTCATGACCCTCTTTCACGTCGCGATCGGCGTCGTCGCCTTCTGGCTCGGCGACGTTGCGCCGGCGTACTGGATCTGGCAGAAGCTGCTCTTCGTGCTCGGCGGGCTGCTGCTGCCGCTGCAGTTCTATCCGGAGCTGTTCGTGACTGTCGCTCGGTTGACGCCATTCCCCGCGTTCCTGGCGGGACCGGCGTCGCTGGCGACGGGCGAGCCGTTGATGCACGCCGGCGTGCTGGCGCTGACGCTCGCGTTCTGGGCGCTGTTCGGCTGGGCAATCGCCCACGCGGCGTTCGATCGCGCGGTGCGGAATCTTCAGGTGAACGGAGGATGAAATGAGTGGGAGGTGGGGAGTGGAAAGTGGGACACTGCGATTTGCGGCAGCGCTCGTCGCCATGAGCGTGCGATCGGCACTCGCCGAGCGTGGTGCGTTCATCATGCGCGCGGTTTTGATGGCGGTGAACAACGCGATCTTCTTCACGTTCTGGATCGTGCTGTTGTCGCGCGTGCCCAATGTCCGTGGCTATGAGCTTGGCGACGTCGCGCTGCTGTACGGCATCGTCGCGGTCGCGCACGGGCTGGCGGTGTTCGTCGCCGGCGGCATGACGCATCTCTCGCGCGTGATCCACGACGGCGAGCTCGATGCGTTGATCGCGCAGCCCAAACCGACGCTGCTCTATGCAGTGGGGCTGCGCTCACAGCCATCGGGGCTGGGCGACATCGTGAGCGGGCTGGCGATGATCGTGCTGTCCGGTCGCGTCGGCCTGTTGGGCGTTCCCCTCGTGATCGCGGCGGGCGTCGCCGGCGCCGTCGTGCTCGTGTCGACAGCCGTGGTGCTGCATAGCGCCGCCTTCTGGCTGGGGCGCACGGAGTCGGCCAGCCGGCAGCTGTACGAGGTGACGCTCATGTTTTCGCTGTATCCGGACACGCTGTTCACAGGGCCGCTGCGCTGGATCCTGTTCACGATCATCCCTGCCGGGTTCGTGGGATATCTGCCCGCGGAGCTCATCCGCGCACCGTCGGCGTGGATTGCGCTCGGCATCGGGTTGGGTGTAAGCGCGTATGCCCTCGTGGCCGCGTGGGTGTTCCAGCGCGGTCTCCGGGCGTACAGCAGCGGCAGTCGTTTCGCCACGTTCGGCTGATCCAGCGGGTTCCTTGGGCGCGTCGGCCGCGGTGGGGCGCGGTTGTTTTCTGCGCATTATCATTGTTAGAACCGCGACGCCAACATGCCGTCCAACTCCACTCCCATCCCAACGCCCAAGAGGCTTTCCAGGGACCTTGCTGCGCGTATTCTCGACCGTGCGGCAACGCTCGATGCCACTGAGCAGAAGGTGGACGTCGCCACGCTCCGTGCTGCGGCGTTCGATGCTGGGATCAGTCCGGAGGCATTTGAACGCGCGCTCGCCGAGGCAGCGGTCGTAGCGCGCGGGTCGGTGGCTGCGCCGACACGGACGCGTGTGGACGCTTATGACGTCGCGAGCAAGACGTTCTGGGTCGGCTTGCTTACCGGAACAGCGGCGATTGCCGTGGCGTCGCTGATCCTGGGGCCAGACGACGATGCCACTGCCGGCGCCATCATTGGTGGTGGAGGAGCACTCGTCGGCACGTTCGTTCATCTGCTACGAACGTTCCGCAATCGCAATAAGTAGTGCGTCGCCTGTTCTTCATCCTCGCTGGTGCCGGCTCTGCGCTGAGCGCGGCCGGCGCACAGAGTGCCACGGTCACCGGCCAGGTCGTCCTCCGCGACGACGGCCAGCCGCTCGGCTACACGACGATCGCCGTGCTCTCGCAGGGCACGCAGCAGCTGGCCGGCGAGAACGGCAGCTTCGCGCTCACGCTCCCTGCGGGCGAGGTGCGCCTTCGCTTCAAGCGCATCGGGTTCCTCCCCAAAGACACTGCCTTGATGGTGATCCCGTGCCGCCTCCCCGAACGATCGCCACATACGTCGAGGTCGCGGCCTAGCGTTACCTCAGGTCACACTCAGCGCGGCAGAGGCAAAAAATGCGTCGCTCGACCAGCCCCTCGCGTGCGGTTCTCGCCCTTTCACTCACGATCTGGTCTCAGGCTTGTTTCACGACATACCGGCCGCCGCCCGCCGACGCGTCACTGATGCAGGGACGCTGGGTTCGTGTCCGATCGAACGAACCACTCCCGCTCAAGCAGGCCATCGGTGCAGCCGATGCGCCGACGCTATGCGAGGTGACTTCCGTGGAGGGACAAGTAAAGCGAGCAATGGGTGACACGCTCGTGCTCGAACACATCAAAGTCGCCCTCGCGACCGAATCCGAAGGGGTCGTCCGCCAGTGCACCACGCGCGACGTGGTGCTGCTCCTGGTCACACCGGAGACCGAAGTGACGGTGCAAGGGATCGCCGGCGGACGATCGACCGCTCTCTACGTTGTAGTCGTGCTGGCACTGGTTGCTCTCGCCGGATTCGCGGCGTCCAGTATGACGTTGGGTAGCTATTAGCAGCCCCAGGTAGTTCCTGACGGTCGCTCTACGGCAACGAGTACGCGACGTACGCGTCGTGCGACTTGGCGCCCAGTTTTCCTCCGCCGGCCGCGATGACGACGTACTGCTTGCCTCGCACGGCATAAGTCGCAGGCGTCGCGAAGCCGGGCGCGGGCAGTGTCGCCTCCCACAGGATCTTGCCCGTCTCTGAATCCAGTGCGCGGAACTTCGAGTCCTGCGTCGCCGCGATGAACACGAGTCCACCCGCGGTCACGATCGGTCCGCCGTACTGTTCCTGCCCGGTGATCGGAATGCCGCGCGCGGTCAGCTCCGCGTATTCGCCCAGCGGGATGCGCCAGCGATGCTCGCCGGTGCTGAGATCGATGGCCGTGAGCGTTCCCCACGGCGGCTTGATCGCGGGATAGCCGCTCGAGTCGCGCCACCGCTCGTAGCCCGCGAACTCGTACGGCGACAACGCCGGCTTCTTCCGCAGCTCCGCCAGGTTTCGCGCATGAGCGGCCATGTCGATCTTCGGCGGCCCGCGCCCCAGCAGATAGTTGATCAACGTGCTCTTCTCGGCTTCGGGCAGACCATCGAACGAGGGCATGAAGCCCCGTCCCCGCTCGATGATTTGCCGTAGTTCGCTTGCCGAGAACGGAGAACGTATTGCCGAGAACAGCAGTGATGGCGCTCGATCGCGGCCCCGCCGATCAGCCCCATGACAACTCGCGCAGGTGGTTGAGTAAACGAGAGCTCCAGCTCGCGGCTGATCACCTGGCGCCGGAAGCGCCGCCGCGAGGCGCATCTGCGCGATCCATGGGACTTCGCTCGAGTTCACGTAGAGCACGCCGGTCTTCGTGTCCACAGCCGCGCCGCCCCATTCGCCGCCGCCGTCGAAGCCCGGGAGCATGACGTTCCCCTCGCGGTTCGGTGGCTGCCAGAGCGAGTACGGGCGCAGCGACCGGAAGCGCTTCATCGCCGCGTCGTGCGCTTGCGGGGAGAGATGGGTGACGTCACTCTCGGCGAATGATTGTCGCGCGAACGGCGCGGGCCTGGTTGGGAAGGGCTGCGTCGGCCACGCCTGTTCGCCGGGAAGGTCGCTCGGGGGCGCGGGGCGCTCTTCTATAGTATAGAGGGGTTCCCCTGTCTCCCGGTTGAAGACGAAGACGAAGCCCGCCTTCGTGATCTGAACAACCGCGTCGGCCGCCGAGGGCCGAGAGCCGAGAGCCGAGAGCCGAACCAGGTTCGGCGCCGCCGGGAGATCACGATCCCACAAATCGTGATGCACCACCTGGAAATGCCAGAGCCGTTTGCCCGTCGCGGCGTCGAGCGCGAGCAGCGTGTTGGCGAAGAGATTCGCACCGATGCGATCTGCGCCATAAAAGTCGGGCGTCGCCGATCCCGTGGGGACGAAGACGATGCCGCGTTTGACATCCACGGCCATGCCGGGCCAGGAGTTCGCGCCGCCGGCCGTCTTCCACGCGTCGGCGGGCCACGTGTCGTGTCCGAGTTCGCCGGGCTGAGGGATCGTGTGGAACGTCCAGCGGATCGCGCCGGTGTGCACGTCGTAGGCGCGGACGTCGCCGGGCGCGGCGCCTTCGCCCTCGCCGACGCGCATGCCCTGGATGAGGAGATCCTTGTAGATGGCGCCCGGGCTGGTGGCGACCAGATACGCGTCGCCGATGTCGCGCGAGAGACCGTTGGATAGATCGACGGACCCCGAGTCGCCGAAGGTCGGAATGAGAATGCCGGTGCTCGCGTCGAGTGAATAAAGCCGTTTGCCAGCGGTGAAGAGGATTCTCTTGTTGGCGCCGTCGGCCCAGTAGACCACGCCGCGGTTGACGTTGCCGAACGGCGGGCGCTCGTGGTGCGCGGGCGGAGCGAACGTCCAGATCGGCGTTCCGCTGTCGGCGCGAAGGGCCACGACCGCGACAGCGGGCGTGGTCGTATAGAGAATGCCGTCAACGACGACCGGCGTCGCCTGGATCTCGCCGCGGCCGCTGGCGGGGATGTCGCCGGTGCGGTACGTCCACGCGACCTGAAGCTGCGCGACGTTCCGGCGATTGATGACGTCGAGCGCGGAGAAACGCGAGTTGCCGCGATCGCCGCCGGTCGCGCGCCAGTCGGCGGGAGCGTCATTAGTCGTGCACCCCGCGAGAAGCAGGGTAGCGACGGCTCGGATGCTCGAGGCAATGGCGCGCACGAGGAGGTCGCGCAGGGCGGCTGAGTGCCGTTACGGAATGGCGCGAGGAATTCTGTTGCGGGAGCCGAATCCAAACCCGAATCCGGGCGCGAAGTAGAGCGACAGTGCCCCCCGATACGTCGTTCCCCACGCCTGGCCCTGTCGCTCGCCGTCCTTGAAGGAGACAATCTCGCCGTTCAACCCACCGCCGTCGTCCGCGGCGAAGCGCGCATCGATGTCCTGTTTCGCGAGCCTGAGCTCAAATGGCGTTTTTTCGTTGTCGTAACGCAGCGTCTTGTTCGCATCCCGCAGAACGACCGTGCCGCTGAAGGCCACTTCCTGACCCCTCGGCGACTTTACGATGAGAACGACCGTGTCACCCTTGGCAGTGACACTGGTCTGCGCGTTCGCTTGCGTGGCGGACACGGCGAATCCCAGCAGCGCGGCGGCGAACTTCGGCAGATTCATGTGAGCCGCTAGCGGATCAGCTTCGCCAGAACGGCGATATCCGCCCGACTGCTGTCAGCGCCCTGCATCCAGGTCACGATAAACTCCGTCGCTTCGGGGAATTCCGCTCAACGTATCCTATGCATTTCGACTGGCAGCATCAATGTCACGCGACGCTGCCCAAACGCCCTCCGGATTCTGTGTCGGCACGGGACTCCCTGCAACAAAACCGATTCGCGATGCGTAGAGCTCAGTGTATGGAACGCAAACATTCAAAGCGCTTGATCGATCGACAGACGGCACCAGGTCCGTTTGTCGCGAGACTGGACGCGCGCAGTGAGGAGCTTCGACTCGGGGGATAGCGCCTAAACGCTGATCTGCACCGACCCAACGCCCCATCTGCGCGCCGCCGCGGGTGGGGCGTTCTGCTTTTACAACTGACAACATGGCGCTCATGGGCTTTTGCCGAGCGCTGCCGGAACGCGTAGTTCAATCAGAACGCGACGATCGCCGTGTGCGTCCATTGCCCGACGAGGGCCGATTCGCACGGAGCCGACGACGTCGAGATGTGGGTATCCACTCCCACCGCGCCCGGTTCTTGTCGGCACCGTCAAACGATGACGAAGAATCCGCGAGCGGCCCCTATCGCACGCGGGCCTTCTGCAGCGATACCACGAAGTCGCGCGAGTTCACCAGCAGCTCGCGGAGATCCTTGCGCTTGATGCGTCCCAGCCGCGCGAGCACGCAGGGGTAGTTGACGTAGTGCGGCTTGAGGTAGAACACGTCCGGGTTCTGGGCCAGCAGCCAGTCGCGATCCACGAAGCTGAGACGGGCGACGAGCGTGTTCGGTTCGGCCTCGCGATTGGTGGCGATGCACGCGAACATCTTGCCGCGCACCTTGAGCGCGGGCACGCCCCAGGAGATGCCTTCGGTGATGTCAGTGAGCGCAGACGCGGCGTCGCGGACCTTGTCGAAGCTGACAAGCTTGCTTGTTCGCACGACACTCACGATGACTCTGCCTGAGCTAACGGAACCAGAGCGCGATGTTCGACGCGAGGAGCGCCGCCCAGGCCAGGAAGAAGAATCTCGTCTGCTCCTTCAGACTCCGTTCGAGGTAGGTACGCATGTCCGCGAAGCCGACCTCCATCTTCTTGTCGAGCATGGCAAACGTGACGTCCATCTTCTTGTCGAGCGTG
>Ga0137429_1000820_pt1 | contig 11122 bp, 6 predicted proteins | sample EasRivERMZT736_2_FD_102304 | JGI IMG/M metagenome (GOLD analysis project Ga0137429, IMG submission 102304) | Soil microbial communities from meander-bound floodplain in the East River, Colorado, USA - East River MetaG ERMZT736_2 | ecosystem: Environmental > Terrestrial > Soil > Floodplain ...
CTTACTCCCGCACTCCGGGCATCTCGGCTCGACCAAGCCCATAAGATTGTAACCACATTGAAGGCATTCGTTGCGTTTCTTTCGACGCAGGCGCCGCCGCTCGCGGATGGAGTCGCGGATGGGGGAGATCATGAACGGAATCACCAGCGGCCAAACCGGGAGCCGAAAATAGCTCGATTCAACGAGCCATTGCGATCCTGAGAAGCCAAACGGCGGGCGAGGCCTCGGCCCAATTGCGGCACGCCAACTCCCCCCGACTGGTGGGACGGCAATACGATCGCCGATTCGGATCGGGACGCGAAACACCGGCGGCGACGGCGGACCTGCGAGGGCGTCATCCCATTGGCCGATATCCTCGGCCTGGGAGTTCAAAAACAAGATCGATTGGTACTCGCCCGCCTCGACGGAAAACAGCTCTTGCGGAGAGTGAAACCAAAACAGCCGCACGCGGCCATCGTAAAAATGCAACAGAACTACATCGCAATTGAAGGAGAGGAGCTTAAACGAAGGGATCATCACGTAGCTAAGCGCCCCGAACACGGCGAGCGCCGCGGCGAGCAGCGCGCATCCGCCCGCGATGATTTTTCGGCTCATGCCACTATTACCCACGCGGCACGGACAGTCCCTAGCGCGCCGTCAAGCTCTTCGGGCCACGAAGTTCCGGCATGGGCGACAGCTTAGGGGCCGGGCGGTTCTTAAACTTCTCGTAGCTTTCCGTTTGCATGCTTCTCAGATCAATCGGCCGACCGTCGATGAACATGTGCGTCACCTGGGCCACGGTCTGCAACGGCGTATCCGTGGTCACGATCAGGTCGGCTCGCTTACCCGGCTCGATCGACCCGACGCGATCGGCGATGCCGAGAATCTCCGCCGCGCCGAGGGTCAGAGCGTACTCCGCCCGCTCGCGCAGAAGCCCGTGGGCGACGGCCATCCCCACCATGGAGCCAAGATCAAAGGCGCTTGAAGCACTCTCACTTCCGAAACAGAACCGCACCCCGGCGCGATCCAACTCCGCCGCACAACGATAGACCGAATCCCACGCCTCAAACTCTCCCCGCGGATAGCTCAGTACAGTGGCGAGAATGACCGGGATTCCTTTTTGCTTGAGGACGTCGGCCAGCTTCCAGGATTCCGCGCCTCCGCCGAGAATACACTTGAGTTTGTGCTTTTCCGCGAACTCGATGGCGTCGAGGATCGGCTTATAAGTCCCGGCCTCGAAGATCACGGGATTCTCGCCCCGCACATAGGGGACCATCGCCTCCAAGGTAAGATCGACGTCAAAGCGAATCTTTGGATCCGTAGCGGCAAGCTGCTTCACGTCGGCGTAATGCTTGGCCTTGGCGATGTAGTCTTCGAGCCGCTTGAGCGCCTTCTTGTGTTCGTCAATCTGCTTTTTCTTCGCTTCTTTGTCCTCTGGCAGGTGAGCGGGCAGGCTCGGTACGCTCATGTGCAAGCCGAACGCGTCCACCACGAGCATGTCCGGGGTCGTCCACCCGTCCAAATGGATGACCGCACTTTGCCCAAAAATACGCCCGCCGGAGGGCCTTGCCAAGGCCGTCGTAATTCCGGCCGTTCGTGCGATGCGAATGTGTTCGCTGTGCGGATGGACCGCGCTCGCGGCCTTTAGATGGGGATTGAACGTCCCAATCTCATTGAAGTCGCGAGTTGAGCGTAGCGAATCGACCTCATTCAATCCGAGGATGCTGCTTGCGTCGATCAAACCCGGGTAGACGTGCAAACCCGATCCGTCGATCACGCCGGCGCCGGGTGGGACCGTCGCATTCAGCCCCACCTCCAGAATCTTGTCCTCCACAATCACCACCGTACCCTTTTCGATCACCGCGCCGCTAATGGGATGAACGGTCGCGCCGACGATGGCGTACGCCCGATGCGGCGTCGTCGGAATCGTGCGATTCGGCGTTGTGGGACCGGCTCTCCAGTCGGTCTGGGGCTCGACGGGGTCGGGTCGTGAATCCTCGAAATAAACCTCGCCGTCGATTAAAGTCATCACACACTTACTGAACGTGCTAAGGGGGTGGCCATTGTAAATCGCGAGGTCGCCGTCCTTGCCGACCTCGAGACTGCCCACACGTTCGTCGATCTGCAACTGCATCGCCGGATTGAGCGTCACCAGCCGCAGAGCTTGGTTCTCATCCAATCCGCCCCACTTGATGCACTTGGCCGCTTCCTGATTGAGGTAGCGGATCGTGTTGGCCGAATCTGAGTTGACCGAAGCGTTTACGCCACGTTGGGTCATCAGGGCCGCATTGTGCGGAATCGCCCCGTAGGCCTCGACCTTGTACGCCCAGTCATTGGCGAAAGAGGAAGCCCCGCAGCCGTGCCGGGCGAGTTCGGGCGCGATGCGGTAGCCTTCCAGCACGTGGTGGAGCGTCCCGATGCGGATGCCGTATTCCTCGGCAACGGCGAGCAATCGCAAAATCTCCTCCGATCGGTAGCAATGGCTATGGACGGTCAGCTTCCCGGATAGCACGTCGGCCAGCGCTTCGAGACGAAGGTCCTTCCGCGGCGGCGATACGTCTTGTCCACTCTGCGACTGCCGGTTGTAGTCGTCCCACTCGCGTTGGTAGTCCCTTGCCGCCTCGAAGGCCATCCGGATCGTCGCCTCCACTCCCATCCGTGTGTTGGGATACCGCTTTCCGAAATTCTCGAAGAAGTTCGCTTGGGTTACGTTTTCGCCAAGAGCGAACTTGATCGTCGGTGGCGCGTCGGCGATCACCATTTCTGCGACGGGTCGCTCGTACTTGAGCTTGAAAATCACGTTTTGCCCGCCGATGGTGTTGGCCGACCCGTGCATGGCATGGTGCGTCGTTGCTCCGCCTGCAACCGCCCGGTATATCGACACGTCGTGCGGATCGATGGTGTCGGCGACACGCACTTCCGCGCTGATCGAGTTGGTTCCTTCGTTCACTCCGTCGATCCCCAGGTGCGAGTGCGGATCGACGATCCCGGGCATGACGAATCGTCCCGCGGCATCGATGACCGTCACGCCGGGCGTGGCCGGCACATCCGACCCCATGGCGGCGATCTTGCCGTTTCGAATTAGGATTGACCCATTCGAGATCGTCGGACCCGTCACCGGGATAATGGTCGCGTTTTTCACGAGAACGCTTCCACCGGTCTTGGTTTTCGGAATGCGATCGGCCTTGATCTCGACTGCCCACGTCGGTCCTTTGTCTTCCTCCTCAGAGGGCGTCGCAGCGTCCTTCTTGATCTCGGGTGTATCCGACGATTTCGCCGACGCAGACTCCTCCGTGGATTTCTCACTCTCGGGGCGGTCGCCCTTTCCGTCTTTTTCAGCCTTTTCTTTCTCCTCATCGGCGTCGATGTCGATTTTTTTGCCGTCGATGACGACGAACTTGACCTTGGCGGCCTTGTCCGACAGCGGCTTGGTCATCACGGTCACGTTCGCCACAAACCCTGGTGCGATGGCGCCAAGCTGACCCTTCATCCCGAGCACCTCGGCGGCGTTGGAAGTCAACGCCGCCAGTGCTGCTTCTTCGGGCAAGCCCTTCTCGATCACGAGACGGAGGCTATCCATGAATTCGGAGGCCTTCTTGAACGGGCGAGTGGTAAGGGCGAACGGCACGCCGGCCTCATGCAGGCGAATCACGTTCGCCACTTGCTCCTCCCACAGACGGCGTCGTTCTTTGCGGAGCTTCAGTGGCTCATAGATCTTCTCTTCCTTCTGATCTTTTTTGGGTTCTTTCACTTCACCGCCTTCCTTGAGTTCACTCGGCGGTTCTGCGGGCTCGGACGCTTCCGCATCCGGCTTTTTCACTTTGGCGTCGGGCTTCTTCCTTCCGTATTCCGCCTCTTCGTCGAATTTGAGACTGACAATCAATGGCACGCGCTCAGCCTTAATGCGATCAATGACTTGCCAAGCCTCTTTTCCCCCCGTGATGGCTACGTCGAGCTTGAATTCGGCGGACAGATCGAGCGCCCGACGGATTTCGTTGTCCGAGTTGGCCTCAAAGAAAAGACGTTGAGATCGCCCAAGCATGGGCTGTAAAGCGTCCAATGCCGCATCCGTCGGCGGGCGAATTGCGTTGTTGGGATGGCGTTCGTAGTGCTTCTGTAGCTTGGCTTGTCGACGGGCATCGAGCAGGACTTGCCGGAATTGGGCGAACACGCCGAGGATGGTACGCGGGTATTCACCCGGTTCACCGACGGTAAACGAGCCGTGCTGGGCGACATTGGGAACGAGGACGGCCCGACGAATCGGATCATTCGACAGACCGACGAGGTCGCTGCTGCCGCCCAGAATTCCGTCGCGCGGGGCGATGAGGGCCGAGGTGAATCCGACGGCCCGATGGGCCTCCCGTTGCTTGTCGTCGGGGACGTATTGGTCGATGGCTCGCGTCTGCGGGCGGATGCCACGTCGTTCCGCGAATCGAGTTGCCGGCATCGGCCCTTCGCGCGGATCGGGGTTGAAGTCCTCCGTCCGCTCACGTTCCTCCTTGGTCCGTTCTTTCTCAGGGATGCCCAGGTTTGTTTGGGCGTCAATGAACCCCGGGTAGACGATGAGCCCCGACCCGTCGATCCGCTCGGCATGGGGAGGGATGCCCACATCAGTTCCGACAGCGATGATCCGACCGTCCAGCATGACAATCGTGCCCGATTCGATGGTCACGCCGGTCCCGGTGACGATCTTAACATTGGTCAGCGCCGTGGGCGTCTCAATATCGCCGTGGGATGAGTCCACCGCGATCGTCGCGAAGACCAAACCAAGGCTACAAATCATCCGCCGATTACGTATGTTATTCACTACCGTCATCCTTCTAAAAACAAGTATTCCAGGCGCGAGAGTGTACGGAACCCACGCGACGCTGTCGATTTCCGATCGCACCGGCGGCCGTCAGCCGCACGACCACGGCAGCAACAAAACCCTTGAGTTTTGGTGCGAGGGAATCAGCCCCCAACCGTGCGGCGAGGGACCATCGTCAGCCGCACGACCCTTGAGTCGTGCGGCGAGGGACCATGACTCACCAACGGGACAAACCGCAGAAATTGTGTTAAAACCTGTCCGCAACCCGCCCGATGAAACGGTCGGGCGGGCGGAGCTTGAGTATGACGACGATTCTTGTAACCGGCGGGGCCGGGTTTATAGGGTCGCACCTGGCGACGCGGTTTGTCGAGTTGGGCCACCGGGTCCGCGTCTTCGACAATTTTTCGACCGGACACCGATCCAACCTCTCGCACCTGAGCGGGCGGATCGAGTTGGTCGAGGCGGATCTGCGTGATGCGGTAGCGTGCCTGAGAGCGTGCGACGGGGTCGAGTTCGTCTTTCATCAAGCCGCGCTCGGGTCGGTCCCCCTTTCCGTTGACGACCCTCAGACCAGCCACGACGTGAACATCAACGGGACGTTCAACATGCTGCTGGCCGCCGTCCATCACAAAGTGCGACGCTTTATCTACGCCGGGAGCAGTTCCGCATACGGCGATACCGAAGAATCGCCCAAGCACGAAGGGATGCGCCCCCGACCGCTCAGCCCCTACGCCGTCCAGAAGCTAACCGGGGAGGAATACTTAGGCGCGTTTTGCGTTTGCTACGGATTGGAAACGATCACGCTGCGCTACTTCAACGTATTCGGGCCGCGACAGGATCCCAAGAGTCATTACGCGGCCGCGATCCCCGCGTTTGTGAGCACGATCATGCAAAAACAAGCCCCGACCATTTACGGGGATGGCGAGCAATCGAGAGACTTCACGTATATCGACAACGTGGTCGACGGCAATGTCCTGGCCATGTCCGCGAAGAAAACGTGCGGCGAGACGGTCAACGTGGCCTGCGGCGGGCAGATCACCATTAACCAAGTGATCGCGGCGATCAACAAGGCACTAAGAACGAATGTCCGGCCGAAATATGTCGACCCTCGTGCCGGCGACGTGCGGCATTCGTGCGCGGACGTACGACTGGCAAAGACATTGCTCGGGTATGCGCCCAAGGTGTCGTTCGAGGATGGACTGCGCCGGGCAATTGATTACTACCGCTCGATCGCAGGCTGACGGTCCGCTTTGACACAATCGATGACGACACCCAAGAATATCCATCTGCGTCAATATGCAGACCATTCGCGCGATTGGCGGGAGAATGCGTACATCTACCCGGTGATTTCCCGGCGCAGCGGCGGGCTGAGCATCGGCATCAACCTCAACCCCGACACGGCCTGCAATTTCGATTGCGTCTACTGCCAAGTGGACCGAACGGGCACGCCGCGCGTCAGTGAAGTCGATGTCGCACGACTTGGTGATGAGCTTTCGCTAATGATGGCTGACGCGCAAAGCGGAGCCTTGTTCGACGATCCTGCGTTCGCGGATGTTCCGATTGAGCGGCGACGGATTCGGGATTTTGCGTTCTCCGGAGACGGCGAGCCGACGACCTGCAAGCATTTCCGAGAATGCGTCGACCTGGTGGCAAGATTCAAGAGCGAGGCAGCGCTGGACGACGCCAAGATTGTTCTCATCACCGACGCATGTTATTTGACCAAGCCCAACGTAGTCGCCGGGTTGGCGATCATGGACCAAAACAACGGCGAGATATGGGCGAAACTCGACGCCGGAACGGAAGAATACTATCAACGGGTCAATCGGCCCAACTACCCGTTGCGGCATGTGATGGAGAATATCATCGCCGCGGCTCAGGTTAGGCCGATGGTCATTCAGGCGCTGTTCATGCGATTGGAAGGGGTAGGACCGGATGAGGCGGAACGGTCGGCGTTTTGCGATCGACTGAACGAGGTGATCAATACCGGCGGGCGCATCGCCTACGTTCAGGTATACACGGTCGCCCGCCGACCGGCAGAAAGTTACGTGACCGCCCTCAGCGACGCGGAAGTCGATCGCATACGCGACCTCGTTCGTGTACGAACGAACCTGCGGGCCGAGTCCTATTACGGCGCGAGCTAATTTCCGCGCCTAAACTCACTTTCCTTGGAGTTGGGGCCAAGTTTCCGGCGTCGTGGAGCCTCATTATCGGTACGTACTGCTTCAGACACTCTCGCAACCGACCGAAGCTAAATCCGGGATTAGAACCCTACGCAGTCTCTATAATAATGAGGTCTCAATGAGGGAAACGGCTTGCACATGACGCACCATCATGGCCGACCATCTCGCCCCCGCTCTCACGGGAGCGGGTGCTGCCGTTCGACAGTGTTGATCGCCATCCTCCTTTGCGGCCTTGGATCGCCACAATGGGTCTTCGCCGCGGATAGGCCGCCCCTGCTGGGTCCGACCAACCGAGAGGAAATGACCTCCCTCGTTCGCGCCCTCGGCGATCCTGCCCACGAAGCGAGGATGTTCGCCACGCGCCGCCTCTGCGCGATTGGCATGGAGGCCCATGAGCTTCTGCAATCCGCAGCCGACAGCACCGACGTGGAAGCGGCACTTCGCGCCAAGCAACTACTCGCCGTGTTCGATCGCCTATGGTTCTCCGGCGCCGACGTGTCTCTGTCTTTCTCGAAACCCATCATCGACTGGCTTGAACCCGTCGACTTGAACATCACCATGACGAATCGCTTAACGTACCCGGCGCGAGTGCCGTTCGACCTCCATCCGACCCCCCTCATTCCCTCCTTACCAAGGGGGGAGGCTGGTGCGTCGGAAGCCGACGACGCCCGGCAGGTGGCCGACATGCTCGACCTTGCCGAATGGCTCAAAGTTCGTGCCCCCGACGGACGAGAACTTGATCTTCGCGTCGATGACATCGGCGGCGACCCGGCCGTTTTCGCCGTGGTGCAATCACGTCTCGCCGGCGGTCCCGGAAGCGGACTCGCCGCCGGCGAACGGATCACCGTAACGGCACGGGCTTTCAACCGCGGATGGGCGCGGTTTCCATTGTTAGACCGTGGCGAGTACACGGTCATGTTGGACTACATGCCGGATTGGACGGATGAAGTCCTCGCCGCCGCACGTGTGGGCCGGGTAAGCAGTACGCCCGCGACGGTCACCATCCGCGACGGCGCTCCGCCGAGCATCTCACGGACTGGAATCCAGACCGATCTGATCGTCGAGCGGGATGGCACATTCCTCATCGCCCGCCTCGTCAACCGCACCGACCAACCGGTCCTCGTCAATATGAACTTCGGAGGAGCGGCCCCCTTCGCCGATGGCAGGTGGGTCTACGAGCTTGACCAATCGCGCCGCGACCTACCGATATTGCCAAAGCCAGGCGCTTCATGGCACGACTTCAAACCGGAACTGCTTGTTGAAGTCGGCCCCGGACAGTCCGCCGAACTCGCTCGCATCTCTTTCAACGATCTTCGAAAAAAACTGGTCAACGCCGGCGCCGATCTCTCCGGGGACCGCTGGAGTATGCACTTCACCTACGCCAACCTATGCGACCGCCAGTGGCAGACCCGACAAGGCTCGGCCCTACTGGGCAACGAGAACGCGCCGCCGTTCTTCCAGAAGCCGCTGCCCCGGCGAACGCTGTCCGCTCGCCAGGGCAGCAACCGTCTTACGGCCTCAAATCTCAACTAACGCGGCCCTATTTCTTGCGCGTGTACTTGCCCTTCATCTCAACCTTCTTCCCGATATGGAAGGGGTACCGCCACTCGGTCATGCACCAGTCAAGGGTGTTGTTGTCGGTAACGCAGATGCAGTAGCGGCCGTGACTGGTCGTGCCGTCCAGGCCCACGCTCTTGTAATCCATCGTCCAGCACTTGTCGGCGGCATTGTACTTGGCCGTTCCCCGCTGCGGATAGCCCCAGTTATTGAACATCCCCCAGATGTACTTTTTCTCGCGGGGATGCCAACTCCATTTGCCCTCGGCCTCGAACTTGGTGTTCTGATTCTGCGAGACGAAGTTTCCGTTCAGCGAGCGCTTATCCAGCGTCCACTTCCATTCCGCCGTGCCGGTCCACTTCCTGTTCGGCTCGTCTGCATTGAGCATTTCCGCCTCCCAGGTCCACGACCCGACGAAGACATCGTAAGCGTCCAATTCAGCCGGCCGCGGCGGCTGCTTGATATTGGCGAAGTCCGCCTTTGGAGCGGCGCAGCCGGACACGAGCCACGCCGCTACCACCGCCGTCAAACCAAATCTATTCGCGCATCGCATACACTTTTCTCCTTTGTAAAAGAAACGGGAGCTGTCCACTCGCCCACGGCGCGGTAGGATAAGGTCGGCTTTATCGGAATGCTAGCGCAAAATCTGCGCATCAATTGGCAGGACAAGGTCGCCGACCGGGGATCCGGAGTTCACCTGAGGCGAGGGCCAGGAACATCGTGCAAATGTCACAGAACGATTCCATCGTCATCACCGGCTGCGGATGGGTGACTCCGTTCGCATCGGGGAGTATCCAGGCCGTCTTGCAAGCCGCCGCGCGCCGCACGGTGGCCCCAGCGATGCCCCAGGGGTACTGGCTGATCCCGGATGAACTCTTGGATGGTTTCCCCAACCTGTCACCCGAGTGCCGCAATGACCCTGGGGCGTGGCTGACCGCCGTGGCGTTTGAGCTCGCCCGGCGGGGTTCATCCTTCGTGCCGGGTTCGGTCCCATCGGAGCGGGTCGGGTTGGTGTTGGGAAACGCCCTCGCCGGGCAGTCGGGCATGATCGACTTCGCCAACGATGTCCGGCAGCAGTCCCCTCGGTTCGTCAGTCCCATCCGTTTTCCCCAAACCGTCGGAAACTTCATCACCGGCGCGCTTTCGCGAGCGTACGACATTCGCGGCCCAAACTCCACAATCGCCTGCGGATCGGCCTCGGGCTTGTCAGCCGTCATCGATGGCTGTGCCCTGCTATCCGCCGGAAAGGCGGATGTGATCTTCGCCGGTGGTACGGAGCGGCTAACGCCTGCCCTGGCGTCGGGACTGGCCGATGCGGGCGTGATCTTCAGCGATGGGGCATGTCTGTTTGTTTTGGAGCGACGCGAGCACGCCCTGGAACGCAGTGCGACGGTCCTCGCGACAATCAACCCCCCGTTGGGTCAGTGCCCCCCTGAGCCGCGGGCGGAACACAGTCCCGGCGCGCCGGGAGCCCGCGCGACTCCTTCAACCTTAGACCCCATTCGTTCCGTCGCAGGCTCCCGGGAACCGAATGCGGTTTTCATCGAACATTGGATCGGGCGATGTTTGGGGGCGTTGGGTGCAGCCGCCGTCGCCGCGGCCATTGGCGCGGCACAGGGGCTTCCCGTCCCCTTCGTTTCGGAGGCGGATTCGACAGTCGTTATCACACGCACATTCACTGACAAACTCCGCAGTAATGGCCATGTCGTCGTTCGCGCCTCATCCGACGGCGGGCCCCCGATGACGATCGAAATTGTAGTCCCGCCTTCGAGTGCATGTTAGAACCCCTCTCCCCCGCTGGGGGGTCAGACGAGCCGACCGAGAGTCGGACGAGGCGACCAAGGCGGGAGCGTCCGGGAGGGTCCGAGGGAAGGCTGAGGAGGCTTCAGGAGACACGCTTCGCCGTTCATTCCTGGAATCCTTCGCCGTCCCTATCCGCCAGGCGCCGCTGCCCAAGCCCGATCATCTTCGGACGCCCTGTTTTCCCGCGATCTCACCCGAGTCGATAGCCTTCCACGGCAGGCCGAAAAACGGTAGTGGGTCAGTTTGACTCATTTAACAAACCGACCATTTCTTCGATCGTCCACACGTGATCGGCCAGGCCAGCCGCAACAGCTGGGGTCGTTTTGATCGTTTGGTGCTTCCGAACGAAATTATAGTGCATGAAGTGCAGGGCGACCGAGCATTCGTGATTGAATAGCTTTTTGCTGAAAGCGTTTGTTAGACGGGTGTACCGACGGTTGCTCATTCTGACCGTGAGGTTTTGACGCTCCACAAAGCTGGTCGAAATGTGGGCCTTGTCCGGCAATCCGAGTTGCGGCGTTTTTTTCGCACCGTTGCACTTGGGCGGACTGTAGCGGGCTTCCGTGGTGGGCGCTTCGCTCTTGGGGTCGCCGTATAGTTTGACCAATTGAGCGAAATCGACTTCCGAACCGAAAGCATTTTCAACCGCGTCGAGGTACATCTTGTGGCCGTCGGTCGTTAGTTGAAGGCGCTGAAAAACTCGACCAGCGATATCCAGCATGAATTCCTCGGCGCACTGTCCGTCCCGCCGCCCGCAGAGCCACGCAAGAACGAGCTTGGTATCCGCGTCGATCCC
>Ga0137429_1000821_pt1 | contig 11120 bp, 8 predicted proteins | sample EasRivERMZT736_2_FD_102304 | JGI IMG/M metagenome (GOLD analysis project Ga0137429, IMG submission 102304) | Soil microbial communities from meander-bound floodplain in the East River, Colorado, USA - East River MetaG ERMZT736_2 | ecosystem: Environmental > Terrestrial > Soil > Floodplain ...
GCCGGACACGACGGCGCTCGCGGTGAGGAAGGCTGGGATCCAGACCCAATAACTGTAGAGCTCGAACATGTGCCCGAGATACCCGCCGGTGGCGAGACGCCACGGCCGCTGCCGCACGACGGTAGCGACCAGCGACCATGAGAATGGTCGTGCAAGGAACGGGTACGGGCCGTCGCGATAACCCAACGCAACGAGCACCGCGGCGACCACGGCGCCAGCCGATCCGGCGAGTACGATGGTGGAGACGCCGGCACCGGGGAACGCGTGTACGAGATAGGGCGTCGCTTTACCAACCGTGAGGGCGCCGACGATGGTGCCGACGGCCAGTCCGCGGCGCGCCCTGAACCACGTGGCGATCATTTTCATGGCCGGCGGATAGACGCCCGCGAGACAGAAACCGCACGCGAACCGCGTCACGATCGCCGCCCCAAAACCGTCCACCAGCAGCAGCGCTGCATTGCAGCCGGCGCCCAGGATCGCCGCGACGGCAAACAACACGCGCGACTGGAGAATGTCGGCCAGATTGAGAACGGCGATCAGCGCCGTTCCGGCGACGAAACCCAACTGCACAGTCGTCGTAAGCCACCCTACCTGGGAGGCACTGAGGGACCACCGCTCCTGGAGCTGCGGCGCAACCGCGCTGCCCGAGAACCAGAGCGACATTCCCAACAGCTCGGCGATCGCGAGGAGCGCCAGGATCCGCCAACCTCGGGGGTCGAAGTCCGGCTCCGCCGGTGAATGCAACTAGACAGCCCTCATTGGGGTCATACTATCCTTGGCTGCGATACCTTGCGTCGCGCGTGGTACGTCAGCGTGCGTCGTACCTCGTGCGTTTGTCCAAAAACAACACAAAACCAGCATGAATCGAACATCATTTGCGGCGCTGGGTCTGCTGGCATTGCCATGCGCCCTGATGGCGCAGCAGCGCCTTCCGTTGAAGCTGACGCCGAAGCCAACTGTCCCCGAGATCACGCCGGCGGACCTCATGACCCGCGTGTACGCGTTCGCCGACGATTCAATGATGGGTCGCCAGACCGGGACCGTCTACCACGACAAGGGCACCGACTACATCGCGCGGGAGCTGTCGCGTCTGGGTCTCAAGCCTGGCGGTGACAACGGAACGTTCTTTCAGTCCTTTCCGACACGCGGGCTCGCGAACGACGTGAAGCTGCGTGTCGATGGCCGCGAGTTTACCGTGTGGCGCGACTTTCTCCCTCGCGACCCGGGGTCGAGCACGCCGGAACTGCGGAACACGACAGTGGTTTACGGGGGAGTGTTCTTCGACACCGCACGGATGATCGATCCGGCGCAAGCGGCGGGCAGGGTCGTCGTGTTCACCGTGCCCCGCGGGTGGCAGGCGAACCGCGGAGTGTTGATGCAGCGATATTCGGCGTCCGTCGCGATCGCCATCGCGACACTCGACCAAATGCCCGAAGAGGCGCGTGTGGCGCTGTCGCAGCCCAGCATGGCACCGGCCCCGGGAATGCTGCCACCGGTGTCGTTCTTCTACGCGTCACAGGCGATGGCTGAGGTGATGCTCGGCGCGCCGATCGCATCGTTGTCCGTAGGCGCAACCGGCAAGGCCATCAGCGGTGCTCTTGCCTTCACGCTGATGCAGGCACCCGGCCTGCGCAACGTCATCGGGATTCTTCCGGGCAGCGATCCCACGGTCCGCGGTCAGTACGTAGCGATCGGCGCGCACAGTGACCACGCGCCAGAGGGCACCGCGGTGCCAGTGGATCACGATTCCCTGTACGCCTTCTATCACATTGTAAGACCGGGCGGCGCAGACGACGGCAACAAGCCCGCTACAGCGGGGGACTGGCCGAAGATCCGAGCCTTGCTCGACAGCCTGCGAAGGCTTCGGCCGTCGCGCATGGATTCAGTTTTCAACGGCGCAGACGATGACGCGTCCGGCTCCATGGCGATGCTCGAAGTCGCGGAGGCTTTCGCGACGGCGAACGCGAAGCCAAAGCGCTCGATCCTTTTCGTGTGGCACGTGGCGGAGGAGCAAGGTCTCGTCGGCTCGCAGTACTTCACCGATCATCCTACCGTACCGCGCGACTCGATCGTCGCCCAGATCAACATCGACATGATCGGGCGCGGCGGCGCGGCCGACACGCCCGGCGGTGGCCCGGGCTACCTCCAGCTCATCGGCTCGCGCCGTCTTTCGACAGAGCTGGGCGACGTCGTCGAGGCCGAAGGAAAGAAGTTCAACCCGGCTTTCAAGTTCGACTATCAGTACGACGCGAACGGTCACCCAGGCCAGTATTACTGTCGCAGCGATCACTACAACTATGCGCGCTACGGCATCCCGGTGGTGTTCATGTCAACCGGCGGGCACGCGGAGTACCATCAGATCACAGACGAGCCGCAGTACCTCGATTATGACCAATTAGGGCGCGTGACGCAGCTGGTTCTTAACACAGCCAATCGTTTGGCCAGCTTGGAGCACAGGGTAGTCGTGGACAAACCGAAGCCGGATCCGAGGGGGAACTGCGTACAATGAAAGGAGCGGAAATGGGAAATAGAAAATGGGAAATGAGCCCATTTCCCATTCTCCATTTTCCGCCCTTACGGCTTTTTCGCCTGCCTTACATCCCGCTTGAGCTCGCGCTTGTCCTGACGCACCTCGCGACGGTCCTGCATAAGCTCGCGCCGGTCGCCGCGGATGTCGCCGTTGTCGCCCTGCTTAATGTCACGGCGTAGCTCGCGACGGTCCTGCTTGACCTCGCGACGATCCTGACGGACCTCTCGCACGTCGCGGCGGATCTCTCGCTTCTCGGCCGGCGTCACGTTGTTCCTGGGGGCCACCTGCGCGGCAGCTGAAGTTGCCAGCGCCGCCGCGAGGCCCATCCCGACTGCAATCTGTTTGAGGCTCGACATCGTGCTCTCCTGTGGAGTGAATCCCATTTGCAGGAGAGACGATCGCGGTCACGTGGACGTTAAGGCAGTTCGCGCCATTTCATTTCACGTGTGATTCAGCGCACACGCAATGCGATTCGGACTCTACCATCCACTCCGCTCACGCAGCGACGTGATGTGCGCGACGTGATGCTTGCCGTGCCATGCGTAGAGCGCGAGCATCGCGTCGAGTGACAAAGGCGCTTCCCACTCCGGGTGGTTGAGCTTCCGCTCGAAGTCCGAGGGCTTCATTCGGTCGAGCAGAAAGACCCACCGTGCGTGAAGCGCGTCGAGCAGCGTAAGCGAGTGTTCCACGAGCTTGCTCTTGCCGTCCTCGAGCTCGGCCCACCTGGCTTCATCGTACGGCTTGATCGTCGGCACATCCTCGGTGAGCGCGAGCTTGAATCGCGTGTACGCGTTCATGTGGCTGTCGGGAACGTGATGGACGACCTGCCGCACGGACCAACCGTCAGGCCGGTACGGGGTGTCGAGCTGGGCATCCGTGAGACCGCTGACGGCGGCACGCATCGCGGCCGGGGTCTTCGCGATCGCCTCGATCGCACTCGTGCGCTCAGCGGGAGTCAGGGATTTCGGCCGGACAAACTTTCCAACTGGGTATCGAAGGTCAGCGGACATTGTTGTCATCCTGAGCGAATCGAAGGATCTACTCGAACGAAGCGTAATATCGGAGCCCGGCTGTCGTGAGACGGAGCCCGGCGTCGACGAATGCCTGCGCGTGCGGGCTGGTGGCGGCGGGCTCGCCATTGATCGTTTCGACGACCATGTCCTTGGGGCGCCGATCGCTGATGTGAGTCAACAATGCCGTGACGGATGCCGTGACCAGATCCGGTTGGAGGTTCGGTCGCACCGCGACAGCGCGGCCACGCGCATCGGAGGTGACAATGACTCGGCCACCGCGCGTGACTAGGAGGGCCCGCGCGCCACGAGGCCGCGCGAACGCATCGGGCGCGCTGCCGGGCTCTCCGGCGATTGGAAGGCTCCAGATGCTCGCCGGGTCGGTCGCCGCAATCACGACGAACTCCTCGCCGGGCGCTGCAGCGGCCGCACGCAGCTGTTCGACGGCGGCTGGAAGCGCGAACTGCGCGCCGGCCAACCCGCGCACGAAGTAACCGCGTCGGACGTCGCCGCGCAGCTCCATACGACGTAGCTCACGGTAGATCGCGCGCCATGGCACTGCTGGACGCTCGCGGCGCCACCAATCACGCGTAACCACACCGTACCGGTCCAGCCACTGCTTCGCGACAACGATCGCGAGCGCGCCCTCCTGTTCTTCGCTGTGAACAACCGGCGCCGTGCGATCCAGTAGCGACCAGCGACCCGGCCACGACCCATCGCCTGTCCCGCCTTCGCGATCCGGTCGCTTCCATCGCGGCAGGCGGCGCGCGCTCAGGCGACGCAGGACGACCGGTCTGTTGGGCGATGGCACGTAGCCGGCTGGCAACCAGCTCGTCGGATCGGGATCATCTGGACGCCGTCCGGTGAGTAGTGGGCGCCAGTGCGCGACGAGGGCCAGCGCATCCACTGTGTCATTCGTCGCCAGGCCGGCCACGACCAGCTCGTGCAGCGCGTCGCGCAACGCGTGACCGCCGAGCGTGGTCGCCTGCTGAAGCTCGAAGAAGAACAGTGCTCCCCGCGATTGCATCACTTCCAGCACGACGCGCGCGCGATCGGCCAGCACGGGTTCGACATGCGCGACCCAAGCGCGCTCGGAGCCGCGCTTGATGAAGCGCACACCGCGCAGGTTGCCCGGTGGCGCTTCGTTGGCCCTGGCGCCCTCGCCGACCCAGACGAGCTCACCGCTGGCGCTCAGCTGGGAAAGCGACGCCGAGCGCGTGTCATTGACGCGCGCCGGGAGATACTCGGATTCCCACGCGAGCGGCGGCCGCGCGATCCCGTAGAGCTGGCGCATGGCTTCCGGAAGCGCATCGTGCCCCTGCAGCTGCGAGCCGGGCGCCACGTGCTGCCACCGTTGCATGAACATCGCAAACGCCTCGAGTGGCACGGCCTCGACCTGGCGTCGCGCCAGCGCCAACGCTCGCCGGCGCGCATGCTCGATCACTCGGCGCGAGCACCAGCGAACGGGCGGTTCTCGGCTGTCCGTTCTCGGCTCTCGGCCTTCGGTGCCAAGGGCAAAACGGCCACGCACGAGCGTGGAGCGAGCGGTCCAGTCGCTCAACCGCTGCGCGATCCACGCACCGTCGAAATCGTAGCGGTCGCGGATTTCGTCTACCGCGACCGGGCCCGAAAGCGCAAGGAATCGGGCGAGAATTTCTTTGCGAGCCACATCCCGCGTCAACGACGGTCGCCGAAATGCTTCCGGCGCGCTCGCGGGCACGTCCAAACCGTCGAACGCCGACAAATAGCGCGGCAGCGTTTCCACGAGCACGAAACGCCGCGCGCTCGATCCGCCTGCGGGAATTCCGACCTCGACGATCCTCCCGCTCGCCATGAGATCCTGGACTGGATCGCCGACCGTTGCGTGGTCACCGACGCGCGCCCGAAGCTCGTCGAGCGTCAGATCGCCGGCGCGATCGAGGAGGATGGCCAGCTCGTCAGCCGAACGCGCCCGCCGACCGGGATCCGTGCCGCGCCGCCGACCCAGCACCTCGCGCAGCGCGTCCGACAGGTTCGCCTCCAGCTCGCCGGGTGTGCCAAGCAGGTCTTCCAGGAGCGCACTATCCAGCGACAGGAGCGCCGCGGCCCGTTCCGCACGTGGCGTGTCGTCGGCGTACATCCAGTCCTGCACGAACCCGAACTGAAGTGCTTGCGCCATCGGCGACGGCGCCTGCGTCTGCACCGCGCGGATGGTGATACGACCATGCTCTATCTCTCGCAGTACGTCGCGCAGCGCGGCGAGATCGAACGCGTCCTGAAGCACGTCGCGGTACGTCTCCACGAGAATCGGAAACGACGGAAACTCGCGAACGGCCTCGAGCAGGTCCTGCGCCTTGAGGCGCTGGAGCCACAGCGGCATCCTCCGCCGCGGACTACCCCGCGGCAGCAGCAGCGCGCGGGCAGCGTTCATGCGGAACCGGGCCCCGAACAACGAAGAGCTGCCGACTTCCGCGGTGATGCGCTGCGTTGCCTCCTCGGGACTCAAGCCGTGGAGGAGCTGAATCGGGGGAGAACCCTGCAGCTGCGGCAAACGGAGCATGATCCCATCGTCGGTGGTCTGAACTTGAACGTCTACGCTCTCGGCTCTCGGCTCTCGGCTCTCGGCCGAGCGCCGAGGGCCGAGGGTGGAGAGCTGTTCACGGAATCGCTGCGCGAGCGCCATGCCCCACGGCGCGTTGACCCGTCCGCCGAACGGCGCGTGGAGCACGATACGAACGCTGCCGACCTCGTCGCGAAAGTGCTCCGCGATCAGCACTCGCTCGTCGGGCACGCCTCCCGTGACCGCACGCTGTTCCTGCGCGTACCTGGCCAGCGAGCGCGCCGTGGGTTCGTCGCACCGGTACGTATCCGAGATGCGCTCGATGGACGCATCGTCGGTCACGGCCCCGAGCTCACGTCGCAACTCGCCGACGCGCGCCGAAAGATGCGCGGACCTGGCGCCGTACTCGCCGTGCCAGAAAGGCATTCGGGCAGGCGCGCCCGGCGCGGGAATGACGATGACGCGATCGTGCTCGATGGTCTGGACCCGCCACGTGGTCGAGCCGAGCTGAAAGACATCGCCGACGCGTGTCTCGTGCACGAACTCCTCGTCCAGCTCACCGAGACGCGTGCGATCGGGCAGGTTGACCGTGTACAAGCCGCGATCCGGGATCGTGCCGCCGTTGATCACCGCCACGAGCCGCGCTGCCCGCGTCGCGGTGAGCCGGTCCGTCGTGCGATCCCAGGTGAGCCGCGCCTCGAGCTCGGCGGCGTCGTCGCTGGGATACTTGCCCGCGAGCATCGCGAGGACTTCGTCGAAGGCCTCACGTGTGAGCCGGTGATACGGATATGCGCGCCGAGCCAGCTCGAAGAGCGTCGCACTCTGCCAGTCTTCCACCGAGCACGCTGCAACGATGATCTGCGCGAGCACGTCGAGCGCGTTCTGCACGACTCGCGTCGGCTCGACATCGCCCTCGCGCATGGCGCGCACGATCGCGAGCATCTCCATGGCGTCGTCGCGGAACGTGGGCACGAACACGCCACGACTGGTGGCAGCGAGCGAGTGTCCGGCGCGGCCAACGCGCTGGAGGCCAGAGGCGACACGCTTCGGTGACTGCAGCTGCAGAACGAGGTCCACCGTCCCGATGTCGATGCCCAACTCCAGTGCGCTGGTACTGATGAGCGCGCGCAGCTGGCCGGCCTTGAGCGAGCGTTCGAGCGCCAGGCGGCGCTCGCGCGACAGCGATCCATGGTACGGGAGCGCGATCTCCTCGTTCGCCAGGTGGTTGAGCCGCGCCGCCATTTTCTCGGCCTGCGCGCGGCCGTTTACGAAGACGATCGTCGTACGGTTCTCGCGAACGGCCTTCAGGACAAGCGGAGCCACGGACGGCCAGATCGTGCCGCCGGTGCGTCCGAGATCCTCCACGGGCGATTGCACCGTGACTTCCATTTTCTTGACGAGGCCGCAGTCCACAATGGTGACGGGCCGAAAGACTAGTTCTCGGCCGCCGCTGCGCGGCGGGTTAGTCCTCGGTTCTCGGCCTGCAACTGCCTCACATCCACCGAGGAATCGTGCTATCTCCTCCAGTGGCTTCTGCGTGGCAGACAGTCCGATACGCTGCGGCGGGCGAGCGCAGAGAGCCTCGAGTCGCTCCAGCGTGAGGGCGAGGTGTGCACCACGCTTCGAGCCGGCGATCGCGTGAATCTCGTCCACGATCACCGCGCGCACGCCGTGGAACATGCCGCGGCCGCGCAGCGAGGTGAGCATGATGTGCAACGATTCCGGCGTCGTGATCAGGATGTGCGGCGTCTTGCGCAGCATGCGCGCGCGTGCCGACGCGGGCGTGTCGCCGGTGCGCACCGCGACTCGAATTTCCGGGAATCGCTCTCCGGCCGCACCGAAGCGCTGCTGCAGCTCCGCAAGCGGGCCCTCGAGATTTCGCTGGATGTCGTTGTTGAGCGCTTTGAGCGGCGAGACGTAGAGGAGGTGCACCGCGTTCGCCAGCGGCGTCTCGAGCCCCTCGACGATCAATGCATTGAGCTCCCACAGGAACGCCGCGAGGGTCTTGCCGGTGCCCGTCGGCGCGAGGACGAGCGTATGCTCGCCGCCCGCGATCGCCGGCCATCCTTTCTGCTGCGGCGCGCTCGGCGTGCCCAGCGTCTCACGAAACCATTCGCGGACGAGCGGATGAAAGCGGCGCAGCGCGGCGGGCGCAGCCGGGGGGGTCAATCGCTGACGACGATCTGCTGGGACGTCGTGATCCGAACGCTGCTGCCGGTGGGGAGGCAGGCATCATACTTCCGGCCCGCCATCGCCGCGGCGGTGCCCGCCGCCGCGCCCGCGGCAGCCCCAATGACGGTCGATCTCGTGTCACGTCCCATGATTTGTCCGATCACGGCGCCCGCGACGGCGCCCCCCACGACTTTACGACGGTCAGATCCCTTGTCGCGCGGTACCTCGCGGCGCTCGAGCTCCGAGAGAATCGCGACGTCCGCGTCCGCACCGACGGGCTCTGCGTTGATCTCGATCGAGCGGACGCGGAGCGTAATCTGCGCGGCCTGAGGCGTATCGCCAGCCGTCACCGACGCGACCTCGAGAACGACCGTTGTGCCGGCGGGAAGGACCGCTCCGTCCTCGCCACGGACGGACTCGTTGAGCGTGGCGACGATCTTGTCGCCCGGCCGATTCGTCGTGCAGACCGGCGACTTGGTCGCGACCGCGAAGCTCGTTCCGGCGTTGAAGCCGCGAAAGCGCGGTGCGGGCGGCGGCGCGGGGGCCGGCGGCTCGACTCGCTCGACCGGCTCGCTGGGGCGAGGACGCGGCGTGGAGACCTGAGCCGTCCGGGTCGCGGGGGCCGTTGCCCGCGGGCGCCGCACCGGCGGGCGCCCAGCGGCTTTTTGTTCGGGCGCAGGCCCGATCGCGGTGTCCTGGAATTGAGGATACGCCGGCGTCTGCGCGGCGAGCTCCAGGTCCCGCGCGAGCTCAGCCGAGTCGGCAGCGGATCTCGAATCGCGGCCAGTGCAGGCTGCGAGCAGGAACGCGAGCGTGGCAATGATCAGGCGATGGCTGGGCATATTACCAAGGGAAGCTGTACCTGTCATACACGCATCGCGGCTTGCGGGGTCCCTGCCGCGGGTGGCCACAGCTCGGTCTGGGGCAGCTCTTTCTCGAGACGCTGACGAACGCGTGACGCAATCCCCTCGGCGGCGCTGGAAGGGTCCTTGAAGAGATCGTACTCGCGGACGTCGATCATCAGCACCGGACAGTGCCGGAAACCGCTGATCCACGTGGCGTACCGGCCGTGGAGCTGTTGCCAGTACGTCCGGTCCGCATCGCGCTCCTTCGGTCGGCCGCGCTCGGCGATGCGCGCGAGGATGTGATCGAGCGGCGCATGCAGGTAGATCAACAGCCGCGGTGGGCGCGCTGCCGGAGCGTGGAGGAGCTCCCGGTACAACCGACGGTAGAGCTGCCACTCCTCGGCGGAGAGCAACCCCTGCTCGAAATGTCCAGCCGCGAATACTTCGGCGTCCTCGTACCAGGTGCGGTCCAGCACCCAGCTTCCGCCCAGACCGCGCATGCGGCGCATGCTTGCAAAACGAGTGGCGAGAAAATGCAGCTGGAGGTGCAACGCGTATGTCCGCATCCCTTCGGGACTCGAGTAGAACGGATCGAGCCAGGGATTCTCCTCATCCACGCTCTCGAGGGCGAGCTGCAGCCCGAAACGCGACGCCAGCGCGCGCGCGAGCGTCGTCTTGCCTGAGCCCACCATCCCCGCGATGCCGAGCAACATCAGCTGATTGTAAGCTCGTCAGTCGCGGGATCGTAGGCGGTGTTGAATTGAGCCAGGCGCAGGGTGGCGGGGCCGCGCAACACGGTGCCGTCGTTTGCGAACCGCGATCCATGGCACCCGCAGTCGAACTGCACGCCGTTCGTGATACTCACCAAACACCCTTCGTGCGTACACTGCTTCGAGAACGCCTCGAACGAAGCGGCTCCGGTGCGTTTCACGGCAAACCATCTGCCGGGGATGGACACGAGCTCGTCGAGGTTCGCGAGTCCCGGGTAATTCGCCACGATGACGATGACGGGATCGAAGACTCCCGGAGCCGGAGCGGTGATGGTGCCGCTCAGCACTCCGTCACCGCAACCAGCAAGCGCGACCAGTCCCGCGGCGCCCGAGGCCGTCGCCAGGAATTCGCGCCGACTCACGCAGTTGTGACAGGGCATTTTCATTTTTCGGAGAGGATGACGATCGCTGAGGCCCACTCGGCGGAATTCTCGTCCTGGCGATACAGCGCGTCGAGGTTCACCGCGAGATTCTCGCCGTCGCGTTTCACCGCGAAGCGGTCCATGCCACGCGTCGCGCGTCCATCGATGAACGCGCCGTCCGGTTTGTAGCGCGAGCGGTGCTTGGGACACTGGAAGCGGCCATTGCTGGCGTCCCAGCGCAGCGCTGTGTTCTGATGCGGGCAGGCGAGCGAGAACGCGTATACGCGGCCGTCGAATCGCGCGATGATCACGGATTCGTCCTTGTCGATCACGACGCCGTCGGCGGCCGGGATCGGATACATCTTGTCGGTGCGCGCGCCGGTGCCGCGCGCAAATGCGACCGTCATGGCCGAGAGACGGCTGGAGTCGACTCCAAGCGCACCTATTGCGAGCAACGCGCCCGACACGGCGTCGCGCACGAAATCGCGACGATCCATCGCCTCCCCCAGGGGGCACGCGGCGTCACAACCGCCATCGCGCTTCACGTCCTGACTCACGCCGCTTTCACGAGCGCGACACCAACAAAGGCGATCGCGAACCACAGGAAGATGCTGAACGCCGCCGTTTTCCGGAGCCGATTCCACCCGGCATCGTCGGCCGCGCCCGGCGTCAAGCGAATCCGCGATTCTGTTTTCGTCATGACATATCCGTTGAGGAGCAGCAGGGCGATCAGCGACATCTTGGTCCAGTAGATCGGCGAAACGAAATAAGTCTCCAGGTCAGCCGCGAAGAGCAGTACCCCGGTGACGACCGAAAGGCCGAGTCCCGTGAGCACGAGCCGATGGGCACGCGCCATATCCTCGAGCTGGCGCCAACGGAATTCTGCCGGCCC
>Ga0137429_1000822_pt1 | contig 11106 bp, 11 predicted proteins | sample EasRivERMZT736_2_FD_102304 | JGI IMG/M metagenome (GOLD analysis project Ga0137429, IMG submission 102304) | Soil microbial communities from meander-bound floodplain in the East River, Colorado, USA - East River MetaG ERMZT736_2 | ecosystem: Environmental > Terrestrial > Soil > Floodplain ...
GCCGGAGCGCGGTTAGCCCTGGGTCGTATCTGGCTCCGCTGCGGCCATCCCGACAAGGCCTGGGCGTGTATCGAAGATTTGGAAGCGATCGACGACGAAGAGTTGGAATACGACCGAGTCGAGGCCGACACGCTCGCGGGCGAGGCGCTATGTCAACTTGGGCGGTTTGCGGAGGCCAAGACGCGCTTGGAGTCGGCCATTGGTCGGGGTGCCGACGGCGTCGGGGTGCTAATGCTCCTGGGAGACACCCTTTTGGCGATCGACAAAGTGCCGGAAGCAGCGGACCGCTACCGTCGTGTTTTGGCCGCCGATGCGCATAATCCCTTTGCCCACCATAAGTTAGGCGTTTGCCTCCTGAAAAGCGGGCGAGCTGATGCGGCGCTGGAGCATTGCCTTTGCGCGGTTCGTGGCAAGCCCGGATTCGGCGGGGCGATGTTTAGTGCGGCCATCGCCCACATGCGGTTGGGCCAATGGCGTGCAGCTCGGGACATGTTGGGACGTGCCGCGGGGGCTTTGGAGGACAATGGGCCGGTTCGGCAAATCCAAAAGCGCTTGTGGCGCTACCAACTTCGCTATTATCTTGACCGTCTTCGAGGGCGGTTGAGGTCGCGCGGCTAATTTCAATCGCTCCGGGACTGCAACCCGGGCACCGTCTCGATTGTTATAATACCGACGGTAGGATAGCGATGGTGAATCAAGCATTGGGACAGTGGAGCAAGTTATTGCAGCGGACATCTTTGCGCCTTTCGGGTGCGATGCTAGCTATCTTCACGACGTTTGCAGCCGGGCAAGAACCTCAGCCGCCCGCAGTGCCGCCCGCGTCGCAGCCTGCACCCGCGGCGGCGAACGCGGGTACCACCCTCGAATCGGGAACCACACCGACCTCCGCGACGGTGGAGAGGATCATGGAGGAGGCGGTGAAAAACATCTCCCGCCGCTACAACCTCAACGAAGCGCAGACGGCGGAAACGCAGAAGTTGATGAAACGCGAAGTCAACCGTTTTCTTAAGGAGCACGAAGCCGAGGTTTGGCCCGCGATCCGCGATCTGCTCGCCGCCCAGCTTGGAGGCAAGCCGCCGGACAACCGCGAGGAGGTCATGCGGATTGGTAAATCGGCGAAGCCGCTCTTGGGGCTGGCCAAGGACGCCATCCTTAAGGCCAACGAGGAGTGGCGCATCAACCTGACGCCCGAACAAAAGGCCATGCACGATTTCGACCTCGGGGAAATGGAAAAGACGTTCTCGCAAATCGATAAGAACTTTGGGGATTGGGCGTCCGGCCAACCGACCGACGCGGGGCTTTTCCCTGCGCCCCCGGCCGTCGATCGCAGCCCGCCGCGACCCAAAAAGCCGCCTGCGGGGATTCCGGAACCCGAGGTGGAGACCTTCCGCGTCACCATCTTCGACACATTCGTTGAGGAGTTCATCAAAGATTATCAGTTGGACCAGGGGCAGATAGATTCCGCGCGATCGATCCTCAAGGAATTCAAAGTCAAGGCCAATGACTTCAAGGCGGCCAAGCAAGAGGAACTTGCCAAGATCGCCGTCGACCAAAAAGCGGCCATGGAAGCTCGCGACCGTGACAAGATCGCGGCCACGGAGGCGGCCCGGAAAAAGGTGTTGGAGCCGGTTTATGCGCTTTTCGGGGAGATGGAAACACGGCTCAAAGGGCTGCTTACGACGACGCAGATTGAGCGCCATGCCTCGCTACGAAGCCCGGGGCAACTCAAACCACCAGTCACGACGCCCGTAGCGCCGCCACCGCCGCCGGCGGAGCAGGCGCCCCCGCCAGCATCCGAGCCGACCAAGCCTGAATCGCCTGGAAAAAAGCAAGGCGAGTAGCCATACCGAAAGTCAGAATTCCAATCTCCTGTTTCCCCGATTACATGCTATCGGACCGATTCCACCCCCGGTACGATCTGGAATAGTTGCCTGCGGCACACTTGAATCCTACGATTTATTTGGCCGTGCGAGTGCCTATCCGTGGCCCTCGACCCTGCGAGCCTCTCGCGGCGGCGTCGTCGCTTTTCGAGCAGTTGGGGAACCCGCGCGGCGAAGAATGAGGATGTTTCGTAATACGGATTCGGGGCCTGGGACATGGAATCCATCCATTCAAAGCATCCGCTTCGACGGCTGTTCACGGGGCTTGTCGAGCATGCCTTCTGCACCGAAGTAGGGATGTGCGACCCCGTTTTGACGGAATACGTAAGCGACCTGCTGGTCAGCTTCACGCACATTGATCGGCTCCACGCGATTCGTTATGCGTCGGGGAAGCGGCTAGAGCAAGTTGCGGCAATGTTGGCGGTGGCTTCGGAGGAGCAACCGGCAACATCGGTAGAGCGTGACCGGGTGATGTACCGGCATATCGGCGATTACACGCTTTTCTGGGCCGGCGTTTATCCGGAGCAGCTCAAGCTCGTCACCCGCGATCCGTCCGATGTGCTATTGGATTACGTCTCGCAGGGGAAGCGCTCCTACGCGATTGTCTCGCAACTCGCCGGGGAAAACGACGTACCGCCGTCATCGCTTTTCCGCCACCTCAGCGAGGACTTCGAGTTCTGCCTGTACGGGCTGGGGCTGGTCCGTCGTGGGTGGGAAGAGGCCGCCCCGATCACCGCCGAACGCGGGGACATCCTCTATTAATCAGGGGGGGCCGTTTCCACAAACCTGCACAAAGGTCTAAGCGTCAGTGAGAAGAAGCGATGCCCTTGGAGCCGCTGGTTATCCGGTGGTCTGTCGGCGGTAGACCGGCGCTGTATACTTGTTCACGTGAAAAACGCATCCCTGGGAGCGGCGGGTCATGCCTGAACTTGGACCGTCGTCGCCGTCAGGTTCACCGACCCCGGAGGAGCTTCGGAACGCATTGAAGGCGTTCAAGAAGCGACTCAAGCTCACGCGCCTCGACGACGAATCGAGCCTCGGACGTGGACCGCTGTCGGGCGGCAAGTCTTCGGGCATCGTCGCTATCACGCCTCCGCATCAGTACCCCAGGGCCGTCTGGGATCAACTGGTCGCAATGGGCCGGCTCAAATACGCGGGCCAGGGGATGTATCAGCTTTCAAATCCCTAATGATTCACGATCGAAAATGACCTTCAGTGCGCCGTCACGTGCATCGGGGTACAGAATCCTCGGTGGTGGCTTTCGCTGCCCAGCGGAGATTGGCCGATCGGCTTCGGGGGTTGTCCGCGATCTCTTTTGACGTGGGTCGGATCGACGATTCGGCAATCCTCTCGTAGGTGGCGGCCTGCAATCCGTCGCGGAAAGCATTTGCGACCTGCCGGTCCTCGCCGCTGTGAAAACTGATGATACCGATCCTCCCGCCGGGACGCAGGCAGTAGGGGGCGACGCGGAGGAACTGTGCCAGACCGGCCATTTCGTCATTGACGAGCATGCGCAGAGCCTGAAAGGTCCGTGCCGCAGGATGGAGCTGGCCGCGTTGGTCGATTGGGCGATCGCGCCAGCCACGGCGGGAGAGCCCCTTCGCTTCAAACACGAAGTCAACGAGTTGCCGTGTTCGCGCAATGGGATTGACCGCGCGGTGGCGAACGATGCACTTGGCGATGCGCTCGGCATGCGGCTCGTCAGCAAGCTCGATGAGACAAGCGGACAGCTCGGCGACGGAGAGCTCGGCGAGCCAATCCGCGGCGGTGCGGGGCAAACGATCATCCATCCGCATGTCCAGCGGTCCATCGTGCTTGTAACTGAAGCCACGATTGGGGTCGTCGATCTGCATGCTCGAAACGCCCAGGTCGGCAAAGATGATGTCGAAACCGTCGAGGCCTTCGCGAGCGAGGACCTTTCCAAGCCCGGCGAAATGGCTGTGATGGAGGCTAACCTGACCTTGGCGGACGGCCGCTGCTGCGGACTCTGTGCGGTCGGCCGGGAGTGTTAGTGCGGAGAGGCGGGCAGCGGCGCGTTCGATTTGAGCGGCGTCAACGTCGAGTCCGATCAACCGCCCGGTCGGGCCAATTCGTTGGATGAGTTCCAGCGCGTGCCCACCATAACCAATCGTGCAATCCGCCACGAAATCGCCGGGTTGCGGGCGGAGTGCGGCCAGGACTTCCTCGACCAGAACGGGCACGTGAGTCCCCGCGGGCGTGCGGCCTTGGCCCCGCACGTGGCCCTGAGTCTCGGGATAGGCGGCTGGGTCAAGTTCTTTGTAGCGATGTTCAAACCGTTTGGGGTGAGTGCCGGAATACCTCGGCCGGCGTCGGTGAGACGATGGCACTCCGGAAGGCGTTTCATCCGAATATTCGGTCGTCATAGCCGGTTGTCCGCGCAGTGAACTTCACTCCAGCAGCGCTCGGAGTCAATGAACCATTTGGCCAAGCCAGCAGAGGTCTGTATCCTCAGGTAACTCAGAGGGGCTCCCGCGCAGCGATGCACGAAGGAACGTGGTCCGCGCTCTTCCATTGGAGCGGCGGAGATGAAACGTTGGACCGATTCCTTACAAGCCTAGCTCGGATTGGCGAACGGCGGCGATGCCTAATCATGCTGCTCAAAGTGGGACCCACCTCCCCGACTAGGACTCGAACCTAGAACCTAGCGGTTAACAGCCGCTCGCTCTACCATTGAGCTATCGGGGAATCAGTCCCTAACCGCGCCATCCCTTTCGGTCGATCGCGGTCGAAGTGCGAAGTAATTTACCTTCGATGAATCCTACGTCAAGAACAAAGAAAACCGCAAACTACTTTCACCGCGTGTCCTATTTCCCGCCGATACACATCGGCTCAAGGGCCTTGAACAGCGATCGGTCGATCGAGCCGTCCTGGTCGCATAGTTCGCTCATAAACAACTCACCGCGGCGACCCGAGGCGCCGCGGATTCGGGCGAGAAGTCGTCCGACGCGGCGAAGGCATTCCTCCGTCTCCGAACCGCGCTCGCCGACTCGGGTGTTGACGACGATCACGTCACTTTCAACCAGGCCATGGTAAGGCTGCTGAAGCTGAATTCGCGTCGCCAATTCGTCGCCGAGCGGCGAGTTAAGGAAGCCGCGCATTTGGGTTTTGGTCATGTCCGGTCGATCCTCGGGCGGCTCATGCACATCCACAGCGTCTCGGTCGAATAGGCCGAAGATTTCCGAAGCGAAGGCGACCGTATCGTCCAGAACGCGACGAAGCTCTTGAGCCGCGCGGTCCGTCTCGCGGAAGACCTCACGGATGGAACTCGGTAACGGCATCACGAAGACGCGGTGGTCATAAGGGTAGGCGCACCGTAGGTTGGGATCGGCGTCGGCTTCGATCACGACGGATCCGAAGCGGTCGAGGCGGTGGATTGCGGCCAGGGCCTCGGGGAGGATGGCGAAAACGTGTTCGGGGTCATAGTCGAGCCATCGGGCTGAGGCTACCGCGCATTTTTCGGAAGGCTTATCGGAGCATGGTTTGGGTGCAATCTTGTCGGAGCCGACTTTGACCAGGCGAAGGTAGTGGGGCGACGTCTTCCAGAGCCGGTGGGTCATCGCCTGGATGAGGGCGCTTTTTCCTGAGCGTCGCGGACCACTGACAAAGGTAACTGAAAGGCCCATCTAAGCGCAGCTCCCCGTCGATCGACAAAACTCAACGCCATGCCCCCAACATCAGATAACTCCCCCCTAATCATAGGCAGACAAATAGGGGGTATCTACAGCTTTTTACGCGGAAGCCGTGAATGATCACGGTGGGGCCGGTGTTCCATCGGGTGGGGTTGCGTTCGGGCCGGGCGGTCGGGCGATGATGGGGATGGCTTGATTCAGTCTCAGTACGGTCACGCCCGAGGCGTCTGAAAAGCGTTGGGCGCGGAGAGTATCGATTCGTGACCTGCACCAAGCACGCTCGTCAGCGTGCGAGGTCGCATCCAAACGATCGTGCCAATCCTGCAAGACACGAAGGCGAAGCCATACGCAAGAGCGAAGGGCGTCAGTGCGGTCGGGATCGGCTTTGAACCACCCGTCGGCCCGTTCCTCGACCTGCATCAAAAGCGCCAAGGCGGCGGCCGGGCCTCCGCGGGCGGCCACGAGGCGGCAACGGAGCAGCCGGGAGAAAAAGCCGAACCGCGGAGCGTCGGTGGGCAGTTCGACGATCGCTCGATCGAGGATGTCGAGCGCCGGCGTAGGGTCGGGCTCCATCGCCCGAAGGCATGCCTGCCAAAACGCGGCCCCCGCGGCGATCTGAGAATTGTCATCCTCAAGGAGGATCGAAAGACCAGATGCCGCACGTCGGGCGTCTCGCGACGAATCAGAGTCCGCTTCCATGACAAGATAGGTACGGAGAGCTTGTGCGAACGCTTTCAGCGTCACCGCGATGCGGCTGAGTTCCTTGGCCTGGTCGGTTGGCGGCGCGTCCTCTTCCATGGGGTCTTTTTGTTCGGCAAGCAAGTAGGCCTCAGCCTCGACAAGCAGGGCATCGGCCCGGTCGAGTGCCGCGGCGACGACGGCGTCTTCGCCTTGCAAAGGTGTATCGAGTTGCAGAAACTTCCGAGAGCACGGCGGTTCCAACTGTTCGGCCAGGATCAGGTTCGCGGCGGCTAAAATGAATCCTGTCTTTCGTGCTGCGTCCGTCGCCTCCCCAGCCTGCTGCTGCAACTCGGCTACGCGGCTGGCGACCGATGCGAGGAATACAGCGTCGTCGGCAAATCCAGGCAGCGATGCCAAACGGACATCGGGTCGGCCGTTCTGAGGAGGATTGCCGGGGGCGTCAGTCTGGGCCACGGCGGTGCAGGCCGAGGCGAAGGCCCAGGTGACTAACGTGACCTTGCACCACCGAGAAGGGTTCGCCAATTGGCCTCGATGCACGTCCATTCGGTGAGTGTACTCTATCACTAGTACGCGGGAAACAGGGTGTTTGGCCGGATGTTTATGGAGCGTTACCAGGCGACTCCCGCAGACGGAAGTTGACCCGATCAGTTCGAGGGCGTAAAGTTAGGCGTCGGTGATCTTCGGGTCGCAAGATAGGATGATACGTGGCTCGGCACCGTCTGTCCTGAACATCGACGGAAGCATCCCAGCGTCACCCATGCAAACTTCGCCCGCGATCGATCCTATTGATTCCGACGTTGCCGGGTCGGCGGCTCCCCCATTATTGAGTATTGCTGGGGCAAAGGTGCTCGCCGCGTGGCTGATCTCCCTGGCCTTGCACGCTTGTGGGCTGGGGGCGATGCTGCTGATCGTATTCCCTTTCGCCGGTCATGACCGACCCGATGAGCTGCCCGTGGTTTACGCGCAGGTTGTCGGCGACATCGACGCCCGCGGCGTAAACCCGTCCGAATCGGCCGATCCCTCTCCACCCTCGCGGACGACTCAACTGGGCGAAATGGGGCGCTTCACGCCCAACCCGACAGCGGCCGTTGGACCCACGGGAGCGCCGTCGGGCGCAACCGATCCGTTGGCGTCCTTGCGCGGCGGCGGCACGACGAAAACGCCGGGGATGTCGGTCATCGGCATCGGCCCTGGCGGGGGGGAAGGCGGCGGCGACGCAGCGCGGTACGGACTGACCGTCGGCGGCGGGGGGGGACCGGAGTTCTTCGGGCTGGGCGGATCGGCGCCTGGCGTCCGATCCATCGTCTATGTAGTCGACCGGAGCGGGTCCATGGTCGATACGTTCAATCACGTTCGGGCGGAACTCAAGCGGTCCATTTCGGCCCTTCGCCGCAGTCAGAAATTTCACGTTATTTTCTTTAACTCCGGCGAGCCATTGGAGAATCCTCCCGCGCGGCTGATCAACGCGATCGATGCGAACAAAGAGCAATTCTTTACGTTTCTTGCGGGCGTGACGCCCGGCGGCGGCACCAAGCCGGAACGGGCGCTGCGGCGAGCACTCGCTTTGGAACCCGATCTGCTTTACCTTCTGTCGGACGGGATTAACTTCGACCCCGATCTCCCACGAAGGCTGGACGACTGGAACCGGGTCCGGAAAACGAAAATCTACACCATCGCCTATCTTGATCAGGGCGGTCGGGAAATGCTCGAGGGAATCGCTCGACAACACAGTGGGGAGTTTAAGTTTGTTTCCGAAGACGATCTCCCGTAGTCGCATCGGCTTGTTCGTGTGCGGCGGGATTGCGGTCCTCGCGTCGCCAGCGCTTGCCGATCAAGTTGTGGCCAAGGGGACGAGCTACGCCGGGTCGAAGGTCCTTGGGTTCGAACAGGGACGACTCCAATTCCGCGCCGCCGACGGACGAATCCTGACCCAATGGGTGAATGACATTGAATTGATAGTCGTCGATCGGGGCGGAGTGTTCGACGACTTCAATCTGGCGGAGCGCTTTCTGCAAGCGGGCGAGTTCGAGAAGTCGGCGGTTCGTTTTGAACGGGCCATTCGATTGAGCGACGAGTTTTGGCCGGATTTAGCCGCGGCGCGGTTGGTGATGGCGTACGACCGGATCGGGCAGCTCGACAAGGCTACGATGAACTTCATCCGCGTGGTTCGAGGCCGCTTCGCCGGACCGGCAACCGCGGCGCGGCTGGTTCCCCGGACGATACCGGCCAAGCGCGACGCGAAGTTCACGCGGGCGATCGAGCAGTTGGACTCGGCCCTGGGTCAGAACCCCGGCGAGACATTGCGCGTGCTGTTTGAGGTTCTGCGGTACGAGATTCTTCGTCGTGCGGAGGACGAACGGGCGGCGCGGGCGGCGGCGACGGTCGCGGCGCTTGACGTTCCCGATGCCGTTCGTTCGGAGGACGTGTACGCCGGCGTATTGGCGGCCATGCAGGAGACGTTGAAAATCAGCGTCGGCCCGGAACGGCTGGCGGACCTGGACCGCGCGATCCGCGACTGTCCCGATTCGTCGCTGCCGGGCTTCTTGATTCTCAAGGGGGAGACCCTACTGCGAACCGCCGCAGCGCGAGAAGATGTGATCCGAGCGAGTTGGCCGTTTTTGCGAGTGGTCGTACACATGCCCGGTGATCCGCGCGCGGCGGAGGCGCTGTTGGGCGCCGCCTCTGCGGTGGAGCGTCTGGGGCGGGCGGACCAAGCCGTCGCGTTCGTTGAAGAGAGTTTGGCACACAAGCGGCTGGGCGACGAAACGCGCGGCAAGGCTCAGGCGATGCTCTCGCGGCTACGTTCGACCGACGCGACACCCTAATACTTGAATTCGATGATGTTGAGGAGGATTCGGTTTTGTTGCGATTGCTAACTTTAGCAGGCCTGTCCGTGCTAGCCTTGACGTTTGTTTTCGTCGCGCCGGCGTCGGCGCAACCGGAGGTCGGAGCGGGAGCCGGAATGTCCGGTGGTCTGACCTACTTTGATTTCTTCGTCGTCAAGGGAGGCGTGATCGCTTACTTCATCATCTTGCTTTCCGTCGTGGCCATGTCACTTTCCGTCGAACACCTCTTCTCCATTCGGCGATCGACGATTGTGCCCGTGGAATCCGTTCGGCAGGCGCAAGAAATGATTGAGACGGGGAAATATCTCGAAGCCATTCAGTTCACGGCGGATGAACCGAGCATGGTCGGCTATGTGCTTCATGCGGCCTTGCGTGAGGCGCCCAACGGATTCGGGGCCATGGAGCGGGCCCTCGAAGAAGCGATCGAGGAACGTTCCGCCAAGCTGTATCGCAAGATCGAATACCTCAACATCATCGGCGCCGTTTCGCCCATGATCGGGCTGTTTGGAACGGTGGTGGGGATGATCCTGCTCTTCTCCGCGATTCACGCCGCGGACTCGTTTCCCCGAGCGCAGGTTGTGGCCGACAAAGTGTCCATCGCCTTGGTGGCGACGTTCTGGGGATTGGCGGTGGCAATCCCGTCGCTGAGCATCTACGCCGTGTTTCGCAATCGGATCGAGGTGATGACGGCCGAATGCGCGATGGCCGCGGATCGTCTTCTGGCCGCGTTCAAGTCTCCCGTTCGCGGTGCAGGACCGTCCCATGCCCCTCCCGCTCCGGGAGGTGCATCCCTCGCCCCAACGCACACGAGCGTTGGGGCTAACGTGATCCAAGCTGCGAAAGCCCCACATGCACAGTAGACGTCGCTACCAGCGGAGAACGTCCGGCGTGGCGTTCAACTTCACGCCGCTGATCGACGTGTTTATGCTGCTCACGATCTTCTTTATGCTCGTCGCGCGATTCACCTCGGCGGAGCAGTTGGCGATGATGCTGCCCGATCCGCCGGACAGCCTCGCCCGGATATCGCGAATGCCCGAGCGGGTGGTAATTAATTGCCGGGCGAGTGAGTCCCTGGCCGATCCCGATGCTGTCGTGTACAGTCTTGGACCAAACCCGCCGGAGTCGCTGGGGAGCATCTCCGACCACTTAGCGGTCCTTCAGCAGCAATCGCCCAACATCAAGGTGGTCATCCGCGCGGACCGTCGTCTGCGATTCGAGCATGTGCGCGCCGCGATGCAAACCGTCGCCCGAAACAACATCGAAGTGCTCCACGTCGCCGCGATTGCTGAGGAGCGGGGGTGACATGGAAATAACCTCGCATTGGTCGGGCGGAGTATCCCGCGATTCCTACGACGCCGGTGACGAGAGGACGGTCCACTTCCGTCCGCCGCGCCGACGCTACACGCCGCCCAGCGCGTTGATGACCCTTAGCCGCTTTGCGCCAATGATCGACATGTCGTTTTTGCTCCTAATCTTCTTTATGACCTCGACTCGATTCGCCAAGCCGGAGGGCTTGCTGACCTCCGAGATGCCCAAGTACGCGGGCGGTTCGGGCAGCGGTCCGGCGGTGCCGCTTCCGGAAAGCCCGATCATCCTCCGCCTAACTCCGGTGGGACCGGGGCCGGATGATTACGCGGTCCGCATCGACGGTTTTGGGCAAGCGCCTACCCGTATCGATGGAGTGCCCGATTTTCTCCGCGGCGTCCAACAACGGCCGGGATTCGATCGCAAGACGCCTGTAATCATCATCGCCCACGATGACATTCGATGGGATCAGGTGGTGAAGTGTTGGAACGCCGTGCTCGTTGCCGGATGTGAGAACGTTGCCTTTGCCACGCCATAGCTTACCAGGTTTTGTCCGCAGACTCCCGCTCGTCCCGGAGGGACGAAACGATATTAGCCCAGCGTTTCATAGGATTGCGCATGAAGCGGTCATGCGGCAGCCCTTTCCAGCGATAGTCTAACATGATAGATCAACAGTTTCGTGCCGACCCATCGCGTCACGCGGGGCAGCGTTCTGACCCACGC
>Ga0137429_1000823_pt1 | contig 11106 bp, 13 predicted proteins | sample EasRivERMZT736_2_FD_102304 | JGI IMG/M metagenome (GOLD analysis project Ga0137429, IMG submission 102304) | Soil microbial communities from meander-bound floodplain in the East River, Colorado, USA - East River MetaG ERMZT736_2 | ecosystem: Environmental > Terrestrial > Soil > Floodplain ...
CTGTGCCCCGGGACATCCCGCTTAATCCTCTTTCAATTTGCTTATTTAGTTCTTCCTGCTCCCGCCTCCATTCTTTAGTCTGTGTTTCAGGAATCTCGGCAACCTGCTGCCTTAGTCGTTCCATTTCTTCTCTTTCTTGAGGATTCACATCATCCCTTTTTGCTTCTTTGTCCGAAGCCACTTCATTAACATTGGGCTTACCCGCATTAGGCTCTCCGCCACCTGTTTTTAACGCCAATCGATCAACTAACTTTTCAGCTTCTTTTGCCTTATCTCTATTCTTAGCTGCAGCGGCAAGTGCCTTAGCATCGTTTGCATCAACTGTTTGGTCGCCCGATACCACCTTGGTATCAACCTTAGAAGAATCTGGTTTTATTGGAGGCGTATCCACAGCTGGAGCTGGTTCTTGAACGGGGATTGATGGAGCAACACCCCCAATTTTTTTATTTAAATCTTCAATTTCCTTGATTAATCTATTTATTTTTCTATCACGGTTTTTCCCCTCAGCAGCTTCTTCTCGCGCCCGTTGTAACTCAAGCTCTCTTGCCGCAATATCTGCGCGAGCTTGATCAATTTCTGATAGAGGCTGGGGACCTTGGTCTGGGTTTGTCATAAATAAGTAGCAAAAGCATTAAATTAATTTATTAATTGTATCACATGCAAAAAATAATAACACCTTACATTTGTTTTAAGACAGCACATTTTGCACCCCGGCTCGATAAAGGTATTCGTTGGGCGTTAGCCCGTTTAACGCGATATTTTCTAAATCATTGTACCAGGTATTCCAGTTTTAAAATCCGATTCACCGTTTTTTCCGAAACTTCGTATCCTTGTTTTTCCATTTTCCAGAATATCTTTTTGCCTCCGATGTGGTAGGTACTTCTTAACTCCACAATCTTTTCTTTCGTTTCTGGTGGTGTGGCCCACGGGCAGGAATGTGGCGCTCGATCTTTGTTTTTTAATCCTTCAAGTCCGTGTTCCCTGAAGTCGGCCAGCCAATATTTGATGGTCCGCTCCGAAAAGGGGCACACTTTTACCACTTGCCCAATCGACAGCACGCCTTTGAGGATAGGCGATATCCAGCGCATGCGCTCTTCGACTTCATTGTTTGGCATAGTTTTCATATGCCTCTATCGTACCAGAAAGGTGCAATATGTCCTGACACATTACCCGAAAGTATTGACAATACCATATGATATGCTATAATTAATGCATGCTAGGGAGTGGTTCCCTAAAGCATGTGCACCCAACATCGGAGCGATAGCTCCAAAGGAGAGTAAGATGACGATCCAGCCGAAGAAAGTCCAGACCATCGTGATTCACCCCAAAGCTCATCTGGATGAGATTTGGGCAATAACGATGCTCAAGGCCTGGGGAGAAAAACACTTCCCTGGCATCGCAGACGCGAACATTTTGGCAGACGGCACCGGAGGCAAGACGTTTGACGGCACGAATGCCGAAAAACTGCTGGACGATGGCTTCTTGCTACTGGGTATCGGTGGCGGGATGTTCGACGAGCACCCTACCGTTGGCAACAATGGTAAACAAGGAGAATGCACGTCGACGCTTGTGGCCAAGTACCTGGGCATCGCAGACGAGCCCTCCCTACAAAAAGTCATGGAATACGTCATGCGTTCGGACCTCAAAGCAAAGTCCGACCCATTTGGCATCGCTTCGGTAGTCAAGGCAATGAACGAAGATTGCCCAACCGAGGAAGTGGTGGAATGGGGCATGAAGGCGCTGCTGGCAAAGTGTCGTCAACAAAAGCGCTTCCTGGAGGCGCAAGACGTCTATGCCACCGCTCGGGTGGAAGAAATTCCGATTGGTCAAGGCAGAACCACCAAAATGGTGACCGCCAAGACTAACAATACGGAGTTTCACAAGTTTGCTCGTTCGCAAGGTTGTGGCATCATCGTCCAACAGAGTAGCTCCAACACGGTGCAAATCCTGACCGACAAAAAATTGGGACTGGATATGCGAGACGTGGCGCGAGTCATCCGACTCGAAGAGCAGTGGGCAGAAGATGATGTCCAAACGATCGACTGGAAAGCGCTTGAAGCTGATGGCAAGGTGGCCGGAGCCGACAACTGGTTTTTCCAGCAGGAGGCTGGGAATCTGTTTAATGGCAGTACCAGCCACCCAGACGTCCTGCCGTCGCGGATCCCCCTAGGCGTCATCCAAGATGTGGTGCGATTAGGGCTCAACTCCGACCGGTTTGAGAAAAACCGCGAGGCAACTTGCAAGACGGGCGTTTGCAAGTCCACACGGAACGACGAGTGTCCGTGGTACGCACTAGGGCTTCGTCGGTGCCGGAAAATCCGGTACGAACAAAGCCAAAAGAAGGCCGAATAGGCCAGAGGCGTGCAGGAGGTTTCTTCTTGCACGCCATCTTTTTTTTGCTAAAACAAGTTGCAAAATTTGGGATTATTTAGTAGTATTCAGATGCAGTTTTTGGCGTATAGGCTTAACCCTTCTTCCTAAGGAGATCACATGAACACGGAGATTCCCCTCCCACCAGAACGCATGGCTGATTACCAAAAAAGAATGGAGGCAGCTCAAGAAGATTTGAAGCTGACCAGGCGACAGGAAGAGCTCACTGATGAAGTTCTCCCCCAGTTGCAACAACTTGGTCAGCTGGATCAGTTAAAAAAACAAGAGGCAGCAAAGGATGCTGCTCACGACAAGTACCAGGATGCTTTGATGGCAATCTTGGAAGAAACCAACGCCACCAACAAGCGGATCATCCAAAAGCTCCTTGTTGCGCTGGGGAAACAAACGACTGCAAATGCGCCTCCAGCCTAGGCATAGCTCACAACCCATCAGAATTCGTACAAGGGTCGTTTCTTGCAGAAACGACCTGTTTTTTTGTGTTAAAACTTGTAAAATCAAGGAATATCTGGTATATTAAACGAGTTAAAAGTTCATCAAGCTTATAAAGTTAATCAAGTACTTTATGAACTTTACAAACATTAAAAACTTTTCAAACTACGTATGGCAATTACACAATCAGCCAAAAAGGCTATTCGCCAGAACAAGAGGCGAAGGGCCCACAACCTCACTTATTTGAATAAAATGAAAAGCTTAGTAAAAGAAGCTAAGGCTTTTGTTGCAAAAAAACAAATTAAAGAAGCAGAGGAACTGTTGCCCAAGGTGTATCAAATTTTAGACAAAGCCGCCAAAGCTGGTGTAATTAAGAAAAACACCGCTTCGCGCAAAAAGTCTCGGATAACCAGGCTTATCCAGCGATCCAAATAAGGATCGCTTTTTAGATTTGGGCAACCAGGAGGTCCAATGCCGTTTCCTGCTCTACCTTGCCCGTTTTTATATCCATATCAACTTGAAAAATTTTCCCATAAATAACCTTTAATTCCTCAAAAGAAAACTTACTGGAGGCAAAATAATTTTTTTTTACAACAAAAGGATGCAACCCGCTTCTTTTTACAATGGAGTTGTACATCAAGCCTTTTCCCGCCAATTCTTTTACCGCTAGCAAATTCCTGAACTGATAGGTTATCATACTAAGAAGATATAGCGGACTATCTCCTCTTTCTAAGTGCTTTTGTAATAACTTTAAAGCCTGTGCCTTATTTTTTAAGGACAAGGCATCAATGGTTTTAAAAATATCTAATTCAATTCTGGGTCTTACCAGCAACTCAACATCGCTTTTTCTTACAACCTCACCCCTTCTAAAATACGATAACTTTTGTATTTCACTTGAAAACCGCCATAAATCATTCCCAATATAGCTCACCATTACATCTAACGCGTCAGCATTTATTTTTTGCCCGAGGCTTTCAAATTTCTTTACTGACCACGCCCTTGTATTTTTACCGTCAAGCAATGAAAATTCCTGCGATTTGCATTCTTTTTTGAGCGTTTTAAAGAGCTTGAGTCTTTCATCAACGGCCACATCCTCGTAAATTGCCACCACATCCTTTAATGCCTGTATGTCGCCAAGTTTTGAGAGAAAATCTTCTTGGAACCCCTTGCTTGAAAAAACATTTTTGAGTATCACCAACTTTGTTTCAGCAAACATAGAGGCAACCTTAAAGCTATCATAAAAATCGGCGAAATCTTTTTGAGCTGCATCTACATACAATAAATTTAATCCGCTTTTACGGACTTTTTTATACCCATCTACAATCTCTTGCAACTTCTGCCGCGACCGATAGGAATCAGCCCCGTATAAAAATATAACCATGATAATTTATTTAGATCATATAACTTTAATTGTATAATTTGTTAATTGTATAATTTGAATGAGTTATTTAAATTATATAACACCTTATAGCATAAAACTCAAAGCTTTGAGTTTTATGCTATATTATACTTTTTCTATTAAAAATAATTTAACAAATTTATCCAGTGAATAAAACTGCAATGATTCCTCTGTTTTGCTCAAAACATCATAGGGAGTTACCCACACACTTTGTTGGAATAATTTATAACCTAAGCTACACAGAATACTTCTTAATAAATCTCTTGATTTTCTGTATTTTTGAGGAATATCAAAAACCAACATTATCCATTTCCCATCTTTTCTTTTACCTTTTAATTCTATCTTAAAACTTGCCTTTAGCGCCTTACTTAATCCTTCTTTGGTAAGAATAATGGTCTTGTTGCCTTCTGAACTTTTAATTCTTATATACTTTTTTCTCTTGGCATAATACAGTAATTGTTCAAATCTCATTTTGCTTTTCTGGTGTCTATATTTTTCAAAAATAGGGTTTTTTATTCCCGGCATAAACTTTACCGCCCGTGGATTTAATATAAAACCCGCCACATCTCCTGCCTTTTCAAGGACACTATATATATCCCATAAAAATTCTTCCGTAACTGTTAGCTTCATTATTAATAAGTTATATAATAAAACTCAAAGCTTTGAAGTTTGTTATATAAAGTTTAGATTATGATACTTAGAGCACTTGGCATCTGGGACAGAAAAAAGAGCTTCTGCCTCCAAATTTTATTCTTTTAATACTTGTTTTGCACCTTGTGCATTTTTCTCCCTCTCTTTTATAAGCCTTTCTTTCGTCGTCAAAGCTTCCCTTTTCCCCCTCTACATTCCTGTAGTCCGAAAAGCTTTCTCCGCCTAATTTTATTCCGGCAGCCAAAACCTTCTTTACCGCATCATACAGCAATTTTAACTCCTTTTCACCAAGATCTGACACATTTTTCTGTGGGTGAATTTTGGCCCACCATAAGGCCTCGTTTGAATAAATGTTTCCAATTCCAGATATTATTTCTGGCACCATTAACACTTGTTTTATTTTCCCTTTTTTATTTTTTAGGCGCTCTTTAAATTTTTCAAACGTAAAACTCTTTTCCATTGGCTCTGGCCCAAGTTTTTTTAACTCTTCTTGCAATTCTTCTGTTTTCCATAATTCTGCTTTGGCAAATTTTCTGACATCCGATAGCGCTATCATTTCTTTATCGTCTAAAAACAATATTAAGTGCAAAAAAGTGTTTATCTTTTCTTCTAACGGCCCTGGCTTCTCCGGCTTCCAGCTACTCTGAATGGGATCTAAAGATTTTACTTTAATCCATTTACCGACCATTAAGTGTCCTGTCATCTTTTGATGAATAAGCAACGAGTATCCCAAAGACAAGTCAAAAATAACATTTTTTGCCCTCCTCCAAACTTTAATAACTTTTTTGCCCTTTAGTTCTTTTGCAAAAACTTTAAAGTTTTTGGGTTTTTTGACAATTTTTTCCCAATCAGACCAAACATCAATAAAGGTCCTGTTTAGGACCTTTTGATTTAACCCGCTCACTGTTGTTTGGACTTCTGGCAGTTCCGGCACCAATGTGATACTAATCTACAGATTTAATGCTAATTTACAGATATGCGAATTCGCATATTAGTAGATTGGCATTACATTCGCATCATTCGTATCTTTAACTACTTTTTCTTTCTGCTGACCTGACTTTGCAAATCCTGCAATTGTTGCTTTAGCTGGTCTCTCTCTGCAACAACCCTCTCAAGATCTGATGTTCTGCTTCTGATTTTTGCCTCCAGGGCATCTATAACTTTCTCCGAAACAATGTCTTTTGTTTTAAATTTAATATCAGATGTTTTTTTTAGAATCTCCATCTCTTGATTGCTCTTTTGAAGGCCTTCTGTTACTTTATTGAAAACATTTGATAACTCTTCTATTTCATCTTTGGTTTTTACCTGAACTTTTTCTTTTATGTTTCCGCTGCCAATGTTAACTACGTTTCTTAATAACCCTTTTACCGGCATAGCGTAGATGCCACCCATAGCAAAACCAAATAAAAATATAAATATCACCACAAAACAAGTCACGATGTAAAACTCCGGCGTTAAGTTTTCGTAGCTAAGCGCAGTAAACGCAACAACAATAAAAAGCCCTGCAATAATTATTGAAAAAGCAATTTTAAAGGAAAATTTCTGCATACCCCGTTAGAAGTTAGGAGCAAAAATAATTTTATTAAATTATTTTTGCTTACTCATTACATTTATATTAGTTAATTGAAATTTTGGCCTGATAAAGTTTTTTACTTAATCCAAACTTCTAACGGGGCATATTCTTTTATCATACAACAATTGATGACAGTCTATCAATAAGAGAATTAAACCCTAATTCAATAAAAATATCTTTTACTTTTTGCTGGTCAAATCCCCCAAACTTGCAGGCCACTAAATCAAAATCCAAATCAACATCCCTTTTTGTTTGAACTAAATATAAAGATAAAAGAGCTTTTTCTTTATTTTGTTTTAATGCCTCTTTTACTTTTGGCTTTAAAACCGCTGTATCGGTTGAAAGCTCATCATATAGGTTTTTTACACTGCCATATTTTTGTATTAGTTCAGTTGCTGTTTTTTTGCCAATCCCCGGAACTCCTGGCACATTATCTGAAGCATCTCCCGTCAGCGCTTTAAAGTCATTCATCTTTGATGGCTTAACGCCAAATCTTTCTATCACCTTGGATTCGTCATATATTACGCTGTCTTTTATCCCCTTTCCTAAAGTATATACTTTTGTATTTTCATCAACAAGCTGAAGGTTATCTAGATCTCCGCTTAAAATATAGGTTTGGACGCCCTCTCTTGTTTTTTCAGCAATGGTTGCAATAAGGTCGTCGGCCTCAAAGCCATCTTTTTCAAAAATGGGGATGCTTAACGCTTCTAATACTTGCTTCATAATTGGTATTTGAGAAACGATTCCTTCTGGCATCTCTGGCCTGTGGATTTTATAATCCTTAAATTCTTCGTGCCGAAACGTCGGCTTTTTAGTATCAAAACAAGCAACAATGTAATTTGCCTTCAAATCCTTAATTGCTCTAAATAGAGTCAGTAAAAATCCATAGACGGCCCCAGTTGGCTGTCCCTTTTTATTAGTTAGCGGAGGCAGAGCGTGAAACGCTCTATAGAGCAACGAAAATGCATCAATAACTATTAGTCGTTTTTCGCTTGTCATTTTTTTTATTGTAGCATTTCTAAAATAGAAATAAAAAATGTCCCGCGCGCTCCCGCACGGGACTTGCCTCAAGATAATCAACTGGGCGATTCATATGCATTCATTGCCTTAAGAATTTTCTTACGAGATTCTTCTGGCAACTTAACCCATGCAGAAAAAACCTCTGCTTCGGTTGAGTCAACTCGAAACGCTAAAGCGAAGGTCTCTGGCATTTTTTGACCGAGGATTATCCTTTCCAACTCTTCTTTCTCCTCGTCTTTTAAGCGATATGCTTCACATACTGACTGTATCTTTTCGATCGGTATTCCATTCCGACCAATCTCCCAAAGACGGACGGTTTCTAAGTTTAATCCCAAACCATTAGCAACTTCGCTACGCTTCAGTTTGTACTTCGCCCTCTTTTTGACGAGAAACTGGGCAAGAAGAGATTTTGGGTCTGAATCATTCACGGAACACCCCCTTGATTAAATTTAGAGCTTAGGAACTAACAAAATTTTATCAATATTCTAATATATAGTCAAGGTTCGTTGGTTTTTGGAATTGTGAGTAAATTTAATTAAAATTATTTTTTTAGGTAAAACTTTTGAAATCTTTTCTGGCCACTCAATGGCAACAATATTTTCTGGATTTGAAACTATCTCCTCAAAACCCAAACTTAAAATTTCTTCGGGTTCGTTTAACCTATAACAGTCGAGGTGATAAAATAACCTATGACCAAAACTACGCTCGAGCGTAGTTTTGGTCATAGGTTGAGTTGGGACTTTGAATTTTTTCATAATAATAAATGTTGGGCTGGTGATTTTTTCTTTAATGCCAAGCCCCTTGGCAAATCCTTGTAAAAATGTGGTCTTACCAGCTCCCAAATCTCCTTGTAATCCCAAAACCAGAGCAGCTTTGCCCAGTTTTTGTTGCAATATTTCTTTTGCAAGTTTTTCTCCAAGTTTTTGAGTCTGTATAGCGCTTTTAGTGGTTGACTTTTGCATATAAATGAATTAGTTTGAATTAAGTTAAATAAAGATACATGAATTACGAAGAAGCTAAAAAATTAATTAGCGAAGCAAAGAATATTTGCCTACTTCCTTCTGAAAATGAGCCAGAAAGCTTAACCAGTTTGTTGGCTCTTTTTTATACTTTAAGGGAATTGGGCAAAAATGTAAACGTAATTTTTGAAAACTTTCCAGAAAATTTAAATTTTTTGATTCCATCAATTGACGCAATGTCTACCCCAAAGAATTTTGTGATTTCGATACCAAGGTCTACTGCTAATGTTTCTCAAATTTATTATGAAAAAACAGACGAAAGCTTGAATATACATTTGACCACTGATACGGGTAACATTAAAAAGGAAAACATTTCTTTTTACTTTAAAGAGGCGAAGCCAGACCTAATTATAACCTTAAAAATCAGAGATTTTAGAGAATATCTAGAAAGCAAATTGGACTCTTTTGGTTTCTTGCTGGGGTCTCCAATTTTGAATATTGATAACTCTCAGGAAAATTCAAGATTTGGGCAGATTGATATAATAGAACAAAAGTCCCTTTCTGAAATAATAATGGAATTGATAAAATCCATTGACGAGAATTTGATTAATAGGAATATTGCCAATTGTCTGTTATCTGGCCTAACTATTTATTACGAAAACTTTAAAAGCAGCAACGTTAACGAAGGCGTATTCAACACTGCCGCTGAGTTAATAAAAAGAGGGGCAGATAATAGGCAAATAAGCGATAACTTATATAAAACTACCGACAAGGAAATGGAATTTTTAAGCAAAATATTAAGAAACTTAAAAAAGGAGGGTGGGTTGCTGGTGGCGACATCGGAATTAGCAGACTTTAGCAGTTTTTCGGAGATAGAACTTGGCTCTATTATAGAAAAAGTTAAAACCCTGGGGATTCAAGATGATTTATTGGTTTTGTGGTCAGAACACAATTCAGATCCCATTGTCAGGGGATTTTTTTACTCAAAAAATAATAGCTTATTAAATAAAATCGCGGATGTTCAGAAAGTTAGCGCTAAAAATAATTGGGTTTTCCTGCAAATACCCGGCGATAATATTGTTTCATTAAAAGAAAAAATAATAATGCTGTTAAAAGAGGAATAAAATGGATAGTGCAGATAAAAAAATACTAGGGTCTGTTAACATTCAGAAAGAAGTGTCTGATGACGCAAAAGACATTAAAAATGTTGCTGATTTTAGTAAAAAAGTTTCGGAATATGCGCCGCAAAATACCACAAACCTTCTAGATTTGATTCTGTGCAGTTCTATCATTTTGGGAGTATCTGATATTCATATTGAGCCAGAAAAAGACAGGGCCAGGATAAGAGTAAGAATTGACGGCATTTTACAGGATGTTGTTTTTTTTGAGCTAGGTATTTACCATAATCTTTTATCGCGAATTAAATTATTATCTAAAATAAAACTAAACATTGAAAACAAGCCCCAAGACGGCAGATTCACAATTACATTAAAAGATGCCCTAATTGAAATAAGAACCTCCAGCTTGCCTGCCGAATACGGAGAAGCCATAGTAATGAGAATTTTAAACCCGAAGAATTTTATAGAGCTGGAGTCTTTGGGGCTAAGAAAAGACTTATACGAAATTATAGAAAAAGAAATCAAAAGACCTAATGGAATGATTGTTGTTACAGGGCCCACTGGAGCTGGTAAAACAACTACGCTTTACGCCTTTTTAATGAAAATTAAAACTCCAGAGATTAAAATTATAACAATTGAGGATCCAATAGAGTACCACCTAAAAGGAGTTGAACAAACTCAAGCGGAGCCCGATAAAGGATATAGTTTTTCAGAGGGATTAAAATCTATTGTAAGACAGGATCCCGATGTAATATTAGTTGGTGAAATCAGAGATTTGGAAACAGCCAAAATAGCCCTTCAAGCATCTTTGACGGGACACCTTGTCTTAACAACGCTCCATACAAATGACGCTGCCGGTTCAATACCCAGACTAGTGGACTTAGGAGCTAATCCAACATCTATAGCGCCATCATTGAAAATGGTCGTTGCCCAAAGATTGGTTAGAAGAGTTTGTGAAAAATGTTCCACTTTAACAAAAGTATCTTTAGAAGAATCATCTGAAATTAAAAAGGGATTGAATGGCCTGTCAAAAGAGATAGTTAAAATAAAAGATTTTGATAATATTAAAATCGCCAGAGTAAGCCAAGGGGGATGTGTAAATTGCAACTTTACGGGATACAAAGGAAGAAAGGCGTTGTTTGAAGTTTTTCTAATCAATAAAGAGATGGAAAAGTTTATTTTAACAAACCCCCCAGTTTCAACCATAAGAGAAAAGGCAATGGGAGGCGGCATGATAACGATTTATCAATCGGGATTGATTGAAGTTGTTTTAGGCGAAACTACGTTAGAAGAAGTCAAAAAAGTTGTTGGAGAAGAAGAGTAGGGTCGCTTCGGTTATTTCCTCACAAAAGAGCCCGGGGCTTGCTAGGCGAGGCACTTTTGTGGGGAGATAACCTCGCTTTAGTGGTTAGAGCCAGTTGCAGAATTTTTCTTCGGAAAAATTGCCGTATTCTCGGCTCTTCAACTGGAAAGAATTGCGATTTTGTTAACTATTTTAAAAATATGAATGGAGAACCGCTCGAACCAGAACCATTACAAGATATAGGAAAAGAAAATGTAGATAAA
>Ga0137429_1000826_pt1 | contig 11054 bp, 9 predicted proteins | sample EasRivERMZT736_2_FD_102304 | JGI IMG/M metagenome (GOLD analysis project Ga0137429, IMG submission 102304) | Soil microbial communities from meander-bound floodplain in the East River, Colorado, USA - East River MetaG ERMZT736_2 | ecosystem: Environmental > Terrestrial > Soil > Floodplain ...
ATGCCGCCGGCTTCGAACGCCTGAAGCGCGAGCCCGGTCTGATAGCCAGGACCGTCGCTAAAGAACTGCCCGATGCGCTCGCGCACATGCGGATGCAGGACGTAGGCGAGCACGGCGAGCAATGCGCCAGCGACACCCAACGCCGCGAGCCAATAATACGCGAGGCCGGCGAGGAAGAGCATCACAATGCAAAGCGTGCTCAAAAGCATCGTCTGGCCCACATCGGGCTGCAGCAGCAGGATGACAAGCGCAGGCGCCAGCAGCGCGATCGTGACCAGTTCGCCCGGGAAACCGCGCTTCAGCTTGTCCGCGAGGAACGCCGCCGCGAGGATCGCGAACGCGGGTTTCAAGAACTCCGAAGGCTCCAGCATCAAGCCGCCGAAATCGAGCCAGCGATGCGCGCCGTTGATATCGACGCCCGAGACCAGCGCGAGCCACGCGCCGATCAGGGCGAGCGCAAAGAGCACGGCCGCGGTCATTCGCGTCGTCGCCGAATCCAGCATCGACGTCGCGACCAGGATGCCCATGGCGGTCGCGGCAAAGGCGATCTGTTTCAGCGCATAGGAAAAGTTCCCCTCGGCTGTTGCGTTCCCGGTCGCCGTTGGGCTGGCTGCAAAGGCGAGCACGAGCCCGATCGCCATCAGGCCGAGCATGGCCGTCAGCGTGACGCGGTCGATGGTCCACCACCAGCGAGCGATCCCGGAATTGTCGGCGCGAGAAAGAGTCATATGGCGGCTCCGGCTCCCTTGCGCGCAGGCTTTGTCTGCGCGGCGATCAGGCCCTTGACGAGATCCCTGAAGACATCGCCGCGGTGTTCGAAATCGCGAAATTGGTCGAATGAGGCGCAAGCCGGCGACAGCAGCACGACGGGCTCGTCGGCCTTGCTCGCGCGTGCATCTTCAAACGCAGCATTAACCGCGCGCTCGAGCGTACCCGACTGAACCGCGTCGACTTTGCCCGCAAGCGTCTTGCCGAAGGACTGGGCCGCTTCGCCGATCAGATAGGCTTTGCGCAGGCGCGGGAAATACGGCGCGAGATCGGCGATGCCGCCTTCCTTGGCGCGACCGCCCGCGATCCAGAACACGTCCGGGAAGCAGGCGAGCGCGCGCGCCGCAGCATCGGCGTTCGTCGCCTTGGAATCGTTGACGAAGCGCACTTTGCCGATGCGGCCGACGTCTTCGATGCGATGAGCAAGCCCGGGGAAGCGCTGGATCGAGGCGAAGATCGCGCGCGGGTCGCGGATAAGGCGGCGGACCGCTGAATAGGCCAGCGCCGCGTTCTGCCAGTTATGGGCGCCCAGCAAGTGAGTTGCGGCCTTGAGATCGCCGATCTGTGCCGAGGGCTGGTCCCACGCGTCGTACAATTTTCCGTCGATGACGAAGACGCCGCGGCCAAGCACCTTGCCGATGGAGACGGCGACCGCGTCCGCCATGCGGCTCCCGACGAGTTTGGTGTAGATCGCCGCGGAATGATCGTCGTCGACGCCGACCGCGACATGGCCGTCAGGCACCGCCCGCTTCAGCAGCGACGCTTTGATCGCGGCGTAATTCTCCATCGAGCCGTGGCGGTCGATGTGATCGGGCGAGAGATTGGTCAGCACCGCCACATGCGGCGCAAGGCCAGGCGACAGCTCGATCTGATACGACGACACCTCGAGCACGTAGACGGTCTTCGCCGTCGGCTCGCTCAAATCGAGCACGGGCTTGCCGATATTGCCCCCGACCTGGGCATCGAAGCCCGACGCCTGAAGGATGTGGCCGATCAACGCGGTCGTCGTGGACTTTCCGTTCGTGCCGGTGACCGCGATGACGCGGGCCGCGCCATTGGCCTCGTATCCGGAACGAAGCGCGCGCGCGAACAGCTCCATGTCGCCGATTACTTCGGCGCCGAGCATCTTCGCCTGGCGCACGACCGCATGGGGCTCGGGATGCGTGAGCGGAATGCCGGGGCTCAGCACGATGGTCTTCATCTGCTGCCAGGGCCAGCGCTCCGTGGGCTCGAGCACGATGTTCGCCTTCACCGCCGCCTTCCGTGCGACCTCGCTGTCGTCCCAGGCGAAGAGCCGCGCGCCGCCCGCCTGGAGCGCGCGCGCGGCCGAAAGGCCGGAGCGCGCCAGACCGAAGACGCCAACTGTTTTGCCTGAGAACTCCCGGACGGCGATCATCGAGCCTCAGCGCAGTTTCAGGGTGGAGAGTCCGATCAGCGCGAGCACGACCGCGATGATCCAGAAGCGGATGACGATCGTCGGCTCGCGCCAGCCAAGCTGTTCGAAGTGATGATGGATCGGCGCCATCTTGAAGACGCGCTTGCCGGTGGTCTTGAATGAGATCACCTGCACGATCACGGAGACCGCTTCCATCACAAAGAGGCCGCCGACGATGACGAGCACGAGCTCGTGCTTCACGGCGACCGCGGTCGCGCCGAGCACGCCGCCGAGCGAGAGCGAGCCCGTGTCGCCCATGAAGACCATCGCGGGCGGTGCGTTGTACCAAAGGAACCCCAGGCCCGCGCCGACGAGCGCACCGAGCAGGATCGTCAGCTCTCCGGTGCCGGCCACGTAGTGAACCTGCAGATAGTCGGCGAACACCACATTTCCGACGAGATACGAGATCAGTAGAAACGTGCTCGCGGCGATCATCACCGGGACGATGGCGAGTCCGTCGAGGCCGTCGGTGAGATTGACCGCGTTCGAGGCACCGACGATAACAACGGCGCCGAACAGGATGAACACCCAGCCGAGCTGCACCAGCACTTCCTTGAAGAAGGGGACCGTCACCGCACCCATCAGCGGCGGCATCTGCAACTGCATCAGGAAGAAAACGGCCGAGCCCGCGACCATGAACTGGAACGCCAGCTTGAACTTGCCTCCGACTCCGGCGGACGAGCGTTTGCTGACCTTCAGATAGTCGTCGGCAACGCCGAGCAGACCGAAGGACAGCGTTACCAGGAGCACGATCCAGACATACATGTTCGAAAGGTCAGCCCAGAGCAGCGTCGAGACCACCATCGACAATAGGATCAGCAGGCCGCCCATGGTCGGCGTCCCCGCCTTCTCTATGATGTGGCGCTGCGGACCGTCGGTGCGGATCGGCTGGCCCTTGCCCTGGTGTACCTTCAACCACCGAATCGATGCAGGACCGATGATGAATGCGATGATCAATGCGGTCATTACCGCACCGCCGGCGCGGAAGGTGAGATAGCGGAACACGTTGAAGAGCGGGATTGTGTCCGTCAGCGGCACGAGAAAATGGTAGAACACGCTTTGCCCCCGCCCCTATGCCGTTGCAGATTCGCGCGCGCGCAGCGCTTCGATGATCACCGACATACGGCTTCCGAAAGATCCCTTCACCAGAACAACGTCTCCTGTCTTGAGCGAGCGCATCATCTCGGGCGCGAGCTCCGCTGATGTCTCGGCGTAGAAACCACGATTTTTCTTGGACAGCGCGTCCCACAATGCGCGCATGTTGGGCCCGCACAGGAAAACCAGATCGGCGCGCGCAGCAGCGATGTTGCGCGACAGCGCCTTGTGCAGCGCAGCTGACTCCGGACCGAGCTCCCTCATGTCGCCCAACGCCGCAATGCGCCGTCCGCCACTGTGCGGCTCCGCCTTGGCAAGCAGCTCGATCGCCGCGGCCATGGACGCAGGGTTCGCGTTGTAGGACTCGTCGATGACCTCGATACCGCCTGCGAAGAAGCGCGCGCCGCGCCCCTTGAGCGCGGCAAAATTTGCGAGCTCGTCGGCGCCGCGCGCAACATCGGCGCCCAGTTCCTGAGCGGCGAGAAGTGCTGCGATCGCATTCATCGCAATATGACTCCCCGCCGCGTTGACCGAGAACGCCAGTCGCATCTTGCCGATGGTGGCAAGGACGTTCTGGCCATCGCCCTGGGTCGTCGTGGACAACAGCCGTCCGTCGGTGCTGGTCGGCTTTCCGAAGGAGAGAATCTTGCTGACACCGCTCTTCTTCGCGTGCGCCAGCAGCCGATCGAATTGCGGATTGTCGGCGGGAAGGATCGCGGCGCCGTCCGGTTCAACGCCTTCGAAGATTTCCGCCTTGGCGTCGGCGATCGCTTCGACCGTACCGAAGTGCTCGAGATGAGCGGGCGCGATCGTCGTGATGACCGCGACATGGGGCTTGACGAACTTGACCAGCGAGCGGATCTCGCCCGCGTGGTTCATGCCGATCTCGAACACGCCATAGACCGAATCGAGCGGCATCCGCGCAAGCGACAACGGAACGCCCCAGTGATTGTTGTACGAGGCCGCCGACGCGGCGACGTTACCGCTGCGCGCGAGGATCAGCCGCAGCATCTCCTTGGTGGTCGTCTTGCCGGCGCTGCCGGTGACAGCGACGATCCGCGCTTTCGAACGCGCGCGCGCCGCGCGCCCCAAACCTTCGAGCCCGGCCTGCGTGTCATTCACCATCAGCAGCGGCGCATCCGAGAGCACCCCGGGCGGCTCGCGGCTCACGAGTGCGGCGGCGGCGCCCTTCTTGAGCGCATCGGCGACGAACTCGTGTCCGTCACGGTTCTCGCCGGTGAGCGCGACAAAGAGATCACCGCGTTCGAGCGTGCGCGTGTCGATGGAAACACCGGTCGCGACCCAACGACCGCTCGTCTTCCCGCCGGTTGCGACCGCGGCATCGAAGCTTGTCCAAAGCGGTGCGCGCGAGGTGTTCATGAGCTGCCACCGATCGCCGTGCCGCCAAGCGCAAGCGCCGCCTTGACCGCCTCCGCGCGATCGGAGAACGGAAACGCCCTCGCGCCGATGATCTGGTTTTCCTCGTGGCCCTTGCCCGCGATCACGAGCGCGTCGTCGGGACCGAGCGCTGCGATGCCAAGACCGATCGCTTCCGCGCGGTCGCCGACCTCACGCGCGTTGGGCGCGCCCTGAAGGACCTCGCGGCGGATCGCGGCCGCATCTTCGGTGCGCGGATTGTCGTCGGAGACGATGACGGAGTCCGCGTAGCGCGCGGCAGAAGCCGCCATCAGCGGGCGCTTGCCGCGGTCACGATCGCCGCCGCATCCGAAGATGATATGCAGCCGGCCCTTGACGTGCGGCCTGAGCGCGGTGAGGACGGTCTCGATCGCATCGGGCGTGTGCGCGTAATCGACATAGACAGATGCACCCGCGCGCGTTTGCGCGACCAGCTCGAGACGCCCAGGCGCGCCTTTGAGCATTGAGAGCGCGGCGAACACCGCATCCGCCGGATCGCCGAGACCGAGTGCAAGGCCGGCGGCGACAAGCGCATTCGACGCCTGGAACAGTCCGGCAAGCGGAAGCGCGATCGCGCGCGCCTTTCCCTGATAGACCACGGACAGATCTTGACCGCGTGCGTGCGGCGTTTGGTCAATCAGCCTCAGCGTCTCGCCGTGAAGGCCGACCGTGAGCAGCTTCAGCCCGCGCCGCTTCGCCGCCGCGATGAATTCGTCCGCATGGTCCGCGTCGCGGTTGACGACCGCGACACCGCTCGCGCGCACGAGGCGCTCGAACAAGCCGAGCTTCGCCTTGAAGTACTCCTCAAAGGTCGCGTGATAGTCCATGTGGTCGCGCGTGATGTTCGTGAACGCCGCCGCCGCCACATCGATGCCGTCGAGACGGAACTGATCGAGGCCATGACTCGAAGCCTCGAGCGCGAGGTGGTCGACGCCCTCGTCCTTCAATCGCGCCAGCTGCGCGTGCAGCTCGACAGGATCTGGCGTCGTGTGCGAAAGCTGCACGTGGCCGCTCGGCGAATAGATGCCGATCGTGCCGATGCTGGCCGCGCTCAATCCCTCCGACGCCCATATCTGCCGCAGGAAGTGCGCAACCGATGTCTTGCCGTTGGTGCCGGTGACCGCAGCGACGCATCGCGGCTGAGCACCGTAGAATTCGGCCGCGAGCCGCGCGAGGCGCAACCGCGGATTCTTGTCCGGGATGAAGCCGACGCCGAGCCTGCGGACCTCATCCGCAAGTTCTGGCGATCCGAGCACGACAGAAGCGCCGCGTTTCACCGCATCTTCGATGAAGCGGCCACCGTCGGCGTTGGTGCCCTTCAACGCGGCGAACAGGAATCCAGGCTTGACCTCGCGGCTGTCTGCCGCAAGCCCGCTGAATTCCGTCGTTATTCTCTTCACCGCTGTTGCCGTTCCCACCTGCCCCAACACTTCGCCTCTGATTATGGTTCCATTGTGGAGATCTCAGGGATTCGCAGCGGCAAGCGTGTCGCTCCGCCGCACGCCCAAAAGGGGTGCGATGCGCGCGATGACGCGACCGACCGCCGGAGCTGCCGTCCAGCCACCCGTAGCGAAGCCAAAGCTAGCCTTCGTTCCCTTCGGCTCGTCTATCATGACGAAGACGAGGTATTGCGGCTGTGACATCGGAAAGACGCCGGCAAAGGATGAAATCAGCAGGTGCCGGCCATAGGCGCCGTTAACCGGTTTGTCCGCGGTTCCGGTCTTGCCTCCGACCTCATATCCCGGCACGTCGGCTTTGCTGCCGGTGCCTTCGGTGACGACGAGCCGCATCAAATCGCGCATCGAGCGGCTCGTGGACTCGGAAATGACGCGTTCGCCCTTCTGCGGAGTCGTTTGCTTCACGAAGGTGGGACGGATCAGCGTGCCGCCGTTTACAACGGCGGCCGCCCCCGCCGCGAACGCCAGCGGATTGACCGAAATGCCCTGGCCGTAAGAGATCGTGACAGTCTCGACCTCGTTCCACCGGCGCGGATAGAGCGGTGACGCCATTTCAGGAAGCTCGGTCTTGAGACCATCCAGCAGACCCATGTGGCGCAGGAAGGCCTGCTGCCGTGTGGGGCCAGCGCGGAGCGCGATCTGCGCCGTGCCGATGTTCGACGACTCGGCGAACACCATCCGCACCGGCAGGCTCGAGCCGTGGTTGGAGAAATCGTTGATCGTGTGGCGGCCGAATTTCAGCGGCCGGCCGATATTGATCCACTCATCGAGGCGGGCAGTCTTCTCCTCGACCGCTTGCGCGAAGGCGAAGATCTTGAAGATCGAGCCCAGCTCGTAGACGTCCTGGGTCAGGCGATTGCGGATTGAATCGCCCGGCGTCATGGAGCGCGTGTTCGGCTCGTAGTTCGGCAGCGAGGCGAGAGCGATCACCTCACCCGTGCGCACGTCGAGCACGAGGCCGCCGGCGGCCTTGGCGGAGAACGTGCGCACTGTCTCGCGCATCTCGTGCTCGAGCACATATTGCACGCGCATATCGAACGAGAGCTGGAGCGGCTCGCTGCGCCCGCGCACGAGTTGGTCGAGGCCGAGTTCGAGACCCGAAACGCCGTTGTCGTCGGGGTCCACCTGCCCGACCGCATGCGAGAGAATCCGTCCCGCGGGGTAATAGCGCCGATACGCTTTTTCGAATGTCAGCCCCGGGAGGCCCAAGCGCATCACGCCGTCCCGCGCGTTCGGCGACAAGCCGCGCCGCACCAGCACGTAGCCTTGCTTCGCCGCAAACGCCTGCTTCAGCCGCGCTTCATCGGCGCCCGTCGCCTTGGCAAGATCGCGCGCGGCTTCATTGGTGTCCCAGAACGCCGATGGTGAGGCGTAGAGATCGCTTACCGGTAGATCGCGCGCGATCAGTACGTCGTTGCGATCGACAAAGTCGGCGCGCATCGGTGAAACAGGAGGCGCGGCGCCTGCCGACGCCGCAAGTCCTGCGCCGAACACCATGACATGGACGAGCCGCAAGATGACGATGCCGAAGCCGAACGCGCAAAGACCCGCCGCAAATCCGATGCGGTGCTTGACGATGGTGTTCGGAGCCGGGCGCGGGTCCATGGTCATGTGCCCGTATTGACGACCGCGAATGCCGGTTCTTCAGGCTGAACCGCTGCGGGCTTCGGCTTCGATGCCTTCACGTCCGGCACGATGGCTTTCACGGTGGCAATGTTCGACTCGGGCGCGAGCGGTGGCGCCTTCTGCGGCAGCTGCGTGAGCGAGGAGAATTCCACCTGCGCGCGGTCGGAGAGATCGAGATGCTTCTGCGAGAGCGCCTGGATCCGCCCGGGCTGCGTCACGCGGGCCCACTCGGCGCCGAGCACCGCGAGCGCATCCTGCTCCTGCACGATCGCCGCGTGCGTCTGTCGGAGATCGACTTGAGCGACACGCGCTTCCTCCGCGACCCGGTACAGCCCGAGGCAAACGAACCCGGTGATGGCGATGAAGGCGAAGTTGAGCGTGCGGATCATGGCGTGCTCTCCGATCAGGACTGGTCATTCCAGCAGGGGGTAGTGGTGCGTTCCGCTGACCGCAGGCGCGCGGAGCGCGAGCGGGGATTGGCGCGGACTTCTTGCTCTTGGGGCATGAGCGGCTGCTTGCCGCTGACACGGAATGTCGGTTCGCGCGATGGCGCTTCCGCGGGTGCATGGCGCGACCCGCGGCTCGCGCGGCCCGAGCGCTCGGTCAAGAAGCGCTTCACGATGCGGTCTTCCAGTGAATGGAACGATACGACGGCGAGATGGCCATGCGCGTTCAGCACGCATTCGGCGGCATCCAGCCCGCGCTCGATCTCGCCCAGCTCGTCGTTCACCGCGATGCGGAGCGCCTGGAAGGTGCGCGTGGCGGGATGGATCGCCTGAGCGCCACGGCCGATCGTCCGCTCGACGATCGCCGCAAGTTCGCCGGTGCGCGCGATCGGGCGCGCGGCGACGATCGCGCGTGCGACCGCCTGGGCGCGCTTCTCTTCGCCGAAATCGCGCAGGATGGACGCAAGCTCGGCCTGCGACAGCGTGTTGACGAGGTCCGCCGCGGTCTCGTCGCGGCTCGCATCCATCCGCATGTCGAGCGGACCGTCATGGCTGAACGAGAAACCGCGCTCGGCTTCGTCGAACTGGAACGAGGAGACGCCGAGATCGAACGCGATGCCGTCCGCCTTGCTGACGCCGTGGCCGGCGAGCAGCGATTCCATCTCCGAGAACCGGCCATGCATCAGCGTCAGCCGGCCGCCGAAGCGCGCCGCGAGCTTCTTGCCCCGCGCGATGGCGTCTTCGTCGCGATCGATCGCGTAGACCGTGCAGCGCGCGCGCTCGAGCAGCGCCGTCGCGTAACCGCCGCCGCCGAACGTCGCGTCGACATAGATCGCGTCGTCGCGCGGCGCGAGCACCGCCATGACTTCTTCCAGCATCACCGGAACGTGCGTGTTCATGACGCACCTCCGTTGCCGTTGCCGTTGCCGTTGCCGTTGCCGTTGCCGCGGCTGCGCAGAGCGCGTGCGCGAGCGATGCGATCGCGCTGCACCGGCTCGAATCGCACCGGGTCCCAGAGCTGGAATTTCTGACCGAGCCCGACAAAGACCACGCGCTCGGTGATACCCGCATGAGCGATCAGATCGTCGGGGAGACGGACGCGTCCTTCGTCGTCGAAATTGAGCTGCTGGGCAGCGGCAAGGACTGCTTGGGCCTCGTCGTCATAGTTCTCGCTGAACAGCGGGTCATACGTCCCGAGGCGCTCCGTGAATTTGGAAAGCAGAGTATTTCCAAAGGCTTCCAGACACGGACTGACGAACGACGGAATGCAATAGAGCGGGCCCATCTCCTGCTGGGCGAGAATCTGGCGATAGGGCGCGGGGATGCTGACGCGGCCCTTGGCGTCCAGCTTGTTCGTGAACGTAGAGACAAATGGCGGCACGAAACGCCCCTGCGACCCTTGGCGCCCATACGCGTTCTCGACCTTCCCCGAACGCTGCATGGGGTTTCATGGGATAACATGGGACGAAATGGTTTAGCAATTGAAAACGCAATGAGATTACAGATTTCGCGCCTTACAATATTTGGTTTGTCCTGATCGCGGAGGCCCAATTTCCCCTGAACAAATCAACAACAGCGTAATCATACAGTCATCATCGTAAATAACCTCCTAACGGAGAGGTTCATTATTTGTTCTCTGCTATCCTCGGACGCGCCTTCCGCAGCCATTCATCCGTAGGCTGATTCCATGGACACGCACATCCCACAACCAAGCTGGCATCTAAAGATTCCGCCGCCGATCTGGGGCGTGGGGATGCTGCTCCTGGCGTATGCCGCCGACCGCATCCTGGCGGCGCCCGTCATCTTTCGCTCGACGCCCCTCGCGGTGCTGACAGGCGTGTTGGGATTCCTGCTGGGCCTCTGGGGACAACGCACTTTCGCGGCGGAAGGCACGGACATCCTCCCCGCTTCGCCGACGAACAAGAAATTGGTGACGCGCGGTCCGTTCCGCTACACGCGCAATCCGATGTATTCGGGGCTCGTCATGATCGCGCTCGGCTTCGCCTTCTATTTCGGCACGCTCCCGTTTTACGCCGTCCCCGTGCTGCTGTTCCTCTTGTGCAATTTCTCCTTCATTCCCTTCGAAGAAGCCAAGATGCAGCGCCAGTTTGGGGATCAGTTTACGGATTACCTCCGCGGCGTCCGCCGCTGGGTATAGCCTAAAATCCGTATACGGAAAGTAGCGTCAGACGGCCTGTAAGCCGGGTTCTGTTCCCGCCCGAAAGCGGGAGATGACCATTCCTCTGGGACGTCCGTCACCGGACGCCTCACGCGACCTACCCGGACGGCAACGCGGAAACGCGCCATGCGCCGTCCCTATTTGGTCTTGCTCCCGGTGGGGCTTGCCGTGCCGTCTCCGTTGCCGGAGACGCGGTGCGCTCTTACCGCACCGTTTCACCTTGACCCGCGCGAACGCGGGCAGACTGTTCTCTGTGGCGCTATCCCTGGAGTTGCCTCCGCCGGACGTTATCCGGCACCGTGTTTCCGTGGAGCCCGGACTTTCCTCTCCCCTTTCGAAGAGCAGCCATCCGGCCGTCTGACGCGAGCCCAATGTCGGCAGCTCAGGGGCGAGAGTCAATCTCTCGCCTTCGCGCTTTGCGCTACGGCGGGGCAATCTCCGCAAGCAGCGCGGCGAGGATGCGTTCGCACTCGTCGTCCGCGATGCCGTCGATCTTCGAGGGCCGAAAATGGCGCTGAAAGGCCTCGATTACGGTCGATGTCGACACATCCATCTCGGGACGCAGCCCGTAGCCGAAATTGCGCAAACCCTCCTCGAACGAGACCCTTAGCCGGTGCTTCCGCGTCTGCGGC
>Ga0137429_1000827_pt1 | contig 11032 bp, 7 predicted proteins | sample EasRivERMZT736_2_FD_102304 | JGI IMG/M metagenome (GOLD analysis project Ga0137429, IMG submission 102304) | Soil microbial communities from meander-bound floodplain in the East River, Colorado, USA - East River MetaG ERMZT736_2 | ecosystem: Environmental > Terrestrial > Soil > Floodplain ...
CGCGGCGGCGCGGAGACCGCCGATCCCGACCGCGAGCTTGTCCATCCGATCGCCGCGCACGCCCGCCTTCACCGGCTCGGCCATCGACCAACCCTCGTCGCCGCGTTCAAACGAGACCTTGTTTTGGCCTCCGACGAAGCGATTGTCGGCATTCAGGACGATCTTACTAAGCTCTTCATCGGGCAGGGCGAAGACGGTTCGGTCTCGATAGGCCGAGGGGGCACGGAGCAAGGACTCCACGTCCGATGACCGGACCTTGCCGATCGACGGCAGATCGTTGCGGCGGACGTAGACCATCCGCTTCGTTTTCTCATCAGTGTACGCACCGATGGTGATACGTTCCACGCCTTCGACGCCGGGGACGGTCATACGGACTTCGGCCTGGGGTTGAGAGAATCCAAACGAGGCCGCTTCCGCGGAGTCAGACTCGACAAAGACGACTGCGCTAAGGTCCTTGACGGCCTTAAGTAGCTCTTTGGCTGCCGATTCTTCCGCCCGACCTCCGTCACCGTCAAACGACCACTTTGCCTCTTTCAGAACCAGCACAGCGGTACGACCCTGGTTCGAAAGCTCGATACGCGTAGTGGCGTCCACATTGAAGTTGGTAATCTTCATGTCCCGCCACTCGGCCATAACCGGTTTGAGCTTGTCCGTCATCGTCTTCATGATGGTCGCGATCGCGGAGTCATTGCCCACCCGAACGTAAGTCTTGGTGTCCTCGCCGATGGGCGAGCGGTCGGCGACGTGCAACTCATAGACAGTCTTCTTGGTTTCGGTCGCCGCTTCCTGCTTGTCCTCTCCCTCTTCCTCCTCGTCCTTTGATGCTTCCGCCTTGGCCGGGACCTTCTCTTCGACGCTCACGCGAACGGTAAGAGCACCCGGTTCGAGGCCGTAGATAGGCAACTTTTCACGGCTGTCGTCCTGCCACTGAATGACACGCATGCGGCTCATGGTGCGGAGGAGTTCGTCCACTTTGCCGGTCGCCCGGGCGCTGACCGGCGACTCCATTATCCATTTGCCGCCGTCCTTGGCGAAGGCGTAGTTCACTGGCGCGTCGGTCGCCGAGCGGTCGATCACCTCGACGCGGGTGACGTTCTCGGGGGCGAAGTTCCAAAGCTGCTGGTCGCGGTATTCGAGGGCCTTGGACTTCCAGAGCGTGCGCAGACTGGCCTTGCCCACGCAGATTCGATCGCCGCCCGCTATTCGAACGTAAGTCTCGTATTCGGAAGCTGGTTTGCCGATTTCGACCGTCGCCGTTACGCCGCCGGCATCGGTGAGCGTAACGATCGCTTCGGGCGGGGCCAGTCCGGCGTCGGCCGCGGTCACGGCGCCCGGTTCGCCGGGTTTGTAGGCGACTTCATAAGATAGGCGCCCCAACTCGCGGCCCAACTTATCGAGTTCATAAGCAGCGACCGCCATATCCATCGGCGCAGTCATGCGCCAACTCGCGGTCGCCGTTCCCTCAGTCGGCGCCTTCTTCTCGAAAGCCCACGCCTCTTTGCCCTTCACCTGGCAGACCACCTTCACGACGTCGCCGAGTTTCTTGTCGATAAGGTCATGGGAGGTCGGCGAAGACGCCGGCGTCGGCATGGTCGTCGCACTACTTTCCGCAGGCTTGGGCGCGGAGCGTGAGATGGCATACGCAACGATCATGGCCGCCAGGAATGCCCCCAATACGATTGTGCATTTGAAGTTCATAGACCCCTACCTACGTCGCACCCACCAAACCGCCCCGCCGCACGCCAGCGCCAAGACCGGCCAGAGAAAAATGGTCAGCGCCTGCACCGCCTTGACCGTCGCGGGCTTGGGAATCTCCAGCACCGCGGCGTCGATGGGCTTGCCGATGTTCATGAAGGCCGTGTTGTCATTGAGCCAGTGCATGGTGTTGATCAGGAGCGTCACGTTGCCCGGGTTGCGCGAGCCGATGGTGATGCCCTGCGAGCCCATTCTCATCTCGCGGGCGAAGGCCACCGCGTCCTCCGCGAATTCCCGCGAGGAGACGACGGCGATCTTAGCGTCGCCCTTGGTCGCTGTGACGGCGAGGCCGAAGGGACCTTCGAGGTCGCCCTCTGCCTTGGACATATAATCACGCTCGTTGAGCTGCTCCTGGTATTTCTGAATGTCCTTCACGCCCCAGACCCCGTCGCGCTTGGGGAGGGACACGAGGCGCTGGAGTTTCACGCCTTCCGGCGGCGAGGCGTTCATTTCCAGCGGTGCGCACCAGGGAAGGGCGACGCGACGGGCGGATCCGCCGCTGACGATCTCGTGTTTCTCAAAGTCGAGGTCCGTCATGTGGTGGAAGTCCTGGCGGGTGACGACATACTTGCCGGGGGCGATGTTGGTCGCAGCGATCAGCAAAGCCGAGGCATCGACGCCCACCCCCCAGGTCTGTTTGAGGTAGTCGTTGTATTCATAGGTTCCGGCGATGGGTCCGAAGGGACCGGGCGCCCATCCGGCGATGAAAAGCGCTCGCCCGTTGGCACCCATTGCATTGAGCAAGGCCTTGCGGTGGCCGTCGCTGAACGGCGGGTCGGGCGGCTGTTGTTGTCCCATCATGGGGTTGCGCTGTTGCGGCGGCTCGGGTTTGAGAACCACGAATAGGGTCCGCGTGGGCTTGGGGTTGATTTCGGGCAGCGTGTCCTTGGTTTTGAGGTCCCATTCCTCGACGATGAAGTTGGCGTCCTCTAGTTGCTGCTTCATCATTCCGTAGCCGGCGGGCGGCTGGCCCGGCATGAATCCCCCCATGAACAAGGGCTGGCCGCCGTAACGCACGAAGACCACCGCCGTCTGTTCCTTGTGCGTCGCACGCAGGATCGCCGCAGTCAACTTCTCCTCCCCCTTGAATGCCCGCTTCTCGAAGGGGACCCGCGCCCCGCCGCCGCTCTGATCCACGGGCGGCCAGGTGGCGCTGAAATCCACGATCGTGGCATCGGCGTCGGTCTCAACGAGCATGGCGTTGCTCGTCGGGGCCAGTTGGTTGATGAGATCATCGAGCTTGAGCGGTTGCAGATCCTGCAACTTGGTCGTCTCTCCCTCCAGAGAGGCGACGAGGTCGGCGTATCGGTTGTTGGCGTCGCGGAGGAAGCTCGCCTGGGCCGCGGGCATGGAAGGGTTGCGGCCCAACTCGCCCGCGGCAAACTTGCCGATTTCCTTGAGCGACTTGGTGATCTTGGGATAAAGGCCCTTGAGTTCCCCGACGGCGGCTGAGTATTGCGGATTGGCAGCCGTGGTCAGGGAGTCTACTTGCTCCCGCGTCACCTCCAACTCGCTCGAAAGTCGCTGTAGCAATTCCTCGACTTGCGCGGTCGGGGACGGCCGCGATGAATCGCCCATGGCCCCGACGGTGGGACCGATGAGGGCAAGTTCATCCTGCAGCAGTTTCCGCATTTGAGCGTCCAGGTCCGTCTTGTATGCGTCGATCCGAGCCAGGTAGCCCGCGACGGCATCCTTGAACGCCGACTTCTCACGCAAGCGGGCCAAGAGCTTCTGAAACTTCTCGTGGTCCTTGAGCGGATTGACCCATTCGGCGGTAACCTTGCCGCGGTTGGTGGCCTCATAGAGGTCGAGCAAGTTCTGGGCGGCGCGGCGGTAACGCTGTTGGTCCTCGTCCTCCCGGTCGGTTTCGAAGTAGAGCGACGTTAGGCGCACGTTTTGGTCTAGATTTCGCAGCAGGTTTTCAGTCCCCTCGCTGAGGCTGTTGACGCCGCTGGAGGTCATGTCCCATCGAGCGCTGTTGTAGGCGGATAGTTGCGCGACCACGACGATGCCGACGACGATAAGCGTCACCACAAACACGTTGGTTCCGACCAGCATCCGCCGCCCGGTCGAGGTCGCGGGAGTCGCTACGCCCGTTTGTTTCTCTACTGCCATCGGCGCATCTCCAACCGCTTGACGGTGACGAAAAGGAAGAATGCCGTCGTGGTCAGAAAGAAGACCACGTGATTGAGGTCCAGCATTCCGCGGACGAAATCGTAGAAGTGGCTGCGGATCGAAAGTTGCTGCAAAAGGACCCTGGGCCAGCCTTCCACCAGTTGTGCCAAGGCGTGGGAGGCGAAGGTCATCAGCGCCAGTAGCGCAAAGCTCAACAGGACGGCGATCACCTGATGTTTCGTACACGAGCTGAAGAACAATCCGACCGAAATGTACAGCCCGCCGACCAGCAGCAGGCCCAGGTAGTTGCATAGCAACAATTTGGAATCGACCGACCCATACATTTGAAGGAGAAGCGGGTAGAGCAACAGGGCCGCAAGAAGTATGAGGTAGAAAACGAATGCCCCGCAAAACTTGCCCAGTACCACTTCGATTTCGGTAATGGGGGCGGTCATCAGGGTCTCGATCGTCCCGACACGCAACTCGTCGCTGACCAACCGCATGGTGAGCATGGGGAGGACAAAGACAAGAATGAGGATGATCCAAAAATCGAACAGGGAGCGGAGTGAGGCCTCGCCGCCGGGAGCAAACGTCCCCAGCCCGAAGGCCAGACCGGAGGAGAAAAGGAACATCGCAATCACGGCGTAAGCAATGGGAGAAAGGAAGTACGCTCCTAACTCACGCTGGGCCATGGTCGGCACATTTCGCATTCCTGAACTCCGTTCAGAATTACAAATTACGAATTACAAAAGCAGCAACTGCGCGCCATTCTCCGTCCACCTTCTCGTAATTCGTAATTCGCAACTCGTCGTTGTTATTTCGTTCGTTGTTTCTGTTGTTCCGCGGTTACCTGAACAAAGAAGTCTTCCAACGTCGCCCCTTCACGGCGAAGCTCACGAAGCGTCCAGCCCTTGGCGGTGGTGAGACGGAAGAGGTCTTCGCGCACATCCATGTCCGGTTTGGCATCGACGGCCACCCGCACCCAACCGTTGTTCGAAGACACATCGACCTTCTGTACGCCGGGTAGACCGCGTGTACTTGTTTCCACCTCCAACTGCGGCCCGCGCACCTCCGCCACCACGCGTGCCTGGGCGTTGAACCGATTGCGAAGGTCCTGCGGCGACCCACTGGCCACGATCCGCCCCGAAGCGATGATGATCGTCCGATCGCAGGTCTGTTCCACTTCCGGCAGAATATGCGAGCTAAGCAATACGGTGTGCCGCTGGCCGAGCTCCTTCACCAGATTTCGAGTTTCGCGGATTTGGGTGGGGTCCAGGCCGATGGTCGGTTCGTCGAGGATCAAAACCTCCGGGTCGTGCATGATGGCGTCGGCCAGACCGACCCGCTGCCGCATTCCCTTGGAAAGCTGGCCGATGGGACGATCGATGAACTCGCCGAGCCAGCATCGGTCGGTCACTCGTCGAATGGCATCCACTCGCTGCGAAACGCTCAACCCCCTCAACTTGCCGCGAAAGTTCAGGTACTCTCGAACCCGCATTTCCGTGTACAAGGGCGTGGATTCAGGCAAATAGCCCACCCGTCGCCGGACCTCCATCGAGTCCTTGAAGACATCGAAGCCCGCGATAGTCGCAAAGCCGCTGGTGGCCGGGTGATAGCAACTGAGGATACGGAGGGTCGTGGTCTTTCCCGCTCCGTTGGGGCCGAGGAAACCTACAACGCCGCCGCGTTCGACATCGAACGAGATATTGTCCACCGCGAGGAGCGAGCCGTACCGCTTGGTCAGATTCCTAACCTGGATCATCGCCTACTTCCTCATGTTCAGGTTCGCCGGCGCCCCGATAACAAGTGTACCGCGCTGGTCAAAGGTGCCGGATCGGAAAGCCTAACCGCTCAACATGGGTAGTCAAGCCACGACGCAATTGCCCGTTACGGCACCGTTACGGCCCTTTACGATCGACGGATCGGTCAGGTTCGCGCTAAGTTTGTTGCGTCGATGTAACCACTGACTGACGCCCCAACTCCAGCTCCATGTACTTTACCCCTTCTACCGGGTTGAACCGGTACGGCGGGATCTCGGCGAAGCCTAGCGAGTGATACAACTTGATGGCCTCCCTCATCGAGGGAAGGGTATCAAGGCGCATCTTTATGTATCCGGCTTCGCAAGCCGAGGAGATGACCGCCTCGGCCAGTTGGCGACCCAATCCCGTCCCGCGATAGGCCGGGCGGACGTAAAGACGCTTCATCTCGCAAGCTTGATCATCGACGCGGCGCAGCGCCACGCACCCCGCAAGCCGGGCATCCTCCACCGCAAGCAGCAATCGCCCTGAAGGCGGGGCATAGTCGCCCGGCAAACTTGTTAGCTCCTTTTCAAAGTTCTGGAAGCACAGATCGATGCCAAGAGAATCCGCGTACTCCCTGAATAGAGCTCGTACGTCGTTCAACTCCCTTGCGGTACAATCTTGAATGCGCGGCGACAAAGTGCGGTTCCTTGGAAGGCAAGATTGCACAAGGGGGCGGACGGGTCAAGAGTGTTGGTTTGCGATGGGAGCAAGGCGTGCGATTCATCATCGAGTTCGACGGGCCCCTGTTTGATCCGGCTCCGGTGTTCTACGCCGCACACCAGGCCGCCGCCGCCGAGGTCGGCTGGTCACACTTGGACCAGGCTACGTTTTGGCGTCTACTCCGTACGAAAGGACGCCAGGCCGACCTTCTGCCGGCCGCCAAACCGGTCAAGATCGCCGAGTACGAGAAACGGTTCGACGCCCACGTCGAATCCGACGTTCTCGTCGCAGCCTACCAGCCGCAGGCGGACGTCCGTGGTACGTTACTACAACTTGGGCGCTCCGGGACATGCTCCCTGATGACTCTCGGAACAAACTTGGCCGGGCGTCGGGCGGCGATGAAAAAGCATGGTCTTGCCGGCCTGTTCGCGCGGTTCGATGGGTTGTTGGCCGATCCCCGCCGCCGACCGGCGGAACTGCGGAAACTGTGTGAAGCAGACCCCCGCTCGCTGGTGGTTGCGGCTTCGGATTCCTTGATTCGGTCCGCCGGAGAGGCCGGAATAGTCAGCGTCGGAATCGCTGCCGGGCCGTGTTCGGTGGCGCGGCTGCATCAGGGTGGAGCGGGCGTGGTCTACAAGGCGCTGCACGAGTTGTCGGCCTCAATCCGTGAAGGCGCAGCAGACCTCGTGCAGGCCGGATTGCTTCCGCGGTCGTTAGATGCGCCGCGATGAGGTCATTCGCTTGTAAAAACGCTATGGGCATTCGAGAATTGTGGAAATGAGCGTCGCCGATGATAAGGATATCTTGCGTTTGATCGAGCTCGCCAAAAGCGAGGACTTCGGACAAGGAGACATCTCTTCCTCGCTCCTCGAAGATCCGGATCAGCGCGCGACCTTCCATCTCATCGCCAAGCAACGCGGCGTCTTCGCCGGTCGCGAAGTCGCCGGCGCGATTTTCGCCGCGTATGGGATTTCGGTGGACATGGAATGGACGGCGTCGGGTGTGGACGGGCGTCGTCTCGACCCGGTACCGTCGCGTCTCGCCACAGTTTGTGGACCGCTGGGTGCGGTCCTCTCCGCCGAGCGCGTCTTACTCAACTTCCTTCAGAGGCTCTGCGGCGTGGCCACAATCACCCGTGCATTCGTTGACGCCGTCGCCGGGACCGATGCAGCCGTTTATGACACCCGTAAGACGACCCCCGGTTGGCGAGTGTTGGAGAAGTACGCCGTGCGCTGCGGCGGGGGAAACAATCACCGTATGGGCCTCTATGATGCCGTGCTCATCAAAGACAACCACTTGGCCGGGATCGGGACAACCAGGCTCGCCCACGCCCTATTTGAGATGTTGAGCCGCTTGTCGATGCAAGGCGCGAAATCCCCGTTCATCGAGATCGAGGCCGACCGCGTCGACCAAGTCAAGCAGTTTCTCAAAGTGGTGGGAATCGACGCCATTCTTCTGGACAACTTCTCCCTCGATCAACTGCGTGATGCCGTCTCCCTTCGGGACAATCTAGGACTGCGGGGTAAAGTCGTATTAGAGGCGTCGGGGGGAATGACCCTGAAGACGGTTCGTCCCGTCGCGGAAACCGGCGTAGACCGCATTTCAGTCGGCGCCTTGACCCATTCCGCAGTCGCCCTCGATCTATCATTGGATCGCGTCTGATGCTCACCAGCGGCGCCTTTGGGTATATGTTCGACTACATCCTCTGGTGGGTCCTTTATCTTTCCCTTCTCCTGCACACCTGGTGCTTCTTCAAGTTGTTTCCGTGGAAAGTCTATCGCAAATTGGGGCTGAGCCTTGGCAATGGACTTGTTTTTCTCTGTCTGATCGGCTTCGTGGCGTTGGCGGCAGAGAGCTACCTTCGATTCGCATGTGTGCAGACGGATTCGTTCGGAGTGTCATTGCCCGCGCGCCGCTGGTTCGCACTGCATTCCAAGCTGAATTCGCTCGGTTGCAGGGATCGTGAATGGTCGCCGGTCAAGCCGCCCGGTGTTCGCCGGATCGCATTCGTGGGTGATTCGTTTACCTATGGATGGGGTATTGAACTGCCGGAGCGTCGGTTTTCGGACCGCATTCAATCCCTTTTTGATGGCCGCGCGCCGAACACAGTGGAGGTGATGAATGTGGCCAAGCCGGGATGGGATACCGGGGCGCAACTGCAACCCATTCAGGACATGATTGCCCTGTACGGCGTAGACGAAGTTGTGCTCTGCTATGTGGCCAATGACATCGAAAAGCTCCTGCCGACCAGGGATGAGTTCAATCCTACGCGGCCGCCGGAAGTGCAGTTCTTCAATATGGATTCTTCCTGTCTGATGGACTATCTGTATCGGCGCCTTTATTTGCCGCGTATTCCCAGTGTGAAAAACTATCACGACTGGCTGGCCGAGGGATTCGCAGATGAGGACATTTGGCGCCGCCACCAGCAACAACTGATCACCATCATTAACCACTGCCGGGAAAAGGATGTGACACTGCATGTCGTTTTGTTGCCGTTTATCCGTACGAGCGGGAACAAGTTGCAAGTGGCTGCGCTTCATGCCCTGCTACGGAAGTTCTTCGAGGCCAATCAAACGCCGGTCGTGGACCTCTATCCCCCCATCGCCGGCTTGCCGGCCGACGAATTGGTTGTAAATCGCGCGGACGCCCATCCCAATGAACGCGCCCACGCGCTGTTTGCTCAGGTTATCTGGCAAGCCTTCTACGCCGCGCCGTAATCGGGCACAGTGTTGCCCTTTCTATTCGGGGATCAACGATCGAACTTGCGATTGGGGGTCGAGTTTGAGCGCTTGGCGGGCCAACGCTTCCGCTTGTTGTGTCGCGCCGGCTTTGTGCGCGGCCAGGGCAGCGGCCTCGAAGTGCTTGGCGTTTGTGGGCTGCAGTTCGGTCAGCGTTTTGTACTCACGCAGGGCCGCCTCGGAATCCCCGGTCTGCATGCACACATCGCCCAAGGCTTGATGCAGATCGACGCTCGACGGATCAATGGAGAGTGCCTGGCGGTACCAATACTGTGCCTCGCGCAATTCGCCCCGCCGCCGGGCGATGCTCGCAACTTTTTGTGGGATCGTGGGATCGTTCTGCTCGATCCTGGCAAGTTCCAATAGTTGGGGCAGTGCGAGGTCTTCTTCATTGCGTTCAAGATAGATTCCCGCCAGTCCACCCCAACTCGCCGGGTCCATGGGACAGAGGTGTTGAAGGCGCTGGAGCGCCGAAGCGGCAACGTCCCACTCTTTGCGCCGCAGAGTGATCTCCGCGACGTGTTTCGACGCCGACCAATGGTCCGGATCGATCCGCATGAGTCGCTCCAACAGTGGCAACGCTTCGTCCTCGTATTCTCGCTTGCCGGATTCGCTTCTTTCCTTTTGCGAAAGCAAAGTAAGAACACTCGTCAGCACAGCCAGCCCGTTGAGGTCGTTCTCATCAAGAGCCAGCGCTCGCCTTGCAGTGGCCATCGACCGTTCGTAGTCCGATTCGTCAAACACCGCGCGAGCTAGTCGTCCCCACACGCCCGCGCCGGCGTCCTCCTTCGCCGCCTGCGTCAGAAGCTCTTGAATGTCTTCGGGCGAAGTCAAATCAAATCGGCAATTCCATTTGGCGACCTGTGCTCGCGCCCAGTCGTGAAATGCGCGGTCGAACTTCTCCGGCTCCACGTCCAACTCGCCGGTGAATACTTCTCTTTGCGTTTTTCCGGAGCGGAAGCGGTTGATCATGGTCTGGATCCTGTCGTACCCGAACCGCTCCACGATGTATTCCACCATCCATTCGCTTTGCGCATAGGCCATTTGCCGGTCCGTGGCGCGTCGTGGGCGGATGAACCCCCAGTCGACGGATTCGAGGGTGAACAGACGGTCGCGGCGCACGGCGTCCGCCAACAGTTCAGACCAAGCGAACGGACGCGGGGCGTCCTCCTCATAGACGGCGAGTCCTTCGGTAAACCAATGGGGAATTCGATTGTCCGTCGCCGCCAGAGTCACCGTGTGAGTAAATTCATGCTTAAGCACCCGGGCCAGATTGTAGCGACCCATCAGTTCAGTCGATTCCCGCGGGGAGGCGAGGGCGATAATCCGCCCCGTCGACGCCCCGACCGTGTGAATCCACGGCTTGCCGGTGATGCGGACGCCGAAGGCGCGATGGGTGGGGAAGATTTCGATGATGGTCTTTTCGGTGAGCGGCGTTTCGAAGTCGCTGGTCACGGCCTCATAGATGGGTTCGAGATAGCTCGCCACGTATTCGCCCAATCCCGGATCGTGATCGGCGTCATATTTGACCACAAAGTGCGCCGTTTCGCGCTTCGCAAATTTGTGGAGCCGGTCGAGCAGTTCGAGGGTGAACTTGGTCCGGTCGTTGTAGGGGTCCAGGGCCCACGCGGCGTCGAGAGCGTCGCGGGCCTTGTCCTCCAGGCCCCATTGCATGTACATCATTCCCAATTCCGTGCGGGCGTTGGCGTCGCTCGCATCCAGTTCAATGGCCCTTAGGTATTCCCGCTCCGAGGCCGCATATTGGCGAATGCCCGACAGGGCGTCGCCCAGGGTTCGATGAAACATTGCGCAACGGGGGTTGATCGCAGTCACACAGGCCTGCATTTGCTCAACGCCCGCTCGATCGTACCGGCACGCCGACGCAGCCGCCGACAACGAGAGCGCTGTCATGTCGTTGGGGTTGATCTTTAGCGCCCGTTCACACGGCTCTTTGGCCTGTTC
>Ga0137429_1000831_pt1 | contig 10993 bp, 9 predicted proteins | sample EasRivERMZT736_2_FD_102304 | JGI IMG/M metagenome (GOLD analysis project Ga0137429, IMG submission 102304) | Soil microbial communities from meander-bound floodplain in the East River, Colorado, USA - East River MetaG ERMZT736_2 | ecosystem: Environmental > Terrestrial > Soil > Floodplain ...
GGTCAACCCTGGAGCGCAAGGAGTGCCGCCACGGGAGCTTCCATAGTTAGGCTTGAAGGTGCCGAGTGCCAAAGTTTTCACGCGGACGACGCGGACGACGCGGACGACGCGGACAAGGGCATGATACTACAAACGGCGATTGACCCTTGGTTCCTCAGTGCAAGGACCCTCGCCAGCCGGTGAGCCAACAAAAAGGTCTTGCAGTGTCCGCGCAGTTTTCCGCGTGATCCGCGTGATCCGCGTAAACATTCTCGCGCTCGGGGCCAGAGTGTGAAAACTCTGGCGCTCGACCCGATGCTCGAGCCGCCCTCAGGTCGCCGGCATCGGACGCGAGTGCGCGACGGCTTGCGTCGTGGCCCGCCGCGAGATCTCCCACGCAACAGGCCAGAGCGCCGCGAGGCCGGCAAGTCCCTGCACGTAGAAATGCACGGGGCCGATCGGCACGAACCGCGATACCGCCATCAGCCCGAGCGCGGTCAGAACCATTGGTTTGACTCTGGCATCGAGCACGCGACCGATGCCGCGCATCAGGAATCCGAGCCCCACGGCGTTCATGAGGGCCGACGACATCATGATGGGCACGAACCAGACGTCGATGACGTGCTGCGACGCGACGATGTCGCCGCCCGTCGCCGACGCCGCGAGGACGGTGAACTCCATGCCGGGAAGGAAGACATACAGGCCGGAGCCGAAGACGAGAAACGGAAGCGCGATGGCGCTCCAGCGATTCTCTCCCGCGTCGCGCAGAAAGGCTCGCAGCGCGATGTACGCGAGGGCCATGAGCGCCGCGCCGAGGCCGACGCCGAAGTGCGCGATCGCCCAGCGCTGGTGGTCCATCTGCACCGCGTGCGCCACGGCCTCGGCGTCCGGCAGCAACACGATGTGCGGGTGGTAGACAAAGGACGCCAGGAGAATGAGCGGCGCGACGGCGAGAATCGTGACACGGGCCCTCGCGATCGTCTGCTCCGACAGAGACTGCTGACTGGCTGCGGGCTGCATTGGATCCTCCGTTCGTTGACTTGCGACGAAGGAGGGTACGGTGCGCCCGAAAACCGCGCTTCGGGCAAATGACCCACGACGTCCCGCGGGCAGGCGTGGGTAATTCTATGTACGATCAGCCAGCCCGTGCTGATACGCATAGGCGGTCGCCGCGGCCCGGGTGTTGACGCCCAGCTTGGTGAAGATGTTGCTCACGTGACGCGCCACGGTCTTCTCGCTGATCGCGAGCTTGCCACCGATCGCCTTATTGGTGTCACCGGCGGAAATCAGCCGCAGCACCTCCAGCTCGCGCTCGGTGAGCACGGTTGCGGCATTCCGGGTGGCGCTCCGGGGCTTCGTGCGGGATAGTGCCGCGGTGCGAGCCACATCGGGCCCGGCCTCGAGCTGTTCGAATGCCCATCGTGCCGCGTCGAACTCGAGCTCGGCCGCGTCTTCGTCGCCGAGCGCGCGCAACGTGAGGCCGATGAGCACGCGCGTGCGCGCCGCCTCGTGCGGGATCCGGAGCTCCTGCCACGTCGCGCACGAGCGGCGAAGCAGGTCGAGTGCCCCGCCGGCATCTCCACCCGCCAGGGCAACCGCACCGCTCGCCTGTGCGGCGGACGCGAGGAGCAGGGGCGCGCCGATCAGGTCCGCGAGCTGCGCCAGCTCGCCGGCGCCGGTGCGTGCGGCGTCGATGTCCTTTGCCGCGAGCATGATCTCCGTGAATGCGGGCAGCAGACGACACCGCGACGCACGGCCCTTCGCCTGCTCCAGCGCGCCGCGGATGCCCGACGCGGCGGCCTCGACCTGCCCCTGCGAGAGCCGCAGCAGCGCCAGGCCCGGTTGCGCATTGCGCCCGCGCCGGGTGGCCTCGCGATACGATTCTTCCGCGGCGGAGAAATCGCCGCGCAGGCGCCGCAGCTCGCCCTGCTGGTAGAAGGCCGCGGCGATAGCGGGCTGCTCGGGTCCACGGAGAAAGTGAGCGCAGGCATCGCGCGCCACGTCGATGGCCTCCGACCATTCGCCGTGCAGCTGCATGATCTCCGCGCGCCGGACCAGGCACTGGCCGGTGTATGGAACCAGGTCCGGCTGGGAGTCGCACCAGTGCGCCAGCGCGGCCGTCCACTCGCGAGCCCGGCGGACGTCGAAGACCTCGACACACGCTTCGATCACGCTGCAGTAGATGTCGCCGGCAAAGAGCGGGGAGACATCGCCGGCTTCGAGTGCGACCATGGCCTCGTCGAGGAGCGCGAGGCCTTCATCGATGCTGCCGGAGCGGATCTTCGCGCGACCGACGCCATGGCGCGCCATCGTGACGAGATCCCGATCGCCGAATCGCCGACCGATCTCCGCCGCTTCCTGAAACAGCGCACACGCGGCCGACACGTCGCCCTCGATGATGCGGCGGACGGCCCCGGGGAGAAGCACGTATCCCTGCTCGACGCAATCCGACGGGTGCTCCTCGAGAATCCGCTTGGCGCGCGAGACCCAGCTGTCGCCGCGCACCCGTTCGCCGGCATTCATGAGATCGACGCCGAGGCGGATGGCGCAGCGCGCCGCGCGCGTAGTGTTGCCACGGGTCAGGAACTCGCCGTGGGCGCGTGTCCAGCCGTCCGCGCTCTCGGCGGGATGGCCGGTGAGATACGCCGCCGTCGCCAGCAGCTCGAGATCCTCGGGCTCGAGTCGTCGCTCGCGGTCGGCGGTGGAGAATGCCGCGAATGCTTCGCCCCACGCACGGCGCCCGAATGCCTCGCGCGCCTGGAGCAGCGGGCCGGCGCTCGCGTCTGCGGATGACATGGTGAAAAAATGGACGGTTGCTTGCTTAATTGAAGCCCTCGGTTCAAGATGGATTCCGCCATGACGACATCGCCGCCAATTGGGTCGATCTATTCGTTCGGCGACTACGAGCTGGACACCCGGCTCCATGAGTTGCGGCGGGACGGCGAGCCGCTGCGCATCGAGCCTCAGGTCTTCGACGTGCTCGCGCACCTGTTCGCGTGCCGCGACCGCGTCGTCACGAAGGAAGAGCTCCTCGATGCGGTCTGGGGCCACCGGTACGTGGCCCCCACCACGCTCAACAGCCGGATCAAGGTCGCACGGCAGGTAGTCGGAGACGACGGCACCGCCCAACGCGTGATCCGCACCGTTCACGGGCTCGGGTTCCGCGTGGTGACGAAAGTCGAGGAGCGCACAGGCACACCTTCAGCTTCAGCAAGCGCGCCACTGCTCGAGCAGCGGATCGGCTTCTGCACGGCGTCGGACGGAGTGCGCATCGCCTACGCGACCAGTGGCACCGGGCCGCCGTTGGTCAAGGCCGCCAACTGGCTGACGCACGTCGACCACGACTGGGAGAGTCCGGTCTGGCGTCACTGGCTGCGCGAGCTGTCGAGCTACCGAACGCTGGTCCGCTATGACGAGCGCGGCTCGGGTCTCTCCGACCGCGACTGCGAGGATCTGTCCTTCGAGGCATGGGTTCGCGACCTGGAGAGCGTCGTTGACGCGCTCGGGCTGGAGCGCTTCGCGCTGCTGGGAATCTCCCAGGGATGCGCGGTGTCGATTGCCTACGCGATCCGCCACCCGGAGCGCGTCAGCAGACTCGTACTCTACGGCGGGTTCGTCCAGGGGCTGAGCACGCGCGCGCGCACGCCAGAGCAGCGCGAGCAAGCAGACCTGGTCATGAGCCAGATGCCCCTCGGCTGGGGGCATGACAATCCGGCGTTTCGCATCTTCTTCGCCACGCGATTCCTGCCGGAAGGCACGCCCGAGCAAGTGCGATGGTTCAGCGAGCTGCAGCGAATCACCACGTCGCCCGAAATCGCGTCTCGTCTGCTCTGGACCTCGGCGAACATCGACGTTCCCGATCTCGCGCCAGCCGTCCAAGCGCCGACGCTCGTGCTGCATGCCAAGGACGATGCAGTCGTGTCGTTCGGACAGGGACGCAAGGTCGCATCGCTCATACCGGGCGCGCGCTTCGTCCCCCTCGACGGCCGCAACCACATTCTGCTCGAGAGCGAGCCGGCATGGCCACGCTTCGCGGACGAGGTGCGCCGCTTCCTCGCGGAAGACGCAGCCGGCGACACGCCGCCGGAGGTCACACGAGCAGGGTCAACACCCCAGCGCCGACCAGCGCGGCGCCCCAAATGACGTCCAGATTGATCCATGCGCGCCGCAGGATCTGCAGCCCCACTTTCTCGTAGACGATCACGGCGAGCAGGGTCGTCGCCACGAGATACCCGAGCGTGTGAATCAGGGGCGCGGTCATCTCGATCCCTGCGATTCCCTGGAAGCCGGCGAGATGGACGTGATGATGCGAAGGCGGCGGAGCGGCGCCGACGACGATCGGCAGCACCATCAGTCCCGCGCCGTGCATGGACGCCATGAGGAAAGACCATGTGGCCAGCTCGCCCGAGCTGAGGCGCATGCCTCCCCCGCCCAGGTGGCCGTGTCGCAGCATGCGGAGGACACCGAACGCGATCAGCGACGCCGCGACGGCAGACCGCAGGACGCGCAATGGCAGTATCACGCCGAGCGCGCTGGCGAGCAGCACCGCGGCACCGATCGCCAGCGCGTGTCCCACGGCGAGCGGGACGAGCGCGCGCCACACTGCGCGCCGATCCCGCTCCTGTAACCCTATCCCGACCGCGAACAGCCAGCCCATGGCGGGGTTGATGCCGTGCACCCCGCCAAGAGCAAACAGCGCGAGTGAAGCGTCCGGCATCGTCACTCGGCGTAGCAGAACGAATCGGACGAGGCGTCGCCACCCTGCAACCGCACCTGGTGCGGACGCAGCCCGTCCTCGAACTCGACGAGGAATTTTGGATCGAATGCGATTCCGCCCGTCGGATCGGCGTCAATTTTTGTCATCCACCCGCGGATTCCGTCGGGATAGAACTGCGCGTCCCATGGGCTGTACAGGGCATTCGTCAAGTAGACGCGCCGGCCGTCGCGACTCACCTCCACCATCTGCGGCCCACCGTTGAGCGCCTGCTTCGGCTGCTTCGGGTGCGCCGTGCGCTTCACGATACCGCCGATCTCTACCGAGCCCGTGAGCTTCGGGTTGAACGGGTCGCTGACGTCATATTGGCGTAGCTCTCCTGTGCCCCAGCAGCTCACATACAGATACTTGTCGTCCAGCGACAGGTTGATGTCGGTGACGAGCGGCGGCACGGCCTTGAAGCCCTGGAGCAGCGGCGGGAGGACTTCGGGATCGGCCGGTTCGGCGGGAATCTCGATGACCTTTTTCGTGTTCCAGCGGCCCGTGTCGTCGTCGCGATACCACATCCAGATGGAGCTGGAGAGATTCGCGAGGCTGATGACGACGCCAACGAAGCCGTAGCTGCGCCGCGGGTCGTGCGCGGGACGTAGCTCGAGGACCATCTGTTGTTCGGCGCCCAGCTCCAGCTTCTGGAGATGCGTGCGGCGTTTCAAATCCCAGACGTGCAGCGCGTTGCCGTACTTGCCGCCGAGCAGTAACTCCGGATTCACGCCGTTCTTCACCATGTTGGGCGTGCCCCACTCGCTGGTGATCATCGTGTCGTGGCCGAGATGCCACCAGAAATCGTAGGCGAGGTGTTGTGGGCCGCGCTCGCGCTCCCACTTGCCCTTGATCTCGAACGTCTCGTGGTCGAGCACGAAGATGCCGCCCGGGCCGTCGCCGCCGGGCGCGCCGAGGGCGTTCATGTAGATCCCGTCAGGTCCGCAGTGCACCGTGTGCGGCGCGGCATAGCCCGTCTTCGCCATCACTTCCTCGCCCTCGATCACTTTCACAAGACGCGGCTTGCCGGGGTCCGGCTCGGTGTCGACCACGTGAATGCGCGAGCTGTGCGTCCCGGGCAGCACCAGGTATCGCCGCTCCACGTGCGGTTGCGGCGCGTACGCGCACAGGTGCGAGCTGCACGCGTTCCAGCCGAAGTGGTGCAGCTCGTTGCCGCCCTGCGGCAGATCGAGCTTGTACACCAACCGGCCATAATCCTTCGACGTTGGGTCGGTTGATATCACTCCGAGCGCGTCTTTCTTTCCGTTCTCACTCGCGGTCAGCAGTGCGACATACGCCAACTTCTCCGCGGGCGCCGCGCTCGCCATCCTGGGTGAGGGATAGAAGGTGGGATCTGGGAGCATGCGTGCCATCGTTGCCTCCTCTCGTGGTATCTCGTGACAGCCGGACATCGGCTGCGGCTCACGATGTCGCGAGAGGTTCCGCGATGCTTGGAGGTCGCGTGGAGATCGGCTGGAGATTACGTGGTGATTTCAGCCTTCCCACCGCGACTTGACGGACCGCACTGAACGCATTTTCTTCAGCGAACGATGTTCAACGCGCGCCTTCACCTGTGCCATTGCACCTGTCCGCGCCCCTTCGGGGGGAGCCGGCCGGGGGCGTGCTCATGACGCGCGCGATGCACACGTGATCTAGACAATCGCGATCACGTACCCGCCCTCTCCCCACTCGGGAGGGGGCTTTTCTTTTTCCGGACATTCCCATGTCAGCTTCGGCAGCCTCCACAGCCTCGAAGAAACCGATCGGCATCTACTACGAGCACCCGGACTGGTTTCGCCCGCTCTTCGCGGAACTGGATCGGCGCGGCATCGCGTTCGACCGCATCGACGCCGGCGCGCATGCGTACGACCCATCCGAGAGCAGCGCGCCGTGGTCGCTGGTGTTCAATCGCGCCAGTCCCTCCGCGTACCTGCGCGACCACGGACAGGCCACCTTCCACACGCTCCAGTGGCTGCGTCACCTCGACCGACTCGGCGTCCCCGTGGTGAACGGAAGCCACGTCTACGAGCTGGAGATCTCCAAGACCAATCAGATCGATCTCCTCGCATCCCTCGGGCTGCGCTTCCCGTGCGCGCGCACCATCAACAACCCCGCGCTCGCGGTGCGCGCTGCGCGCGACCTGCGCTTCCCGGTGCTCATCAAGGCGAACGTGGGCGGCAGTGGCGCCGGGATCACGCGCTACGATTCGCCGCAAGCGCTGGCAGAAGCCGCGGAGACGAAGGCGCTGCGGCTCGGCATCGACGGCGTCGCGCTCGTGCAGGAATGCGCGCCACTGCGCGGCGGGCACATCACCCGCGTCGAGACCCTCGGCGGCAACTACCTGTACGCCATTAACGTCTTCCCGGCCGTGGGATCGTTCGACCTGTGCCCCGCCGACGCCTGCCAGACCACGGGTGGCGTGGAGCTCGTGCGCGGCGCTTGCGCCATCGACGCGCCGAAGACGGGGCTGCGCGTCGAGGCGGCCACGCCACCAGCGGAGATCATCGAGCAGGTCGAGACGATCTCGCGCGCGGCGCGGCTCGACGTGGGCGGGATCGAGTACCTCGTCGACGATCGCGACGGGCAGCACTACTTCTACGACGTGAACGCGCTCTCGAACTTCGTGGCCGACGCGCCGAACGTGATCGGCTTCGACCCGTTCGTGGACCTCGTGGACTACCTGGTGGCTCGCGCCGAAGGCGCGGGAGCCGAGAGCCGGGTCACCAGCCTGGTGGGGGTATAGCGATGCGATACGGATACTGGTTGCCCGTGTTCGGCGGCTGGCTGCGCAACGTGCAGGACGAACGCATGGCCGCGACGTGGCCGTACGTGCAGCGGCTCGCGCGCCGGAGTGAAGAGATCGGCTACGACCTGACCCTGATCGCCGAGCTGTTTCTCAACGACATCAAGGGCATCGAAGCGCCGGCGCTGGACGCGTGGTCCACGGCGGCCGCGCTGGCGTCGGTGACGTCGCGTCTCGAGCTGATGGTGGCGGTGCGGCCCACGTTCCATCATCCGGCGACGCTGGCAAAGCAGGCGGCCAACATCGACCAGATCAGCAACGGCCGGTTGTCGCTCAACGTCGTCTCGTCGTGGTGGAAGGACGAAGCGCGCAGGTACGGAGTGGAGTTCGACGAGCACGACGACCGCTACGCCCGCACCGAGGAATGGCTGACGGTCGTCGATCGCGCGTGGCGCACGCCGTGCGTCTCGTACCAGGGCCGGTACTATCACGTGGACGATCTCATTGTCGAGCCCAAGCCGGTCGCGAGCCGCACGCGTCCGCGTCCGGTGATCTACGCCGGGGGCGAATCGCCGAAGGCCAAGGACGTGATCTCGCGTCAGTGCGACGCCTACGTGATGCACGGTGATCCGCCGGAGCGCATCGCGCCCAGGATCGCGGACATGAACGCCCGTCGCGCGGCGCTGGGACTGCCGCGGATGTCGTTCGGCGTGGCCGGGTACGCGATCGTGCGCGAATCGGAGGCCGAGGCGCGACGCGAGGTGGAGCGCATCACCAACGTGTCGGCGGGCACGCCCGGGTATGGCAACTATCAGGATTGGATCAGCCACACGCAGCTCGAGCAACAAGTCTCGCTCGAGGATTACTCGGTTTCGAATCGCGGGCTGCGGTCCGGGCTCGTGGGCACCGCGGAGCAGGTGGCGGAGCGCGTCCGCGAGTTCGAGGCGATCGGCGTGGATCTACTTCTGCTGCAGTGCAGTCCGCAGCTGGAGGAGATGGAGCGCTTCGCCGAAGAAGTCATGCCGCTCGTGGCGGGCGAGATGGCTGCCCAATCGCGGTGAAGTGCGCTCCGTTGTTGACTGACTCTCCGGGCAGAAACAGTCAAAACATTTTTACCGCAGAGGAATGCAGTTATCGCTTTGGCGCGCCCGGCTCGATCGTCGGTAGAAACCCGGCCAGCAATCCAAGCGCCGGAAGGAATGCGCAAAGCCGGAAGACGAACTCGATGCTCGTCCGGTCCGCCAGTTGTCCCAGCAACGCGGCACCGAGGCCGCTCATGCCGAAGGCCAGCCCGAAGAACAGTCCCGAGATCAGGCCCACGCGTCCGGGGACGAGCTCCTGCGCGAAGACGAGGATCGCCGAGAACGCGGACGCGATGACGAGTCCGATGACGCCGCTCAGCACCGCGGTCCAGAAGAGATTCGCGAACGGCAACAGCAGCGTGAACGGCAGCGCGCCGGCGATGGACCACCAGATCACGGGCCGCCGCCCGAACCGGTCGCCGAGCGGGCCACCGATGAACGTCCCAACCGCCGCCGCGCCGAGGTAGACGAAGAGCAGCAGCTGCGCGTTCCGCACGGATACCCCGAACTTGTGAATCAGGAAGAACGTGTAGTAGTTGCTCAAGCTCGAGGTGTAGAAAAACTTCGAGAACATCAGCAGCATGAGCAGGGCGATCGCAAGCTTCACCTGCGCGGGTGAGAGCAACGCGTGACGCTGAGGTGCAGCCGCCTGACGCGCCGCCGGCGCGTGGTGCGTGCCGTACCACCGGCCCACGTTGAACAGGATGACCACGCCGAGGAACGCCGCGGCGCCGAACCAGGCGACGCTCCCCTGCCCGCGCGGAACGACGATGAACGCTGCGAGCAGGGGGCCGAACGACGAACCCGCGTTGCCGCCCACCTGAAAGACGGACTGCGCCAGTCCGTGCCGGCCGCCCGACGCGAGCCGTGCGACGCGCGACGACTCCGGATGGAAGATGGCCGACCCGAGCCCGACCAGCGCGGCCGCGACGAGCAGCGGACCGAACGCGTTCGCCCGCGAGATCAGCAGCATGCCCACCAGCGTGAACGACATGCCGACTGCCAGCGAGTAGGGCTGGGGACGCCGGTCCGTGAAGTGTCCGATCGCCGGCTGGAGCAACGATGCCGTGGCCTGATAGGTGAGGGTGATCAGCCCCACCTGGCCGAAGTCGAGGGCGTATTGCGACTTGAGCACGGGATACAGCGCCGGCAGCAACGACTGGAGCATGTCGTTGAGGAAATGGCTGAAGCTGATCGCGGCCAGGACCAGCGTCGCCGTGCGCGCCTCCTCGTGTTTATGCACGCACTAGCGTAATGCCATGACGGTCATGCGGGAGGGACCCGCGCCAAGCCATTGAGACGACACAACATCCACAGCCACGTCGGCAGTTGTGACGCGCCGGCCAATCGGTGCAGTCTCTTGGTGCGTCATCGTTCTTAGGCAGGTGACGCATGTCACACCGTTCTTCTGGAACACATCGTGCTTCAGCCTGAAACGGTCCGTGAAGTCCAGCTCCCACGATCGAAGATGGTTGTTCGGAGGCCGCATGTGGAATGACGCATTCATTGGACGAGACACAGAGTCCACGCAGACGAATCTGGGATTCGTCGACAAGAAGGGCGTTGAATGGCGCGTAGCCTGGCGCGCTCTGCCCGAACGCAGTGGACGAATCGCACTCGATTTCGCGAGCGCGACCGGCAAACGACGCAGCGCGGAAATCAAGGCGGTGCAGCTCGAGTTACACAGCTTGAGCGAACAGGCGTGGCAAACACTGCTCTCCAACGCCGCCGTCATAGAGATGGAATAGGCGCGTGCCGCGGCCGCCGAGGGCGGTGTTCAGGCGGTCGGTGTTGCCGCTCATCGCCCTCCCTGCTCCAGGGTGCGCCGCTTTATCTCCTCCGTCCAGTTGAGGACCACGACGGGAACGATCGCAGCCGCGCCGCGCTCCGAGCGAACGAAGAGGAACTCGCGACCGTCGCGCGAGACGTCGTAGTCCCACCACGACGAGCTGCCGCGGAGGTACGGCCGGACGTCGAACAAGCGCGTGCGCTTCACGACCTGCACGTTCGTTCCCAGTTGCAGCTCGGCGAGCACGAGATTCAACGTCTGATTGTCGACGTACGTCAGCTCACGGCTCGAGATCCACAGCGGCTGCGTGGCTGCGGCGGTGGAGATCAGAAACCGTCCGCCGGGCGCGCGAAATGGCCGCATGTACACCTTGACGCCTTCCGACTCGTCCGACGCGTATGCGATCCATTTCCCGTCGGGCGAGACGGCGCCAAGCTGGTCGTTTCCCGCTGTGGTGACGACCGGCTCCATCTCATGCTTCCCCGCCACAGCGACTGCGAAGACGTCCTCGCCGGTGCCCGTACCGGTGCCACGCAGCATGCCGTCCACGATGATCCACTTGCCATCGCGCGTCCAATTCGGCGCCAGGCCCTGGTCGGAGATTCGTTCGAGGACCCTCTCGGGTGGCTTGGATCTGTCCGCGGGCA
>Ga0137429_1000833_pt1 | contig 10963 bp, 8 predicted proteins | sample EasRivERMZT736_2_FD_102304 | JGI IMG/M metagenome (GOLD analysis project Ga0137429, IMG submission 102304) | Soil microbial communities from meander-bound floodplain in the East River, Colorado, USA - East River MetaG ERMZT736_2 | ecosystem: Environmental > Terrestrial > Soil > Floodplain ...
CGCTCGGGGCGTGGGTGTGCATCTGGGGATGCCTCGCGATGGTGACGTCGGCCCCATTCGACAATTGGTGGCACGACGCGTACGGCCTCGACGTCCGCATCATCAGCCCGCCGCACTCGGTGCTGGCGCTGGGGATCGGCGCGATCGGTGTCGGTGCGCTGTTGCTGTCGCTGGCATGGCAGAATCGCGAAGGACCGCATCAACGCAGGGCGATGTGGCTGCTGCTCGTCGCGGGGGCGATGCTGCTGATGGATCGCTGGATCATGCTGACCGAGTACAGCAGCAAGAACCTCCAGCACGGGGGAGCGTTCTACCGGCTCTCGATGCTCGCGTACCCGATGGCCGTGGTGATGATGGCCAAGGCGTCGAAGATGAAGTGGGCGGCCACGATCACCACCGGGATCTTCATGGCGTTCGTGATGATCCTGATGTGGATCATCCAGCTCTTGCCGGCGACGCCGAAGCTGGGCCCGATCTATCAGCCGATCACGCACATGGTGGGACTGTCGTTTCCCGTGCTGATCATCGTGCCGGCGCTGGGCGTGGATCTCGTGATGCAGCGCCTCCAGCTGCGTCCGGCGCTTCTCGCTCCGATACTCTCCGCCGTGTTCCTGGCCCTGTTCATCGCCGTGCAGTGGCCATTCACGTCGTTCCTGATGACCGAGTCCGCGCGCAACTGGTTCTTCAACGCCGAGAACTTCGTGTACTGGATGTCGCCGTCCGGCGTGGAATGGAGCCGCAACTTTCAGGACACGGAGAATCTCGGGCCGCAGCTGGCGAATGCCTGGGGAACAGGCGCGCTCTCGGCGTACGTCGGGCTCTGGTTCGGGCATTGGATGACCAAGGTTCGGCGATGATGCGTGATGCACCACGAGTGAGGATGAGTGACGAGTCACGAGTGAGGACGAGTGACGCATCACGCGTGAAAGCCGTGGGGATCGTGCTGCTCGCGGTGCTGGTCTCCGCGCACGTCGGTTCGCCGGATGTGTTCTTCACGGGCAAAGCCGGCCCGTATGACATCAGGGTTACCATCCGGCCGCCTGAGGTCGTGCCGGGCATCGCGCGTGTCACGGTGCGAGCGCCTGCCGGCGTTCAGAGCGTTTCGATAAGGCCGGTCTTCTGGCGCGCGGGCTCGAAGGGGTCGCCCTCGGCTGACGAAACGCGTCGGCTTGAGGGGCAATCGGCGCAGGGCGGTGGAATGTTCGAGGGGTCGCTGTGGCTGATGGCGCGTGGCGCGTACAGCGTGGACGTGATCGTCTCGGGCACGCACGGGACCGGTAACGTGCTCGTTCCGGTAGCATCGGTCGCGACCGGACGACTCGCGATGAGCACTGGGCTCGGCGCGGTCCTCGCAATTCTCGGCTTCCTGCTCTTCGCGGGGCTCGTGAACATCGTGTACAAGGGCGCCGGCGAGAGTTTGCTCGCTGCGTCGGACACGCTCGACCCGAATCGCCGGCGTGGCGCGCGTCGCGTTGGGGCGATCGCGGTCCCGATCCTGGCGCTGGCCCTAGTCGGCGGCGCGCGCTGGTGGGATTCAGTCGATCGCGACTACGAGCAGACGATGTACCGGCCGTCGCCGCTCAAGCTCGAGCTGAAAGGCGCCACGCTGCACCTCCAGGCGTCGGACACGGTGTGGCAACCGGGATCCCGGCCGTCGGCCCTGGTAGCGGACCACGGAAAGCTCATGCACCTGTTTCTGGTTCGGTCCGAAGATGCGCGCGCATTCGCGCATCTGCATCCGCTGCCGGCCGACACGTCGCCGATTCCCGCGTTCCAAACGACATTGCCGCGTCTTCCAGCAGGCCAGTACCACGTTTTCGGCGACGTCGTCCACGAGACTGGCTTGGAGCGCACTCTCGTGGGGTCTCTCCTGATTTCGGAGCCGAGCACGCCGAGCAGGCCGAGCACGCCGAGAGCCGAGAGCCGAGAGCCGAGAGCCGATCCAGACGACGCCTGGTTCGTCGGCGACGCGTCGCGCGAGCGGACGATGAAGCTGGCCGACGGATCGACGATGGAAATCGAAATCGCACCGAGTGACGCCATCGCAGCGAATGCCGAGAAGACCTTTCGCATCACGGTGCGCGATGCAAGCGGAAAACCGGCTCGGCTCGAGAAATACCTCGGCATGTCTGCCCACGGCGTCGTCGTGCGCCTGGACGGATCGGTGTACGTTCACCTGCATCCGATGGGAACGGTCACGCAGGCAGCACAGGAGGCATTCCTGGCGCGCGATCGCGGCGATACGACGGCAGCGGGCCGGCTGATGCTCGCGCACGACCAGCATGCGGCGGCAGCCCCGGCCGCGATGTCATCCGACTCGTCAGCGTCGCCGTCGTTCATCGAGTTTCCGTACTCGTTTCCCAGGAGCGGGAGCTACCGCCTGTTTGTGCAGGTGAAGCGCAACGGACGCGTGCTCACCGGAGCATTTGCCATCACAGTCGCGGAGCCTGCGGGCGAGAAGCGCTAGCGGGTGAAAGCCAGAATCGTCGCCTTTGTCGCGCTGGCCATTGGACTGGCGGCGGTCTTCGTCCGGCTCGGCCTCTGGCAGCTCGACCGGCTTGGCGAGCGCCATGCGGCGAACGACAGGGCGCGACATCTGCTCGCGCTGTCGGCGATCCCGGCCGAATCGCTGAAATTCGTGCTCGAGCAGGTGAATCGCCGCGCCATCGTCTCGGGCGTTCCGGACTACGAGCGTGAGTTCGTGCACGCCGGCAGATCGCGGAATGGATCTCCTGGCGTGCACATCTACACGCCGATCCGAACGGGTGACGGTGACACCTTCCTCGTGAACCGCGGGTGGGTCTACGCGGCCGACGCCGCGACGGTCGACCGGTCACGGTGGCGGGAGGAGCGCCGGATCTTTCACGGGTACGTGCGCAAGATCCCGATGGCAGATACGACCGTTTCGCAGCAAAGCAATGTGGTGCGCGTACTGAATAGCGACGCCACCACGAAGCTGTTTCCCTATCCCGTCGCCAATCTCTACGTCGTATCTCTCGATTCGGCGGGCGAGAACGTCCCCGCGCGGCTCCCCGAACCAGACCTGACCAATGGGCCGCACCTGAGCTATGCCATTCAGTGGTTCTGCTTTGCGGCGATTGCGCTCATCGGCGCCGGAATCGTTCTTGCTCGAAGCCGACAGTCGACAGCAGGGTAGATTAAGAGCAACCCCAGCGGGATTTCTGATGGCCGGGAAACCACAGCTAGCGACCGAAATCGAGGCGCGCGACGTCGCGGAAGCGGCGCGAGAAAGCGAATGGTCCGGCGCGAGCTTCGTGCGCGAGCTCTTCCTCGGCCGTTTTCCGCTCGAGCTGATTCATCCGTATCCCGCGGAGGACCCCGAAGAGCAAGCGCGCGCCGCGCCGTTCATGGAAAAGCTCCGGGAATTCCTCAAGCGCGTGGACTCCGACATGGTCGATCGGACCGGAGAGATTCCGGAGGAGTACGTGCAGGAGCTCCGCGAGATGGGCGCCTTCGGGATCAAGATCCCCAAGGAGTACGGTGGCCTGGGTCTGTCGTACACGAGCTACGTGAAGGCCATGGCGCTGGTGACCTCCAAGGACGGATCACTCACCGCGCTGCTCTCGGCGCACCAATCGATCGGGCTGCCGCAGCCGCTGAAGCTCTTCGGCACCGATGACCAGAAGAAGAAGTACTTCCCGCGGCTCGCCAAGGGCGCGATCTCCGCGTTCGCGCTGACCGAGGTGGACGCGGGCTCTGATCCCGCGAACATGGAGACGACCGCGACTCCAACGAGCGACGGCAGCGCCTTCGTCCTGAATGGCGAGAAGCTGTGGTGCACGAATGGCACCCGCGCCGAGCTCTTCGTCGTCATGGCGCGGACGCCGGACGTGATCGTGAACGGGAAGCCGCGCAAGCAGATCACCGCGTTCATCGTCGAGAAGAAATATCCCGGCGTCGAGATCGTGCATCGCTGCCGCTTCATGGGGCTCAAGGCGATCGAGAACGGCGTCATCCGCTTTACTGACGTGCGCGTACCGCGGGAGAACATCCTGTGGGAGGAAGGCAAGGGCCTCAAGCTCGCGCTCATCACGCTCAACACGGGCCGCCTCACGCTGCCGGCGAGCGCCGCGGGCGGCGCCAAGGCGCTTCTCCAGGTATCGCGCGAATGGGCGCTGGAGCGCGTCCAGTGGGGAGCGCCGATCGGCAAACATGAAGCCGTCGCCCGGAAGATCGGCATGATGGCCGCGAACACGTTCGCGATGGAAGCGATCTCGGGGCTCACCGTCGGACTGGCGGAGCGCGAGGGCTACGACATCCGTCTCGAAGCCGCGATCGCCAAGATGTACAACACGGAGCACGGCTGGCGGATCGTGGACGACGCGCTGCAGGTGCGCGGCGGCCGCGGTTACGAGACCGCGGACTCGCTTCGCGCGCGCGGTGAGAAACCGATCCCCATCGAGCGCGCCATGCGCGATTGCCGCATCAACCTGATCTTCGAGGGCTCGTCGGAGATCATGCGGCTGTTCATTGCCCGCGAGGCGGTGGATCATCACTTCAAGACCGCGTTTGCTTTGGTAGACAAGAAGGCAACGGCCACGGAGAAACGTGCTGCGCTTGGGCGCGTCATGCGCTTCTATCCGTTCTGGTATCCGGCCCGCTGGGTCGGGCGCGGGCAGATCCCGACGTCGTTCTCGGAATTCGGCCAGCTCGCCAAACACGTGAGGTACGCGGAGCGCCACGCGCGCAAGCTCGGACGGTCGCTCTTCCATGCGATGGTGCGCTACGGTCCAAAGCTCGAGCGCAAGCAGATGGTGCTGTTCCGCGCGGTGGACATCGGCGCCGAGCTGTTCGCGATCGCCGCGACGTGCTCCCGTGCACAGGCCGAAGCCAAGCGCGGCAACAAGGGCGCGCTGGCGCTCGCCGACGTGTTCTGTCGCGAAGCTCGGCTCCGTGTGGACGATTTGTTCGAGAATCTCTACGGACCTACGGATGACGCGGTGTATCGCGTGAGCCAGCAGGTGTTGAAGGGCGAACACGCCTGGCTCGAGTCAGGCATCATCGGCACCGCGGACTACGAGACAGCCGAGCGCTGGGAAACAGCCGCGCGCGAAGCAGAGACCGTCGGGGCGTAAGAAAGCGTAGCGCGGACTCCGCGCTACGCAGTTGAACTAAGCCGGCTTGGCGACCATCGCCTGGTCTTTGGCTGTGAAGCCGACTCCAGCGAGCACGAGCCCGATTACCGCGTGCAATCCAATGTCGGCGCCGCCGATCGGAATGAATCCAAACGGCGTCGGGATCACTAATCCACAGATCGCCAGAAGGATGTAGACCACGCCACCCACCTGCGCGTACAGCTTGGCGCCCGCGAACGACCGGGAGGCGACGAGTCCCCACACGCCGAACAGCAGGTGCACGATGTTGTGCAGCAGGTTCACCGGAAACATGCCGAGAAGTGCCGCCGGCGCCGGGTCTGCCCCCATCTCCATGCCCCCGGCGGATACAAGACCGAGAATTCCGACCAGCAGGAACACGATTCCGAACACCAACGCGACACGCCTGACCATTTGGACCTCCCCCCCCCAATTCCTCGGTGGGCCAACTAGTTCCGCGAATCGACCCCGGTTCGGTGAGGTCCCACTACCATATGATGGACGCTCACGACCGTCCAGAGCCGTTCGCCGCGGCCGGCATCTGGAGGAGCAGGACGGCGGCAGCGATGAGCGCTCCGCCGATGAGCGTGGTCCTGGTGAGCGGCTGTGACAACAGCCAGGCTCCGAGCAGCGCTGTGAAGAACGGTTCGACAGTGGAGACGATCGCTGTGCGTACCGGGCCGAGCACCCGAAGTCCGCGCAGAAAAGCGAGGAAAGCGCCGACCGTGGAGATCAGCGACAATCCCAGAATCGAGACCCACGCCGTGGAATGCATGCGCATCGCGAGCTCGCCGCGGGCCACCGCTGCCACGACGAGGATGATGGCCGCGCCGGCCGACATGTACGCGGCGGTAGCGACCGATGGCAGACTCCGTTGCAGCTCGCCGATCATCGGGACGTAGATCGCGTATAGCACGGCGCCTGTGAGCGCCAGCACGACGCCCACCGGATGCAGCGCGGCCGCGCCCGGGGCGCCGACCATGACGAAGATTCCTGTGAGCGAGAGCGCCAGCGCGAAGAGCCGCAGTGGCGTGAGCGGCTCCGAATGTCGAAAGCGCGCGATGATCGCGACCCAGCCGGGATACGTGTAGAACAGAAACGAAAGCGTCGCCGCCGGGATGTACCGCAGCGCGATCAGCGTCACGACGGCAATGAGCGATTGCCCGAATCCGCCCACCAGCATGACCTTGAATCCCGCGCGATCCATGCGGCGAACGCCGGCGATCCAGGCAACGGATCCCAGCACGACGGCGGCAATGATGTAGCGCCAGCTCAGCACCGCGAGCAGCGGCGCTCCGGCGCCGGTGGCGAACGTGACGAAGATCGCGATCCCGGCGAATCCGGCGGCGCTCAGCACCACCATCAGCGTCGCGCGGCCGGCCGCGGCGCGTGTCGGCGTTTCGTTGGCCACGGGCGCTACAGCAGCGTTCCGCGCAACAACATGATCGCCACGAGGAAGTAGACGACCACGCCCATGACGTCCACCAGGGTCGCGACGAACGGCGCCGACGCGGTGGCGGGGTCGAGCCCGAAACGCCGCAGACCGAAAGGCAGCATCGAACCGATGAGCGACCCGAACGCCACGACGGACGTTACGGCGATGCCGACCGTGAGCGCGAGCAGCACGTAGTGCGGCCCGTAGTCCCGGAAATCCATGTGCTGCCACAGAATGATCCGGAAGAAACCGAGCACGCCGAGGATCGCGCCGAGCGTGAGCCCCGTCGGAAGTTCGCGCAGCGCGACACGCCACCAGTCCTTGAGCTTCACTTCACCCAGCGCCATCGCCCGGATGATGAGCGAGGTTGCCTGCGATCCGGAGTTCCCTCCCGAGCTCACGATCAGCGGCACGAAAAGCGAAAGCACCAGCGCCCGTTCCAGCTCGTCCTCGAAGCTGCCCATCGCGCTCGCCGTGAGCAGCTCGCCGGCGAACAACACGCACAGCCAGCCACCGCGCTTCCGAATCATGCCCCAGAAGCCGATCGACATGTACGGCTGGTCGAGGGCCGTCATCCCGCCCAGCTTCTGGATGTCTTCAGTCTGCACGTCGCGCAGGGCATCGATGACGTCGTCCACGGTGACGACGCCCATCAAGTGGCCGCTCTCGCTCACGACCGGGATGGCGACGAGGTCGTACTTCGCGACCGTGTGGGCGACTTCCTGGCGGTCCGCATCGGGCCGAACGCTCGCCACCTCGCTCCAGGCGACGTCGGCGAACTTGGCGCCCGGCGTTGCCGCGAGCAGCTCGCGCAGGGACATCACGCCCGCGAGGCGACCCTGCTTGTCGGTGCCATAGATGTTGTACGTCGCCTCGCGGCGCCCCGATCGCGCCAGCATTCGAACCGCCGCGAGTGCCTCGTCGACGGTCACGTCCGATGGGACGGACACGAACTCCGTGGTCATGAGGCCGCCGGCCGTGTCCGGCGGATACTGCATCAGCCGCTGCGTCTCCTCGCGCGCCTCCGCCGGGAGCTCGGAGACGATCTCCTCGGCGACTTCCTCGTCGATCTCCTCCAGCGCGTCGGCACGGTCGTCCGGCGTCATCTGGGAGATGAGCGCGGCGGCGGTTTCGGTCGGGATCTCCTCGAGGAGCTGCGTGCGGAGATCCTCCTCCAGGTATTCGAGAACGTCAGCTGCCCGCGCGATGGGGAGGGCGGTCAGAAACGCCGCGACTTTCTCTCTGGGAAGCGCCTTTGCGACGTCGGCGAGATCCGCGGGATGGATCTCGAGCGTCTCCGCGGCGATGGCGGACGGCGATTCCTCGAGCAGCTCGAGGATGTCGGGCGCGACGAGGGCCGCGAGAGGCTTGTCCTGAGGATTGAAGGGGGGGGCCATGAGCGAAGCGAAAGGTGCGAGCCGCGTTAGATTCGCGCCATGCAGAAAGTCGCGTTCGTTGGATTGGGCTCGATCGGGCGCCCGATGGCGAGACGGATTGCCGCGGCCGGGTTCCCACTCACTGTCTGGAATCGTACGCGCGAGCGTGCGACGGCGTTCGCCGGCGAGCACAAAGCGCGGGCGGCCACGACGGCCGCGGAGGCGGCGAGCGGCGCCGATGTCGTCGTCACCTGCCTCTCGACGTCACTCGACGTGTCGGATGTGCTGGACGCGGGGTTGCTCGACGGAATCGGCGCCGGGTCCATCCTGCTCGATTGCACGTCGGGTGATCCCGCGACGTCGCGTCAGATCGCCGAGCGACTGGCCGCGAAGCAGGTCGGGTTCGTCGACGCGCCCGTGAGTGGCGGTGTCCGCGGCGCGGAGGAAGGCACGCTGACGGTGATGTGCGGCGGGGACGCGAAGGATCTGGATCGGGTGCGCCCGGTGATCGAAGCGTTCGGGAAGAAGATCGTGCACTGCGGACCTGTGGGCGCCGGCGACGCCGTCAAGGCGATGAACCAGGCGCTGCTGGCGCTCACGATCTGGGGCACGGGTGAGGCGCTCGTGGCGCTCGCCAAGTCCGGCGTGTCGGCGCAGGTCGCACTGGAGGTCATCAACGCGTCGAGCGGACGCTCGAACGCGTCCATGAACCTCTTTCCGGAGCGGGTGCTCACGCGCGCCTTTCCGCGCACTTTCCGGCTGGCGCTGCTCGACAAGGATGCGCGGATCGCGGCGCAGATCGCGCGCGACGAGCGCGTGCCGGCGCCGCTGACCCAGCTGGCGGCCGACCTCTGCACGCTCGCGCGCCAGGAACTGGGGGAAGACGCCGATCACGTCGAGGCGGTGAAGGTGATCGAAAAGTGGGCGGGCGCGGAAATCCGATGACCGACGTTCGCGTGGTGGGCGAAATCCCGCCCCCGGGCGCCGACACAAAGTCGATCCGGTCGGCGTTTCCAGCCATGCAGCGCAGGCATCGAGGGCACACGGTGGCGTACCTCGACGGGCCCGGAGGGACGCAAGTCCCCCGGATCGTCATCGACCAGATGGTGGAGTATCTCACCGCGCACAACGCCAACACGCACTGGCGCTATCCAACGAGCGAAGAGACCGACGCGCTCATCCTGCACGCGCGAGAGCTGCTGGCCGCGTTCGTGAACGGTGCCGCCGACGAAATCGCGTTCGGCGCCAACATGACAACGCTCACCTTTCACCTCGCGCGCGCCCTCGGGCGGGGGTGGGGCAAGAACGACGAGATCGTCGTGACGGAGCTCGACCATCACGGCAACGTCGCGCCATGGCGGGCTCTCGAGCGCGAGCGCGGCGTGCGGGTGCAGATGGCGCGCATGAAGACCGAGGACGGAACGCTCGATCTCGATGATCTCGAGTCCAAGATCGGCGCCCGAACCCGCCTGGTCGCGATCGGCGCGGCGTCCAACGCCCTCGGCACCATCGTGGACGTGCCCCGCGTCGCGGCGATGGCGCGGGCGCGCGGCGCGCTGGTGTTCGTGGACGCGGTGCACTACGCCCCGCACATGCTCGTGGACGTGCAGGCGTTCGATTGCGATTTCCTCGCGATGAGCGCGTACAAGTTCTACGGCCCGCACATCGGCGTCCTCTGGGGACAGAAGCGTCTGCTCGAGAAGCTCGACGTGCCGAAGCTCGAGCCGGCTCCGGAGGAATCTCCCGAGCGCCTCGAGACCGGCACGCAAAATCACGAGGGCATCGTGGGCGCTGGTGCGGCGGTGGCTTTTCTGGCGTCGCTGGCGTCCGATCCGGAGCTCGACGTACGCGCGGCCCTCGCGCGGACGTTTGCGACGCTCCACGGCCGCGGCCTCACGCTCTTCCGCCAGCTCTACGACGGGCTTGGCGCCATTCGTGGCGTGCGGCGCTTCGGCTTGCCCCCCGCTGGGGGACCCCGGACGCCAACGCTGGCGTTCCGTGTCGACGGCAAGTCGTGCGACGACGTGGCGGTCGCGCTGGCGGAGCGCGGGCTCTTCGTGTCCCACGGCGATTTCTACGCTGCTACGATCATCGAGCGGCTTGGGGTTGGCACCGACGGCGTCGTGCGTGTCGGCTGCAGCGCGTACACGTCCGCCGAGGAGATCGACCGGGTGGTTGGCGCAGTGAAGGAAATCGCGAGAGCCTGAGCTGGACGCCTAGGAAAGCTCTGAAATAGTGATCCCTGAGGCGGCCACGTCCCCTCAGGGGCTATTTCAGAGCTTCCCTACGGCGTCCTTTTGCGAGTCACCAGTTCTCGCTCGAACGCCGGCACGAACGCGTCGTACTTCGAACCGGGGCTCCACAGGACCCACCCGTCGTATCCGGCATCGTAGATCGCCTGCATCTGTGCCTTGACCTGCTCGGGTCCGTAGGGCGGTTGCCCGATCGTAAATGCCTGGATCCAGGGCCGCACGTGCTCGGCTTTGGTGATTCCGAGCTTCTCGTCGCGCACGCGCGCCGTATCTATGGCGGTCTTCAACACCATATATGGCTCGGCATTCGGCCGGGCGATGCCGAACGCGCCGCGCGGATAGTGGGAGGGATAGACCATGGGCAGGATCACGTCGACGTGCGGGGAGATTCTTTCCCAGTGCTGTCCGACCTCGAGTGCCCCCCGGACCGTGGTGACGAGGCCAAAGACGTCAGCGGTGTTGCGCGCACCGAGCTTCGACAGGCGCGCCTGCGCAAGCTGGAGAAACGCCGCCAAGGCGTCCGGCTTCGACTTGGTGGCGCCGGGAAAGACCTGCTTGGGGAGACTCCGATACGGCTCCGGAAACCGGATGTAGTCCCATTGAATCTCCTCGAATCCCAGCGATACCAGCTCTTCCGCGACGGCGAGGTTGTACTCCCACACGTCAGGGTTGTGCGCGTTCACCCAAGCGAGACCTTCCCTATCCAGCCAGATGGTGCTGTCCTCACGCCGAATGGTCCACTCGGCATTCACTTGCGCGGCAACCGGATCCTTGAAGGCCACCACG
>Ga0137429_1000836_pt1 | contig 10934 bp, 8 predicted proteins | sample EasRivERMZT736_2_FD_102304 | JGI IMG/M metagenome (GOLD analysis project Ga0137429, IMG submission 102304) | Soil microbial communities from meander-bound floodplain in the East River, Colorado, USA - East River MetaG ERMZT736_2 | ecosystem: Environmental > Terrestrial > Soil > Floodplain ...
CCGAGCGACGCCGGTGCCGTGCATCACTTCCTCGAGCACAGGATTCTCTTCGCGCCGGCGAAAGCCGCGAACGCCGGCGGCGTGGCCGTGTCGGGTCTCGAGCAGACGCAGAACTCGATGCGGTTGAGCTGGACCGCCGAGGAAGTGGACGACCGGTTGAAACACATCATGCTCGGGATTCACGAGACGTGCGTCATGCACGGGGGCGACGGCAACGGGTATGTCAATTACGTGAAGGGAGCGAACATCGGCGGGTTTGTGAAGGTCGCCGAAGCAATGCTTGCTTATGGAGTGATGTGACATGAATAACACTTACGTCTTGAGTCGTCCGTCAGCGTGCGTCGTGCGTCTTGCGTCAGCGTACGTCGTACGTCTTGCGTCTCTTGCGTCGCTGATGGTTTTTGCGGCTGACGCGGGGGCTCAGCGCCAGGCGGCAGCACCGTATGTGCCTGGTGTGGCATGGGAGCGCAGGAACCCTGATCAGGTTGGGATGGACGCTGCCAAGCTGCAGGAAGCGATCGCCTTCGCGAAGGAGCGCGAGTCGAAAGCGCCGCGCGATCTCGAAGAAGCGCATTACCAGACATTCGGGCGCGAGCCGTTCGGAGGCGCAGTCGGCGCGTTCAAGCCCCGGGGCGAGCCGAGCGGCGTCATCGTGCGTAACGGCTACATCGTTGCCGAGTGGGGCGAACCCGCGCGCGTGGACATGACGTTCAGCGTGACGAAGAGCTTTGTCTCCACGGTCGTCGGCCTCGCCGTGGATCGCGGAATGATCCGCAGCGCCGATGACACCGTGTCCCAGTACATGGGGCCCGTCCTGCATGCCGCGCCACCGGCGCTCGGACCGGAAGGTGGGAAAGGTCGATTCGATGCGCGTACTACCATCGCGCTGTTCGATACGCCGCACAACCGCAGGATCACCTGGCGCAATCTTCTCCAGCAGGCGAGCGATTGGGAGGGGACGCTTTGGGGCAAGCCGGAGTGGGCGGATCGCCCGAGCAACACGCCGGCAACGTGGTGGACGCGGGACCGCGTCGCGCCTGGAACGGTCTACGAATACAACGACACGCGCGTGAATGTCCTCGCACTGGCCGCGCTCAACGTGTGGCGGCGTCCGTTACCGGAGGTCCTGCGTGAGTTGGTCATGGATCCCATCGCGGCGTCGCCGACGTGGCGCTGGTATGGCTACGACAATTCATGGGTGGTCCTCGACGGCCAGATGATTCAGTCGGTGAGCGGCGGCGGGCACTGGGGCGGCGGGATGTTCATCAACGCGTACGATCAGGCTCGCTTCGGCCTGCTCACGTTGCGCAACGGGAAATGGGGAACGAAGCAGCTCATCTCCGAGTCGTGGATCAAACAGTCGCGTACGCCGAGCGCAGCGCAGCCGACGTACGGATTCATGAACTACTTTCTCAACACCGGCAGGCGCCCGATGCCCAGCGCAGCGGAGACGGTATACTGGCATCTCGGCAACGGGACAAACGCCATCATCTGCGATCCGGAGAACGATCTCGTCGTGGTCGCGCGGTGGATCGAGGGGAATGCGCTCGACGGGTTGATGCAGCGCGTTCTGGCGTCTGTTCGCGGTACGCCGCGGGCGGCAGGGTCACGGTAATCCAATGAAGAGAATCCTGTTTTTGGGCGTTTGCGCAGTGGCGTTCGGCACACGCGCGGAAACTCAGCAACCGTCGGTGCATCGCGTCGCGCCCGACACATTCTGGAACACGCTCTGGCGCGGCCATCCTGTCGTCGCTCGCGTCAAGCCAGGTGACGTCGTCATCACCAGGACGCTCGATGCAGGTGCGCGCGATCACCAGAACGTGCAGCGCGCCCAGCCGAGCAATCCGATGGTAGGGCCCATCCATATAGAAGGGGCCGAGCCGGGCGACGCGATCGCGGTCAACTTTCGGAAGATCCGGCCGAATCGCGGCACGGCCTGGTCCTTCTATCGTCTCGGCCTGTTCTCGTTGACCCCCGGGTCGATCGAGGGGCTGTATCCGAACAACTACAAAGCCGATCTGGTGCGCCCCGGTCGTTCCGACCTGCTGATGTGGGATGTGGACACGGTTCGGGGGACCGTGAAGCTCCGCGAGCCAGTGAGCGCGCGCCACAAGCTCGAGTTCCCGATGGAGCCGATGCTGGGAGTCGTGGGCGTCGCCCCGGCCGGAGATTTCGCGCCGACATCCGGGCCGTCGCGCGAATATGGCGGCAACATGGACTTCAACGAGATCCGCGAAGGGTCTACGGTGTGGCTCCCGGTCTACCATCCTGGCGCGCTGCTCTTCATCGCGGATGGACACGCCCTCATGGCTGATGGTGAGCCCACGGGTGCCGGGATCGAGACGTCCATGGACGTCGAGTTCACGGTGGACATTCGCAAGGCCGCGCGACTCAATGGCCCGCGCGTCGTCACCCGCGACTACATCATCTCCGTCGGTAGCCAGGCGGAGTTCATCAGCCCACTCGATCGCGCAGTGCAGCTCGCGACATCGGACATGGTCCGTTGGCTCACGGACGAGTACAAGATGGAGCCGTGGGCCGCGCACACGCTCATTGGCGCGAAGGGTGAGTATGAGGTGGTGACCGTCATGGGCTCGGCGGCACTAAAAATCGCGAAACGTTGGCTGCCAACGCCGTAACAAACAAAGACAACTACCCATGCGAATTCCGCGAATAACAACGAATACCCCGGGGACGATTCGCGTTCATTCGCGGAATTCGCATGGGTTGTTGTTGCTGCTGCTGTTGATTGCGGGCGCTCCACTCGCGGCCCAGCCTGCGCGACAGACGCAGGCCGACGACTACACGCGTTACGAGCTCCTCGCGCCTGGATCCGGCAAGTTCCGTATTCTGTACGAGGTGACCGCGACAACGGCCGGCGCAACGCATTTCTTCAACGCGATTCGCCGAGGCAGTGTCGCGAGCGACGAGCGCGTCGTGGATCTCATGACCGGACGGCCACTCGAGTTCGAGGTGGTCAACGGACGCGTGGCGCGCGATGGCGGCATGCGCAACGCCGATTCCACGGGTGAGTACATCCGGGTGAAACTCGCGCGTTCCGTTCCGCGCGACGGGGAGACGCGGATCCTCATCGACAAGACGTACTACGACACGGCCAGCTATCGCGTGATTGGCGACACGATCGTGTTCGCGCGTCCGCTCGGGATCAAGCGAAACGCGATCGTACTGCCCGTCGGTTTCGAGCTGATCGCCAGCAACTATCCAGCGCAGATCCTTCAGGAGGCCGACGGCCGGCTGAAGGTGTCGTTCTGGAACAGCACGCCGGCGGAAGCGCCGGTGCAGATTCGCGCGCGCCGCGCGGTGGCGATTCGTGCCGCGTCGTCAGCGCTTCCTAACGATCTGCGCGGCCGGCTCAACGAGCGCGCACACCAGACGCGGGAGATCGTCTACTACCTGCAGCAGCCGGAGACCAACGCGTTCGATCTGTATCACGACTACACGGAGACGCGTCCCGGCGTGGATCGATATCTCAACGTGGTCAGGGCTGGAAGCACCGTGTCACGTCCGCGCGCGGTTCTCCTCGATACCGGCGAAGAGCTCCGCTGGGACATTCAGCGCGGCGACTCCGAGGTCGTCGTCTTTCATTTCCCGCCGGCCAAGGCCGGGGAGACCGTTCGGCTGCGCATGTTCGAGACGTACACCGACACGGCGCGCTACAAGCTGGTTGGCGACGAGCTGATGTGGAATCGATCGTTCGGCCGGCCGGCCAATGCCGTGGTGCTTCCGCTGGGCTGGGTGCTCACCAACAGCTCGATTCCGGCGACCGTGAGCGAGTTGCCGGACGGCCGGATCCGCCTCGACTACATCAACGCCCGGTCCGACGAAATCGCGGTCCTGATCACAGCGAGACGGCGCGCTCGGTGAGCGACCGCCGCTACGCGTGGTACGTCGTGGGCGTCCTCACGCTCGCGAACATCTCGGGATGGATCGACCGTCAGATACTGAACCTTCTCGCGCCTGCGATACGCCGAGACCTGGGTCTATCGATGACGGAGATGGGTTTTCTCATCGGGCTCCCCTTCGCGATCTTCTTCACGGTGATGGGGATTCCGATCGCTCGCATGGCAGATTCGGGAAATCGCCGCAACATCATCGCGGCAGGCATCGCGTTGTGGAGCGTCATGACGGCGCTGTGCGGGGTCGCCGGCAGTTATTCGCGACTCCTGCTTGCGCGAATCGGCGTTGGCGTCGGAGAGGCTGCGCTCCAGGCGCCCGGTACGTCGCTCATCACCGACTATTTCCCACGCGAAAAGCTCGGCACGGCGATGGGCGTCTACTCGATGGCCATCTACATCGGAGCCGGTTTCGCGTATCTGGTCGGCGGTTGGGTCATCGGACTGGTCTCGACCGAGCAGACGTGGACCTGGCCGCTCATCGGCAGCATCCGTCCATGGCAGAGCGTTTTCCTGGCGGTCGGCCTGCCCGGACTGCTCATCGCTCTTCTCATGCTTACGGTGCGCGAGCCGCAGCGTCAGCAGAAAGACCGAACCGCTGTTCCACTCAGTACCCTGTTTCGATACGTCAAGGAAAACCTTCGCACGTTCCTGTGCCTGACCCTTGGATACGCGCTTTCCGCCACGGTGAACCTCGCAATCGCAGCCTGGCTGGCGACGTTCCTGACCGAAACCCATGGATGGTCTGCTTCCCGTGCCGGGATCGTGATGGGTCTACTTACCATGACGGTCGGAACCATCGGCGTCGTCACCGGCGGACGGGTCGCGGATGCGTTCGTTCGTAGTGGACGCGCCGACGGTGCGCTGCGAGTCGGAGTCATCGGCGCGATCGGCATGTTGGTGTCTGCCACGGCGTACCCCTTTGCTCCAACAGCCACGGCCGCCGTCGTATGGCTTGTATTCGTGAACTTCTTCGCCGCGTTTCCCTGGGGAGCCGCCTCGGCAGCGGTCGCTCAAATCGTTCCGCCATCAATGCGGGCGCAGGGCGTCGCGTTGTACCTATTCGTCCAGACACCCATCGCTGTCGCATTGGGTACAATCTCGGTCGCGATGGTGACGGACTACGTCTTTCACGACGACTCGGCGATCCGGTATTCGCTCGCGATCGTGAATGTCGTCGGGATGACCGGCGCGATTGCGTTCTTTGTGGCCGGGCTTCCAGCGTACCGACGCACCCTGGCGCTGCGAGATCAGTGGTCCGCGGCCGCTCCACCAGCGGCCTAAGCCCGCGGCCGTGACGTTCTCGGCGCCCACGCGGGCGAGGTATAATAAACCTCCCGTGCGCCGCCTTTCGCCGATCTCACTCGTGTTGTTATTCGCCGCATGCGGCGGGCAACCGCGCGAAGAGCCCAAGTCCCCGATTACCGTTTTCGCTGCGGCCTCGCTCGCGCGTCCGCTCAAGACGCTGGCCGACTCCTTCCAGCGCCGCGCGGGGGTCGTCACGCTGGCGGAGCTCGGCGGCTCGCTCGAGCAGTCGCGCAAGATGACCGAGCTGGGACGGATTCCGGATGTGCTCATCCTGGTTGACGACGACGTCGTTGCCGCGCTTGTCCCAACGTATCTCGACTGGTACGTGCGCTTCGCGACGACTCGCATCGTTGTCGCCTTCGGCCCAAAGTCGCGGTATGCCGATTCCATCACGGGCGAGAACTGGTGGCGTGTCCTGTCACGGCCCGGCGTTCGAATGGGTCGCGCCGACCCCGGGACCGCGCCGGCCGGGCGTCACGCGCTCGCGCTGCTCGGTCGAACGGCGTCGTATTACGTTCGGCCCGGGTTGACGGACACCTTGCTTGCGCGCTCCCCGCTCCGATTTCTCCGGCCGAACGCCACCGAGCTCGCCGCGCTGTTGGAGGCCGGCGAGGTGGATTACATCCTCGAGTACGAGTCCGTCGCGCGACAGTACGGCTTCAAGTTCGTGGTCCTCCCCGACGATCTGTCGCCCGGGATCCTTTACGGCCTGTCGGTGCCGCGGCAGGCGGCGCACTTTCGCGAGGGAGTGCAGTTCGCCGCCTTCGTGCTGTCGAACGACGGATACAGCATCCTTCGCGACGCACAAGTCAGCGTCCTGAAGGTACCGGTCGCCATCGGCAGCAACGTTCCACCTGAAATCACGGAACTTGTCCGCACCGTCGCAGCTGCCACCACTGCCCGCTGACCTGACGCTCGATCGCCCGCGCGCGCGTGCGGCGGCGCGCGGGGAAGGCGTTTTGAGCATCGTCGTCGCGCTCGCGGCGTCGCTGTTCCTGCTGTTTCTCGTCGCGCCGCTCGTGGGTCTCGTTGGCGGTGGCGGCGCCGCCGGACTGCGGCAGCTCGTGTCGGACGACGAGCTGCAGTTTTCGCTGCTGCTCACAATCGGGACCGCGACCCTGGCGACGCTGCTGGGAATCATGGGCGCCACACCGGTCGCGTACGCCCTGGCGCGCGGGCGATTCCGGGGTCGATCATTTCTCGCCGCGATGATCGACCTGCCACTGCTGATTCCGCATCCGGTCGCGGGCATCGCCCTGCTGCTGGTCCTCGGACGAAACACGCCTCTGGGATCGGCGCTCTGGGCAATGGGCATGCAGATCACCGGCTCGGTGACCGGCATCGTATGCGCGATGTTGTTCGTCTCCGCGCCGCTTTACGTGAGCGCGGCGCGAGAGGCCTTCGACCGGGTCGATCCCCGCTTCGAGGGTGTGGCGCGCACCCTCGGCGATTCGGCCTGGCAAGCGATGCGTCGCGTGACGCTTCCGCTTGCCTGGCGAGGACTTCTCGCGGCCGCGATCGTGATGTGGGCGCGCGCCGTGAGCGAGTTTGGCGCGATAGTGATCCTCGTCTATCACCCGCGCGTCGCGAGCGTGTTGAGCTACGAGCGGTTCACGGCGTTCGGGTTGCGAGAAGCGCTCCCGGTCGCCGCGGTGCTCGTGCTGCTCGCTCTCGTACCATTGGTGGCCCTTCGAGCCCTTCGCGGCGACGAGCGGCTTCCGTCGAGGCGGCGATGATCTCTCTCGACAACGTCTCGGCCCAAGTTGGGGATTTCCGACTGGAAGACATCAGCTTCACGGTGCCTCAGGGCTCGTATGGCATCGTCATCGGTCCGACGGGAGCGGGGAAGACGACGCTCGTCGAGGCCATCGCCGGTGTCGTGCCGACCACGAAGGGTCGCGTGATGCTGGGCGGCACGGATCTGACTCACGCACCACCGGAACAACGGCGGCTCTCACTCGTGTATCAACACGCCTATCTCTTCCCACACCTCACCGTGCGTGAGAACGTCGGATATGGCAGCACGAGCAGTCGCGTGACCGTGGAAATGCTGGAGCGCTTCGGGCTCGGAGAGGTCGCCGGCCGCGACGTGCGCGTGCTCAGCGGCGGTGAGCGCCAGCTCGTGGCTATCGCGCGCGCGCTTGCGCGCCGGCCGGAGGTTCTCCTGCTGGACGAGCCCTTTGCCGCGCTCGATCCGCGTCGCCGCGTCACAGTGCGTCGCGAACTGCGAACGATCTACTTCGAGCGGCGCTTCACCGCGCTCCAGGTCACGCACGACTTCCATGAGGCCGGTCTTCTGGGAGACGTCGGCGTCGTCCTCGATCGCGGCCGGTTGTTGCAGGTGGCGAAGCCCGAAGAGCTCTTCCGGAAGCCGGCGTCGCCAATGGTCGCGGACTTCCTCGGCGCGGAGAATGTGTTTGCCGGCACGGTGCAACCGATCCGCGATGCGGTTCCGGACTGGGTTCCAAGCGCTGACGCCGAAGACGTCGAGCACGCCGTCGCGTTCACGACCGGCGGCGTCACGCTCTATGCGCTCGGGCACGTCATTCCCGGGAACGCGCACGCGGTAATCCGCTCGGACGACATCTCGTTGTCTCGCGTTGCCGGCGCATCGTCGGTGCGAAATCAGTTTCGCGGAATCGTGACCGAGCTGGCACCAGCCGGGGCCATTACGCGCGTCTCGATCGATGTCGGAGGCCTGCCCCTCGTGGCAGCCGTGACGACACGTTCGGCGCGGGAGCTTCAGCTAGCGCCGGGAGTCGAAGTGTTCGCGGCGTTCAAAGCCACCGCTGTCCATATCTGCTGACATTCAACCAAGGAATTCATGTTTTCTCGGCGTTCGTCTGCGCAGTGTCTGCGTTTGTCTGCGCTAACGCTGTTCGCGGTGGCTGCGTCACTCGAAGCGCAGTCGCCGAGCATTGATGCGATCCTCGCGACAATCCAGACTGACAATGCGTGGACGGTCTCACAGCAGAAGTCCATTTGCGTGATTCCCGCCCCACCGTTCAAGGAGGCGGCGCGAGCCGCTGAGTACAAGCGCCGCTTCGAGGCGATGGGTTTGAGGGCGCGGATCGACGCGATCGGCAACGTGCTCGCGGAACGGCCGGGAACAGGCACCGGGCCCACGATCGTGCTCGCTGGGCACCTCGATACGGTCTTTCCGGAGGGGACGGATGTCCGAGTAAAGGAGCAAGGCGGACGCATGACCGCACCGGGGATCGGCGACGACTGCCGCGGCCTCGCCGTGGTGCTCGCCGTCGCCCGAGCATATCAACGCGCAAGTCCGCGGCACGATGCGCGCATCATTTTCGTCGGGAATGTCGGAGAGGAGGGCCCGGGAAACCTTCGCGGTGTTCGACATCTCTTCGAGAAGGAGCTCAGAGGCCAGATCGACTACTTCATCTCAGTCGACGGCATCGGCCTGGATCTCGTTTCACGCGCGGTCGGCAGCAATCGCTATCGCGTGACCTACAAGGGACCCGGTGGCCACAGTTATGGCGCGTTCGGTATCCCGAATCCGATTCACGCCATGGGTCGCGCGATCGCAAAGATCTCGGACATCCAGGTGCCATCCACACCCAAGACGACATTCAACGTAGGGATCGTCGAGGGAGGCACATCGGTGAACTCGATCCCTTTCGAGGGAACGATGGAAATCGACATGCGCTCTGAGAGTGCCGAAGCGCTCCGCGACGTCGACCAGGTGATTCGGCGTGCGTTGCAGGAGGCGCTTGACGCTGAGAACGGGCGCTGGGCGGGAGAGCGCGCCGTTCGTGGGAGGCTCACGCTGCTGATCGATACGATCGGCATCCGCCCGACGGGCGCGCAAGCCGACAGCGCACGGATCGTCCAGGCAGCGTTGCAGGCGGCGAAGGCGCTGGGTTTCACGCCGGCGATTACGGCGTCCAGCACGGATGCCAATCTTCCGATCTCGCTTGGTGTTCCCGCCATTACGATCGATGGCGGTGGGACGGGCGGTGGAGCGCACTCCCTCAGCGAGTGGTACGAAGACGGCGCGACGGGATGGCTCGGCCCAAAGTGGGCCGCGTTGATTGTGGCGAGGTTAGCGGGACTGAAGAACTAGTGGGGAGTGGGGAGTGGGAAGTGGGGAGTGCCCTTCCCACTGCCCACTCCCCACTACTCACTCATTTGGGCGACGAAACTTTGCCTGCCTGGACCGCCGCCGGATTCTCCTTGTTCCACACGAAGCGCTTGAAGAAGTCGCCCATCCGGTTGAACGTGATGATCCAGTTCTCGTGATAGAATGACTCGTGCAGGTCGTCCGGAATCACCTGGAGCTCGTAGTACACGTTGCGCGCGCGGAGCAATGAGACGAGACCCACGGTCTGCGCGAAGTCCACGTTGCGATCGTCGTCGCCATGAACGAGGAAGACGGGCGACTTCCAGCCATCGATGGCGCCGACGGCGGACGATTTGAACGACAAGGCTTCGGGATCGAGCGAGTTTCCGTACAGATGCACGCCGGCGAGATCCGCCCCGGCCACGAAGAGATCGGAGTTTCGCGCGAGCGCCTGCGCGGTCAGCAACCCGCCGTACGACAACCCCCAGATGCCGATACGGGTCGGATCCACGTCGTCGCGAGTCGCCAGGTAGCGTCCCGCCGCGAGCACGTCCTGATACTCGGCGTTGCCGCGTGCCTGCGTGTTCGGTGCCTGCTGGAACGAACGACCGTAGCCGATGCCCCGACGGTAGTTCACCGACATCACGACGTAGCCCTGACTCGCCAACCACTGATTGTACGCGTAGAACCAGTGGTAGAACTGCATGTAGTGGTAGCCGGGCAGCATCTGCCTGGATGGGCCGCCGTGCACGAAGATCATCGCCGGCCGCCGCTCACCCGGCTTCAGGTCCTTCGGCATGAAGAGCTGGTTGCTGAACTTCACCGAGTCCGCAGCCGTGAGCCACAGCACTTCTGGCGTCACATGCGCCGCAACCGGGAAGTCCTTGCCGAGCGTCGGGAAGATCACCCTGGCCTTGCCACCGCCGGGCGGCACGATGCCGACGGACGCCGGCTGCGCCGCGTCGAAGTACAGGACGGCGATCTGCTTGGAGAGCACCACGGGATTCGTCTCGATCGCTCCAGTCGACACCTGAACCGGAGTTCCGCCCGCCGTCGGCACGGCCCAGATATGCCGCCGCTCGATGTCCTGCGCGTTCGTGCAGTAGTAGAGCGTCTTGCCGTCGCGTGAAAGAGCCGCCGACGCCGCGCCTTCGATGAGGTCGTCGGTGATCGTGAGCAGGACGGGTTGCGTCTGCGGACTCGAGATGCTGATCGAGAAGTAGCGATCCCACTCGTCGCCCGGTGGCGCCATCGGGAAAATCAGATTGTCGCCGGCCCAGGTGATGTTGTTGATGTTGGAGAACACGCGGTCGGTGGGGTCGGCCCGCCACAGCTCCTTCGCGGCACAGCCGTCCGAGAGCGGTGTGCATTTCGTGACGTCGGCCACCATGATCTGCAGACGGTGTCCGCCGTCGAGCGTGTTCTCGAAGAACCCTGGCGACCGCACGACTCGACCGGTGTCGCGTTGCGGTTGCTGCCCACCGCCGCCACCTCCACCGCCTCCGCCCCCCCCACCGCCGAAGCCGCCACCGCCGCAGCCAGTGGCACCGCCGGCCCCGCCGCGTCCGGCCGCGGGTCCGCCGGGAGTACCGATCCCACCGCCGCCTTGCTGTGCCTGCCGTCCAAACGGA
>Ga0137429_1000838_pt1 | contig 10914 bp, 8 predicted proteins | sample EasRivERMZT736_2_FD_102304 | JGI IMG/M metagenome (GOLD analysis project Ga0137429, IMG submission 102304) | Soil microbial communities from meander-bound floodplain in the East River, Colorado, USA - East River MetaG ERMZT736_2 | ecosystem: Environmental > Terrestrial > Soil > Floodplain ...
AGTGCCTATTCGGCGCTAAGCGCCCGTACCAAACGAAGCCAGTTGAAAAACTCGTATGTGTCTGTCGCAGAACGACTTACGAAAGAATGCCCTTGGAAAAACGAAGCCCGTTGAAACCCAAACGAACCCAGTGACCGCCCCGGCCGGCGGTTCATGGACCGGCAGTCTTCTCTACCTCGTTAAGGTAGGTCTGAAACTCGCCCATCTTGTAGGAGATGAAGCAAAAGGCATGGTGCAGGGCGAGGTATTCGATATCCGTTTTATCGTCCTCGGCCTCGTGGCGAAGCTCGTTGAGTTTGGCAAGGATCGGTTCGGCCTTCATCAGTGTTTCCCTTCCGCCGCGTCAGCGCCCAAAAGCGACAACGCCCTTGAGCGTTGCAGCGGCCTTGTCGCACGGTACCTTGAGCCTTGGAGCGAGGTAGTCAGCCCCAACGCACGGCGCGCCGAATCATAGAGCACAGGACGGCCCGATGGAAGTCCGGCAGCGTCAACACCCGTGAGTGTTGACGCGGACTTGAGGCTCCGGCAGCGTCAACACCCGTGAGTGTTGACGCGGACTTGAGGCTCTGGCAGCGTCAACACCCGTGAGTGTTGACGCGGACTTGAGGCTCTGGAAGTACGGCGACGCCATCTGATGGATGGGGGGACGGCGTCGTGGCGGGTTCCATCAGGCGGACGAGGGAGCGGGCGTCGAACGGCTTACACAGGAAGGCGTCGAACCCGTCCCTCAACAACGCCTGCCCACAGGCTTCCGTCAGCCCCGTGGCAACGCCGATGAGGCGCGGCGGATGCCGGTCGGCGGTGGATCGGAAGAAGCGGCTGATGGCTCGCGGCGAGAAGTCCGGCAGGCTGATGTCCACGACGACAACATGCGGCTTAACCTCGTGCGCGGCACTCCCCGCCTCCAGGGCCGAGGCGGCGACGGTTACCTCGTATCCGTGGCCATTCAGCGCCGTGCGGAGGGTATCGCATAGGGCCGCGTCCGTATCGAGGATCAAGACGCGACGCCCTCCGCTATCCAGGCCGTTGAACGGCATCTTGTGCGTCCGCATGAAGCGGACAAGTTGCTCGATGGGGATCCGCCGGTCCTTGCTTCCGGGGATGCGGTATCCTCGCAACTGCCCGGAGTCGAACCACTTCGACACCGTACGTGGGGCCACGTTGCAGATCTTGGCGACTTCGCCGGTGGTCAGAACTGTCTTTCGCGGATCCATGACTGTTGCGTGAATTCACCGCTGGGTATTGAGACAAACCGCTTCCCGAAACGACGCATCGCTTGTTCGGCTACGGTTCATCGGCACGCCGGACAGCGGTCTCCGCTTAGACGCGACGATCGCACAGTCCGATTTCCACTTCCTTTTCCCAACAGTTGGAGTGATAACCCAATGGAAACGTCCGCTCAGGGAAAATCACCGATGCGGTCCGAGAAGATGCGGGCAACCGTCAGCCGCGCAATCCGTGAGTCACGCGGCAAGGGATCAGCCGAGGAATGAAACGAAAGACGTGATCGAGTGCCAAGCGCTTGCACCGACGCCCGATATCATGGCGTGGATGGGCAAGTAGGAAGTGACATCGGCGGCCCAGGTGCCGAACTGGCGGCACCGATGTCGCATGGGATCAATGGGATTGAGTCCGCTGAGTTGCTTAACGATCAATCCGGCAGAACTAGCGTCTGACCCGGTTGCAGTTGCGTGGGGTCGCCGTGGACGAGGGTTTTGTTGAGGGCGAGCAGCTCCTTCCAGCGCTCGGCGTTGCCGAGTTGCTCCTTGGCGATCTTGTAGAAGCTGTCGCCGCTCTTCACCTTGTAGGTCCGCTTGCCGCCGGGGGCCGAGGGTGGCGCCTTGGCCGGAGCGGCGTTCGCCATCCGTGTGTCGATGTCCGACGGAAGCGGCGGAATCTTCACCGTCGCTCCGAGGGCTAGCTTCGCCGGGTCGCTGATTCCAGGATTCGACTCGGCCAAGAACCCCGCATACTTGGCGTTGCCATAATAGGTCTGAGCGAGGGAGGCCAACGAATCACCCGGTTGAACGCGGTGGGTATCCGCCGCGGCCTTGCCAAGGTCCAGCTTGGTCTCGAGACGCGCACCAGAGGGTTGGGGCTTCTCTACGATCGGCGTGGTCGGATTGGGTTTGGCCGGGTCATTCCCGGCCATCAGCGTTCGGGAAGTGTGACCCGTATCAGGCTCGCGCGAGGTCCCGGCACTAGGCACAGCCCCTGCGGGCGAACTCACCGGCGGAATGGGCGTCGAAACAGCGGATCGCTCCGCCAACGAAGTGCGCTCCGCTGGGGAAGGTGCTGGAATGGGTGGCACGGTCTGGGGATCAGGTTTGGGTTCCCCAACAGGGCCCCGGTATACGGGGATCGTCGGCGCCGTTGCCACGGGTTCCGCCGAGGGTTGCATAACAGGAGTACGCTCCTTCGGGGAGGTCACGGGGAGGCGTTCCGTCGGATTGGCCGCCACCTTCGGCTCACGGTTGAGCGGCGGATTGGCTCGCGCTGGAGCTTCCTTTAAGGAATTCACTTGCCGCGAGGGGCTGGTCGCCGGTTGCTTACCGGCAGGCGGTTTGGCCGCCGACTTTGGTGCGGTCGGCGACGCGTTGTCGGCAATGGGTATCGGGGCTTGGGAGTCGCCGCGGAACAAGAAGTAGCCCCCCGCCGTCAAAACCACCACCATCGAGGTGACAATTCCAAGCTTTACATCCGTGCGCATGATGAACTCCCTTCTAACTGAATGTCAAAGTGAACGAGAACGTACGACAACATGGGTGGCCTCCCTGCCGAACCGCGCCAGCGGTTTTATAAAGTGTAAACCACGCACTTCGCCGCGTCAAGGCGAAAGAACGCTCGCAAGCAATATGCCATTTCCCACCGAAACAAGCCCCCGCGCCAATAGGCGGAAGGACTTAGGCTCCGACGGCTTGGCGGGCGGGCAGATACGTCGAACTCCGCGCTCCGCGAAACAAGGCCGCCACCGTTCCGACCACGATCAGACCGCTCACCACCCATCGCACGATTGAGTTATCCGCGACCAGGAACACCAAGCCGACTAAGCCTACCGCGACCATCACCAACACGACGTTGGCAAGCAACTTGGGCTTGTATACCAACGGAACCGCAATCCCCACCGTGCTGTAGGTTCCGGAGATCACGCCGATTAGAAGGGCCACGCTGAATCCGTGGACGCCCGTCCCGCCGAAAATATAAAGCACAAAGACCACGAAAAACACAGTCAACGAGGTCAGCACCGTCCGTGACAATGTTTGATTCAAGCTCTCGTTGATGAGTTTGGGCGACAGGGAACCGGTACGACCCTTGTTCTCGCGGATGCGGTCGAAGACGACGATCGTGTCGTTGAGGCTGTAACCGATGACCGTAAGCACCGCGGCGACCATGGCCAGATCGATCTTGAAGTCGTTGAACAACAAGGCCTTGGCGATGAAGGTGTTGTAGACATAGTGGCTCAATGCGATCACGCCCAGCGTGATGGCCACGTCGTGTACCAGGGCGACCAGCACCGCGAAGCCGAAATCCCGGTTGCCGAACCGCATCCAAATGTAAACGGCGATCGACGCCATAGCCAAGATCATGGCGAACAAGGCACGGTTCTGCGTTTGTCCGGCGATCTGCGGGGCGAACTGAATCACCTTGGAGAGGGATTTTTCGCTGCCCAGCGCCGCTTGCACGTGGGCCAGTTCTGTCTTCGCCAGCGACTCCGTCCACAGTGTCGCATCGTCGTCATAGAGAATGGACTCATCGAGCGCGCAGACAACGAACTGTTTGTAGCCCGTGGTGCGGTCGGGTCGGACCGTGCCCGCGCCGATCGGGAAGACCGTCCATTCCCGTGAGCGGTACTGCTCGAACTCGGCTTGCAGGCCGACTTCGCGTAGGCGGCGCTCCAGCTCTTCCCTCGGCAAGGGCGGCTCGCCCGCGTCGAGCGCCACCTGTACCGCGACGCCGCCGCGGAAGCGACGAACGTCAAAGCGGGCGTCGCCGCCGATCACGTCGGATAGATATTGATCGTCGGCCTCGATCACGAAAAAGGCGTCCCTGGTGAGGTCCGCGTCCACCACGGCGTTGAAGCGAATGGCACGTTGCACGGCGAGTTGATCGCCGAGCACCGCCAAGATCGCCGATTGCACCAAGGGACGGTTCGTCTCCACGGTGACGACTTCGAAGGACAATCCCTCGTCGCTCGCGGTACCCTCTCCGACGGTCTGAACCCTGGCCCCGCGCAGCCTGTTGGCCGCATTTCGTGCTTCGTCCGCCGCCTGGGCGACGGCCCCTTGGAAAGTCGCCAGTGTCAATGCGCCGGGTCTGGAGTCGAACCGCGCCGTCGGCCCGGAACTGGAAATGCCGTCCCGTTCGACCTTCGGCTCGATCGCCTTACGCATCAGCACGCCGAGTTGGTCGCCGGAGAGGTCCTTCGAGGTAAGCGTGTATTGCCCGGGAACTTCGCCGTCCGAAGCTGTTGCGGCTGCGAGCTGGTCGGCCGCGTTGAGCAACCACTGCACGGCGGACGGGCCGTCCGCGCGATTCTCCGACGAGATCGCGTCGCGGATTTTGTCATCCGTCAGGGCCACGCCCGGCTTTAGGTCCAACTGCACGCTCGTGCCACCGAGAAACTCAATGTCATAAAGACGTTCCGTGTGACGCACGCTGGTGTAAATGAAGAGGATGAGGCTCAAGGAAACCGCTACGCCGGAGACGGGCAGGAAGTAACGCCGCAGTCCGACCCAGTCGATCGACGGAATGCCGATCAGCTTCTGCATGTGCAAATCGTGAAGCCAACCCTTGGCGACGAGAGAGTTGAAGGCCAACCGCGTGCAAAAAAGGGCGGTGAACATGCTCGTCACCAACCCGAATCCCAACGCAATGGCGAAGCCCTTCACCTCCTCGCTGCCCACAAATCCCAGGATGATGCAGCTAATCAGGGTGGTCAGGTTGGAGTCGAAGATCGCCGAGAACGCCCTGTCGTAACCGGCGTTGATGGCTTTCTTGAAGATCACCCCACGGGCTCGCTCCTCGCGGACGCGCTCAAAGATAAGCACGTTGGCGTCGACGGCCATACCCACGGTTAGGATCAGACCGGCAAGGCCGGGGAGCGTAAACGTCGCCTGCATCAGGGACATGATCGCCAACGTGAGGAGCAGGTTCAGCACGAGGGCAATGTTGGCCACACCGCCGCCGGCGAGGCCGTAGTAAAAAAGGATGAAGAGCGCGACCAACGCACCACCCCACACACAGGCCGTCACGCCGTTGCGGCGGTTCGTCTCACCGAGGCTCGGACCCACGGTCTGCTCGGATAGCGGCGTCTCTTTCAACCGAGCCGGGAGAGAACCTGCTTCTAGGGTCCCAACGAGGTATTGCACTTGCTCCGGCGTGAATTTGCCGCTGATCTGACAACGGTCCGTGATCCGCTCGTTGATGGTCGCGTGGGAGATGGCCGTGCTGTCGAGCACGATGCAAAGTTGGCGCTTCACGTTCGCCCCGGTGAGTTCGCCGAATTGCCGACCGCCGCGGGCATCGAGAGCGAAGGAGACGACGTTCTCGCCGGTGAGCGGGTTGCGGTCGGGGTAGGCCGTGCGAAGCGCCCAGGTCTTGGCCTTTCCCGATCCTTGCAGCAGACCGTATTGAGGGTCGTTATGCATCAAGACATAGTGGTGTCCGGCGTATTCTTCGATGATCGGGTAGCCGGGCGCGGTCCGTTTCGTCTCGAAGTCGGCTATGTTGTCCGAGTTCGTGAACTTCAGCACGTCCTCGAGGGGGAACCATCGGTAGCGGTCCCCCCCCTTGGGTTTGGGGCCGTACTTGGCCAGTTGGTCAGAGAATTTCTTTATTGGGAGCTTTAATTGTGGATCAGCCGAAGCGGCATTCTCCGGCGAGCCGGGGTCGCGGTCGGCGAGGATGCGGAACTCAAGGACGCCGGCCCCGCGCAAGCGGCGCTTGAGGTCGGATGGATCTTCCAGATCGGCCTTGTTCGCCGCCCAGGCGTCGTAAGCCGCCACCGTCTTGGTGAGCAATTTGCTGGTGGCGTCCCTATCCTCTCCGCCGTCGTACGACGGGAACTCTGAGCGTAGCTTTGCCAATTCAGCGTCGCGTTTCTCGCCCGTCGGAAGGGCGACCACATCGTTAAAACGACTCAACGGCAGGCTGGTGGCCAGCAAGTCCGACATGGCTTTCTCATAGGCTGCGGATGCCGTGGTAATCGCGGCTGCCTCGCCGCCGACTTGTGCCGCGGTCTGGGCGTCAAAGGCGTTCACCGCGGCGGTAATAAGCGGCGTACGCTCTTTTACGCCACGCTCTAGGGCTGCAAGGAGTGCGGCGCGTTCCGCACCGGTAGCGTTGAGGGCCTCTTCCACGTCGCGTCGCTTGATGTTCAAGGCGCCCAGGCGCTCGACGGCTTTGTTGAATAGGTCGCGACGGTCGAGGGCTTCCTTGGGCGGCCTCGGCATGCGGATTTCGAGCCGCGTATTGCCCACGGGGCGCCATTCGAGGTTCATCTGACCTTTGGGATCGACACGGTCTTTGAGGATGCGCATGACGCGGGTCGAAAGGTCGCGTTGCATGGACGGATCCAGGCCGGTGGTGTCGATCTCGAACAACAAGCTCGTGCCGCCGACCAGGTCGATGCCGCCCTTGAGCTTCTCGTTGGGCGGATAGAGAACAGCGAGCGAAATCACCACCAAAGCGATGATGAGCAACCATTTGATAAGTCGATTAGGATCATGCATGACTCAAACTCCGCTAAACGGCGCGGCAGCGCCGTCGATGTCTGTTAGATAACCGTCAAAGCAACCCGTAGCAAGAAAGAGCCTGTGAGAAACGACGCGACGGACTTAGAGCACGGGCGGAGGCGCGTGAGTGTGGATCGGATGGGCTACGACGTAGAACAAATCGGCCATCGACCGTTCCGCACGGACGAGCCGAGCAGACCGGCAGGGCACCGGCCCAACCGGATGGCAAAAAGCGGAAGACGCGCTATTGGCCTCTAGAAAGAGCCGTTCGCCCGCTGGGGCCCGGAACAACTGTTCGACTGCTCCGATACCCGCGGGAAATAGAGCAACAAGCTCGACGGGCCAAGATGGTTCCGGGTCAGGGGCGTCTTCCTCGGTTGGGCTGCCCGGATGAATACCGACCGGCTCGTCAATCCACGGCGCAGCTGAGGAATCGACGCGTGTAGCTTCAATAAATGCACCGAGTCTATATGTCGGCTGGGCGGCCGACGCAAGGAGCAGGACAGGCAGGACCATGTGGAGCTTACGGCATATCATATTGGGTCATTGTAGTCGCAAGTCCTGCGGGAGCAATCACCTATCGATGGGGACCAATCGTTACACGACCGGCTTGTGAGTTTCACTAAGGCTATTTGCGCCGAATGGGGTACGTAGGATCGAATGAACCTCGGTTTCAGGTAGGTCATATCGTCATCCGACGACGGAACTTACGGCCGTTTAGGGTCCTTTCCGTAAGAAATTGTGACGCAAACAAATAAATTCATGGATTTCGCGTTTTCGGCCCGTATAATGCCATTACGGTTAGTAATTACAGGCGGATTCGGTTTTAGAGGATGCCGTGGAACGAGGACAAACAAAGCAGCGCGTAGAAGAGCTTCTATTCTGCCTTTTCCAGCGACCCATTCATCCGGAATTGTTCCACATCCATAGCGTGAAACGACTCCGCCAGAGCCGCTACACGGCTGAGATTTGGGTCATCGGATTGGGGCATGTCGTCATCGTGCAGACCGGGAAGCAGATTCTGACGGAATTGGTGTGCGAGGAGAACGAGCTTCTGCCCAAGGGCGGGTTGGCCACGACCTTCCGCTTCCGCGGCGAACGGGACCATGCCCAGTCGTTCAATGACGGACTCAAGTACATTCTTTCCACTCAAGTTGAACGGATGACGCCGCAACTCTTCCCCGCGACTCACCGCGACTACGTACACTACGCTAAGAACCGCGGGCTCTTCGTTTCCTTCGACGATTGGCCCCACGACGGGTTGGCGCCCTTTACCTTCATCGATTTCGACGCCCGCGACCATGAATTGCACATTCACGCGTTCCATGCGTTCCCCGAGGAGCAAACGCTGCTCAAGACGCAGTCGATTTTCGAGATCGGCAAGCCGACGATTCCGTTCCATTAGCAGCCCGTTGAAGAAAGCTCTTGTCCACTTTCAACCCTTGCAGAATGGACTTGTTTAGGCTAGTCTGCCCACGGGCAGTATGGCGTAAGATGCGTAGATTGGTTCATCGCTCGCATGGTGGTCTTGAGTCCAGGGGAGAATGACGTGGTAAAAAACATCGCTCGAGCACTCGGGTTTGTCGTCTTCGTGGCCGCGTGGACGCCGTTCCTCGCGTGTGACGTTCTGCCAATCGACGGATTGACGGACAACACCAACGATAATGCCACGGACAACACCAACGATAATACGACGGACAACGCCAACGATAACGCCGCGGACAACACCAACGATAACACGACGGACAACGCCAACGATAACACGACGGACAACACCAACGATAACACGGCGGATAACACCAACGATAACGTCTAGTCGGCGAGCGCCGAGCCTAAATCACTGAAACCGGACCTGCGACGCACTTCCAGAGCGAGGTGCTCGGCACTTGTCTATGCATCTTGGCCACAAGCGTGACCGTACCGCAGGAGTGATGCAGCCCGCGGAAGAGGGCATTTCAGTCCATCCGAGGAGTTCCGTGGCCACACCGACGGGCCTTAGTCTTTTCGACCTGACACCGGATGCGATGCGCGAGTTGCTCGCCACCTGGAATGAACCCGCGTACCGTGCCTCCCAGATTCTCGAGTGGGTCTATGAGCGGGCAGCCACATGCTACGAACTAATGTCCAACCTCCCCAAAGCGATGCGTGGGCGGCTCGAATCCGAGCTTCCAATGTATCAATCGACGGTCGCCGCCCAACAAGAATCCCGCGATGGCACTATCAAGCGGCTGCTGCGTTGGCCCGATGGGGCCACATCCGAATGCGTACTCATCCCGGACGACGACCGCCGCACGGCGTGCATCTCCACGCAGGTCGGGTGCCCGGTGGGCTGCGTCTTCTGCGCTAGCGGAGTCGGCGGGATGCAGCGGCAACTCACCGCCGGGCAGATCGTCGAACAAGCCATGCGCATCCGTGAACTGTGCGAGCCGTCTAGCCGACTCTCCAACGTCGTATTCATGGGTTTGGGCGAGCCGCTGGCCAACTATGCGGCGACCGTCCATGCGTTGCGGACCATCAACGCCGGATGGGGGATGGGCATCGGCGCTCGGAAGATTACCGTCAGCACTGTAGGGTTGCCTACACAAATGCGGCGACTGGCCGATGAGAAAATGCAAATCACCCTTGCCCTGTCGCTGCACGCCCCGACGGACGAACTACGCAAGCAACTGATCCCCTGGGCTGAGCGCGTGACCATCGACTCGCTCGTCGAAGCCGCGAACTACTATTTTGAGAAAACCGGACGCGAGATCACCCTCGAATATATCTTGTTGGCCGATGTCAACGATTCGCGGGAGCACGCCCTCGCCCTTGCCGCGACGGCCAAACGAATGCGCAGCAACGTCAATCTCATCGCGTATAACCCGGTGAAGGGATTGCCCTACGCCCGACCCACCGACGACACGGTCGTTCGGTTTTTGGAGGCGCTTCGCACTCGCGGAGTCAACGCCCACGTCCGCACGAGCCGCGGGCTGGACATCGACGGCGCGTGTGGACAACTACGTCGCCGCGAAACCACGCTGCGCGCACCAGACCCTCACCGCTGTGCGCGATGATCACCACGCTCCAAGACTCAAGGGCCTTGGAGCTGCCGCAAGGGCGTTGGGGCTGACGCCGTAAACCGATCATGAACACTGAACTTCCCATCGGCGTCTGCGGCTGGTGCATCGACCGCCATGACCCGTGCCGCAGCATCGAGGTCGCGGGACGTGACTTGGGCATGCGTTTCGCCCAAGTCGGCTTTTTCACCGAGCAGGCCGTGCGGGACGCCGACGCGGCCGCAATCCTCGAAGCGGCGCGGGCCGCTGAAGTGGCGCTCGTCGGCGTGTTCGTCGCCTTCGATGGAGAAGACTACGCGTCGATCGCCCGCATCGCCGCAACCGGCGGTTTCATGCCGGACGACTCGTATCCCTCGCGTTTGGCGATCACCCGGGCGGTCACTGACCTTGCCGCCGCGATGCGATGTCCGTCCTTATCCGTCCATGCGGGAACCATTCCTACTGACGTGACTTCAAGGGCCTATACGACGCTGCTCGACCGAGTGAGGGAGGTCGCGGATTACGCGGCAGGGCGGGGGCTGCGGCTGCTGCTTGAAACCGGCCGCGAACCGGCCGATGTCCTATTGCGATTCATCGACGCCGCCGATCGCAGCAACATTGGAGTCAACTTCGACCCCGGCAACTTCATCGTTTACGGCGCGGACGAACCTGCGGCGGCCGTGACTAAACTCAAAGGCCGGATTGAACTCGTTCATCTGAAAGACGCCGTTCGATCCACACGTCCCGGCGTGGAGTACGGCCGCCCGGCCTCGCTCGGGACGGGAGACGTGCAGATTGCGCGGGTCGTCAGCAAGCTCCGCGCCACGGGCTACCGCGGCCCGCTGCTGCTCGAATGCGACACCCGCGACATCAGCACCAACGCCCTTGAGCGTTGGGGCGAGAGATTCTCCAAACTGGACGCCATCCGTAACGCCGTTGCTTATCTCCGCACCCTGGTTAGCTAGATCGCAGAGTGCCACTGCCGTGTCGGAAACGGCGACGACGGCTGACACAGCGGTGGCAAACACTCGTTCATCGGACGGCCGCGGAGGGGCACCGGGCTAGCTGTCGAGCCGTCGTTCAAGGGCGATGGCTCTGATGGGCTCCACGTGGACTAGGACGTCCGCGATCTCACGACGGCTGGC
>Ga0137429_1000840_pt1 | contig 10909 bp, 13 predicted proteins | sample EasRivERMZT736_2_FD_102304 | JGI IMG/M metagenome (GOLD analysis project Ga0137429, IMG submission 102304) | Soil microbial communities from meander-bound floodplain in the East River, Colorado, USA - East River MetaG ERMZT736_2 | ecosystem: Environmental > Terrestrial > Soil > Floodplain ...
ACGTCCGTCATCTACGTGCCGCCGGCCGGCGCGGCGGGGGCGATTTACGAGGCGGTGGATGCGGGCGTGGAGCTCGTCGTGTGTATCACCGAGGGTGTACCGGTGCTCGAGATGACCCGCGTGATGCCGTTTGTTCGCGAGCACGGAGCCCGGCTCATTGGTCCCAATTGCCCGGGCGCCATTACGCCCGGCGAGGCGAAGGTCGGGATCATTCCGGGCCAGATCTGCACCCCCGGCCGGGTGGGGCTGGTGTCCCGCAGCGGAACGCTGACGTATGAAGTCGTGCACCAGCTGACGCGGAACGGGATTGGACAAAGCACCTGCGTCGGGATCGGCGGGGACCCGATCATCGGGACGAACTTCATCGACTGCCTCCGGGCGTTTCAGGACGACCCCGATACCGATGCGATCGTGATGCTGGGCGAGATCGGGGGCACCGACGAACAGCAGGCCGCCGCCTTCGTGAAGGAGCACGTGCGTAAGCCCGTCGTCGGGTTCATCGCCGGGCAGACGGCCCCGCCCGGGCGCCGCATGGGCCATGCGGGCGCGATTATCTCGGGGTCGTCCGGGACCGCGGCGGAGAAGATGGCCGCGTTCGAGGCCGCAGGGATCGCGGTGATGCAGCGCCCGGCTGATGTCGTGCCGCTGCTCCGCGCGCGGTTGAAGTGACTCAAACCAGGGAACCCATGCTCACCCTTGCCATCATCAAGCCCGACGCCATCGCGAATGGCAGGACCGGGCTCATTCTCGCCCACTTGCAGCAGGCGGGATTCGCGCTCCGGTCGGCCCGGCTGGTCCGCCTGACGCGACCGGAGGCCGAGGCCTTCTATGCGGTGCACAAGGGCCGGCCATTCTTTGCCGACCTCGTGGAATTCATGACCAGCGGGCCCTGTCTCCCGATGACGCTGGAGCGCGAGGACGCAGTGGCGCACCTCCGCACGGTGATCGGAGCGACGGATCCGGCCGAGGCCGCCGCCGGGACGATTCGGAAACTGTACGCCGAATCGAAAGGGCGGAACGCGATCCATGCCTCCGATAGTCCGGAGAACGCAGCGCGCGAGGTCGGATTCTTTTTCGCCGAGGGAGAGCTGGCCGGGCTGTGGGGTGAGCCGGGCGCTCCGGCTTGACCTAAGTGTAGTGTTAGAATAGCTTTAGTGGCTATGCTCAGAGTTGAAATCCGGGATCTCGCGCGCGGTCCCGTGGTCACGGATGGCGAACTGGAATCTGACGATCCTGCCTTCGAGGGTCTTGACCTGCAGTTGGCCGGCCCGATCTCCATCCGGGGGCGGCTCCAAGCCACCCACGGAGAGGAATTCCTCTGGCGCGGGGCAATCCGGGCGACGATCCGCGGCGAATGTCGCCGATGCCTGACCGAGGTCCGCCTCCCGGTGGAGGCCGAGGTCGACGTGCTCTTCAGCACTGACCCGGACGCCGCGGACGATCCGAGCGTCTATCCGATGCCCGCCGCGGCCACCGAGGTGGATCTGGCGCCGGCGGTGCGGGAGGAGCTGGTGCTGGCGGCTCCGACGTACGTGCTCTGCCGCGACGGATGCGCGGGACTTTGCCCGAAATGTGGTGCCGACCTGAACGCGGGGCCGTGCGCGTGCGCGCGGTCCGCCGAACAAGCCTGAGGAAACCATGGCGGTCCCGAAGCGAAAACTCTCGAAGTCTCGCAAGCGTCTGCGTCGCGGCCACCATAAGGCCGCGAGCATGAAGACGCAGGCCTGCCCCCGGTGTGGCGACCCGAAGCTGCCGCACCGTGTGTGCCCCTCCTGCGGGTACTACCGAAGCAAGAAAATGGTCGAGGTCAAGGACGCCTGAGGGTGATCCGGGTCGCGCTTGACGCCATGGGCGGGGATCATGCCCCGCAGGCAGAAGTCGAGGGCGCGTTGCAGGCGCTCTCGGTATTGCCGGCCACGGTCACGATCCAGCTGGTCGGCCAGCCGGAGATCATCCAGGCCGAACTGAGCCGCCATCCCGGCAGCGACCTCTCCCGGATCGAGATCGTCCCGGCCAGCGAGGTCATCGGTATGGCCGAAAAGCCCCTCGCCGCCATCCGGAAGAAGCCCAATTCCAGCATCGTCGTCGGCCTCGCCCTGCAGAAGAAGGCAGCCTCCGAGGCGTTCGTTTCCGCCGGAAACACCGGCGCGGTGCTCGCGGCATCGACGGTCATGCTGGGGATTCACCCCGGCGTCGAGCGGGCCACCGTCGCCACGCCGTTTCCGACGGCCGACCTCCCTGTGATGGTGCTCGACGGCGGCGCGAACGTCGACTGCTCGGTGAAGGAATTGGTCGGCTTCGCTCACCTGGGGACGGTGTACCTCCGGGACGTCATGGGCCGGCCGAATCCAACCGTCGGGTTGCTCAATATCGGCGAGGAAGATGAGAAGGGGAACGCCGTGTCGCGCGAGGCCCACCGCGCGCTGAAGGCGAGTCCCGGTCTCAATTACCTCGGGAACATCGAAGGCCGGGACATTCTGGCGGGCCACTCGAAATTCGGCCACGTGGATGTGGTCGTGTGTGACGGGTTCGTGGGGAACATCGTCCTGAAGTTCTATGAATCGGTCGCCCGCCTGATCCTGCGCCTGGTCAAGAGCAAGGCGCCCGAGATCCTGCAGCGGCCGGACGTGCAGGAAGTCTTCCGCATCCTCGACTATTCGGAGTACGGCGGCGCTCCCCTCCTCGGCGTGAATGGGGTCTCGATCATCTGCCACGGCTCGTCGGGGGCCAACGCCATCAAGAATGCGCTGCGGGTGGCCGTCCAGATGGTGGAGTCGAATCTCAACCAGCACATCGCGGCCGAGTTCGCCGAGACGGCGGAACAGACATGACCCACCGGCCCTTCGCCCGCATCGCGGGGCTGGGGGTGGCGGTCCCCGACCGAATCGTCACCAACGCGGACTTCGAGAAGACGCTCGACACCTCGGACCAGTGGATCGTCGAGCGCACCGGCATCCGGGAACGCCGCATCGCCGGGCCGGCGGACAGTGTGGCCAGTCTCTCGAAGGCGGCGGCGGAGCGGGCGATGGCGCTCGCCGGTGTCTCCGCCGAAGACCTCGATGCCATCGTCCTCGGCACCGCTACGCCCGACCGTCTCCTCCCGTCCACTGCGTGCGACCTGCAGGCCCTGCTCGGCGCCGACCGCGCCGCGGCGTTCGACATCTCCGCGGCCTGCCCCGGCTTCATCTACGCGATGACCATCGCCGAGGCCCTCATCGCGGCGGAGCAGGGCCGGACCATCCTGGTGATCGGCGCCGAGAAGCTGAGCACGATTACCGACATGACCGATCGGTCCACGGCGATCCTGTTCGGCGACGCCGCGGGCGCCGCGATCATTCAGCGGGTCGAGGGTGGCGATCGCGGGATTCTGTCGACATTCATCAAGTCGGATGGCAAGCTCGCCAACCTGCTGTACCGGCCGGGAGGCGGTTCCGCCGATCCGATCAGCGAAAAGGTCGTGCGCGAACGGTCGCACTTCATCAAGATGGCGGGCCGCGAAGTCTTCAAGTCGGCGGTGCTTGCCATGTCCGACGCCTGTGACCAGGCCCTCCAGCGGGCTGGCATCGGCGCGGATCAGGTCGACCTCCTCATCCCGCACCAGGCCAACATCCGCATCATCGAGGCCACGGCGAAGCACGCGGGTATGCCGATGGACAAGGTGATGGTGAACGTCGACAGCTACGGCAACACTTCGTCGGCCTCGATTCCCCTCGCTATTGACCAGGCGATTTCCGAAGGGCGCATCAAGCCCGGGTCCGTGCTGCTGCTCGTCGCGTTCGGGGCCGGCTTTACCTGGGGAAGCACGGTAATCCGGTGGGGCTGATCCTCATGTGCCCCGGCCAGGGCTCACAGAAGGTCGGCATGGGGAAGGATCTCGCCGAGCGCTTCGCAGAGGCACGGGACACCTTCGGCGCCATCGACGAGGCGCTGGGCGTCCCCCTTTCGCGACTGATGTGGGAAGGGCCCGAGGACGAGCTCACCCTGACCCACAACGCGCAGCCGGCCATTCTCGCCCACTCCGCCGCGGTACTCGCCGTCGTCGGCGCCCGCCTCTCCGACGTGCGGGCCGCCGCCGGACACAGCCTTGGCGAATACAGCGCCTACGTCGCGGCTGGCTCCCTCGTCCCCGCCACGGCCGCCCGCCTGGTCCGGCGACGCGGCGAGCTCATGTATGAGGCGGGTACGCGGCGCCCCGGGGCCATGTCGGCGGTGCTGGGCCTGGGCACGGCCGGAGTCGAATCCGCGTGCGCGGAGGCGTCGGTGGGCGGTGAGGTGGCCGTCGCCGCCAACCTCAATTCGCCAGACCAGACCGTGATTTCGGGCGATCCGGCAGCCGTCAGCCGCGCCGGAGACGGATGCAAATCGCGGGGCGCCAAGCGGGTATTGCCGCTCAAGGTGAGCGGGGCGTTCCATTCTCCCCTGATGGCGCCGGCAGTCCAGGGGCTCCGCGACGCACTCGATCAGGCGCCGTTCACGTCCCCCCGGTTTCCGGTGATCGCGAACGCCTCGGCCGCGGCGGTCACCACCGCGGAGGAGGCCAGGCGCCTCCTCGCGGAGCAGCTGACTGCCCCGGTGCGCTGGACGGCCTGCATGGAGACGGCCGCCGCCGCCGCGCCCGGATCCACCTTTGTCGAGGTCGGTCCGGGCGGGGTCCTGAGCGGCCTGCTGCGGAAGATCGTCCCCGGCGCGCCGACGCTCACGCTGGGCACCGCCGATGAGGTGGAGAGGTTCCTCCAATGACCGCCATTGACCTGACCGGCAAGACCGCCTTCGTCACGGGCAGCACGCGCGGCATCGGACTGGCCATCGCGCGGACCCTCCACGCCGCCGGGGCCGGGGTGGCGATCGTCGGTCGCGACCAGGCGAAGGCCGCCGACCTGGCGGCCGGACTGGGAGCGCGCGCGACGGGAGTCGCCTGTGACGTGGCCGACGCCGCCCAGGTCGAAGCCGCGATAGCGGCGGCGGAGTCCGCCCTGGGTCCGATTGACATCCTCGTGAACAACGCCGGGCTCACCCGCGACAACATCCTGCTGCGCCTGAGCGACGCGGACTGGGACACCGTCCTCGACGCGAACCTGAAGGGTGCGTTTCACACCATCCGAGCGGTGATCAAAGGGATGATGAAGCGGCGGGCCGGCCGGATCATCAACATCACGAGCGTGGTCGGCCTGACGGGCAACAAGGGCCAGGCGAATTACGCCGCCAGCAAGGCCGGCCTGATCGGGTTGAGCAAGTCGGTCGCGAAGGAGTACGCCAGCCGCGGCGTGCTCGTGAATTGCATCGCGCCCGGCTTCATCGAGACCGACATGACCGCCGCCTTGCCCCCCGAGGCGAGGGCGGCATTATTAGAGCAAATCGCCCTGGGCCGCCTGGGCCAGCCGGACGACATCGCCGCCGCGGTGCTGTTCCTGGCCTCCGACCTGGCGGGATACATCACCGGACAGGTCCTGGTGGTGGACGGCGGCATGGTCATCTAGGCCGTACTTCAACATCCCTTTCGAGGACGCCATGAGCAACGTCGAAGAGAAGGTCAAGGACATCATCGTCGAGGAGCTGGGAGTCGAGCGGGAGAAGCTGACCACGGAGGCCAGCTTCATGGAGGACCTCGGCGCCGACAGCCTCGACACCGTCGAGCTCGTCATGGCCTTCGAGAAGGAGTTCGACATCGACATCCCCGACGAAGAAGCCGAGAAGCTTCGCACGGTGGGCGATGCGCTGAAGTACCTCCACGAGAAGATCGGGAAGTAGGTTGGCGCGTCGTGTCGTGGTCACCGGCCTCGGCCTGGTGACCCCCTTGGGCAACACGGTGGAGGAATCGTGGACGGGCCTGCTGGCCGGTCGCTCGGGTGCCGCCCCCATCACCAAATTCGACCCTTCGCCTTTTCAGGTGCGGTTCGCCTGTGAGGTGAAGGGGTTTGATCCCCTCCTGTATATGGACAAGAAGGAGGCCCGCCGGTACGACCTCTTCGCCCAGTTTGCCCTGGCGGCCGCGCAACAGGCCGTGGCACAGGCCGGGCTCGAGGGAGGATTCCCGAGCGCGGATCGCACCGGCGTGATTATCGGCAGCGGGATCGGGGGGATGCAGACCTTCGAGGAGCAGTGCAGCCTCTACCTGACCAAGGGTCCCGACCGCGTATCGCCGTTCTTCGTTCCGATGTTCATCCCCGATATCGCCGCCGGCCTCGTGTCCATCCGGTACGGGCTCAAGGGCCCGAACTTCGCCACGGTCTCGGCCTGCGCCTCCTCGGCCCATGCGATTGGTGAGTCCTACGAGCTCATCAAGCACGGGCAGGCCGAGGCGATGGTGACCGGGGGCTCGGAAGCGGCGATCACCGGACTTGCCATCGCCGGATTCCAGAACATGAAGGCGCTGTCGACCCGGAATGATGCGCCCGAAAAGGCCAGCCGCCCGTTCGACAAGGAGCGGGACGGTTTCGTGCTGGGCGACGGGGCGGCGATCGTCGTGCTCGAGAGCCTCGAACACGCCCAGGCGCGGGGCGCGACCATCCTCGGCGAGGTGGTCGGGTACGGGCTCAGTGGCGATGCATACCACATCACCTCCCCGGCGCCGGAAGGGGAGGGGGCGCAGCGCGCGATGCGGGACTGCCTGAAGGACGGGGGCATCGATGCCTCGGCGGTAGGCTACATTAACGCCCACGGGACGAGCACGCCCCAGGGAGATGCCGCGGAGACCGCCGCCGTGAAGGCGGTCTTCGGCGCGCACGCCCGGAGGCTCGTCTTTGCCTCGACGAAGTCGATGACCGGACACGTGCTTGGCGGGGCCGGCGGACTCGAGTTTGCCATCAGCCTGCTGGTGGCGCGCACCGCGAAGATCCCTCCCACAATCAACCAGGTCACCGCCGACCCGGAGTGCGACCTCGACTCGGCACCCAATGTGATGGTGGAGCGGGCGGTGGATGTCGCGCTCTCCAATTCCTTCGGTTTCGGCGGGCACAACGTGACCCTGGCGGTGCGCGGCTGGAGGGACTGAATCGATGCCTCCCGCACTCGACTTCGCCGCGCTGCGCGATCCGGCGCTCCGGCCGATAGGGGAGAAGGTGCTTGCCGCCCGGCGCCTTGACCACGGCGACGGGCTCGCCCTGTACGCGACGACGGACCTGATCGGGCTCGGGCTCCTGGCCGATTTCGCGAACCGGCGGCGGAACGGGGATCGGGTCTACTTCTCTGCCAACCAGCACATCAATCCCACCAACGTCTGCGTGCTTCGGAACACCTGCGTGTTCTGTTCGTTCGCGCGGATGCCGAAGGAAGACGGCGCCTACACCCGCTCGCTCGAGGAGGTGTTCGCCGAGGCAGAGCAGGCCCGCGGGATGCCCACATCGGAATTCCACATCGTCGGCGGACTGCACCCCAAGCTCCGGCTGAGCTACTACACGGATATGCTGCACGGCCTCAAGGCACGCCATCCGGGCGTCCACATCAAGGCGTTGACGGCGGTCGAGATCGCCCATCTCGCGCGGATCGAGAAGATCTCGGAGCGCGACGTCCTGCTCGCGATGAAGGAGGCGGGGCTCACGAGCCTGCCCGGCGGGGGCGCGGAGGTGTTCAGCACGGCCGTCCGCGCCACGATCGCCGAGCGAAAGCTCACGGGCGAGGAGTGGATCCGCGTCCATCGGACCGCCCACGAGGTCGGGATCCCGACCAACTGCACTATGCTGTACGGCCACGTCGAGACCGCCGCCGACCGGCTGGAGCATCTCGCGATGCTCCGGACGCTGCAGGACGAGACCGGCGGATTCCTGACCTATATCCCGCTCGCGTACCACCCGGATCACAACGAGCTCGGCGAGGAACTCGGGCGCGTGGGCACGGCCACGACCGGATTCGAGGACTTGAAAAACATCGCCGTCGCGCGGCTGTTCCTGGACAACGTGCCGCACGTGAAGACTCACTGGCCGATGGTCACCCCGTTCCTGTCCCAGATCGCGCTGAGCTTCGGGTGCGACGATGTCGAGGGCACGGTGATCTACGAGCGGGTTTATCACGAAGCGGGCGCCCAGACCGCCATGCACATGCGCTACCACGAACTCGTGGGGCTGATTCGCGGCGCCGCGAAGCGTCCGGTCGAGCGCAACAGCCTCTACGAGCCGATCCGCGACACGTTCGACGATCCGCCGCCCGCGTCGGCGCCGCCCCCGTCGAGAGGCCTTTCGCTGCCGGTGGTGCACGCCGCATGAGGCTGGGACGGATTCCCTGGGTCAATACGACCCCGGTCATGGGCGCGATCGACCGGGGGATCGTGCAGGTGCCGGCGGACGTGGTGACCGGCACGGCCGCCGAGCTGAACGATCTCCTCGCGGCGGGGGAACTGGACGTGAGCGTCGTGTCGGCGGTGGAATACGCCCGGAATGCCGCGGCGTATCACCTGCTGCCGGACCTGGCGATCAGCAGCAACGGACCGGTGCATAGCGTCGCGCTATTCAGCCGGCGCCCGGTGGCCGAGCTCGAGGGCGCGGCGATCCTGCGCACGGCCTCCTCGCGCACCTCGGTGCTGCTGCTGGAATTGCTGTTTCGACACCGGTGGCTGGTGACCCCGCGATTCGCCACCGCCCGCGCGGAGGCCGCGGATCTCGACGCCCTCGCCGGCCTGCCGCACGAGGCGGTCCTGGTCATCGGTGATGCCGCGCTCGCCCTCACGGCACGGGGTACTTATCCATTCGTGACGGATCTGGGCGCGGAATGGAAGGCCTGGACGGGGTTGCCGTTCGTGTTCGCGGTCTGGGCGGCCCGGCGCGAGGCGGCCCCCGCGCTGGCAAGCCTGGTGCATCGCCGGCTGTTGGAATCGCGCGCCTGGGGCCTCCGGCACCTCGACCTCCTGGCGGCCGATGCCGCTCGCGCCACCGGCGTGGCCGAGGCCACGTGTCGCACCTACCTTGGCACTCTCGAATTCGCCCTGGGCGGCGCGGAGCTGGAGGGCCTCACCGATTTCTTCCGGCGTCTGGCCCAGGACCACCTCGTCCCCGAAGGCAGCCTTTCGTTCATTACGGCGGCGTAGCCATGTACGAAGTCGATCGCAGCACCCCGGAGTTCCGGCGGTACCTGGAGCTGTACGAGACCGCGGATCTGCTCGCGCTCGGCCGGATGGCCGAGGACACCCGCTGGCGCCTCCATCCCGATCCGGTCGTGACGTACATCATCGACCGGAACATCAATTACACCAACGTGTGCGTTGCCGATTGCGGCTTCTGCGCCTTCGCGCGGCGGCCGAAGCTGCAGGACGGCTACGTCCTGAGCTTCGAGGAGATCGGGGCGAAGATCGACGAGTGCAAGGCGATCGGCGGCGCGCAGATACTCCTGCAGGGCGGGCACAATCCGTACATCCCATTCGAGTGGTACCTGGATCTGATGCGGTACATCAAGGCCAACCACCCGATCCACATCCACGGGTTCAGCCCGAGCGAGGTGGTGTTCTTCAGCGAGCGGTTCCGGCTCCCGATGCCCGAAGTGATCCGGCAGCTACGCGAGGCCGGCCTCGACTCCATTCCGGGCGGCGGCGGCGAGATTCTGGTCGATGCGATCCGGGGACGGGTCGCGCCGAAGAAGGCCCAGACGGAAGAATGGCTGGGGGTGCAGGAGGAAGCGCACCGGCAGGGGATGCGGACGTCCGTCACCATGATGTATGGCATGGGCGAGTCGGCAGGCGACCGAATCGAGCACCTGATCAAGATCCGGGACTTTCAGGCCCGCACCGGCGGCTTCACCGCCTTCATCTGCTGGCCGCTCCAGCCCGAGGGAACGCCCATGTTCGCGGGCTGGGCCAAGACTGACGCCGTGACCTACCTGCGCACCCTGGCGATGGGCCGGATCATCTGCGACAACATCCCGAACATGCAGTCCTCGTGGGTCACGATGGGACACAAGGTGGGGCAGGTGGCGCTCCGGTTCGGCGCGAACGACTACGGCTCCCTCATGATGGAAGAGAATGTGGTCTCCGCAGCAGGCACGACGCACCGGACCACGCTTGATCAGATGCAGCGGATGATCGCCGATGCGGGATACACGCCGTGCCGGCGCCGGCAGGACTACTCGCTGATCGAGGAGTCCGCGGTCGCCGCGTAGCGGCGGAGCCCTGGACCTCCGGACCTCGCTGACCCCCGCCCGCCGCTGATGCTGCGAACCGGAATCGGCTACGACTCGCATCGGTTTGTCGAGGGGAGGCCGCTCATCCTCGGGGGAGAGCGGATTCCGCACACCCACGGATTGCTGGGCCACTCGGACGCGGATGCGGTCGCGCACGCGGTCACCGATGCGATCCTCGGCGCGGCCGCGGCCGGAGATATCGGGAGTCACTTCCCGGATTCAGACGCCCGATGGAAGGATGCCGATTCGCTCGACCTCCTTCGAGCCGCCGTGGCAATCGTGGCCGCGCGTGGATGCCGCGTCTGCCAGGCCGATGTGACCGTCATCATCGAACGGCCGCGGCTCGGGCCCTACGTTCCTGCCATGCGGGCGAGAGTCGCCGCCGCGCTGGGGCTCCCGGCCGATGCCGTGAGCATCAAGGCCAAGACCAATGAGGGGATGGGCTTCATCGGCCACGGCGAGGGGATCGCCGTCCTCGCCGTGGCCACCCTGGAGGCGCCCTGATTGGATCCCTGATCGATTGGCTTGCGTCGCTGCCGCCGGTCGCTGTGTATGCCGCTCTTGCCGTCCTGGCGATCGTGGAAAACATTTTCCCCCCCGTGCCCGCCGACCTCGCCGTCGCGCTGGGCGCGTTCCTCTCGCATCGCGGCGTGATCGACGCCTTCACCGTCTTCCTCGTGTGCTGGATCGCAAATGTGAGCGGGGCCGTGGGCGTGTACTTCATGGCTCGCCGGTTCGGGGGCAGCCTGTTCGGAACGCCGATCGGCCGCCGGATTCTGTCGCCCGAGGCCATCGCGAGGGTCGAGCG
>Ga0137429_1000844_pt1 | contig 10892 bp, 7 predicted proteins | sample EasRivERMZT736_2_FD_102304 | JGI IMG/M metagenome (GOLD analysis project Ga0137429, IMG submission 102304) | Soil microbial communities from meander-bound floodplain in the East River, Colorado, USA - East River MetaG ERMZT736_2 | ecosystem: Environmental > Terrestrial > Soil > Floodplain ...
CCATACGTGGCTGCTCATTGTTTACCTCCATGTTTGTTGAACACTGCACGGAGGCGCAACATTAGCAGCCACAACTATTTAGCGCCAGTAAAGCACTGCTTCGCGCGCATTCCTATGAAACGCGGGGCTAATTTCAGGCGTGCCTCCGGCACGAGAAATAATGCAAGCCAAACATATACAAACGACGGGCTATTGTCATCCATCCCTTACGGGACGGTCCTAGGATGTGAGTAAACTTGAAGCCTATACGAATCCCAGTAATTATCCGCGCACTGATCCAACCGCGCTAACCACTGCTCACAGAGCAGTGGCACACCTGCACACCTGCCGAAGTCGCGCCATCCACTGCTCACAGAGCAGTGGCACACAGGCCGAAGTCGCCGCGCTCATCCGGGTGGACGATCTTTCAACATGGCTTCGAGGCGCTCGATGATCCGTTCGCCGCGAAGGTGTGCGCCGGCGATCTTGCCATCGGGACCGATGATGAACAATTCCGGAATCGTCGAAACGCCGAACGCCTCGCAGGCCGTCGGCACGCCGCCCTTGACGCCGAACACCTGCGGCCAGGCGATCTTCGGATTGTTCTTCAGGTAGTCCGTCAGCGCCTTCAATTCGTGATCACGGTTGATGCCGATGATCACCAAGTCCTTGCGGGCCGCGAACTTCTCATGGATGGCGATCAAATAGGGTATTTCCTCGAGGCAGGGCGGACACCACGTCGCCCAAAACTCCACCACCACCGTCTTCCCTTTCAGTTCCGACAAGTTCAACGTCTCGCCGCTGATTGTTTTAAGGGTCAGCACGGGCGCCGATTCGCCGACGACGAAGAACGTTGATTTGCCGCGGCCGCCGCCGGTGTTCGCCGCAAGGGGCACAACCAACTCGACAACCTCGCCGGGCGCCGCACGGACGGTTTTCGTAACCATCGCGCCCCCCGGTCCGGAGACGCCGATTTCGAAATCGTCCATCGGGGCATCCTCCATCCGGAAGCGCCCTTGGGCGTCGGTCATCACCCGCAGGCCGAGGGTGTTCTTGGATCGCCAGCGCCCGGCCACCACCTCGGCGCCCGTCGCCGTGCCTCCACCTTCGATCTTCACAACGCCCTCCAACACGGCGCTCGGATGTAGCTGAAAATCCACCGACGCCGCCTCCACGGCTTTGACCTCAACCACTTTCAGTTCCGGGGCGTAGTCGTGCAGATGGAGGGTCACCGTGGCGGCGCCGGGCGCGACGCCGAGAATCTCGAAGCGGCCCTGGTCGTCGGTCCAATCGCGCGGCGAGTCGTCGTTATACTCATCGCCGGTGATAAGCCTCGCCCCGTGGATCGGTTGGCCCGTTTTCGCCGCCGTCACACGCCCGGTGATTCGTCCCGCGCGGGCCATCACGAATCGGTGCTTGGACTCTCGCTCCTTCGATGGGGTGGTGATTTGCCGCTCGAACCCGCTGTCGGAGACGAACTCGCGGTGCGTCAGACGCGCGTCGAGCATGAAGGCGTCGAAGTGGATGCCTTTGACGGTTGTCGTCCCGTTTTCATCGGTCATCATCGTGCGGAAATCGCCGCGGGGTTGATCCGCACACTCCATGGTCACGCCACGGATGGGCCGATCAAGGTCGTCGACGACGGTGATGTGAAGGATGCGCTCGGGCTTGAGCGCGACGACCAGTTCGGACAAGTCTTCCAGTTTGGCGATCTTATGTCGTTCGCGCCCGTAACCGTCGGTTTTGACGACCAGCTCTGCCTCGCCCGGCGCGACGGCGATCAGGCGGAACCGGCCTTGGTCGTCGGTGCGCTCCCGCCGATCGGGGCCGTTGGTGTGGAGTACGACGGCGGCTGCGGCGACCGGTTGTTCGGTAAGGAAGTCAATGACCCGACCGCTGAAAGTTAAGTTCCCCTCCAGCACTTCGCCGAGAAACGGCGGCGAATCACCATGCCCCAAGCGGACTTCACGGACCAGGTCGGCGAATCGTGCTTTTGACATGGTGACCCACACGTCGCCTTTTACGGGATCGGTCGAGGTGACGACAAAATCGCCCATGGCGTCCGTGGTGGTGGCGGCGATGATCTCGCCCTTGCCGCCGTCAGCAGTCTTCCAGCGCATGGTGACGGTGACGTCCCTTTGTCCGGCCCCGATGGGGTCGGTCACCTGGCCCTCGATGATCACGATCTTCGCCGGCGCAACAGGCTTGTCCTCGCCTTGCAAGGCGAACGCGGCCATCGACGACAACAACGCCAGCACAAAACACATTTGACTTTCTACTTGGCCTCGCAAAGCTTCTCTTCCGCGTTCCAGAGGGCTTCCGCGAATTCCTCTGCGGTTCCCGCCTGCCTGAGTTTATCGAGAAGCGTCGATTCGGACAGCAGACGACTTAGCCGTCCAAGGTACAAGAGGTGTTGTCGATAGCTCGTACAGCAAAGAAGGAAGAACAAATCGGTTAAGCACCCGGTTGGGTCCCCGTAAGGGATGCCATGGTCCGCTCGACCAGCCGCGATGACCGGCCACTCGCGGAGGTACTTGCCGACCTGCGAACAGTGCGGGATCGCTATGCCACCTGGCAAGGCAGTCGACTGCTGTTTTTCGCGGTCGACAATCGCCATGAAGAGCCCGCGCGAATCGGTGATCTGGCCGCCTCGATCCGCCAGGGTCACAAGTTCGCTTAGGACCGACCAACGCGTGGATGCCGTTAGTGGAACGGCCACGGTCTTTGATTGCATGGCGAGTTGAATCAGAAGGTCGGCACCGGGCATTGGCCTCCTTCTGGGTTCTCCCGCAGGAAAGGCGCCCAGATGCCGACCAGCCCATTCAGCTACTTCGGCGGATCGGAAGCTCCAGTTGCCTTTGACCTTTCGTCCCGGCAGGTCACCCGCTTCCACGAGCCGCTCCACGGCACGCAGATCAAGCCCAAGCGCCGAAGCGACGTCGGCCAACTTGAGGATGGTTCGAGGCATGCGATGCGCGTTCCAGTCGGCGCCTGACAGCACCCCACGATGGATTAGCCGCCCAGTATTGCGTCAGCTTCCACGATCAAGCTCCAGATTTCGGCCGAGTCCTTGGCCTGCATGACAAAACGCCGGAGGTTCCCCTCGCGGACGAACCTGAACACGCGTTCCAACGCGGACAGGTGCTCATCATGGCAATCGGGCGAACCTAGGAGAAGGACGATCAAATCCACCGGCTCGCGGTCTAGAGATCGAAACTCGACTCCTCGGCTGGAGCGTGCAATTGCGCCGACCACCCCTTGAATCGCTCCATGCTTCGCATGGGGTATGGCCACTCCCCTGCCGAACGCCGTGCTCCCTTCCCGCTCTCGTTCAAGAACAGCCTCAGCGACCGACGCAACCACGTCGTTCCCAAGTTCCAGCCTGGCCGTCAACGCAGCGACCATTTCCCGGACGACTCCATCTCGATCACTCGCACAAAGCTCGGGAATAATCGCCTCCGGTACGATTACGTCAGCCAGCTTCATCTTATCACTATCCGATCACTTCCACCGGGCATTTGCCGCCATTCCTTGCGATCAACCTTCGCGGGCAACAGCGGTTCATTGGATTGCTCGTTGCGTCGTCACTCACCTGATCTTTCGCCATATCCGTTACGGTTTCCGCTTGCTCTTCGCGCTCTTCACCTAGCCTCAATGGTCATCGGCGGGGGCACAAACCCCGCTTCCACGCGTTTAGCCTCTTGGAAAATCTCCTCGCGCGACGCCTCGCGCAGCACTGCCTCTTTCAGACCGACATGCCGCAGGGCAAACGCCAGGCGCGACAACAGCGCCAAATGTCCGCGGATCGTTGGACTGAGTAGACAGAAGAGAACGCGAACCGGCTGGCCGTCGATCGCGCCGAATTCCACGGGCCGTTCCAGGAAGCAAAGCATCAACAACGGCTTCGGCGTGTGCAAAGCAATGGGGTACCGTACGTGAGGGATGGCAATTCCGTCGCCGATCCCGGTCGACTCCAACGACTCCCGAGCCAACAGCATCTCGAATACCCAACTTCGATCGACGTCGTCCGGAAGCTTGCTCAGTTCCACCACGGCCCGTAAAGCCGTAGCCTTGTCATCACCTGCAACCCGATAAAAAATCCCACCGGCGCTCAGGGTTTCGGTAAAGCTCGGTGCTGCTGATCCCAGCGTTTCGGGTTCTTGAAGCAACTCGCTGGACACATTCAGCCGTCGAGCGGTCGCCCATGCGAGAAGCTCGGCACGGTTAAAACGCCACTGCTCGTTGATCCGATACGCCGGGATCACTTCGAGATCGATCCAGCGATAAATCGTCCGCTCGGACACGTTGAGCATTGCGGCGACATCGCGGATCGTTAGTTTCATGTTGGTGCCTGCACTTGTCCCCAGACGCCCCTAAGGAGTCAAACATTGACTACATGGCCGGCTCTGTCAAGGTTGTCGGAATACCGGTTCCTGTTAGCCAGCCGGTTCCAAGGAAGTCTACATCGGTGCCGTTGCGTCTATAGAAGGGACAATCCTTGACATTCAGAAAGGCGGGCGAGCCCGCTAGCCAAGCCAGGCTCGCCCGTCACGAATCCTCTCCGGAATGCACGATAACGCACTACTTCTTAGGGGTTTGGCAAGGCTGTCCCGGCTGTCCCGGTTTGGGCGAGCATGGTCCGGTCATGGGTGGGCTCCCACCAGTCTTTGGCTGACTGGGCGTTGCCGGCTTGTAGCTCGGCGTGGCCGGCTTTGAGGTCGGCCCTGTGGGTGGCTTCTGCTGCATTTGCGCCATGATGACTCCGTCTCCTAAAAGTACTCTCAAGCCCGTGAAAACCGGCTTTTGAGCGACTGAACGACCGTCGCTGCCAACGTGACACCGACAGCGCGTTCCTTAGTACCTGTTTCGAACGCAAGTCGCGAAGTGCGGGTTCTGTTCGGGTGCACACTGGTTGGCGAACGTGTTGCGACCGCATAAGCGATGCGTTGCCGAATCGCCTAGCCGACTCATCGTCTTCTTGCACCGAATTACCCACGGAAAGCAAACCTCGGGTCACTTCAGCTTGACCGCGCCGTCGTGCCCCGTGCCTCTCATTAGACAGTATCGGGCGGGAGACTATTAGTCAAATAGAGACACCAGGACATTGTTGGCGTTGAGTGTCTGATCATGTCGATCCACTATGCGTTATAGGACCTAAAATGCCGTGGGCGTGAAAGGTTACACGGGCTTCAAGATCGCCAGACTCGTGGTCACGTCAACATCCGGGAACACCGTATCATATTGGGCGATGTCGCCAGTCCCCTTCACGCTTACGAATGATCAGACCCAGGCCGTTACGACGACGGGACGGAGCATCATCGTCTCCGCGGCCGCGGGGTCGGGGAAGACTGCGGTCCTGGCCGAGCGCTGCGCGTACTTGGTGTGCGACGCGCCGCCGGAGGAGCGCTGCGATGTCGATGCGCTGTTGGTCCTCACCTTCACCGACGCCGCCGCCGCTCAAATGCGCTCCCGCATTGTGGACGCCATTCGTCGCCGGCTCGACGAGCGTCCTGACGATACGCGACTACGTCGGCAACTAGCCCTGGTCGATGCGGCCCAAATATCGACCATCCACGCGTTTTGTCTGTGGTTGGTGAGGCGGTGGTTCACGCACGTGGACCTCGATCCGACGGCCGTCGTCCTCGACGCCGACGAGGCCTTGCTGCTCAAGAAGGAAGTTCTCGACGATCTCTTGAATCAGCTCTATGCGACCACGTCCGTCCCCGATGATCCGCTCGGCGGCAAGAGCCTGGGCGTTACATGCGACGACCCATCGCCGGCCGATGCGATGGCTGAGTGGGAGTTGGGCAAACGGACTCTTACGGCGCTGGGGCCGGCGTTCGTACGGCTGGTGGACGACTATGGTTTGGGGGAAGACCGCGACATCACCGCCGCAGTCTTGAAACTCTACGATTTCACGACTTCGCTGCCGGACCCAACGGCTTGGTTGCGCGAGGCCGTCGAGTCGTTGAGCAGGCGGCCCGAACTTGTGGTGTTGGAGATTGCCGCCGCGTTGCGAACGGAGTTGACGCGGCAAGCCGAGCATTGTGCGCAACTCGTCGAGTCGATCCGGGCCGGGGACCCAGCGGGATACTTCTACGCCGACAAGATAGCCGAGTACGAAGCTGCGTTGCGTGAATGGGGCGCGACGCTTGCAACCGGCGATCAGCTATGCGTGACGGAGTCGTTGGACCGGTTTGATCGCGTTCGTGAGCAAATCAAAGGGTTCGACCTCGGCAAAGAGCGCGCGAAACCGTTGCCCAAAGACGTGGACCCGATCAAGAAGGCGGCGCGCGAGGCCGCGAGCGAACTCTACAGCAAGCAGGTCAAGGAACGGCTCTTCAAGAAACGACTGAAGAATCGTTTCGCGTTGTTTTCCAGGGAGGAGTGGACTGCGGGATTGCGGCAGACCGCGCCGTATGTGGCCACGTTGGTCGATGTCGTCGCCGCGTTTCAGGATGCTTACGCTCGCAAGAAGCGGCGATTGAGCGTGCTCGACTTCGCCGATCTGGAACGCTTTGCGTTCGACCTGCTTCGACCCGCGGACGGGTCGGACGGCCCGTCCGACGTCGCCCGCACGATGCACCATCGGTTCGCGCACGTGCTCGTGGATGAATTCCAGGACATCAATCCCCTTCAACAGGCGATCCTCACCTGCGTCAGCCGCGAATCGGACCCGAAGCGCCCCGGCAACCTGTTCGTGGTCGGGGACGTGAAGCAAAGCATCTATCGCTTTCGCCTGGCGGAACCGGCGCTCTTCACCCAGCGGCTTCGCGGATTCGGCGCCGACGGCAGCGACGGCGCCGCGATCTTCCTTCAAAGCAACTTCCGCAGCCGCCCGGAGATTCTCGGAGCGGTCAACTACGTCTTCCGCCGCCTGATGCGCGAGGGTCTTAGTGATCTCGTATACGACCAAGCCGCCGAGCTTCGCCCGGGCCGGGTCGTGGACTCCGCCGTTTCGCGCCGCCCGATCGAATTGCATCTGTTGGAAAAATCCTGGCGACCCGCCCACGATGAGGAAGAGAATGGCGAAGATCCGCAAGTGACAGAGCAAGAGCGCGGTGTGGCGAATCCAAGTGACTCCGCGCGGTGGACTGCCATCGAACGCGAGGCCTTCCTCATCGGATCGCGCATCCGTGAATGGATGGAAACCGGCGTGCATTCCATTGACGGCGCGCCGCCGCGCTATCGCGACATCACCGTCCTCCTGCGGAAGGCGAAAATCAACGCCGAGCGCATGGCGGCCATGTTCACTTCCATGGGAATTCCCGCCTTTGCCGAAGTCGGCGGTTCGCTTTTCTCCGCGGTAGAGATTCGCGACGTCGTTGCCGCGTTGCAGCTCCTCGACAATTTCCAGCAGGACATTCCACTGGCCTCCGTGCTTCGCAGTGGAATCATGGGGGAGCGGTTAAACGAAGATGAATTGGTCGAAATCCGCTGTCTGGACCGTGAAATTCCTTTTCACGCCGCGGTGCGGGAATATGCCCAGCGCGGCGGCGAGAGCTCGCTTCGCGAACGAGTGGCCGCGTTCATTGCGCGGGTCAACCGATATCGCGAGGACGCCCGCCGCCGACCACCGGCCGACCTACTGTGGCAGTTGTACGAGGATCATGGCTTCATGGCTTACACCTCCGGTCTTCCCAACGGGATGCAGCGGCGAGCGAACCTCCTGAAGCTCCACCAACTCGCCCGGAAGTTCGGGTCGTTTCGCCGTCAGGGGCTTCATCGGTTTTTGCGTTTTATCGAGTCTCTCCAAGATGAAGAGCAGGATGTCGCGTTGGCTCCGTCGCTCGGCGAGTCGGACGACGTGGTTCGGGTGATGAGCATTCATAAGGCCAAGGGCTTGGAGTTTCCCATCGTGTTCGTCGCGGGGCTGGGGACGAAGTTCAACCTCGGCGACCGCAGCGGCCGGATCATCTTCGAGCGAAAGTCGTTGATCGGTCTCCGCGTGGTGGATCCGGGGCGGATGATCGAATATCCATCCGCGGCGCACAGCCTGGTCGCCGACGAGATCGAACGCACCACCCGCGAGGAGGAGTTGCGCATTCTCTACACGGCCATGACGCGGGCGAGGGATAGGCTTGTCCTTGTCGGGTCGATGCACAATGTCGATCGGGTCGGGGAGCATGCGACCGCTGCCGCGTCGCGGCCTCCGAGTTTGTGGAGCATCGCCACCGCCCTAACACCGCTCGATTGGGTCCTTGCTGCCACGTCCGGTGCGCCCGAAACCCTGTTCAAAATACACACCCACGACGCGGAAGAAATGAGCGCATGGCGGGTCACCGATCCGAACGATCAAGGTGAGAAACGAACGCGGCTGGCCGTGTCACGCTGCGAGGCCCTGCCCGCGGATGAGCCTTTCGCACCCGACGATCCAGAGGTCGAGCAAGTCCTATCGCGGATTGACTTCGTCTATCCGCACTTGTCGGCAACGTCGGTTCGCGCGACCATGGCCGCCAGCGAATTCAAGGGGGTGTACGACTTTTTGCGCGATCCCGACGAACGGCCCGAACTTCGTGCGCAGCCGCAGGCGTTTGAGGTCCCGCCGTCGAAGTATGCCTTGCAATCCCAGGCGACTTCCGCTTATCGCGGGGTCATCACCCACCGCGTGCTGCAACATCTGGACTTCGCCGTGGCCGTCGATGCCGAGGGCGTGGCATTGGAATTGCAACGGATGATCGGCGGCAGCATGATCGCCACTGAGGATTGCGCAATGGTGGACGTGGAAGGATTGGCGTGGTTCGTTTCGACGCCGCTGGCCGAGTCCATCCGCCGAGCGGGACCGGCGTACTGCCGCGAGTTTCGCTACATCGCCGCGGAGCCGCTCACCTCCTTCGATCGTTCCATCGACGCAATGCCCGACGAGCGAGTGCTGGTGCGCGGGATCGTGGACGGTATTCTACCGACGCAGGACGGCTTGACGCTTGTGGACTTCAAGACCGACGCCATCGCCGCGAACGAGGTCCCCGATCGTGGCGAGCGCTATCGCCCGCAGATGGCTCTATACGCAAGTGCTATGGCCGCATTATGGCGCCGACCGGTCCACGCGATTTGTCTGGTGTTCTTAGCCCCGCGACAGGTATTGCAATGCGCAGATTTATCTGCCTTGTCCGGCAACCCCTCACGCCTAGAGGCGTTTTTCCGAATCCAACGCGAAGACGAGACCTGAAGTGAAACGCATTCGACTCATTATCTTAGGTTGTGCGATTCTCGGAATCTCTGTGTTGGCTCTTTCCATTTGCAGAATGGAAAAGGACAGTACCAATGTTGTGCCCGCAGCTCGCTATGACACGGCGTGGAACCAGGGCGGCGAACTGTTCTTGCGTTATGAGTCTGATGCCAAAAACACGCTGCTCTTTAGCTACATGACGACGTCAGAGGCTCTTGATCATGATTATGCAAAATTCGGACATAAGTCCGTGCAAGCGCCAACGTCAATGCCAAAACCAGTCTATCGGTTCAGGCCGGAGGCGACCAGATTGGATTTGGCGGAAGAGGGCGCGTGGGATCGCGCGAGCGGTGAAGTCGTCGGCGTGCAATATTATGTTGCAACGCCATTCGCCCTAAAGAACGATAGCCTCACGTATTCAGGACGTGTTGTGCGCACCCGAGGGCGAACTGTCCAAAGTGTTGCGGGTTCCCCGGATAGCAAATGGGTAGCCGTTCTATCGGTTGACGGCAGGCGTTGGCCGAGCTTAATGCCGTTCATCGGACGCGGTCGCGTGATGGGTACGAGATACCATCAGTTTTTCAGTCGTGTTGATGGCAAACAAGTGGGCGAGACCGTGCATTTACCCTTCGACGATAAGTTCGACACTAGTACTCCCTGTTGGTCAGCTGATGCGCGTTTCCTAGTCTACCCGGAAACGAGCCTCCGATACTTAGCGATCATTGAAGCGCCCGACGAAATCGCGGCAGAAAACAATCAATGACGACGGTTCCTGGATTCGGGAACGGAGTCGACGACGAATGAGTCGAAATGAGCAGGTGCAACAACGCATCGTCGAGCTTGGGCGGGAGATTTTTGAGCTTGCCCAAGCCGCGAGGCCGCGAGTCTGGCAGTCGGCGTGGTGGCTGGAGCAGGGCACCCGTGCCATGGACCACGATGCCCACTTACGAACCCGCGCGTTTCAGTTTGTCGATTGTCTACCGGCGTTGCAAAGCAACGAAGCGATTACCCGTCATCTGGGCGAATACCTTGACGAACCCGGCGTAGAAGTGCCGCGTGTAGTTCGCGCTGCATTAAGGCCCGGTCGGCTGCAACGGATGCGCGAGGAGTTGGTCGGTCGGGCGGCGCACCTGGGCGCGACGCGCATGGCGGGGCGGTTTATCACCGGATTCGACGTGCCCAGCGCCGTCAAGACGATTGAGCGTCTCCGCCGCCAGGGGATGGCCTTTACGCTCGACGTGCTTGGCGAATCGACGACGAGCTACGCCCAGGCCGACCGCTACGCCAAGGTCTATCATGATCTGCTCGATCACCTAGCCCCGCTCGCCGCTCGCTGGCCGACCATTCCCATCATCGACGCGGACTCACGCGGTCCGATGCCGCGCGTAAACCTATCCATCAAGCTCACCGGCCTGGACCCACACTTCGACGCAATCGACCCGGACCGGGCCATCCGCCGAGTCGGCGAACGTCTGCGGCCGCTCTTGCGCCACGCGCGCCAGGCCGGGGCCTTCGCCAACATCGACATGGAGTCCAACAAGCACCACGACCTCACCCTCGAACTGTTCAAACAAATGTTGATGGAGGATGAGTTCCGTGATTGGCCCCACGTCGGCATCGTACTTCAAGCCTATTTGAAGGAATCCGACCGCACCCTTGAAGACTTCCTGGGATGGGTCCGACGACGCGGGACTCGCGTCGAAGTCCGTCTGGTCAAAGGCGCCTACTGGGATGCGGAAACGGC
>Ga0137429_1000846_pt1 | contig 10879 bp, 4 predicted proteins | sample EasRivERMZT736_2_FD_102304 | JGI IMG/M metagenome (GOLD analysis project Ga0137429, IMG submission 102304) | Soil microbial communities from meander-bound floodplain in the East River, Colorado, USA - East River MetaG ERMZT736_2 | ecosystem: Environmental > Terrestrial > Soil > Floodplain ...
TTGGTCTGGGCCTCGAACTTAGGCTCGCGCAGTTTCACCGATACGATGGCCGTCAGTCCCTCGCGCCAGTCATCGCCGGTAACGACCGTGTTCCCCTTGATGAGATTATTCTTCTTGGCGTAGTTGCTCGCCACGCGGGACACAGACGTCTTCAGCCCGGACATGTGCGTCCCGCCGTGCACGTTGTGAATGTTATTGGCGAAACACAGAATGTTCTCAGTGTAACTGTCGGTAAACAGAAGGACAATCTGGCAACTGATGCCGAGCGATTCATCCTCGCCGCGAATAAGAATGGGGTCTTTGTGCAGACACTCCGCGCCGCCGGCCAGATGCACGCAGAAATCCACTAACCCCTCTTCATAATAGTATTCGCATTCCCTGCCCGTGGTTTCATCGACCAAGCGAATGCGCAGGCGACTGTTCAAGTAGGCCAATTCACGCAGGCGCGTCTGGAGAATTTCGTATTTGAATTCCGCGTCCTGGAAAACCGCGGGGTCTGGACGGAATTTCACGCTCGTGCCCGTCTTCGATGATCCGGGCTGGGTCTTCAGCTCCTGGGTCATGGCACCGCGCTCGAACGCCATGGTGTGTTGCATCCCCTCGCGGTTGACCTCCACCTCCAACCACTCGCTCAGAGCATTGACCACACTGACGCCCAGCCCATGCAATCCGCCAGAAACCTTGTAGCTCTGTCGGTCGAACTTCCCTCCCGAGTTGAGAACCGTCATGACGACTTCGAGGGCCGCTCTGCCGTTGAGCTTGGGGTTCTCATGCGCTAAAGGCCCGACGGGGATTCCTCGCCCATTGTCTACAACGGTACAGCTCCCGTCTGCATTCAGTCGAACAAGGATGGAATCGCAGTACCCTTCCAACGCTTCATCGACGGCATTGTCGATCACTTCATAGGCCAGGTGGTGCAATCCGGCCGACCCGACGCCGCCGATGTACATTCCCGGGTTCTTCTGGACGGCCGCCAGCCCCTCGAGCACCGTGATGCTCGATTCGTCGTACCGCCGCTCCATCGTCGTCGTTTCGCCCATGCCTATCGCCCGTTATCGCTCATGACACTTGTATTCACAGGAATCCGATCGCCGCTGCGTCCGAACTTGAACAGGACTCTCCGCACCCCACTCTTTGCGCCACGCCTGCGAAGAGCCGACTCGATCTTCGATGCCCACCGTGCCCGCAGGATGCTGATCAATCCCGGTTCGTCGACTTCCACGGCTAGCATTCCGTTGTGTAGGTCGCCCAGTCGACAATGCCGCCGAAATTCCTGATCTACGCAATCCGCTACAATGGACGCCAATTGCACTCGTTGTTCGCTATCGTGCCTCAATGCGCCATCCACCAGGCTACCGACCATTGCGCCGATTCGCGGTATCGAGCCGCGCGGCGTTCGATTGGCCATGACCCAATGGAGGCGACGATCCGTTTTCATGGACACACGTCGCTTCATGCGGAAGACAAATTCACCGGCATGACCACGTGGGTGAACGCGTCGCCCATTCGCAAGACTCCGGGCCGGTTAGGCTCCTTAAATGCGAACGTGATCTCGTCCGTGTTGGTTACGCGAAGCACGTCCGTCAGAAATACAGGATTAAAGCCGATGGCGATCGGCTCTCCCTTGTACCCTACCGGCAAGGATATCGTCGCCTCGCCTTGCTCGGGCGCGCGGCTGGAGAGCGTCAGACATCCATCCTCGAACGACAGGCGAACTCCTTTCGACTCTTCATTGGTCAGCAGCGACGCCCGTTTCAGTGCGCTGTGGAACTCCGCGGTGTTCAACTCGACAGTCCGATCACAGTCCGCGGGGATTACATCCTGATACTTCGGGAAATGTCCCTCCACGAGGTTCGTGCTGATGACCGCCCTCCCGATTCTCAACAACATTTGGTTAGTGCTCACCTTGACCGCGACGCTGGCCTCTGAATCGCCGGGGAGACGGTTGAAAAGCGATAATGCCTTGCCGGGAACAATAGCGTTGGGGACCGATTTCGTACGACAACTGCCTAACTTGCCCTTGGCCACGGATAGGCGTCGCCCGTCCGTAGCGGCCATCACTAGTTCTTTCCCCGAGACCTCCCACAAAACGCCGTTGATGGCGTAGCGCGTACTCTCCCGCGCCGATGCAAAGACCGTCCACTCGATCATCCGCCGTAGCAGGCCGTTCTCAATCGTGAAGTCCGGCTCGGCCTCAAGCGTCGGGACGGGCGGGAAATCAGCCGGGGCCTGAGTGATGATCTGAAAATGACTCCCCGCGCCACGAATGTGCAGTTCACTCGCCTTGGTCTCGGCGATCAGCACCTCATCGGAACACTCGCGAACAATCTTCGCCAGCGTATCAGCGACGACTAGAGTCTCACCCGGCTCGTCCACCTCGACCTGGGTAACTGCCACGCGCAAACCAATTTCGAGATCGGTCGCGGATAGCAGCAGGGCATCGGGCAAGGCCTCCACGCGGACACATTTCAAGATCTCCTTAGGAGTACGGACGGCCGCCACCGCACACACGGCCGACAACGCCTCCGCCGCTTCTTCTCGATTGAATCGTAGTTTCATACAGAACTCTTCCTCTCACATGTTTCCAGTGGGTGACTACGTCGTATTGTTCTTGATCTTAATCTAATCGTATTAATAAGGGGAGTGATTTCGGTTGTAGGTTCGACTGCGATCGAACATAACCTTCGCGGTGGCCGTACTCTACAGAGCGAAAGTTGCGAAAAAGACGGTGCAATGCCTGTGAGGTAGCCTGTGACGATCGCCCCACCATCCGCGTGCCTAGCGACGCGTAACGTAGCGGGTGATGTTGAAACGCTTGGACCGACAGGGAATCGCACGGGAATCACACGGCCACCGAACCACATCGTCTTATCCCATCTTGCCTTTTAACGCCAGACGACCTGGTTCGAGCACTCGGTTCGCCGATTCCACCGTAATGGGGCCGGATTCAAATTCGCTAAGCACGTCGATCCGCACGAGGGCTTCAACGAGCTGGCGAACATCGCTCTCGAATCGTTCCGCAACCAGACGAACGACCTCCGCAGGTAAGTCGATTGCCAGAAGGCGTGCCTTGTCCCGAACGATAGCCATCCGCGTTTCCAAACAAGGAGCATCGAGGGCTACCACGAGGCCGGCGCTTAGACGACTCACCAGACGCTCCTGCAGGCCCGGCACCTCCGACGGCACGCGATCGGCGGCCATTACGACCTGTCGCTGCGAGCCCAACAACAGGTTCAAAATATGGAAGAACTCTTCCTCGCTTCGTTCGCGTCCGGCAAGCAAGTGTACGTCGTCGAACGCGAGCAGAGCGACCGTCCCATATCGTTCGCGAAGCTCGCCTTCCCGCCCATCCTCCATCGCCCGAATCGCATCGCTAACGAACGTGCGACACGACACGTAAAGGCATTGGCCGTCGCTGTAGCGGCCGGCAGCAGCCTGAACAACGCCCTGCAGCAAGTGCGTTTTTCCAAGCCCGGCGGCCCCGTAAACGAAGAACGGATTGTACACTTCGCCGGGCCGCTCCGCGATCGCAAGAGCCGCGGAGTGGGCGAGTTGATTGCATGGGCCGGTCACGAACCGGTCGAGCGTGAAGGCGGGGTCCAGCGCTGCCAGACCGCCAAAGCCGATCACGTCGCTCGCCGCCTCGTCCGCCTCCGGGGCCTTGAATGTTACCGACACGAGGCGCCCCGTCACCACCTGAGCGGCCTCGATGAACGCAGGCTGGCAGTGCGCTTGCAGATAACGAACCTGTGCCGCAGTGGGAGCCGACACTTCAACCAGCCCGCCGGCAACGGATGTTAGTCGAAGGTGTTGGAACCAACTGCGGACAAGCTCCGGCTTGTTGGCGCGTAGGCAATCCAGCACGTCCTCCAGCCCGGAACCCTTTTGATGGGTCGTGGTAGTTCGCCAGTTCGTGGTCGGCCCTTGAGACATATCCACGCTCGCCCGCCTACCTTGGCGGGCATAACTTTCGTAAACACAACGAGTTATGGTCGTTGATCGCGGAAGCCGCGTTAGCCCGGTATTATAGCCAATTCAACACCGAACGCCAGCGGAAAAATCCCGCACCATCCGAGCGAGTCGCCGCAATGGGAAGGGCATCGTAGGGCATGTCTGGAACGAGGCGGTCACATAGGTATCATGCCTGCGGAGTGGATTACCGCGTTCGTAGACTAAGGCGCCACGGATGGCCGAAGATATCTCGACCTTGCTCAAGCCGCGTTCGACCGACCAGTTAGCCCTGGCCTTTCCGCCGGATGCGCCCGGTCGCCCTCCTCGTTCGCTCAAAAAGAAACGCGACTCCGACGACGGCAAGCCCGGGCGAGCGGCCACTGCTCCTCGCCGTGGCGCCACCGCGGAGATGCTCGCCGAGCAGCAACGGGAGATCTCCGTTTCCGAGTTTTTCGCCAAGAACCGCCATCTGCTCGGATTCGATAACAAGCGCAAGGCGCTTCTCACCACGGTCAAGGAGGCCGTCGACAACAGCCTCGACGCCTGCGAGGAAGGCGGCATTCTGCCCGACCTCGAAATCACCATCAAACAGACTGACGCCGAACGATTTCGCGTCACCGTCCGCGACAACGGTCCGGGCATCGTGAAGCAACAGATTCCCAACGTCTTCGGCAAACTACTGTACGGATCGAAGTTCCACAGGCTGAAAATGTCCCGCGGGCAGCAGGGCATCGGCATCAGCGCTGCCGGCATGTACGGCCTCATCACCACCGGCAAGCCCGTACGCATTGTCAGTCGAACGGGCGCACGCGCCCAGGCCCATCTTTACAACTTGGCCATCGACACCAAGAAGAACCGCCCCGACATCATCGACGAGCAGACGGTCGAGGTGGACTGGCCGCACGGTACCGAAGTCACCATCGAACTCGAAGCGGGCTACAACCGCGGACGACAGAGCGTCGAGGAATATCTGGAACTTACCGCGATTGCCAATCCGCACGCACGCTTTGTCTATCATCCGCCCGACTCTGCCGCGATGGAGTTCCCCCGTGGCACCGAGGAACTGCCCGCCGAGACCACGGAGATCAAGCCGCATCCCTACGGCATCGAGTTGGGCACGTTGATGAAAATGCTCAAGGAAACCGGGGCCAAGAAACTAGGGGCGTTTCTATCCTCCGAGTTCTCACGGGTCAGCCCCGCCATCGCCAAGCAAGTGTGTGCCGCCGCTGGCGTCACGCCGGCCACCTGGGTCAACGCCGTGACACCGCCCGTCGCGGAGAAGCTGTATCAGGCCTTGCAGGCCGCCAAGCTCAAGGCGCCCTCGACCGATTGCCTCGCACCAATGGGCGCGGGGGCCATCCTCGCTGGGCTTCTGAAGGGCATCAAGGCCGAATTCTACACGGCCAGCACCCGCCCTCCGGCGGTTTACCGGGGGAACCCCTTTCAAATCGAAGTAGGTCTCGCCTACGGCGGCGAGCTGGGGATGGACAAGCACGATGATCGCCACGATGAGGGTTTGGATGCGGCGCCGGGCAACGGCAAGGACGACGAGGAAGTGTCATCCCGTGTCATCCGTTACGCCAACCGCGTGCCGCTGCTGTATCAGCAAAGCTCCTGCTGCCTTTTCAAGTCCGTTGTGGAAACGAAATGGAACAACTACGGCCTGTCGCAGTCGAGCAACGCCTTGCCGCGGGCCCCGATGGTGATCCTCATCCACATGGCCAGCGTCTGGGTGCCGTTCATTTCCGAGGGCAAGGAGGCGATCGCCGACTACGATGAAATCCGCAAAGAGGTCAAGCTCGCCATTGCGGAGTGCGGCCGCCGCCTGGCGACGCTTCTCAAACGCAAGCGCACACGGGCCGACTATTCCAAACGCCGCGACGTTTTCACCCGCTACATCGACGAGGTCGTTGAATCCGTCCGCGCTCTCACCACGGTGAACAAGGAGGAGTTCCGCAAGGCTCTCATCAACCTCTCCAAAACCTATACATCCCAAGCGGACCTGGAATTCGACGAACACGGCAAAGTCATTAAGAAATCCAAAGTAGGAAACGACTTGGGCCTGGAAGACACCATCGTGGTGGAGCGCGGAACGTCCCAGGCCCGACCCACGAAGCTCTTTGACGACACTGCCAAGAGACGGCGAAAGAAAACGCGCACCTCGCGGTAGTTCGTAATTCCCACGGCAACACGGCGCAAGGAAGAGGCGAGTCGATTGTGACTCGCCCCGATCATTCAATCTTAACCTGGCGGCTGACTTCACTACGGCGGCGTGCAGCGTCCGCAACGGTCGCGGCAGAAGCCCGGGGTTGGGCCCCCATTGCCGCAAACTCCTCCGTCCGGGCAATGTCCGTGCGTATCGTTGATGCACGGCACTCCGTCATTGGTGCCGCCGACGCACGTTTTCACGCACAGGGCCCCTGGGCCGCCGCCGTTTGCCGCGGGCAAGGCGATGCACATTGTGTCGGTCGCGCAGGGCGTTCCCGCCGGGGGAGCAAGACTGCCGCAGGTCATCAGTGATGGGCACGGGCACGGTCCGCTGAACGCGTAAGCTTTCTGCTTCAGCGCATCCACGACCGCAAGGATGTCCAAGGCGTTGATGTCCGCGTTAAGCTCGGGCAAGTTGGGTTGAAGTTGTGTGATCGCCTTCACCAGTGCGCCCGGTAAGTTCTTGAACTTGTTGACCAACTGCGCGACGTCGGTCACATCGGGTTGGGTCGTGGTCGACGGGGGATTGAAAGGCGCCTCCACGTCGCCCGATCGAGCGGTGGTCAATCGCAGCGGAGGCGATACGTCGAGGCAGCTCCCCTCCATTCCTGCACAACTCGCGGCGTAGGCTTGAACATCGTAAATGGAACTGGGTGCGATCTCCGCTCCGGTGATGTAGAATACGCCTTCCGTGGTCCAGTCCTGATAGTACGGCGTACACTGCAGCCGGGCCGTAAGGTTGGTCGCGCCCAAAGGAATGTCCTGGGCTTCCAGGAAGCTCCCCGGCTTACCCACCCAGCGGGCACAACCGCCCTGCGCTTGAGCGTTAGGCGGAACAGCCTCGCCCGTACCCGTACAAGCCGCCACGGGGGGGGCGGCGGGGATGACGGTTCCACAAGCGGCTCCCGCCTCCCAGCAGCCAAAGTTCGGCGGTGGGAATTGCGGCAGGTTCGCCGGTACCGGGTTCTGCAGATCCACCAAAGTGACGCGCAAGGCGGTCGTCGGTCCCGGTCCCGCCGTGGCCGCCGCCGCCGAAAGTCCGAGATGGCGGTTCCTGTTCGGCAGACCCGCCGAAAACGGCGGGGACACGTCGCTGCAGTCAAACGCGCCCCACCACGTACCCCACTTGCCTCGATCCACGGCACAAGTCGCCCCGCCCGGCGGAAACTGAGCTTCGGCATACTCCTGAACGGTCCAGAACGTGAGGTCGTTAAGGGGGTCTACGCACGTGGCGCTGTAATCGCCCCAGCGGTTCCTACCACCCCCGAACTCCTTCCGGTACGGCTCCACCCCGGATTTGAGCAACGCGACCGGCTGCATGGTTCCAGGCGGATCGGTCGAGAGGCGCAAGGTGTAGTACCCGCTGGCGAACGTGGCGGCGTCGGACCCGGAGAAGCCCAGGGCCGCGCACTCGTCGCTGTTCACCGCGATCGACGGATAGCTGTAGTGCTGAGTGGCGTGGACCACCCGGCCTTGCTGGTCGGGCACGCCGCCGGGGAAGGGGCTGACCGCCGCGGGATTGATTTGATACCACGCTACCTCGGCCTTGCTTGGGGGTGCCGCGTCGGTGATCCCCGATCCGGAGCCCACCGCGTGCGTCGTCCAGATGCGTCCGTTGCGCCAAACAGCATTCTGAAGGCTATTGCTGCCGTTCTCGATCGGCGTGGCGCACGAAAGCTGAGGGCTGGACAACAGGTTGAAGTTATACTGGGCCAGCTCGACGAAGAGGTCCCCGCCGGCGCCGCAGGCGAGGGTCGCGGCGGCCCCCGTACCGTTGATCGCGTATACCGCCATGAACCGACGGGTGCGAGTGCCGGAGTCCAGCCAACCATCGTTGAGCAGATAGTTCACCCCGGTCCCCGGCGTTTGCCCGAAGGTGTGACAGGGCGAGAACTGGAATCCACCTACACCGCACGGATTGTGGATTACCGTATAGTCGACGCCCTGGACAAGAGGCCCCGGGCCCGCAATCAGGGTTGCTTTGTTGACGACCCACGCATCGGCGTGCACGAACGCGCCCGCCTGGGTGAAGATGCGGCTGGTGACGACCACGTTGTTGGGGTCCAATCCCAGCGACGTGTAGTCCGCCCAATCGTTCGGATGGGTCACGGCGATGTTGGCGCGGATGGCGTACAGGTTCCAGGTCCCCGTCGGATCATTGGAATCCGAGATCCCCACCAGCATCCAGGCGTTGTTTGTCCCGTCGCTCCGCCGCGGGTTGCCATCGGTCACGGTGACCCAGCGGTCGGCATACTGATCAAACGCGATTCGCGGATCCGTCAACCTACTGGCGGGCTGGCCTGGCGCCGTACCCAACGCCGACCAAAAAGCCTGAAGTGTGATTTGCGGAAGGACGACGGCGCCGGACCGATCGAACACCTGGAAGCCGGTATTCAGCATTTCGGCGACATGGTTGGGGCCGACCGCGCCGTGCGTGTCCGGTGGAATCGTCGTGCCGTTGTCCATGGTGCCCGCAAAGTTGCGGGTCAGCGGCGGAGCGGCGGTCGTACCGAGTGGCTCCTGTTGGATCTCCACTTCCCAAGGGCGGAGGAACGCGGGTTCGCGTTCGCGGGGCTGGAGTGCGGTTGGCGGAATACCGGCTGTGGCGACAGGTGCGTCCGCGACCTGCGGCGGCGGGACGGGCATGCGCGGGATGGTTTGTTGCGGCGGGTCGGGATTGGCCCGGTCAAACGCGGCCATCTGCTCGTAGGTCGTCTGCGCAAACGCAGACCCATCGACCGCGGCGACGAACACGGGGAGCTGTTTGACGTTCTGGGCCTCACTTCCGACGGAAGATACATCGCCCCCAATCGTCCCAAACGCACCCATAAGGACGACGACCAACGATAGCCGATACGAACTTGACGCTCTCATGTTTCCGTTCCTTTCACGAACCGATTGGTGATCCACGCGCTCCATTCCACGCCCGTTTTTGAAATGGGCGAGACGATCCCGCAAAACCAAACCCAGCGCTCGGCTCCAACGCCCGCGGGCGTCGGGGCGACCGGTTGCTTTCTTGACTTCAGGCATGCAGTGCCGACAAATCATTGCGAAGTTGACCTTTTCCACCCAATTCAGGAAGCCTAAGCCGAATCGCTAGCTCAAATGGGTGAACGCCATCAGCGCCAAAGATGCCTCGCGCGGGTCCGGCCTCCTCTTCGTTACCGCCTCCGATAACCTGCTACGCTATCAAATACCGTGGGGCGAACGCAAGAAAATAATCTCAGCAGCCTGTTTTTTTGGACGGGTAACTTTAAGGGATGGCGCGAGATATTCTGAAAATGGCGGCATGGGCAGCCGAGGATGGCCGATCGTCCTATAACCAAGGAGACCATCACCATGGAAAATCGTCGAACTCTGGCTGCGTTGGCGTTCGCCGTCGCGGCCGTAATAACGGGGGCTTCATCCCTGCGCGCCGGCGGAGAACGGAAAAAGCCGGTGAAATCCGAGGACGTGACCCCCGTTGGGAAGTTTCTCGATCTACAGTCTTTCATTGCCGGAAAATTCACGGGCAATGATCCCCCTTCGCGCCACCCAGGAATGCATCCGACAAGGCGTCCCAACAGCGATGGAGACCGAGTAAGGGCTGACACCGCCTACGGCGCAAAAGATTCGAGTCCACCGTCCACCCTTCGCGCGCCGACTTGATTACGGCGGCGTGCAGCGTCCGCAACGGTCGCGGCAGAAGCCCGGGGTTGTGCCGCCATTGCCGCAAACTCCTCCGCCCGGACAGTGTCCGTGCGTATCGTTGATGCACTGCTCGCCGTCGTTGGTGCCGCCGACGCACGTTTTCACGCACTTGGCCCCTGGGCCGCCGCCGCTTAGTGCGGGCAATGCGATGCATGCCGCGTCGGTCGCGCAGGGCGTTCCCGACGGAGGTGCAAGACTGCCGCAGGTCATCAGCGATGGGCACGGGCACGGTCCGCTGAACGCGTAAGCTTTCTGCTTCAGCGCATCCACGACCGCGAGGATGTCCAAGGCGTTGATGTCCGCGTTAAGCTCGGGCAAGTTAGGCTGAAGTTGCGAGATCGCCTTGATCGGGGCTCCAACCAAGCTCTTGAATTTGTTGACCAATTGCGCGACATCGGTCACATCGGGCTGGGTCGTGGTCGACGGGGGATTAAACGGCGCTTCCACGTCGCCCGATCGAGCGGTGGTCAATCGCAAGGTCGGGGAAAAGTCGATACAGGTTGTCTCCATGGTCGCGCAACTCGCCGCAAAGCTGTGGACGTCGTATGCGGAACTGGGGACGATCTCCGCACCGGTGATATAGAACAGGCCGGCCGTGGTCCAGTCTTGATAGTGTGGTGTGCATTGCAGCCTGGCGGCACGGTAATTCCCCGAGCCGGGGGAGTCCTGCGATTCCAGGTAAGTATTCGGCGGCCCGACCCAGCGCACACATCCGGAAGGGTCGGTGCAGTTCAGACCGGCTTCATAGGCCGAGAAGTTGGGGGGCGGATTCTGCGGCAAGTTCGGTGGTACGGGGTTCTGCAGGTCCACCATGGTTACGCGCAAGGCCCTGATCGCTCCCGGACCCGCTGTGGCTGCCGCCGACGAAAGTCCGAGGCTGCGGTTCCTGTCCGGCGGACCCGCCCCTTGCGGCGGGGTGGGATCGCATTCGTCCGGGCGTCCGTTGCTGTTGGTGTCATTCTCGCCCAGTTCGCATGAGTCGGGGATCTCGTTGGGTTGGCAGTCGGGTGCGCCGGAGGCGAGTTCACAA